>JAABUS010003614.1_pt1 | contig 24536 bp, 19 predicted proteins | sample 5560161 | NCBI WGS metagenome assembly JAABUS01 (sample SAMN10711885, study PRJNA513376) | rock metagenome | isolation source: Antarctica rocks | place: Antarctica: Victoria Land, Trio Nunatak nord | collected 2016-01-04
TGCCATCGTTTTGCTGATATGTTGAAGAATTACACGTTGGTAGCAATAAAATATGAAATGTGAATTTTCAGCCCTATAGGGCTGTCCCACTGCTAGGTTTAGCCCAGTGCTAGGTGAACCCTTCTATTGGTTTTGGTTTTGGATGATGATAGATGGACCCCCCACTTCGCTCTTAGAGGCAGTACGCCACGTGCTGACTCGGAGATTTGATTTTGAGACGGTCGCACAGGTAGGAGCGTGATGGAGCTACTTTGGTTAGTTGTGTGACCATTGGGTTGGGTGTAACCCAACCAACCCTCCCCAATCCACACCGATAGATGGGATTGGGTCCTACTCTTGCTTCCAGCTGGACCCAAACCAATGAGGTTCTTCATGGGTGGGTGAGGTTTCGAAAAGTGACTTCCAGCCCAACCCAACGGTCACACTAAATTATGTCAAGTGATTAAAAATTATTTACAATTATACGAATTATTAAATTGTTTAATCTAAAGTTAAAGGCAATTATGAAACATTCAGACAGTGTAATCGCATTCTTACTGCATTGATCCAGAAAGTGCAGCTGTATAGGAGCTATCATCAGCTCTTCTAGGACCGATAGCTAAACGTAGAATATCGTTTCTCTATTGAATCAGACTGTCTGACCATCCCAACGTTCTGTGTGTGCAAAAGATGCCTAATTGCGTCGTTTCGTTGAATCAATCTATACACATGCACATACTCCTTCTGACCCTCATAAACTAACAGTACGAGGCTGATCCTGGCGTTACAGAATGCCCATCGGCGTCGATGTTTAGCTTCCTATTGGCGAGAAATTAATTGCGCACACCTTCGCCGTATCTGAGCAACCCTGCACACGTTCTTGGTTGAGAAGCAGTTGCGGACGGGGCAAAGAAGGCAGCGACAGTCCCCAGGATCTGGCTCGATGAGGACACTTCATGATCGGAAAAAGGAGCATGTCGGAAGGCTATGTAATTTGGTAGAAGCTAGCAGCCTAAGAGTTGACCGAAGCACCCGAATCTACAAGGCTGCGTTCTTTGCGCCGTAGCTCAAAGCACAGCAGGTTCTGGCGAGAGAGCTGTCCGCCGATCTTGATCCACGATCCGGGTATGGCCTTTTCTTACTGCAACCATCACCATCTCATCCTCTCCATCCCACCACAAAAGCTAATTCCAGTCGGTCGGGGGCATTGTGGTCGAGGAAAGATCATACGGGGTGGCTTTCGGAAACCGTGCCCCTCGAGCAACCAGACGTTCTTGTGATTTGGTTCCCTGTTTTCCGTGCATATGCTGATTTGCCTTGATAAATTCTCCGCAGGCAAACGTGCATATCTCAAACAAAGTCAGGGCCCCCCGAATCTGGTCCTATCAGATGCCAGCTTTTCAAATACCGAAGTGATAGATTACGAAGATAGGCCGTATAGAAGACGGTTTGATAACGCCACCAATATCACCCCTTGACAAGTAATGCATATATGGGGGGGGAACAGGCACGGTTATAACCAGGGTTATTAGGCAGTTATTGCCAAGCCCTCAGATATGCGATGGGGGCCATACGGCTCCCCTATGCCTAGATAGATTAGCGCATGAAAATTACTTCACACAAAGTTATCACAAGCGTCGTACAACGCTTTCTTTCTCCTTTCACCAATCATCATCTCACCACCATCATCATCATCATCAGCAACGTAAGTGTAACAGCTTAGAACGATGTACAGTACAGAGTATACAGACTAACAATGCATTGTACGACGTAGAACAACAACAACAACGTAAGTTTGACAGCTGCAATGAATATTAGATGTATGAGCTGACGATGCTTTGTACGAAGAGCAACAGCAACGATGTGAGTTGAATTCTATTCTGTCTATGAGCTATGTGATTTACATGTCGTACGAAGAGCTCTTGTTCTTTGAGATTTCGTCGCGATCATTGTCGTCATCAACGCTCTCGCTCTTGTCGCTTCTGCTTCGATCGATGTCTTTCTCTGTCTTCTTGTAAAACAATTACAACTTACTATCTTCGTTCATACAAGATCTGAACATGCACTTCTCGCTCATTCTGAACAAGACGTTGATTTCATATAAAAAACGATTTCTTTGAATTAGATGAGAATGCACAGATCTTCATACATCAACGCTGTTCTGATTCAGTCTCGTGAACAAGTTGCTTTCGTGACTTGTACACAGTGTGCACGATCAAATGATCTTTGATCTTTCTCGAAGTGTCACTTCATTTCAAAGCATTTTGAGAAAGTCTGCGTCAATTGCAAATGATGAAATCATGTGACATGATGCAATCTTCTTGAGACTGAAAATGACAAAAGCGAGAATGAATGAAATGAAGATCATCGTTCTCGCTCACTCAAAAGAAAAGATGATTGTATGAAGTGAAGAAGATTGAGAAAGTTCAAGCTGAGAAAGCGAAGACTGTTGAGAGCGAAGAATGTCTTCAATCTCATTGTGCTGAATTAATGATATGTACAAGACGCGTTTCTTTTTCTGTTTGTGAATGTTTGTTTTTTCAGTACATTTTGAAGCACAATCATGTATCTTGAGTCAGCAGTCTGCATCTCTACGTGATGCTCAAAATCAGTACTTCGTACGAAGAAAGAAGCTATCATGACTGCTCTCTAGTACAAGAAAAGCGAAGACAGACTCTTTTATCTACACTTTGTACATAATGTTAGTTTGAATCTTGTTGTACGAAGTAGAGTTAACAGATAGCACTCAATCAACTCTTCTTGTTATCACAGCTCATGCAAACTGACTATCAATTTTCTTCGTATGATGCAAATGAAATCAAGATAACTATTCAGTGAGTCAGAAAAGAGCGAGAAACAGCTCAAGATCAGTACTTCGTATGAAGAGAAAAGCTGTCATGACTGCTCATACAAGAAAAGCGAAGACAGACTGTCTCTTATTTACACTTTGTACATAACATTAGTCTAAATCTTGTTGTACAAAGTAGAGTTAATAGACAGCACTCAATCAACTCTTCTTGTTGAGTCAGCTTCACAGTTTATGCAAACTAACTTTCAATCTTCTTTGTACAAGCTTCAATTCTTTCACGACAGCATCAGAAAATTGATTCAATTGTGTTCATTGATGTATCTTGTCAATAATGACTTTTCTTCGATTGAAGAAGATTCTTTTCTGTTGAGAAAGTCATCATTTAACTTCGTACATCATCTTCAAAGCTTGAATGACAGAAACAGAGTTTCAGTCAAGCATTCACTCTCGTCAAAGATCTGAAATCATGCTCACAGTTCAACACATGTGATGCTCAGAAAACAACGATGTCGCTCAAGAAAACAGCAAAGTCATGCAGAATAATGAAAAACTTTTCTGCAAAGAAGTTCTTCATATGATCATGCAATGACTTTAATATCTGATGATTGCAAAAATTGTGATGCTGTATACTTTGTACAATGTTCTCTGAAGTCATATTGATTCAATTGACAATATCTAATACAATGCTTTGTATATGAAGTTCGTTCGACTTCTCGACATTGAGCAAAGAGAGCTCTACTTCGTTTACAAACATCAGATAATCATCTTGTACAAAGAGAGAATCTTTTCACAAGAGATGAGCAGAAAATTCTTGATGATAAATAATTGAATTCTGCAAGATCACTATGCGAAGCTTCTTCAACAAACACAGAAAATCTTGAGCAGTCATGTCAAATTGATCTTTCTCAACAGTATCAAGCAACAATTCATCGAGCAAAGATTTATCATTCTTGTACAAAGCATTGCTTGAGAAATTGCTGAATCACGTCAGTCAATGATCAATTCATGATCAGAGTGCTTGTACAAGAGACAACAAAGACTCAACTTTGATTTAAGATAAAAAAAATCTTCAGAAATTGATTTGAAGTCTGTCATTACTCGTACGAACTTCAGAAGAAGATGAATCAAATAACTTGTAAACAGAGCATCTGTATTTCATCATTTGACACGACGTATTTGAGATTTCAATGCATCACTCTGTTGAGATCGTGCCTAGAATTTAATCACACTGCAGCGAGATAGTGCGTAGCTGAATAAAATGTTTGATCAATAGAGATAGCTATAACTAGAAAACTAAGAATACAGAAGAAAGAAGACACTTTCGAGCTGTATCTATAGTAAAGCGAACAAAGAAGCGAAGTAGTCGATTTGCTAGAGCTCGAATAGATGAAATGTTTCAGCATATTTCGATTTGAAACATCGTTGTTTCTTGTTCACATATCAAAATCTCTAGAGTCTATTGACTAGACTCTATTCAATGTCAACACGCTTCGTAATACACTCAACTTGTCTGCTTATGCTTCTGCATCATGATCATGACTCTTCTTGAAACTGAAAATGCTGACGATGTCAAACATCTTGTTGATTCATTCTAGTTGAACTTCATATGACATAGACGAAGTCAACTTGCTTTTTCAAAGCAGATGAAAATCATATCATTGCTGTCATCTTTGAAAATGTGAAATCTGCTTTCATACAATGTTTCAATGATAAAAAAGATAAAAAGCAAGCTGCAAGATGATGCACAGCAATGAATTCTTGTGTTGTACGACTGTCTTGTATTTAATTCACTCAGTCTGATTCATTTTTTCATTGTTCAAGATGCAAACGTGCATTGTACAAGAGATGAGATTCTCGTTCTTCAAGTTCAAAGAAAACAAATCAATCAACTGCAGATGATGATGATTTTCTTCACGCATCAACATCATATGATTTATCAAAAAATCAAGCATCATACAATGAGTGAATTTCACAGTTTGAGTCGTGACTCATTTCTGAGAGAACTCATGAGTTCAACAGCTTTGTACAACATCAATCATTTGTTGTTACTCATATTTATTCAGCAAAGTATTGACATTGTGATTGAAATATTGAGTTTTTCTTCTTGCATGCTTCTTCTTCATACAATCTTTCAAAAGAGCTTTCATCTTGATTTCTTATGAATGAGAAGACGTAGCATGATTGAAAGATTGCTGATAATTGTACAAAGAAATGATAGCAGAAACATAACTGTCAACTGAATCAAATTTCAACGTCTGCTGCACTTTCTTTCTCATAGCAGTTGTATGAGACTGCTTGTAATGACTTGTACGAAGTTCTTGCAATAGAACTTTCTTGTTCAAAAACATGATGAGTTTATCTTTTGTTACTATTTGATCATTCATGAACTTGTGTCTTGCACAAAACTTCTACTTCACTCAATGCATGTTGTACAAAGATGTTGAAGAAGATCTTACTCATCATTTCTTCTGCTTTGACTTGTAGTTTCTGATTGTATTGATCAAAGCATTTGTACATCTCAAGATTAATGCAGTCTGTTCATGTTGATACAATTCAACTGCAACATTCATTTCATTGAAAGCATTCATTGTCAAGAACATCATTGTCAGAGTTGCTGTACATTGCAGTACTGCATGCAGAATTAATTCAGATGTGACAAACTTTGTACAAATAAATTGTTGAAGAAAATCAGAAGCAGTGAGCGTAAAATGAAGCAATAACTGAATAAATAATTGAGATGAGATAAGTTCTTGAATATGTTGCATATTATTGAGAGAAGAACTTTGTTGACATGTAACATGTTGAAAGTTTGACAATAACTTGAAATAACTGAAAATGTTGACATGTCACATAAGTAAGATTGCTATCACAAGTTTGCTGATTTAGTTTGTTTAGCGTTCTTGAAGACAGATGAACGTTGACAATCAACGATTATTTATTTATCTTGTGCTTGAATCATGCTTTAACTCTGAGTTGAAGTCTTTTCGACTCAAACTCTTCATTGATAAAAGTCTTGATAAATCATCACGTAGTGATTAATGAGATCAGTTTAAGATAGAAGCTATATAAGCTGCAAAGAGATAGACATGTAGAAGTGATACTTAATGAGACAATCTTGAAGTCACTTTCGCGAATTGTGTCACTAACGCAGTTCATAATGAATGTCTCAATGATATTAAAGTTTTCTATACAATACTTATTACGAGCTTTATCTCTGTTCTTGTTTCAACTTTGATCATTGAAGTCGAGAAGTGAGACGAAATGAGAAATCATGATAGTTAAACTGTCAGATAAGCACTTGCATTGAACATGCTGTGAGTGTGAAATGACAAATCTGATTATTGTATCACGTTGATCATTTTTCATCTAAAGTATTTATCACACAATCAAAGTCACTCAACTCTCTGAATCATGTATTCATAGTCTTCAGCATGTGATTTTTTACTATCAGAGTAGAATCTTTGAATTTTGTTAGTAGACTTTTAACAGCAAGAAAAGAAAGTAGAAAATCAAAATTAAGATGTTATTGTCTTCACTGCTTTCTGTTCTGTTCTGCTTCATGATACTCACAGCAAGAAAAAGCGCTAGCGCAGCTAATCTCTTTCAGAATATCTTTTGAAAGCTTTGAATGCAATCTACAATCTCTTCTTCAAGATTGCGCTGCATTAATGAATAAATCATCGATCAAAGACTTGAACAGAAGTAAGTTCTTTCTCAAAAACTTTATGTTATCAACGTTTCATTCACTCATTAGTTCAGTCTCATGCTGACAAGACTCAGCATACTGTCATTTGTCTGTATTGTAGAATCTGATAAGTAACACAATAATGTGTTGTCTTCAGCATGTAGTTGCTCACATGTAAGTCTTTCTTTCACATCGTTTTTAACATCATGTTGCACTCTCTGCAATTAAGATGAAGAGCAATAACTCACAAGTCATTTCACTCAAAAGAACAATTAGAGAAGTCAAACATAAACAATGATCTCAGAAATTACAGATTGCATGACTCATCTTGAAGATCATACGATTTCTTTGATCATTTGAAGCTAAGACTTACGTTAATGTCTGAGCTCATACATAAATTTCATGATTGCATGAATCTTTACATCTGTAACTACTTCATCATCAATACACAATCACTTCTTATCAACATTGATTAATCAATCATCAATCACTAATCAATCACTATTCACTAATCAATATATTTTCAATCAAGAATGTAGAATGTTAATTAAATCATGAATGAATTCTTATTTATATGAGATTAATCTAGAATTAATCTGTGAGTAGTTCAAGAAACGCGCAGTCATACTAGAGAATATGCACGTAGATAATATGATCAAATTTGATAGTAACTTAGTAATATTTATTTGTATAGAAAGTTAACATTAAATTATGAAATACAGAAGTGAACTCTTCTTTATATATTCAGAAGACTAAGTTCAAGCATCATTAATGAAATCAGCAAAATTACATGCAATCTCTGCAAGATCTTTCAAAGATCATATGTGACTTGAATTCTTATTGTCGATGAAACGTTGAAATTTGTATGTAACTTGAATTCTTATAGACTCAGAGTTTCTGAGAATCAGCGATAGAAATTCTCGTAGACTTGATGTCTTTGAGAATCGACAGTAGAGTTTCTTGTAGACTCAGATTCTCATCTGAGAACTCAATGATAATGTTGAAGAATAATTCTCATGTTTGTTCTTTATTTTCTGAAGAACTCTGATTCTCATAGATCTGAGTTCTGACAATTATTTCTCTTCTTAATAACAACATTCTCATTGTTGAATTGCTTCATTTTTTCATGTGATGCATGACATCAGACTTGCTGTGCATCATTGTGTTCTCAAAATTTTCTTTTGATAGCACAAGCATTGAGTTTCTAAAAAGTCAACAGTAGCATTTATGTTTATTCTCTGATTCTCATAGATTTAAATACTGATGATAGCATATTCTTCATCTTCTGATTCTCATAGATGTAGACTGAGCATTCTTTGCAACTTATGTAGAATCTCTAGATGATCAGCAATATTGTTCATGTTTATTCTTTGAATCTCATAGATCTGAATTTTGATAATTATTTCGTTGTCTCATTATATTTTGACTGTCGCTTCATGCATGATGTAATCATGATCTCGATGCTCTCTTTTATTAACACATGCACGTCAACTAAACTTGAATTCTCATGATAACAATTGTAGCAAAAGTCGAGATTTGCTCAATTTGAAGTTTTCTTCTATAAATGATACTCAATAGTAGAAGCTGTTGAGATCATGTCTAGAATCTAATCATACTGCAGCGAGATAGTGTGTAGCTGAATAGAATGTTTGATCAATAAAGATAGTTTTAACTAGAAAACTAAGAATACAGAAGAAAGAGAACAGTTTCAAGCTGTATTTATAGTAGAGCGAACAAAGAGACGAAGTAGTCAATTTGCTAAAGCTCGAATAAATGAAATGTTTCAGCATATTTCAATTCAAAACATTATTGTTTCTTGTTCACATATTGAAATTTCTAGAGTCTATTGACTAGACTTTATTCAACGTCGACATGCTTTGTAACATTGCTTTCTTCTTTTTAAAAGTCATGTTTCTATGACTTGTAATGTAGTTCATAGCACTGACGTAGAGCTCGACGCTCATTTTTCTATCAATCTTTCTATTGATCTTTCAGATCATCGAAATGTTTATTGTAGCAGACTCATTATGAGAGAAAAAGAATAATCATTGTAGTAGACTCATTATTTGACGTAGAAACACAAGATATGTCGATTCACTGATAGATAAAGCGATGTGAGTAGATAAATCATTGCATTGATAGCATCTTTGTAACAGACTCACTAGAAGAAAATTGACTAGCTCATTGAAGAGATTGATTCTGATCATGTCATTGAAGCAGACTCACTAAATTAATCTTGATTTGAATTGAGTTGAATTGAATTTGATGACACAGATTATTTTGACTCGACTGATTCACAAGCTTTTTGAGAAAAAGTTGAACAGCTTGTTTTCACTCGTCTGCTTCATGAGAATGAATTGATTCTCAAGCAATTCACGAAGATTCTTTATCATTGATTTTATTAATCGAGTGAATTAATATTACTGAATGAGCGATAGATTCTTTAGCAATTCAATGATCATATGTTCTTGTTGATTCTATTGATTCTTGTTACGATCGTGCACTTCGAGTTAGTCTAACATAAATCATGTCAGACTATCATAGACTAGTATAGAGCTGATGTTGACATGCTAGCAACCTAGCGTGTCTTCGTGAGTAAAACTCATGACGTGTTGCATCTTCTGCCTTCTTCAGCTTTGAACTTCTAGTTAGAATACACTCATATGATTCGCTCTATGCAGACTCATAACATTAGTTCAAAGCTCATTAATCTTGCTATTGACGTGTAGATGATATAAAAACAAGCTACATCACTCAAACTTGAATCAGAATCGAAATCAGAAAATCGAGTTCAGAAGACTTGTTAGAAATCAAGAAATTTCTAGAACAGAACAGAAGAACATGAACATGTTGTTCTAGATTAACTCTTTACTGAGCTCGTCATCAGAACAGAAAAACACGAACGCGTTGTTTTAGAACTGAAATCAGAAATTTCAGTTGAATTTCAATCAGCAATTTTCTACTCACACAATGACTAGAAGCACAGAATTAGAATCAGAATCAGTGAGCACGACTCGCTATGAAACTCAAGATGCTGAAAGAGAATCACTTCTATCACAAAATTGAACAGCATCAGAAGAAGAAGACACGAATGCGTTGTCAAATATTGAAGAAGAGAACACGAACATGTTGCTCTTCGATCATGAAATGATCAAGATCAGCATCAGCACTGAACTGAATGCTTGAATAAGCACTCATGAAGCAGATAATCTCGTTGTCTTTATCAAGTACATGTGTCAACAGCATGACATTGAAATCGAGATTCACAATGACATAATTCAGATGTTGAATGACGTCAACAAGATCAACGTTGAATTGAAAGCTATCAACATTGAGTTGAAAGCTACGCAGACAACGTTGAACGCTGTTCAAACGCGTTTACAGAAAGAGATGAAGAAAAAGAACGTGATTATACATCATCTAGAAGTGACATCAAGTCGACTAAGCACTTTGATTTCAAAAAATCGATTCTTGAAGTTGATCAAGCTATCTGACTTGTCTCTGTTCGAAGATTCGAAGCAGAATGTGAATAATTGATTGTCTTGAATGTGAAACAAGCTGAAGATGAACAAGAATCATTTTTCTATCAAAGAAATGAAGATTGCATATGTGAAAAGTCGAGTCAGTGAAACGATGATCAAACACATAGCATTCAGAATGAGAAACATGATCACAAACTCATTTCTTGAAGCAGAAGAGATACTGTTGATCATAAATAAAATGTATGATGATTTCAATCAACATCACACGACTCAACGACAGTTCTTGAAGCTGTATCAAAACAAGATCTTCTTTCATGAATTTTGAATGAAATTTCAGAGACTTAGTGCAAAACTAGAGTACAATAACAAAACTCTACTAGATGATCTTCAGCATAAGATTAGCTCAGATCTTCAGCAAGTCATGATCAACAAACGAACTATGAATTTGAACAAATTCGTCGACATCTGCATGCAAGTCAACGTTCGATTGACGAAATTGAATGCTCAATCAGCTCTCAAGATATTAACGACTCAAGTCGCTTGTTCTATTGCTAGCATCTTGATGATGATCACTATTGTGATCTCAGCTTCAAACTCTGCATGAAAGAAACTCAGAATATCGAACGTTGATTCTGCTAGAGAGAAGTTGTTTAAAAAAGAACTTTGCTTCAAATGCAAGAAGTCAGAACATAGAGCACATGACTGTCTTGAATCAGCTCAAATGCACGAAATCACAGCGAATTTGAAAAACGACTTGTTCTCGTCAAAGTAGTGACTGAGAGCGATATACTTGTATTCTGCTTCATCAGCATGTCTGACGACTCGTTTGATTTCAAGTCGTTCACTGTTGATGTCATCTTGAGTAGTCTAGAAAAGATATTCAGATTTCTTGCTCTGATAGATACTGAAGTCACTAACATGACTTTCATTGATGAATCTTTGATGTCAGAGCTATGTGAATGCTTTGATATTCAGTCAATATCGCTGTCAAAATCAAAGTTGATTCGATTGTATGATGAAATCTCTGATCGAAAGTCGATTACACACGCTCTGTATACATTGATCATGATACAAGAACACAAGAATGAAATGATGTTTCTATTGATAACTGATCTAGATCAACACAAGATAATCATTGAAAATCTTTGATTGAAAAGAAATCAAATGTTGATAGATTTTGCAAATGATCAATTAATATCATTGTTGAAGATTCAAACATCGAAATCTGTTGTCTCAAAAGCAAGCAGTCAATCAGCATTTCACAGATCTGAATCAAACGAGATCTGCAAAATGAAACGAAAGAACTTGAACTTGATTGTTACATCAACGATCATCTTGAAGAGACTCATGAATCAGAAATCAGTGAATAGATTCATTGAATCTGCTCTCATAGCAAAGCAAAGCACTCAAGTTGACTTCGATCAACTTCACTCATTTCAGTCAACTGAGACAAAGAAACTCGTCAATATTATCATGATCAAAGTCGCTGCATATCAAACTCTAGTCAAGAATAAGAAGATCAAGATCTTCTTCTTGATCATTAGTGAAATCAACAAAGTGCTTAGCTCAGTTGAAGATTTCGCGAAACTGAATGAAATAATCTCTGTCATGTCATTAAATGAACTGAAGAAGAAGCTTTTAATAGTTTATCACGACTTTCTGAATGTTTTTGATAGAGAAAAGACAACGCAGTTGCTCTCACATCGATCATATAATCATAAGATTGAATTAGAAGATAAGAGTCAATCTTCTAGAAGTCGATTGTATTTCATGTTGAGTCACAAGTTGCAGAAGATCAAGAAGTATTTAGAAGAGAACTTGAAGAAGAAGTTCATTATCTTCAGCAAAGCTCTCTTCGCTTCGTCAATACTATTTGTTGAAAAGAAAGATGATAGTCTTCGCTTTTGCGTGAATTATCAAAAACTGAATGCTCTGATCAAAAGAAATCGTTATTCAATATTCTTGATAGACGAAGTACTAGCTCAAATTCAAGGCAGTAAGTATCTGACTCAACTCGACATTATCATCACGTTCAATAAACTGCGCATGAGTTCAAAAAGCGAGAATTTGACTACTTTTGTTACTTTCTTCGATGTCTACAAGTATAGAGTAATGCTCTTCAAATTGATCAATGAACTCGCGTCTTTTCAGCACTATATCAACGTTGTGTTGTTTGACTATCTGCACAAGTTCTGTCAGACATACTTGAATGATATTCTCATCTATAGTAAGATCTTAAAAGAACATAGAACTCATGTGAAAGAAGTGCTAGACAAGCTTCGCGAAGTCGACTTGCAGATAAACATTGACAAGTGCGAATTCAAGATTCAGAAAATCTCGTTTCTTGAACTACTGATATTTATCAATGATCTGCGAATGAATTCTAGAAAAGTAGATGTAATTTGAAGCTGAGAAGTGCTTCGATTGTTGACTCATGTGCAGATCTTCATTGACTTCTGCAACTTCTATCGATGATTCATAAAGAACTTCTCAAAGATCATTCAACTCATGATAAAGCTGATTTGAAAAGATCACTTCTTTGAATGAACAGAGATCTGTCAGATGATCTTTGAAGAATTAAAGCAACAAATGATGACAGCTTTCGTTCTGAAGCATTTTGACTCGATCAGAGAAGCTATTCTGAAAATGAACTTCTCAAACTACGTGAACGACGAAGTATTGTCTCAGTATGACGATGAAGACATTCTACATTCAGTGATCTTTTACAGCAAGAACATGATTCTTGCAGAATGCAACTACGAAATCTATAACAAGAAACTGCTGATCATTATTTGCTGCTTGAAGCACTGACACTCTGAATTGAAATGTACAGATATTTCGATCAAGATCTTCATTGATCATCTGAATTTGAAGTACTTCATGACGATCAAAGAACTGATCAGACGACAGGTTAAATGAGCTGAGAAGTTATTTGAATATAACTTCAAGATCATATATCAGTCGAGAAAACAGAATCTGAAAGTCGACGCGCTGATCAGAATGTCAGACGTTAAGTCAGTTGAAGCAAATGATAATCAAAAGCTATATCAGCATTAGCTGCTATTGTCAGAAGACAGATTTGAACTGCAGTCAATAGAAGCTGATCAAGAAGATGATCAGAAAGTTAAGCAAGATCTGACTCAGATCTTGCTCAGATCTGACTCAGAATCTGACTCAGATTCGAAACATGAATCAAACACTAACGAAAATTCAATCGAAGAGATGATTTCTATTCAGAATCAAATTATAGTCGAAAATCGAACGAATCAACTGTGCTTCGATATTCAAATAGTCATGAAACAGAACAGAAGAACTTGTCAAGATATTAATCTAGACAATTGCAAAGTACTTGATGAAGTACTCTGAAAAGATGATAGACTATGAATTTCTCAGTCAATGATCACTCAATTGATAAGAGAAGCACATGATCTTTCGATCAGTAATCACTCTGACATGAATTGAACGTTGAACTTGCTGAGATGATCATATTGCTGATCAAAGATGAGAACGACGATCAAGCGTTACATTCAAAACTGTTACGTTTGTCGTAGATCAAAAGCATCGAGAGATCGAATCAATGAACTGCTGAAGTCATTGCTCATATCAGAGCAGTGATGACAGAACATATCATTAGACTTCATTATTGATCTATCAGAAAGTGATGAAAACAACGCGATTCTGACAGTCATAGATCGATTGTCTAAGAAACGACATTATATATCGTGTTGATCAGATGACGAAGAAATCTTTGCAGAACAAACAGTCAAGCTACTGTTGATATGAATCTTCAGAATTCATGAACTATTCAGATCAATAGTGTTCAATCGTGATTCACAATTCATATTGATTGTCTGAAAGTCTCTATGTCTGAGACTCAACATCAAGGTAAAACTATTCACAGACTATCATTCACAGATCAATGATCAAACAGAAAGAGCGAATCAGAATGTGAAATGATATCTACAAAGCTACTGCTCATATATGTAAGATGATTGATTCGTCTGATTATTCATGATTGAATTCGTCGATAACAATGCTATTTCGTCGTCAATTGAACAGTCGACGTTCTTTCTTAATAAGAGCTTTCACTCTCATATAAGCTTCGATTCAAACTCAATTGAATATGAGATTATTCGAGCTAGAATCGAAGCAGACAAAGCAAAGAATATATTCGAACACATGAAATGATCACTAGCATTGATCAAACAAGTCTTGACAAGAGTCAGAATCACAATGAAGAAACAGATTGATAAGCATTGAAAGAAAATGATCTACAAGATAGATGACATGATGTTTCTGAATTCTAGAAACATAACAATCTCACGATCATCAAAGAAGCTAGACAATAAGATGCTAGAACTCTTCAAGATTCTGATCGAGATCAAACATGTATATTGACTGAAACTATCATCGACTATGAAGATACATTCGAAGTTCGCATCAAATCTGCTGCAACTAGATTCAAAGAACTCTCTGAATGAACAACGAAATGAATCGTCTGACTCTATAGTGATTGACGACGAAGATGAATGAAAGATGAAGAACATACTGAACTTCAGACACTACGAACGAGATAAACGACTACAATATCGTGTCAATTGAAAAGAATACAACGTCGATGAAAGTGAATTTGAAGAATGCTCGAAGATTGTAAATGACTTTCATGAACGATATTTGAACAAGTCAAGATAGAAATCAACTTAAGAAAGATTGATTGAACTGCAGCAATGAGAACATTGCTAGATGAAGAAAAGAGATAATGTTGCAATCATGCACTTCAAGTTAGTCTAACATAGATCGTGTCAGACTATTATAGACTAGTATAGAGCTGATGTTGACACGCTAGCGATCTAGCGTGTCTTCGTGAGTAAAACTTACAACGTGTTGCATCTTCTGCCTTCTTCAGCTTTGAACTTCTAGTTAGAATACACTCATATGATTCGCTCTATGCAAACTCATAACAATTCTCTGATGTTGTTCTGTCTTTCAATGTCGTTGATCATCAGGTAAATAAATTTCTTTATACTCGTTTCGTTGTTCATCAAGTAGCTTGAATGAGTAATGAAATCAATATCATGTGATAAATGAATTCTTAGTTTAATGTTGAGATCATGCCTAGAATTTAATCACATTGCAGTGAGATAGTGCGTAGCTGAATAAAATGTTTGATCAATAAAGATAGCTTTAACTAGAAAACTAAGAATACAGAAGAAAGAAAACAGTTTCAAGCTGTATCTATAGTAGAGCGAACAAAGAGATGAAGTAGTTGATTTGTTAAAGTTCGAATAAATAAAATGTTTTAGCATATTTCAATTTGAAACATCATTGTTTCTTGTTCACATATTGAAATCTCTAGAGTCTATTGACTAAACTTTATTCAACATCAACATGCTTCGTAACAGAAGCAGACAATGAGCAGAAGATAGTATCAGATAGTAGAAGTAAATAATGAACAAAAGAGTGATGCTTCTGTTGTTTATGATGACTAGCGCGAGAATGATGATCATCAATGTTTATGTTTATTTGTTGTAAAGTAATAAATTTTTATCAACTCATCTCTTTTATCTTTTGCGTGATTTTCAACTTTTTTTCTTCTTCAACTTTCATTCGTGCATTCAATTTTCATCTTATTATTTTACTTGATCTTTTATTCATTCTATAGAGTAGTTCTGTACAATTTCTTCAAATATCATGATCATAGTGAGTGTGAATTCACTTCTTGATTTAATGATGATGAGTTGATGATGTTTTGAACACAGATGAAAAAGTTTAAGAGAAGTGAGCAATGCAATTCTTCATCATATTTCTCTCTTAAAACATAAAACATGTTTGCATTGCATCTGCTTGTTTTCTTCACTATTGATTCTTCATCTTGCATCAGCATGCTCGCTGTGTTTGCTGCTTGTGTTCAATTCTCTCATTCTTACATCATTTTTAATCAAAGATCTGTCTTTCTTTCTTTTTACATGAGAAATCTCACGTCATTAACTCAGCATCACAAAACAGCTTTAAATGTGTATAATAAAGAAGTTGCAATACAATTCTTGAATAAATGTAAAAAGTGCATGAAAAGAAATGTAAACTGCATAAAAATAAAATTTTCTATTAAAAAAAATTTCAAGAAATGTGCATTATGCATCGTTATTAAGACAAATTGCAAGTATAAATTGTAAGTATATATCATGATGTCAGATCATCATTTCAGCTCAAAGCATAAAATATGTCATTAACTCAATCTAGTATCATTGATATTTTAGAAAGTCTTGATTTATTGAACTAAGTCACTAATCTAGTCATCATCATCTTAGTTTAGTTACATCAAAATCTGTTTCGTGTCTTTGTAATCTTAAGTCATAAAACTGCTGCTCAGTTCTGACATTACTCAATTCATGTATATAAAAGTCGAGTTTTCATTCTGTTCTTTCATTTTTTGTCTTTCATCTTGTACATTATTTGATGTATTGTTCTGTATCTAGTTCAAGTAATATAATAATCAATTCTCTATATTGATAAAATTTTTAGTTCAGCTTAGTTTCTAACATTATGAAAAATCTACACTTTCTGCAACGTTTTCATACGTTAAAATCTCATCTAGTTATTCTTTTGTTCAAATGAAGTCACTTCATAATTTCTTAATTAATGATGAGCGTGCTGTTGAACAGTTTGCTCAAAGTATGATTGAAAATTCAGTTGAAATCTTTCGCGCAATGCAAGAGCTTCAAAATCAAGTTCAACAACATGATGTTATCATTTTGTTTTCATTCATCATTCTCAGTTCTTCAATTTATATAAAGTTGAATTCTCAGTTTCTTGCAACAATAACTCAGATCGTTGCACAAATCTTGAATAATCAATCTTCTTTCATCATTCACTTCTTTGCAAATTCTGTTGCTGTCATCATCACTTTTAAATTCAAGAAGCTTCTTGACATATCTGAGTATGAAAGAAACAAAAATTGATTGAATGCATGAAAGCAGAGTCTGATACAGCGCATAAACATGAACGATGATCATTACTTCTTTCATCATGTTAAGATCATTTATGTCGAGTCATGATTCATCATAGACAAGAAGACTCACAATCTAATGAGTCAATATTGAGTCAATGATTTCTGTATCATTTTCATCTTTGCAGATTAATAACACAAGTTACATCATTGCTGTAACAATTCTTTTGAGACGAAAGATGCTCATTTATATCTTTGTAAAACTCTGAAGCAAGACATGAATAGCTTTGCTGATTACTACAATCTCTTTTATCAAAAGAAAGAATGTTTTTTGATGAAAGATTTCTCATTGATTGACTGTCTGAAGCGCAATGTTAATTATTTCACTTAAGTCATCACTTTCTTCTGACGAAATTTTGATGAAATTCGATCATTCATCTTTCATCAATGAATTCAAGCATTCTCTGACATCAATGAAGAGTTTCAGCAACTTAAGCATCATCAATCTTGCTTCGTCTTCATCATTATTTTGTTTGTCAAAGTCAAGAGCATCTTTGCATTGATTAATAATTCTTTAAGTTCAAAGATCATCACTTTTGTGACTGTTGTTTTGACAATATCTTCATCTCTTTCTCTCTTGTTTCTTGATGAGTCAATGAATTTAAGCTTCATCATTGTCATCATTCAAGATAAGACTTTGATCATTTCTGAAATCAAGAAAATCTGCAACAAGTGAAAGCTGTGCTACTACTGCAAGTTGCAACATTCAAGCAAAATCACTAAAGAATGCTCAAATAAGAAGTTCTTCACTCTGCATATCATGAATGTTTACGACAGTAACGTCATCAATATAAATGAAGAAGTCTCGCTGTTTGCAGAAAAAATCTAGTTTCTGAGCTAAGTCATGCTCAAAAATCTGTATACATATCATCTTGTTTATTAATCTCAATCTTTTCACTCTCACTTCAATCATATAAAAAGTTTTCTGCTAAATCTGTCTTGAAACTCTTTGAATTCAATTTGACATTCAAAGATAGTCACATGATAATATTCTGTATTCTACATCAAGCTCAATCTAAAGTTCTTGCTTTCACTTTGATTAATAGTGAAGTCTCTGCTTATGTCTTTATGAATAAATTCTTCGCGCAACAACATCATCTTTTCTTACATTAATTAACTCACTCTTGCAAACTTTGAGAATTTGATGATCAAGTCGCTTTAATCAATGACATTATTCATGTCGTTGAAATCACAACGATTCTCGATGAATACATTGAAAGACTATTCTTCTATGTTACTGAATTAAGTCAATATCTCATCATCATGAGTCTGTCATGACTTCATTATCACGTCATTGATGTTAATTTTGAGCACAATATTCTCATTTTATCTTTCTTCTTTTATCTTAATCATTGTTGTTCATTTCTCATCAAGATCTATAATCTTAATCAACAAGAAGAAAATTTCTCATTCAAAGTTAATAAAGTAACTTTCTTTCAATCTCGTTCTCAATTCGCTCATAAAAAGCAATTCAGTTCATGAATTGCTCACAAGAAGCAATTCAGTCTACAGATTGCTTACAAGAAGCAATTCAGCATTCAGTTTGTTTGCAAAAAGCAATCTAGTTTCTCATTCACTTGAAAGAAGCAACTCAGTTTTCAGTTCACTTGCAAGAAGCAATCTAGTCTTTCATTTGCTTGCAAGAAGCAATTCAGTCTTCAAGTCACTTGTAAGAAGCAACTCAGTTTTTCATCTGCTCACAAGAAGCAATATAATTTCTCGTTCACTCATGAGAAGTCAACTAATATTCAGCTCATTCACAAAAAACAAACTTCGCTCAATCTTGTTTCTTATCTGAAACAAGAAGCTTCTAGTTGTATTCTTCAAGTCATTTAAAAAGAATACTCATCAAGAATCAAGTGTTAAAATTCTTTCTTCTTTAAAACTTCTGTTGTCTTTCAAGCAAATCAATTCAATCGATCTTTTATATAACTTGACATAGTCAAGTTAAGAGTTTGAAGCTTTGATCATGCTGTTTATGTCAAAGACATTGAAGTGTTTAGCGTCATTTTAAAGAAAATCAATGTCTTTTTGAATCTTGAGTCAATCTCGTCTTTTAGTTTAGATTCTGATGAGTCAAAATTGCGTCATGTGACTTTGACTGTTCATTCAAAGAACAGTTCAACTCTTGCTCAGTTTTCATCTCATTCTTAAGACAGTATGTATGATAAGAATTGTTAGAAGTCAGCATAGAGCGAGTCATATGAGTGTAATGTAACGAGTATATAAATGCTAAGAAAGAAAAGTATCTAGAAGAGAAGAATCGACTATCTATATAACTCAGAAGAACATAAGCTAACTTTGAATAGAGTTGACTTCGAAACAACTTGATAGTCTAGTAACGAGCGATCAACGATAGTCAGAAACATAGTCATCAACATAGTCATCAACATAGCTATCAACATAGATGCGTAGCTAGAATCGTAACAGTACTTTCTCTCTTCAACGATTCATGTTTGCATGAATGTATTTTCTTAGTCTTGTGTAGAATCGAAATGTCTATTGTAGCAGACTCACTATGCAAGATAGAAGTGTCATTGAAGCAGACTCACTAGTTGCATGTGAACGTATGATCAGATTCACTGATGAGTAGAACGATGAGAAGATAAATCATTGTATTGACAGTGTCATTGAAGCAGACTCACTGATCGACTTGCTCATTGAAGAGATCGACTTTGAGCTCGTCATTGTAGCAGACTCACTAGTTGCATGTGAACGTATGATCAGATTCACTGATGAGTAGAATGATGAGAGCGAGTAGATCATTGCATTGAGAATAGATGTCATTGAAGCAGACTCACTAGTTGCACGTGAACTGATAGACGAATCGATTCACTGATAGATAGAGTGATGAGAAGATCATTGCATTGACGATGTCATGTCATTGAAGCAGACTCACTTCTGATTCAGATCTACTATATAGTAAAGCTTGTTTTGTTCGTTGATCGACTCAATCATGAGATCAATCGTTGTTTGTCTTTGTAGCAGACTCACTTCGAATGTCGTTCAAGCAGACTAACTATCGAGTGACTGACTCTGTCGATGAGATCAATTGTTATCTGTTCTTGTAGCAGACTCACTATCGAACGTGTCATTGAAGCAGACTCACTAGTTGCACGTGAACTGATAAACGAATCGATTCACTGATAGATAGAGCGATGAGAAGATCATTGCATTGACGATGAATGTCATTGAAGCAGACTCACTGTTGAGATTTGCTCATCAAGATAGAGACTTCACGCAGTTCTAGACTGATCTCTTTGATTGCTCTTGAAATAGAGACTTCGACGCAGTTCTATGACTGATCTCGTTGTTCAACAAATTCGAAGAATTTCTTGCGAATCTGAATGAATGATTAATTCGCTGATCTTTGATCTAGTCGAATGATTTCGATCGTTTGTTTATACTCGCTGATCAGCGCACGAGTTTGAATCTTTTGTTTATTCTCGCTGAGTCAGCTCACGAGAAAGAAGAGTGAGTGTCTGCATGATTGCAAGTCGACTAGATCAAAGTTGTTAGAAATTGATCTAGAGCGAGTCATAGAAGTGTCATTTAACTAATAGATAAATGCTAAGAAAGAAAAGTATTTACAGAAAAGAATCGAGTTCTTATATGTATGTTTCTCAGTTCTGTGCTAGACTTGATTGAGTTGACGTCTTACACATATGATGCAGAGACTCAATGACATCATTTCTAGATCAGATTTTCGCTAGACTCGATTAGAATGAAATCAGACGAAGACTAGTTGAAGAATAGACAAAGACTAGAATCATAACATTACTTTTCTCTCTTGACTATTCATGTTTGCATGAATGTTGTTTCTTAGTGCGCTTTTCTTGAATATTTGATATGAAAGTCATCAATCATCTCTTGAGCGTTCATAAATTCGTTGTCGTCAGCGTTATATCAGTTGAAATCGTTGTCATAGTTCTTTCATTTGACTCGATATTGAAGTCGTCTTTTATAGCGTCGAGAGTTCAGTATATCATCGATTTCTCATTTATCTTCATCGTTTATCATTATTGACTTCGAAGATTCATTCTTTTGATCAGACAGAGAATCATTGACGGCAGAACGAAGAAGTTCTGAATGAAATACGTCGTGTATACGCATAATCTCTGATAGTTTCAACTTATAGAATGAGTCAACAGACTCAGTGATCTGAAATGAGTTGAGCATCTTGTCATTCAATTTTTTGAAAGATCTCGCTGTAATGATGTTTCATTCGTTCAGAAACATCTTTGATTTGATCTCATAATTGATCTTCTTTCTATGCTTATTAACTTGATTCATCATTTGTTTTCATGTTTTGATCAGAGCTTCACGAGCGAAGATTAAAGTCTTGTTTATTTGTTCAGATATATTCTTGACTCGATCAATCTGCAAGCGTTCGCGAATGCTTTCATACTCGATGATGTCAGAGTCGAAGCTCATACGAGAATGAAAGCTCTTGTTCATGAAGAAGAGAGTCAAGAAGATGACTGATGACAAGACATCATTGTCGACAAACTTGATCATGAGTAGTCACTTAGATCAGTCGTTCTGCATATATGAACAGAAGAATCGAAGATAACGCTTGACGTTCTGATTGACTCGTTCGCTTTGATTGTCGATCTGAGAATGATAAATGATGAACAATCGAAGAAAAATGCTCAGTCGTTTGCAAAGAAACTTTCATAGTATAGAGATGAATTGCGAATCTCGATCAGATACTATGAAGCTTGATAGATCATGAGTTTGATATATTCATTGAATCAGCATTTCAGCTGTCTTTTCAGCTGTGATATTTTCATCATCAGTAATGCAAGAAATATAATGTCTTTCTTTTGATAATCTGCAGATGACAGTCAGAATAGCGTTGTAATCGTACAAATCAGATAAATCGATAATGAAGTTCATTGCTATGTCTTGTCATCGCTGCTCAGATATAGATAGAGATTGAAGCAAGTCGTTTGATTTATCTCTTGATGTCTTTGAACGTTGACATACGTAGCAGTTTCAAATATATCGATCTATCGTTTTTCGCATAGAAGATCAATAGTAATTTCGCTTTATGATCTTCACTGTTCTAAGAATTTCAGAATGGTCAATCGATGACTGATTATGTATCTCACGAATCAGATTCATTTGCAGAAGTTCATTGAACGAAACTCATAGCTGACAATCTTTGTATAAGATTTCATTCTGAACTCGACAATTCTTCAGCTTAATGTCTTTGCATTGTGCTTCATCTCTTGTTATTGCTTCGCGAAGTAGCGTACAATTCTCGTCGATTTCATTAGTTTCAAGAATCTGTTTATAGATTGATTGATCATTATTCTTCTCTAGATCAGCGATCTTCATTCAATTCAATGTCAGAATAGTAGTTCTTTGATATTGAATGTGTTCATCGTCGAGATCTCTAGACACGAAGTCAGCTCGACGAGTTAATGCATCAATCTTAATGTTCTGTTTGTCAGATTGATACATTATCTTGAAGTTGAAGTCAGCTAGCTTCTGAACTCAACGCATCTGTTGTCAACTCAGCTTCTTGTCTTTCATCAATGAGATGAATGCTTGATGATCGATGAACATCTTGATAGAAATGTCAGTCAACTTCAGTTCAAGTCGTCAATGCTCAAATGCTTGAATGATGATCAGCAGTTTCTTATCGTATCTTTCGTAGTTGCACTCAGCAGAAGACATGTTCTTGCTATAGAAAGCAATTGAATGTAGTACTTCTTCATCATCATATTGAGAGAGAACTTCGTCGTTTACGTAGTTGAATGAGTCAGTTTTCAGAATAGTCTCATGAGTCTGATCAAAGTGACGAAGTATAGAAGTCTCAGTCATACGTCTCTTCATGTGATTGAATGCAGTCTAACAAGTCTCATTTCATTCAAATATGATCTTCTTTTGAATGAGTTGAATCATTGAATGAACAATCTTCGAAAAGTTCTTGATGAAGCGTCGATAGAAATTGCAGAAGTCAATGAAGAATTGCATCTGAGTGAGATTATTGAGTGTAAATCAATCAACTACTGCTTGTATCTTTCGTGAATTCATCTTAAGTCTCTCGATTGACATCAAAAGTCTCAAAAAGATGGTTTTCTGAACATGAAACTTGCATTTATCGATGTCTATCTGTAGATCAGCTTCTTGTAGTCTATTCAAGATCAATCGTACATGTCGCTTGTGTTTCTTCAAGATCTTGCTGTAAATAATAATGTCATCTAGATAAATCTGACAAAACTGATGAAGATATTTGAACAGCACGTCGTTCATATAGTGTTGATAGAACGTCGATTCGTTGATTAATTCAAAGAGCATTACATGATATTTGTATGAGTCGAAAAAGATGATAAAGATAGTCAGATCTTCGCTATCTGAGTGCATTCGCAGTTTATTGAACGCGACAATGATGTTCAATCGAGTCAGATATTTGCTTTCTTGTATACGAGCGAGAGTCTCGTCTATCAAGAACAAAGAATAGTGATCTCGTTTGATCAAAGCATTGAGCTTTCTGTAGTCGACGCAGAAACGCAGACTTTCGTCTTTCTTTTCAATGAACAAGATGAGCGAGACGTATGATGCAAAGCTGAAGAAAATGAATTCTTTGTTCAGATGTTCAATCAGATACTTCTTTATCTTCTGAAGCTTGTGATTGAACATCTGATATAGTCTGCTTCGCGAAAATGTTTCTTCATCGATCAACTCGATTTTGTGATCGTAGAAACAATGCGATGATAGCTGATCAATCATTGCTCAATCAAAGACGTCTAGATAGTCGTGATATTCAGAGAGAAGCTTGATCTTGACTTGCTCAAGAGCTTCAGCGTGAGAAAGCTCATGCAGATTCACTTCTTCAGACTTGTTTTCAGCTGTAGTTATGAGTCGATCGATTTTCAAGACGATAACAGCAAAGATCTTGATGTCTGAACGTTTGACTAACATTCTATATGTTGCTGTCTTTATCATTGCTATGTTCGTTGAATGTGACGTCGATTTAGAGATTTTGACGCTAGTTAAAGTCGCGTCACGCGATTTTAACTGTTCGATTGAACTCTTCTTTTAACTGAAAGAGAGTGATTTCTGACTGAATTGAGATGTAACGAAAGTGAAAGATCTTTTTAGTATATGAGTAGAAGTCAAGCTCTTCTGTTTCGTGATTGTTCTATGACTTGAGAGTAGAACAATCGATTTCTGACTAGAAATGAAATTTGAAAATCGAAGAGAATCGATTTGCATATCTATTACTAGATCGATTTTGTTCATTCATGTTTTTTCAAGAATCATTTGATGTTGATTTAATCAAGTGATCAACATAGAAGCTGTGTCAATTGTATGATCTTGAACAGTCAGATTCAAATAGATGACATGAGTAATGAGTTTCTTAGCATAATGATCGTCAAATTCTCGAATTGACTTCGCTTTGATCAAAGTCAGAGACTCGATTTGCAACTGATCACAAACAATCTGCGCAATCACTTCATCAATGAACGAATAGTCAGCAGCTTCGATGTCTATCAATGACTTCAATGAGTAACTAATTTCATTGCTAGAAAGTATACATTCAGTAATCAAAGATTCAGAAGC
>JAABUS010003615.1_pt1 | contig 24535 bp, 25 predicted proteins | sample 5560161 | NCBI WGS metagenome assembly JAABUS01 (sample SAMN10711885, study PRJNA513376) | rock metagenome | isolation source: Antarctica rocks | place: Antarctica: Victoria Land, Trio Nunatak nord | collected 2016-01-04
AGGTCGAGCTCTCAGGAAAATAGTAGAGTCGAACTTCTGATACATGCAACGAGCAATTTCCGCAGCACACGTAATACTGATCTTGCCAATCGCGCAGAACTCCAGGAGGGACCTGCGATGGCAAGCCACCCAAATCAGAGTGCTCTGCGGCCTGGACGACTGTGTTCCTACTTCCACAATTCGAAAATGTATATTGTCCTCCTTTCTGCCAGACTTGAGCATAAGACGTGCATTCTGGACTATGGCCAAAACCCCTCTGCCATTCTAGAGGATAAAAAGGGTGCCAATCCTCGCGATAATGTATGTCTTTCATAATGAATGATGATTGAGCTGTGAGATAGTCGGAGCAGGCGAGAGTAGCTGTCGTGGTCGTGGTGGTCAGGTCCACCCCAACGGTTATCAAGCCAGTCTGACAGTCGGGTCCATAGATGTCGCATGCTTGGGTTTGACCATAGGGTATAATATAGGAAAACCGTGTTTTCGTACCCGAAGAAACATTCGTAGATGGGGCCGTGGAATTCACTGAGCTCGAAATAGTGACGGCCGGCAGATTGACTTCGTCGCGAGGTAAGCCCAGATCTTGATCACTTGGTCTGGGGTATAAGAATAACAGAATGGGTATTCAAAATCACACCAACAGTTGGCACTCTGGGAGGCAGACTAACCAGGATAAATTGCCTCAGCGTTAATACACAGCAAAATAAATTGCAATGCAATGACCGAAGGATACTGTAGCACCATTCTCATTTGAAGGACTTGAATGACTCGAAAAGCGCCATGAGATGCCAGCATTTGGAGAAGAGAAACCAAACGCAGCACGATCAAAGAAAATGAATTCTAGGGGAAGGCTACTGGATTCTTGCGGTATGAGGGTCAGACGGAGCATATGTACATGTGTGTACGAACGAGGCTGTTTAAAATATGCTGTCCGAGGGTCCATATCTTGTCCCACTCTTCCCTTCGGAAACATCGCCATTTACAACGCTCAAGCATCGTTATGGTGCACGTTAGTGGGTTTCTCAAGCGCCGGGATTGTATTCCTCATTGAGGGATAGAGAGAAGTTTTACAAGCGAACGAAAGCTGCTCAACTTCTCTCTCAATTGCGAAGATCGGTGAAAATGTTTTCCGCGCATAATGACCAATGAGAACGGTGGCAGGATGCAGCGTGCAAGACTTACTAAGAACAACGTGCAGTAAGGTATGCAGGGAAAGGCAGCTGACGTTGTGCCTGAGTTCAGCCAAATACGAACATGATGCATCATAAGGTACTTAGCCTCCTATCATAACCATATCTCTATTTTTGTTGGATGCCTGGAATGTACCTAAATCTTCTTGCAGTATTCACACGTTCCGTTAACCTGTGCTGTAGACTGCTTTCGAATTCCTCCGGAAATCCTTTTTCTGATCGCGTTTTAGGGCCGGTAGCAATAGATTAACGTATGGGTAGTACTCAATCCTGCTCTGATCATGTTACGAGCGGATGCGTAGACTTTCCGTGTGAATGATGAACACCGAAACACCAACGAGCTCGTTTTAGGCTTCTTTCATGGAAGCAAATGCTGTAAAGTCGGGGTGGACTCGGGTTTCATTCGATGGGGTGTAGTGACCATGAGCTGAATGATGGGGAAATTGCGCCCGGCTCATTCTCAAGACTCGTTTTCAAGTCCTTCATGTAAGTGTCGAGATGGATTGGAGTGCTTTAGGTGTTCCATTCGCAAAGAGCAAAGAACAAAGCGATGATACTTTTCATAACCATCTGAGCCATTAGACGGCATCGTCAGAAGGTGAAACGGGTAACTTGAACCAAAAATGAGATGTTAGAGGTCTGATGAAGAACTGAAGGTAATTAGGTTTACATCGTGGAATTGCACCAGTGGGCCATCATTAGCAGAAGTTAGTCAAGATCAATCTCACTGCTCTCAATGTGTTAAATCTGAAGTTATACACACATTAATTATGTCTTTTGAATTAAAAAACAAATTAACATTGTCATCAACTTTAACGTGTCGGGCTTCGAAGTTCCAGACTTTCAAACGATGCGGAAGTCAGGAAAGGTCTCTTTTGATCGATCCGCCTACGACTTGCCCCATAACACGATCCAATACCATACTGTTCTTCACGACCTCTGGAAGCTTTCTACCCGGGCGACGTACAGCCTTTCACGCCCTTATGGATAGCATCGCCAGTGACCGCCGTCTCCTTCGCCATTATACACAAAACATTAACTGTATCGAGCAAAGTCTCCCTGATCTTTACGAAAGAACCGTACAGCTCCACGGCGCAATCAATGAGGCATTGTGCCAGTATTGTGGGTGGAATGGGCTGCGCATTTCCGAGAGCTTCTCCGAGGCTTGCCCCAGGTGTCAAGAGGTGGCTTTGGATAGAGAGAAAAGAGGTAAAAGAAGGTCTGGTATAGGAAGACTGCGTCCAAATATGGTTCTCTACAGAGAAGAGCACCCTAGAGGAGAAACGATAGGTGCTACGGCGGAACAAGATATACGGGAAGGTCTAGATGCTATTCTTGTGGTAGGGACGGCTCTCAAAGCACCAGGAGCGAAGAAGCTGGTGAGAGAGCTCTGTCGCGCAGTCAAGGCTCGAGATGGTTTAACAATTTGGGTTAGCAACGCATTACCGCCAGCTGCTTTGCGCATCTCTTCGGATCTCGTAATCCGAGGGGATTGCGGTGAAGTGGCTTTATTGCTCTCATGTTGAGGGCATTCGCTTTATTTCGGGTTGGAGATAAGGACAAAGTCATATGGTTAACTATCGGATTAAAGTGATAGCCCGATGCTGTGATTCTGCGAGAATCTTTCTTGAATATATCAGGCTCGACGTACACGAATAATTGGTAAAAATCCGATCGTGATATAAAATAGCGGAAACACTCAAAGCGGAAAGTCTGCCGCCGGCTCTCCTTTTATCTGTGGAGAGTAACCATAGGGCCAAACCGTACCATCACATGTGGAAAGTCGGACGAGGGCGTCAAGCTGGGCATGGTATTGCCGATTTAGAAGATCGTGGGAGCGAAGAGAAGGGCTCAGGAACCGTGCACTTCCGCCACGACCTAACCAAGTGGCGCTCACGGCTAAAGTGCTTCGAGGGTGGTAACAATTTCTGATCCAGTCTACGATGTAGCGGATACGAAAGAATAACACTAATAGTAGAAGCGTGGGGATTGACGCAGTAATGGAAGACAGTTTCAGAAGGTCTAGATAATAGAGCATTCTACGAAGAACATCCTTCAATATGCTGGTTCTCAGCGCCGCTATTTTTGGCGTTCCGCACTATGCAGCAGGGGAAGCACCGTGGCAAGATTGTCCTGTCATTCAGCGAAGAAGGTAAAGCCAAGGCCAAGGATTCGCTCAAGCTCGATCCCGACGCGACATACCTCTTCATTGGCGGTCTGGGCGGTCTGGGCCGCAGTCTGGCTAGGGAGTTTGTCGCATCTGGAGCTCGTCACATTGCTTTCGTTTCACGATCCGAAGATACTAAGCCCGAAGCTCAGGCTATCGTTGATGAGCTGGCAGCACACGGGGCACAAGTGAAGGTGTTCTGTGGCGACGTTGCTGACCAGGTCTCCTTCCTCGCGGCCATGGAACAGTGCTCACAGCAGCTCGCGCCCATTAAAAGGGTGATCCAGATGGCTATGGTACTCCGCGACGTCTTGGTTGAGAATATGTCATATGAGGAGTGGACGATACCCCTGCGGCCAAAAGTCCAAGGAACGTGGAACCTGCACCAACACTTCGGCCACGAGCGTCCGCTTGACTTCATGATCTTCTGCTCGTCCATTTCCGGCCTCTGGGGAAACCGCGGCCAGGCCCAGTATATCGCTGGCAACTAGTACCAAGACGCCCTGGCTCACTACCGCCGCGCCGAGGGGCTCAAGGCTGTCTCGATCGACTTGGGCATCATGCTTGACGTCGGCGTTATTGCCGAGACGGGCGCCCACAATTTTAAGGTCTGGGAAGAGATCCAGCTGCACCACTTTCTCGTGGCCTTCCGATGATGCCGCCTGCAGTGCGTTGCCATAATGTCCACCTTAAGCGTTCACCTTCGCCCCTCGATCGAGCAGGACCTGCATGATTTGCTCGTGGCCATGTGTTGATGCCGCCTGCAGTGCGTTGCCATAATGTCCACCTTGAGCGTTCACCTTCGCCCCTCGATCGAGCAGAACCTGTACTATTTTCTCGTGGCCTTCCCATGATGCCGCCTGTAGTGCGTTGCCAGGGCCTTCAGAGCCTTCAGGACCTTCACTTTGAGCGTTGATCTTCGCCCCTCGATCGAGCAGAACCTGCATGATTTGCTCGTGACCATGTGTTGATGCCGCCTGCAGTGCGTTACCATACTTTCCACCTTGAGCGTTGATCTTCGCCCCTCGATCGAGCAGGACCTGCATGATTTGCTCGTGGCCATGTGTTGATGCCGCCTGCAGTGCGTTGCCATAATGTCCTCCTTGAGCGTTGATCTTCGCCCCTCGATCGAGCAGAACCTGTATCACTTTCTCGTGGCCTTCCAATGATGCCGCCTGTAGTGCGTTGCCATAATGTCCTCCTTGAGCGTTGATCTTCGCCCCTCGATCAAGCAGAACCTGTATCACTTTCTCGTGGCCTTCCAATGATGCCGCCTGCAGTGCGTTGCCATAATGTCCACCTTAAGCGTTCACCTTCGCCCCTCGATCGAGCAGGACCTGCATGATTTGCTCGTGGCCATGTGTTGATGCCGCCAGCAGTGCGTTGCCATAATGTCCACCTTGAGCGTTCACCTCCGCCCCTCGATCGAGCAGGACCTGTATTACTTTCTCATGACCTTCCCATGATGCCGCCTGCAGTGCGTTGCCATGATATTCACCTTGAGCGTTCACCTTCGCCCCTCGATCGAGCAGGACCTGCACGATATTCTCGTTGCCATATAATGACGCCGCCTGCAGTGCGTTGTCATAATGTCCACCTTGAGCGTTGATCTTCGCCCCTCGATCGAGCAGGACCTGCACGATTTGCTCGTGACCATGTGCTGATGCCGCCTGCAGTGCGTTGTCATACAATCCACCTTGAGCGTTCACCTTCGCCCCTCGATCGAGCAGGACCTGTATCACTTTCTCATGGCCTCCCCTTGATGCCGCCTGCAGTGCGTTGCCAAATGCTCCACCTTGAGCGTTTACCTCCGCCCCTCGATCGAGCAGAAGCCGTATTAGCTGATCATGACCCTCTTCCGCAGCAATGAGCAGAAATGTATACTCATATTCTCCCAATTTTCGGCGTTGATTTAATTCTATAATAGAAAGCTCGTGGTACTTCAGAATTTTCGAAAACCCAAAGGCACACGCTACACTGAGGTGTGTTTCAGGTGTAGATATTGCATAAAGTATTTTATAGCCGAGACGATCGATCCAATCAAGTCCCAGAGCCTTATTTAGGTCATCTTCATGAAAGCCGCCGTATTTAGATTGAAGATCTAACACCCATTTTTTATAAAAAGGTGACGTTCTTGATCCTTTCATCAAGAAATTCGACACCTTTTTCTGGGTCTCGTGGAACTCACCTTCCTCTATATACTTGTAATGTACTGGCCAATACACTTCGGCATAATCTTTTAGAATGTCATTCTGTTGTACACTCGTTGGGACCCCAGAGCCCGGTGATGGCTCATTCAGGTACACGTTAAGGCATCTCTCCGTGGCTAGAGCATGTTGTTCTATGACCGTATACTCCGACTTCGCCAAGAGATACTCTCGAACCGACTGGTGAGCAAATCGGAAAGTCCTCTGTTTAGAATCAAGGATAACGAGATTACGGCAGAGTCGAAGGACATTATTCTCTAGAGAGTCTAGAGAGTCTGCTTGCCCATGTCCGTCGTCTTCGCCTGACTCCGACGACGATGAGTCGTCCACTACGTCGACCGCGGCCAGAAATTCCTCAACGCTTAGTAAGCGCTGGGCACAGAGTAGCCATTTCAGTGTCTTGATGGCCACATCCCGTCCATAGGTCTGGGTCTGATCGATCTGTGTATAGATGATATCGTAGAGGCCAGACAGCTTGACAGGGAGGCGACCGAGAGCGTAATCGAAATCTGGCTGGAACTTGATGCGACTTAGTGTCTCAAGCGATAGTTCCACCCACCGAAACATCCCCTGGGCACCATTGATAAGGGTCTCGAGTATTCTGTTTTTGAGTCTCTTGGATACATTACCGTCTAGAAGTATTCCCTTCTTGATCCGACGATCCACCTCGGACTTGACGAATTGCGTGATATCGGCGCTGTTTTTCTCTACGCTAATAGAAATATTTCTTGACCGCTCCAGATGCAGTTTCTATAATAGAAGAAGTATGTGTTAGCAGATGTGATGTCGCTTAGATATGTTCGCACCCGCGTCTTCTGATCGTATAATTCCCAACAACTAATATGGTAGAACAGACTCACGATATCGATATCATCGCGACTAGAAGCAAAGATTTTCACAACGTTCCCGGAGCTGCTGATAATACTATCGAATGCTTCCAGTAGCTCGTAACGTGTATCCTCCTCACATTCGTCAAGAGCATCGAGAATAATGGTGGCCGGATCGTCCTTAGTAAGCTCGATGATCAATCTGGTGCAGTCTTTAACTGTCAACCTCTTGATTGCGGAACAGTCTTTTTCTGCCTCGGCCTTCCGGGCCTTATACTCTCTGGCGATAAGTTCCTTGAACGGTTGATCTGGGTCCGAACTGCACAGCTGTCGGAGCAGAGCGCGTAAGATCTCCACAGGTTTCGCTCGTGCTGGTTCCGCCGTGCTTCGTGCACTGTAGAAGAAAGCAGTCGAGGCGGAGTCTGCATAGTTGATAACTGTCGACCTAATCCAACCATCCGATATCAGCGACCTTACAAACGATGGAAATACGGAAATCATTATGCTCTTCATTGATTAATCGCTATACTCACGCAAGTCTAGTCTTTCCCGAGCCAGCTATGCAAATGTTATTCAAAAGTTCCCCAATGATAGCAAAATTCCTTACGTATACCGTGGAGCCAGAGAATGGAAGACACGTCCGATTGAAACCATTCAGTAAATTCTTGGCTTTCGATTAACCATTGCCCGGACTGAGGCAACAAATCTTTGGAGAAATCCTCATGATGGCTTCTATACTCGACCTCTGACATCCAGCAGAATATTCTTCTCCGCTCTTCTCCTGACAAGAAATGAGTATGAGTGAATAGAATACTAGGGTAGGATAGGTCATACTGTTAAAGCTATCCAGCAAATGATCTTTGCTCGCCTGAATTCTGTCGTTGAATGTATCAAGCTTTGCAACCGCGTTTGCAATAAGATTCGTCATTGAACCTGGCAAGCCTTGACTAATAGTCCGCTGTTGGTAATAAGAGCTCTCGAACCCGGAATGGAACGAGCTCTCAAAATTCTCAACGGCAACCTCTCCGAGATTTGCAATCCCTTTGAGAAGCTCGAGTTGTGAGACGGCCATTGCATCTGGTTTGCCGTGAAGCTCCTTATATATAATATCGTGCTCCAATGCCGAGAAAGCCCACATGAAAGGAGACATAACTTGAATTTCGATAACCAGATCGCTGTAACGTTCGGCTGAACGGCGCGTCACGTGGAAATGGAGGCCGTCATAAGGTCGGAAGCGTTCCTGTGAAAACTCTTTGTCGAGCTGGGGCTTTGGGTGTTGTCGTCGACCCTGGACTTGAAATACCTGTTGGACGACCTCTTCGACTTTCACGATGTCGGATGCGCGAGCCAGAATAATTCTGCCAGCTACCAGGTCCTTGATTTGCGCAATATTCTTGGATTCGTCATTTTCGTATTCAGGATTACGCCGTCTTAATTTGACCTCTAACGAGTCGGCCTCTTTCACACGAGACTGCCATAGAAACTCGAAACCTCGAAGAGCCTCTTTGCAAAGCGCCTCTACCTCTTTCTCAATCGTCGCATAATCGTCGCGATTTTTACGAAACACCGCAACAAAATCGGCAATGGGACCCATAGGGTTGATCAGTCATATGAAACTAGCACAGGCAGGCCAAAGGATGGTTTCTCAATAGCAACATGAGCGACAGACCAAAATCCGCGATTGAAGAAGAAATTGCAACAGCAGTACTCCGTAAAAGCCCATGAAAGCCGCAAAGCTCTCGATAAGGCTGGGCGATCCATGCCGATGAAAGAGTGCCTAGGTAGGTACGCGAATGCATCACAGAGGTGGGTGGGATGACTCCTTGATTGGGCTGAACAACAGGAGTGTGAGGGGCACTTAAGCAGCTGTGCAGGGCTGAGCAGGGACTATGCAACTAGCCATTGTAAAACTCAGCCCAGCTTCGTTCCCGTCCAGCACAGGCGCCGGGCTGCCTTCTTAAAGTTCTCTAACCTTACTTCGTTTAAATCAGCTCAACCGGCAGAATACCAACATAAAGCAGATCCACTCTGACGTCAAATCAATATATCCTTCCTACCTACCTACCTTACCTTGCTCCAAACATCGTGTTTTTCACCTACCTACCTTCCTACTACCTACCTCGATAGTGTCACTTTGACGAAGCTCGAAGCTTGATTCGCTGACCTTCGGGCGGTGGTGTGAGGTGAAGAAGTTACGAGGACAGTCTATGTAGTGAGTTTAGTGAGGTACTTGAACAGGTGGCCAATGAGGTGGCCAGTGAGGTAGCAGGTAGAAGGTAGTGAGGGTAGTGAGGGTAGTGAGGGTAGGAAGGTAGTGAGGGTAGGAAGGTAGGAAGGGTAAGAAGATAGTGAGGGTAAGAAGATAGTGAGGGTAGGAAGATAGGAAGGTAGAAAGGTAGAAAGGTAGAAAGGTAGAAAGGTAGGAAGGTAGGAAGGTAGGAAGGGTAGGAAGTAGGATGTAGGTAGCTTACAGACGAATTCGAATTTCTGACCCATTGGAAATTTGGATAGCTTTAATATCTGATGTAATAGTGCGCCAGCGAGCAATGAATCTGGTGATTTGATGAGTATTGACAGCTGTGTAGGCCATTTTTTGTTGGTGGTGGTGCGTGGTAGCCTCAGCCGGCTAAGGTGGCTTGGCACAATAGATAAAAACCAACCCGAAAGTAGAGACGAAGAATTTGCTATGAATGACCTTCTCAACGTCTTCAAAATCAGCCCAGCGAGCCAAGATTACCCTGCCGGCCACCAAATCCTTGATATCTCCAACGTTCTCAACTTCATCCTTGTATTTGTCGCTTCGATCTCACAATTTCTTCCTCAAAGATTCTAGCGTCTTAACCCGGGACTGCCAAAGATATTGAATATCTCGTAGGAGACTTTTGCAAAGCGCCTCGATCTCCCTTTCAATGACGAGATAATCGCTGCGATTGCGACCAAAATCGGAAAAAAGTCTGTGATTGCCCCCCTCAGCTTTGAAGCAGTGCGCCTATCGCCTAGACATGTGTATTTAATAATCAATTCAGGAATGAGTTCGCAAGTTGTAAAGAAGCTGGAGGTCTAGCCGCGAAGGTAAGGGGCGTGTGCAAGGCTGTGCATGTGGGCTGTGCACGCCATCACACCGGCAGCCTTCCAGGTTGTTACCGCTCCTCACGCCGAAGAAATGTGCTCTTAAAGGCGGGTCCATCGGCCGCCAGTCCTTGGCTTGAAACATGGAGGCGAGATCTAGCGATAACATTTCCGAACCCTACTCATCACTTGTCACCGTCTACACCAAAATAGACGCACGTCTCGAAAATCTATGTCAATTGCTCATCAACAGTCCTGCAAGTCAATATGAGTGCGATATTCGTTGCTTGGAATTCTCAGGATCTGGCGACCAGAAATGGAGGGACTTTAATCTTACTGAATTAAAAAATCTACTATGTGGCACATCTCGAGAAGCAGACATCGTGCAAGGCCGATTGTTGATCATTGAAGATGTATCAAAGGAAGTTATCGAGCTCCTTGGTTCATCGCTACGGATCGATCCTTTATTTTTCGCCTCGCACATGGACGGCTCTCAAGCAGATATGGCAACGGCAAGAGCTTCTGTGGCAACCCTACCGTCCTCGACACGATCTCGAAACTTTTTGAATCTTCACTACCACCGTGTGATAGAAATTGAAAAGATCGAATGCAAGCAAAGCCTCTATCGAGCAATGAATCTTACACGCAAAGTAAAGATCCTGCCACCTCTCAAAGGCATTAACATTGGCCTCGTGCGACACTGCTGCTCGATACTGAGTACTATCAATAAAGATGGGTCTTGGCTGGGTCAGTGTTAAGGAAACGACCTAACGTAACCAAGGCCGTAGCTAACGCTGGGTAGGCGTGATACTCGTGGATCCACCGATAAGCGATGCTTTTGTCCAGGGGGTTCAGTCGACAGAGAAGCTGCAAGAGCTTACACTTCAAACGCGGCTGTTTCAGGGTGGCTTTCAAGACGTTTGCCATAGCCTGGCATTCTCTGAAAAGACACTATCTACATCCGGTCCTTCGCCATCCTCGGCACGAGAAAATCTAATCTGGTATTGGTCACATGTCCAACCTCCCCAATCTGATGCTAAGGGTCTCCCTTTGTTTTTGATCGCTTATCATCCTCTAAGAATGGTCGCTGGAGAGTGGATGATATATTTGGAATTGATGTTTCATAGTGTCAAGCAATACGAGTACTCACCCGTCACGATTCCCGCGGCATTGGAACAAATTACGACGCTTCATACCGATATTCACTCTATCCAACGATGGCTCCGTCGTTGTATGGCCAGCACACAGAAGATTAGAGACGTTCTCTATTTCCTCCGCCACCGGTGTTCCGTGCACGACGACCAGCAACGCTGCGCTCCTTTGATTGAGGATTATAAGCAGATCGCTTCGAGTATTGACGCTTATAGCCACCGTCTGGAATCGATGATATCTATTGCTACCTCTCTGGTTCAGACGATCGATTGCCGGAGATCATTGAATGAGACCAAAAACATATCGCGATTGACTTATCTCGCCCTTGTGTTTATCCCTTTGACATTTGTCTCGGGTTTATTCAGTATGCATGAGAGTATTGCGCCAGGAGGATATCGTTTCTGGGTCTATTTTTCGGTGGCAATTCCACTCTGCGCAATAGTCTGCTTGGTGACCTGGTTGCCCAGTGTATTCCTTTGGACCTCCACATCGTTCAAAAGAGTATCGATGTTAAATCCGAAGTCTTTCGTTTCAGTCGCATAATATATGGGAACTTGTGCGAGTTCTGGGGAGCTTGCGGGAGTCAGCTACGGGTCAGGAATCGACTACCTGGCAGTATAATAACATTAGAGGATAAGACGTTTCCAATTATAAAGAAAGGGCTTAGTCCCAAATCTCGAGTACCAATGGACACAATATAATAATTTAGTATTGGCGTCAAGTACTGACAAACGGTGGCCTTTTTGGTGCATAGTATCTTTCCGTAAACGAAATCAGGAAGTCTCCTCCGCTAGCCCACTAAGCTTGGGCTTCAGACTGCTTGCATGCCTTAGCCTGCAGTTCTATTTGGCAGTCGGGCGCGAGGCCATTAGAAGTTGTGATTGATTAAAGGCCGGTCCAGATTCGTTGATGCAACGTCTACGACAGTATGAAACCAGGGATGCACAGTATCTAGGTCCTCGCTCGGTACCGCATCCAACGACACCCTCTTTCTGTAGTAGTGCGTACTTGGCCTCTGCCTTCCCCAGATGCATGTATCATGAAATGGAAATCCGAACCGTTCCAGCACTTGGTCTGTCAAAATCTGCCCGAGCAAACAGTGGCTGGAACAATCTAGAGGTATTTCGCTTGAATTTAGTCTTACGGGGCCCGTCGAGATGAAGTGGCGGGACCAAGGAGCCTTGGAAGGCGGGGGGAGAGAATTCAAAGTAGAAGAGGATTCGGAGGGGAGGATTGCGTCCGCCTGGTCTAGATTGAATATGAGATTGCCATATAGCCGGACCAGGTGATTGAGGGCCCTACAAGCCAGAAGTCATAAGCACTAGAAGAAGTCAGGGGAGGGCGGATCGAAGTTGAAGCAGATTGAAGAACGAAGTCATACCCAGACTCAGATTGGCTATTTGATGACAATTGTGCCTCGGAGTCAATCCTGTAAGCGTCGTCTCGATAACGAGAGGATGTTGCTCCCACTGCCAACTGGACGAATATGCAGAGCTAGCGCCCTGCTCTTTTATAATGAAATTGGTAAGTAATGAAATTTTCTTGCATCCTACTCCTACCTTACAGATCCTGCACAACTCTTGTCGCTGTCGAATTTCCTTTTCTTTACGGCCTTCACCTTCTACTTCGCCGGACTCTCGCTCACTATCTCCTGGGATCTTGCCCGCGCTGTATAGCGCGGCAGGCCTCGAGGCGGTCGAGGCAGATATGCGAAACGCATCGCCACACCTGGCGCTCGCTATGCACGAGTGCAATCTGACCATCCATGAGCTGGTCGCGCGCCAGAGCAGAAACCAGGCCGTGTTGCAGGCCGTGCGAGATCTGATGCCTCAGGTCGTGGCCGAGACGCGCCAGGGCGCCTGCTGGGCCTTTACGCGCTGGACAGTGGTGGGACGGAGGAAGACGGCAGCCGCTGAGAATGTATTTAAGTAACTTAAAGATTTTCGGCCGCTGCTTAAGGCGAAATCTTTCTAATTAGTACGCGTGAAGAAGCTATAGTAATCGGTTACAATAAGATACGTGATCTGTATAAACCAACTTAATTCTCGTGTTAATATGCATATACTTTTATAAGCTGCTATGTGAAAACAAAAAAAGAATTCACGTCTAATTTTTTTTAGCGAAATTTGTTAGTAATGAGTGTATACGAACTAAGAAGTATATAGTTTAATAATCTTAATGTTAAGCAAGGTGCGACCTAATATATAGGACGCTTTTGTCTGGTAAGAAAGAAGCACAGCATTCACCGTGGCCTAGCCCTCCACGGTCTTGTTAATAGCATCAACCACGCCCTCGGTGGCCGTCAAGTTGGGGCAATGTCCCGTAGCCAGCTCAAAGGTTTGCACCAGGCGTCCCGTCTTCTCCATGCCTTCGACAAAGCTCTTCTGGTAGTCCAATGGCACCGTCATATCCGCCGTGGTGTGTATGTACGCGACGGGGATCTCGCGCCACGCGGCGTGCTTAATGGGTAGGTACATTCCTTTGCCGTTCCAGCGCACCAGCGAGGCCAGGTACCGGTCGACCTCGTCATCGGCGACCGCGCTGGGGCCGACCAGCAGCGTCTTTGGGTCGTTGTTCAGGCACGTATCGTCCTCGGCGAAGTTGAACGCGATGGGCACTAGATCCATATGGCCGAATTCCTTGACCTTATCCATCATCCCCGTCCCCTCCGGCACCGCAAACGCCGCCAGGTAAACCAGGTGCGAGACGCCTCCAGGGAGGTTCCGCGCGGCCCGGCTCGCGCGGCCGAGGCCGACAAGCGCGTCGCTCCCGACCTGTCCACCGTATGAGTGCATGATGGCCACGACGGTGTGACCGGCCTGTACGAGACTCGAGACGTAGGCGCGGACGAGGTCCGAGTCGGTATAGAGGTCGGCGTTTGGGGGACGTGTCTGGCTCACATGTTAGTCGGCAGGGGATTGGGGGGTTTCTGTTGAATCGAGGTCGAGGAGTGTGAGCGAGCATACTTGGTTTGTGGATGGGAGACGTGGGCAGTGAACTTCATAGCCAGCTTTCTCGAGGGCCACGACGAGCTTCTCGTAGCTCTCGGGGACGTGCCAGCCACCGTGAATGATGATGATAGTGGGCTTGGGGCCGGACATGGCTCCTGGCGATTCTTTTTCTTCTGTGTTCGGGATGCGCACGCATGGAACTTGAGGATATTAAAGAGACTTGATGCCGACGGACCTCTAGCTTGGAGGATTCATCGAAGGTTTACAAACAGCGATAGAAGGGGGAGGAAAATGAGAGAAGAAGGGTTAAAGAAAACAGTGAACCGAGAGAGGCACTATTCGGCAGTGAAGAAGTGCAACATCTGCGCCAGAAGGTGTATTACAAACTTCTGCACTGTGCTGTATCCCCCGCCGCAGATTGTCAGGGTCTTCTTCCATGCTGCTACTGTGGTGGAGTTTCAGCTCCCACCAATCTAGACATATGCTTTCTGCTATTTGACTGCAAGATGCTTCATAGATAGGTGGTATCACACTATCGCATCACGAATCAAGGTGTTGATTCTAAAGATTCGCATTAATATTCCCTAATCTACTAGAAGAGCAGGTAGCAGTACTACCTCCCCATCACCGCCATTGCCCACCGGATTACCGGTTATTAGGAGTTACTGCGGAACATCTATCTCCACTACACCATCTTCTTTATACAGTTCCCAATTGGTCAGCTCGTGATCCGTGCCGCCTCCGTGCCGCAGAGCTGGATGCTTTCTGGTTGCGGTCGCTCTTCCTTCCGAGGACCAGATATAAGCAATCATCATGAGTTAGAACATGCTTGAATGAATGAATGGGAAAAGCTCGATATAGAAAAGAATATTAATGCTTTTAGATTGAAACAGAAGCATCGGGTTGCTCAAGTCATTGTTAAACAGGGCGGCAATAACTTTCATGAATAGATATATATTATAACTCGGACCATCTAATGTTTCTATATATATTTGACGTTATTACCCTTATATGTAAATATTTGCATCTTTGTTGGTGTTCGAATGTAGTGCAATTGCGGTACGGTGGCTATTCCGAATGATTTATTGCATCACCTCGTAGATGCATACATATTCCAACAGGGCCGAAGGAAGGGGGGTGGGGGGGGGGAGGCTTCCGGATGGGACGAAAAATATGTTCATGGCGCAGCCCCAGTCGTGTGTCATAGGTTTGCGCTGCCAGGTGCCCAATAAATTCTATTGTTAGATAACACGGCGGGACCGATGGAATTCAACAGCTCGTGAGAATGAAAACCCCTGTTAAGACGTCTGCATCGTATTTGAATGCGCTGTTGCACAGTTGCACTGTCGCCGGGTTGGCCAATGAATATCCCTGATTGTTGACAAAGGCACCCCTGTACGGGCTTGTATGACGCGTAAAGGTGACCGATCCTTGTATCTGGCATAGGCAATAGCCTGATCTCGCGACCGCGTTTTTGAGCTGACATAGTGATATAGAGGATAACAAGATAGATATTTGAATATCTGATAGATATATAGGCTTATGTAATAAGCAAAAAGTGGAATTTATCTATGCAAATGTGTGAGAGCTAAACAGATTCAAGTGCTGAATTTTACAATAAAGCGAGCTAGCCGGCTCAACGTTTGCATCAAATTCTTTGTGATAAAGACCCTGTTTGCCAGCCAAATCACCCTGGTCGCCTAAAATCATTCCTTTCCTCTCGTTCCTCGTTTCAGGGCATACACCCCCATCATTGTCTTGATCTCAATTCTGGTGCATGACCCTCGTATGCCAGCGAAGCTGCTACTTCGCGTCATACCCATTGTTTACTCGAGGGGACTGATGTACTGTCCTAATGTCATCGCAAATTGATTACTTCAAAGGCGAGGTGTGTGGCGTAGATAATTGCAGGTCAAAGCGGTATTATGAAGCTGATGACGGAAACACCTATTGCAGGAACGGGCATTTGAAAGAGGTAGACACACTTTCACAGAGATTTCTCAAGATACCGCATTGTGCACTTTGGATGACGTTCTTGCAAGGGCCATAGAGCTACGCAACAGGATGAGGATGACTTTGGCACTCAAGGGCGTAAGAGTCGTCGAAAAAGAGAAGTTCAGGAGAAGTTTTCTCAAAGTATTAACTCTGCCTCTGTGCTTCTACTGCTATGTCTGATCTTTCAAAGTCTCTCATGGTAGTAAAGCACTAGAGCTCTATCTGCAGTCTTATCAGCTCATACTTTGGAGCCAATGCCATGCGCTCATCCACACCATGGGCTTGCCAGCAGAACTCGAGATTGTAGTCAAAGACCTTTGGGCATTGCGCCTTCAACTACTCAAAGATAAGGCCCTCGGAGATTCCGATGGTGACACCGTTTTCAGCTCGCAGCCTCAGACAGAGGACGAGACGGGGAGTATCAGTAAAGTTGGGCGAGAGCGGAAGGTTGGGGAAAAAGCTATGCCGACTTTGGTTGAAACACTAGGGCTTTGTTATCTTGGAACGGTGCTGTTGCGACTGCCAGTCAGCTTGGGGGATATGCACAAGTATAAAGCTCAATATCAGATATATTTCTTGAGATAACAGGCTGATTGGATCCTTCTACTATTCAGCTGGGCCATCAAAGAAGATATTCTTTATATCCGGGCTATACGTTTCGTACCCAAAGTAATCAAAGACCAACTTCCCGGCTATTACATTGGTGCACTAGATACGCAAGTGAGTCATTCACTGTCGACCCGGCCAAGGAAACTCTAACGCCCCTTGAAGACGGCACTGGAACCAGGGGATCTACATAAAGCCGTACACGGATTGCTGCTTCTTTACAATCATCGATTCGAACTCGTCCTTCCAGCCCTGAACTATTCTCTAATCCTTTTCAAGCACATCAAAAGCCTTGCTTTACCTAGTAAGTGAGATTTTTTTGGTGGATATGAAGCGTCGAATTTCGAACTAATGCTTTCAGTTGAGTTGTACGTTGTCGTACGCCGCTTGGCATCACTGCTAGCTGTTGACTTCACGTTTCCGAAGCCAGGCCCTCGACAACGTAAGTCGGCTCATCCAGAGATACAGCTCGTATCTTTACTAGTCATTGCCGTTAAGCTGTATCACCCATTCGACTCGCAGCCCAGATACTCGAGGACTTTGTCCGAGTTCGGTACGCTTGTAATAGACTGGGACGTCTGGTGTAAGTCCCAAACCGAATATGCTGCTCGACATACCTCGGCGGGAAAACTAGGACGTGGTAACGAAATTAATGTCAACGAAAATGATGTAATGGCAATGTCTGGGGAGCAGCTCGATGAGTATCTCGACTGGTACGAAAAGACATGGATTAAAGAAGAATCTCAAGAGCCCCAGTCGCGAAGGATACCTCAGCAACTCCTTGATCTATTTCCCACTGGTCGACATGATGGCTCATCGCAGGCCAAAGTCGATCTCGATCAGGAGGCCAGAACTGATCAGATTGCCCTGGATCAGAAACTCAAGATTGTTCAAGGCAATCTTAATTTGAGGAACACCATCTCAGAAGAGAGCAATGAGCAACCCGTGAAACGCATTGGTTCCTTCTACAAGCGCTATCGTAACATCGACGATCTGTCGCCAGAAGCAAGGATTTTCTATGAAGCTGCAGCTACCTCAGTTGGCATGTCGCTGGCATCTTTAACTCTCGCTGTCATACAGTTGGAAAGAAAACTTGAGACCCTCCGTGATAACGAGGTAAAAAACGACTTACTCGAAGATGAAGATCTTAGCGAGAGGGGGCAATTCGGAAGTGGGCAGGAAAGTCCAAATTTGGATGAGATGGATGTAAGTGGAGGCGAACAAGAGCTCAACGGAGGTTATTAAAAGCCAGGAAGATATCGAAGGCAGTACAGTAGCCTCCTATTACGTAGAGCCAGGGGACTAACCCATAATCAATCGTTATTTATTACGTAGTAGATTTCCTAGTCATCACGACTATAATTCTAATGCTACAATGATTGTAAGTAAAATGTAGGCATCCACAAAGGCATCCCTTCGTTGCTACGACCTGCAAAAAGGTCAAGTCCCAAGTCGCGCTAAATATCAGCCTATATAGGGCTAGGGCGCAGAGCCTCATCTTCCGCCCCACGTAAGCGAACATCTCAAAACCCACATCACACCTCATCGCCAACGCCATCATAAGCCTGCGATAATCAACGACGAGGCCGCAACGAGTGAGTTATTCGTACCACATTGAACTAAGGATATAGCTAACTCAGAACTTCTCTTCCAGTGCAGATGTAAGCCACCTATCGGTCCCCTACCACCATCGCTGCCCTACCCTTCGCGTCTCCCTTTTAATCCACTCTTAACACCATCACTCCTCCACCTCCGCAATAATTTCCCTCTTCCCCTAAGGTCCCTTATCTCCCCGCCGCTTGACTAACCACTTGTCACTCAGCTTCGTCAAAACCCTCACGGGCAAAACCATCACCCTCGAAGTCGAGTCCTCCGACACAATCGACAATGTCAAGGCGAAAATCCAAGACAAAGAGGGTATCCCACCCGACCAACAACGTCTGATCTTCGCCGGGAAGCAGTTGGAAGATGGAAGGACTTTGAGCGATTACAACATCCAAAAGGTAAATCAATCTCTTTTTTATCACTCCCTCCCCCATCAACCAACCAGCAGCAATACCATCCCCACTCCAACGAACCTCAATACAAATTTTCTATCCGCACAACCCCTCCCAATTCCTATATCCCCCTTCTAAAACAGAACCCCCCCCACCCCAAAACTAACCCTCACCTCCCCCAGGAATCAACCCTCCACCTTGTCCTCCGCCTCCGCGGCGGCATCATCGAGCCTAGCCTCAAAGCCCTCGCCAGCAAATACAACTGCGACAAGATGATCTGCCGGAAATGCTACGCGCGGCTCCCACCGCGAGCGACCAACTGTCGCAAAAAAAAGTGCGGGCATACGAATCAATTGAGGCCGAAGAAGAAGCTAAAGTAGATGTGTGGCGTGTGTGGTGTTTTGGGGGGTGGGGTGGGGACTTGAGTAGAGAGGAGGGGAAAAGGGGAAAGGGGGGTTGGGTGTAGAACTCGGGGGAATAGGCAATGGAAGATGCTTTGATGCTGCATTGAAACGAGCATGAAATGTCGCTATGTCGTGTTGATACGTCTTTTCAAAAGTTCAGGAACATGTCTGAACAAGAAGCTCTTATGGTTGCAAATGTACCTCAACGCTCGCTCTTACTACATCTACACCCCCAATTTCTTGTGCATCCAGCACTCGATCACACATTCTATGCCACCCAAAAACGCCCGCATCCTGCCCCTCTCCTTTGCTACATCACACCCCCTACCCTCAGTCCTCTTCCACCTCCTCCACCCTCGGCGTCATATCCCGTTTGCGCAACTCATTCCCATTCAACGCCGGTGCGGTATCCGATGCCCGAGGTGTGGCGTCCGAGGCAGCGGATACCTCTCGCGCCTTGGCGGCAGCAGGTTTCGACGTCTTTGATTTCGACTTCTTCTTCTTCTCCTACGTCACGTTAGCCCACTATCCTACTCTTCAAAGCATGAAAGATGACGAGCGAAAGTTCGGACTAACCTCCTGCCACCCCCACACCGGCCGGAAACTATCAAAGAACCCCACGTCCTCGAACAGATTCGGATACAGCCACAACCCGGGCGGCACTGTAAACACCGTCGCGCAAAACAGAATGAGTCTGAAGATGGCCATGGCGAAGAACAGCCCGATCAGTCCCAGCCCGCCCATGCTTAGGTACCACACCCCGATCCGCAGCTTCACGGGCCAGAGCGGGAACATCACCACCAGCAGAATTGCCGCCAGCGCCCCGCCTGCATACAGTTTCTGCTTCCACTGCGGGCCCTCGTACAGCCAGACATAGTGCAGGTCTGGGGCAATGTCCTGCTGCTGCTCGATCTTGACGGTCCAGAGGCCCTTTGTGCGTTTCTGGGGTTTTGCGGGGGGCGCGTGGTTGTGGCCTTCGTGGGGGTCGGCTTTAGAGACGCGCAGGGCGAGGAGGGAGAGGGGGAGGAGCTTGAAGGTTTCAGCGGCGGTGGCGGTGTTGGTTACGGGGGGGAGGAGGGGGTTCTTTTTGCAGGCGGTGGCGTAGGCCGGGGATTGGAGGGCGCGGAGGGCGCGCTTGACTGAGTGAGGATTAGGAGATCAGTGGGTTGGTTTGGTGGGGGAATGTTGGGAGAAATTGGGGTTTTGGGTGGGGGGACATACTTTTGAACATGTCTTTGCGCTGGCCGTTTAGGATGCATGTCCTTGATTTTAGATCTTGGCCACGCAACCATTTCGCAACGGCTGTTGATTTTGGGTCTGGCGGTCCGGGCGTTATGGGCACTTGTTGGCCAGTCTGGCCTTGGACTTGCGGTTGGCCGCTCTGTTGTGCTGCGGCCTGTTGCTGAGCCATCTGCTGCTGCCGCTGGTGGTTTGCGATTGCTTGTTGTTTGAGGTTGTTGATGTATTGCTCGACCGTCATTCCCGCTTTCTTGGCGTCGGCTTCGATCTGCTGGCGTTGCCAGGCTTGGAATTGCTGGGGCGTCATGCCTCGTTTTTGCGCTTCTTGGGCGATTTGGGCTTGCATGGCTGCTATTTGTTGAGGAGACGGTTGCGTACCTGGCATGCCTGGGTTGGGCGGTGCCGCCATGGTGTACTATTCGGAGAGTTTGTTGACGGTAGAAAAATGCTGAAGTTGTTGTGTTGTCAATAGCTACCTTACTGTAGCAGACTTGTCGCAAAAGCTTGAGGCCACGATGAGAAAAGGTCTTAGGTCGGTGTCGCAGAAAACCGACAGGGATCAACCAACTGGCAGGATTTGCCGCATGCAGATCTTCTTAGCACCGATAGCTCCGAGTCTCATCTCACGCGTCTTTTCCATCATCCCATGTTGAACACACCGAAGCATGGATACTTCCATTTGGTCAGTACTTACTTTGTTTACTACGTCTTCCAGCTCTACCACTGCCTGGGTGCCGGGAGTCAGATCGTGATTCCCTCTCGAGCAGTACAAACAAGTGTCTCGTTACATTGTCGCTTCGAGTTGCAGGCTTCTAGTAGTATATCCCCATCTCACATATCAATATAAGCATGGTTCATATGATCACAAGCTTTGCGAAGAATAGATTTCAATTTGGTGAATGTCTCTTCAATTGTGTGACTAAGGACCGACAGCACAAATGCACTGATTATTTTTGCCAAGTTGGAGAACAACAGTCCTTTTGCTTTTGTCAGACTAGCCTCTTCCTCTAAATTTGGCGGAGACCCTGGTTGACAGAAATTGAATTTCCCTTATACTTCGCGTGATTCGACCGGCCAATCGTGTACAGACTTGAGATTCAGTAAGGCCGTCATGCACGATGGAAAGGAGATGCGGCAGGAGCGCCGAGTCCAATACCAGTGGAATGCGTAAGTCCTGTATACGTTGAGGTCGACAAGTAGATAGTATACTACTGCGGTTGCCTGGCCGGTTTGTGTTACCATATTGCAGATGGTGAGAGGATTATCAAGGAGAATATTTTGAGGATTGCGGAGGTGATTGTGGGACTGAGAGGATATGGACAATTCCTGCTCATAGATACTCCTAGATGTTAACATGTATCATGCTTACCCCGAGTCGTTTCAGTGCCAGAGAGATAAATTTTATTGTCTTGTTGTTTTTGTCTTATGGACGCTTTGCAGTTGAGATGTGAGTGCGCTGATCAGGGCAGGTATAAATTGTAAGATGGGTCAGCAAAGCCATGTAGAACTGAAGGAACAACGAGAGCAAAGCTAGCTGGCGCAGTCGAGATCTAGTCTAAGCGCGGCCGCGTATGAGAAACAAGGCAGCTAGTTTGACGTTTTGATGATGTATCCCAATGGATCCTCCAAGAATTGATGAGCTACAGAAGTCAGAAGTAACCAAGCATGCGCATGCAACAATGTGCCTTGCCGCCTAAGTTGGACATGGGAAAACCAACTGCAGGCGATTGCAATCGGACTCACTGGGAAAAGGCATCCTGGAACGTAGCTCCTTGGTCATTGCGTTTCCTCGCAGCAGAAGTAAAGCCGGCTCAGAAGGCTGCGTCCCTTGGCTGGAGACAAGATGCGGCAGCGTTTCGGTCGCTTTGTGATTTCAGTAATGGATATTTTGTCAGAGCGCCAGGGAACTGGAGCTGTATCCCGAGACCTACCGCAGCCCTTCGCTTATGGAAAGATGGAGTAAGGCTGTTGACCATTGAAGAAGGTTTAAAGTACCAAGATAGGGTCAGAGTGTACGTACCTCGAATGCAAATGACGCTCAAACTTACCGAGAAAGCGAATTCAGCGGCATGTGCGTGCAATGGCTCAAAAACTAGTAACAATACACTGGGCAGCTACACCAGGCGTTCAAGCAGTCTCGGGAGCCTGAAACTATGCTTGTCACCCGGTTTGTATTCTGAACGGTAGATGCTGTTCACAGCGTATGTGAGGATCTCCGTAAGCATGTCATGCATTAACTCTAATGCCATGTCGAGTCTGTACAGTGCTATGGGTCGGATGTCGTCGTCATACTTACCCGGGAATGTTTCAAAAGCGATCAGGCAACCTTTCGCACCAGGGATTCAGGGCCCTTTGAACGCTTATTTATATGGAGCGGGTATAAATCAAAGGTTGCCGATAGGAAATTTTGATCCAGATAACCAATTTCATGAAGCGAAGCATCCAAACGTCATTCCATGAGAGCTGTGGCGAAGGCTGATCCATGTATGTACGTTATCGCTAGAACTGAGGGCTAGAAACCACTTAAGGAAAACCATGTAGATGCCATGCATCAACCAAAGGGCTTTCAACTTAACATTGAAACCCCATAAGTTCTTTAGGCAGGTGATACGGGAACACTGGCTAGTTAACATTGGTGAACTAGAGCCAAGCGATAGAGCAGCAGACACGATTCTGTAGGACGAGAGGTAAAACATAAAGAGGCAACCATGCTTATGTTTGTTGAGAGGGGATTGGTAACTTCGACAACTCCGTTCAAGTCACTCCTGAATCGCTTGCCGGGGTGCTGTCAAAAGGTGCAAGGGGTTGCTCGGAGCCTCTAGGTTTCCCCTTCTAACGCGGATACTGCTCCTTAAACGCAAGCAATGGTTCGCTATGGCGAACTGCGTGGTACTGCGTTCGGAAGGCCTGATTGGAGACTTGAGACAGTAAAATGAGGGTCCTAGCAACGGATATGCCTGTCATCAGGTGGATCTTCTATTCCGCTGGAGGCTCAATTCTGATATTTCCGAGACTTTCGATGAGAAATACTCACACAGCCGCCGAGTAACTGCTCTCAGCCAGCATTTATCTGTCACAGTGCGCACCTCGTGACCAAGCTCAGACTCGGCTATACTATGTTCTGCGACTCGGAAATATACTCCGGCAATCATTTGATATCGACCAATTCAGGCTTCGCGACGACGGGTGATCCATTGCATGCATTACTACTGTGTTCTGCAGAGTATCAACGCGTGTCACTGCATGTAGATTCCAGGGAATGGCGATGGAGAGAAGGCAGAACGACGGTGGAGTGCACCAAGTCACTCAGCCGTTGGCACAATCTTAGCCGTTGTCATATCCGCTATGACTCTGAAAAGATCTGCTGCGTAACACAAGCAAACCTTGATAAGGAAGGGGCAATTGATACCATTATGGGAAACCCCTGGTTCCGGCTTATTATATATGCAGGCTCTATATAGAGACCATCAAGCGACCTTCTGTTCTCTGTAGAAGACATTGAAGACACCGTATAGCTTGATCTCCAGCTCCAGCCAGCAAACCGACTTCAGTACCCTTGGATCGAGTTGATTGTCGAAGCGCATCCCCTTAGTCTTCACAGTCAGGTCTTCAAATTGTTGGGAGACGATGCCGCTGCTTCCTCCAAATGTTGGGCCCACTCCGAGATCCCACAACCCAGGTGAGGCTACGGAGCCGAACAATGGGGCTTCGTGCAATCCAATTGAAAAGGCACATCTAAATGTGGGTTTCCTGCAATAACCGTGCTCAGCCCGCCGATTCCAGCTTACGCTTGGTCTGATAATGATCTGTGGTTGAGGATGATCTGTGGTTGAGGACCTTGGCTGAAACGTTTGAGACAGCAAAGAGAGCTTCAGGCGGATAGCCACAAGAAGACAGATCCCAAAGGCAGTTCGTCGAATGAACTGCGAACAATCTCCCAGCCCGGGCCTCCGACGACGACTTATTCCATCGTCCGTTCAGCTCATGGGCAGAGCTCCATCGACCAGTGCTATAGCCCCCTTCATAGATGGGAAGAACAGAAACATCAAGAAGAGCCTTGGAACAGCGTCGTGCATTTTGCAAAGAAAAAGTAAAGCATCCACTACCACTGTAGAACTTTTTGGAAAGCTCAACAGTGTTCAGCCCCTGCAGTGGGTGCTCTTTAGATCTGGAATTTTTGTTGGAAATTATTTGCTTGCTCCTTGCCTTAATCACGAGAACCTGCGTTAGGCTAGCGTGAGTTCTTATGGTCTGGATATATGGAGAGCATCCTTAGTATGTGCGTTTAGAATAATGACTTGTTACGAGCTGGGGACTTCTTATGATCTCTGACCATCATCCACTCGGTAACTCAGCCATAACGAACACCACTAACAATGCGGCACTGATTGTTGGAGGGCGTGTATGGAATGTCGACTGGACTTTCTGATTGTATGTACCAAAGTTATCAGACACCGACTGCAAAGACTACTTCCAATTTTCGCCATGTTATCGTCAAGGAAAGCACCCATCACCAACCGATGTCCATCCAGTGAGGCCTGATTGGCACGAAAGATCAATCAGTTTGTGGAGGACCTGTCCCTAGTACGACGGTCTCCTGAAAACGAAGTTGCAATGGCAAGGTATTCCATATCAGACAGACCAAGTCCGCGCAATGGCAAAGCTCGGACAGGAAAACATCATCGTCGATTGGCGTGGCTGTCAAGATGATACCTGGCGGCGAGAGAATCCTGC
>JAABUS010003617.1_pt1 | contig 24519 bp, 26 predicted proteins | sample 5560161 | NCBI WGS metagenome assembly JAABUS01 (sample SAMN10711885, study PRJNA513376) | rock metagenome | isolation source: Antarctica rocks | place: Antarctica: Victoria Land, Trio Nunatak nord | collected 2016-01-04
GCGTAAAGACAGCCTTGGACGTGTCGAGGCCAATGCGCTTAAGGTTCATGAGGACGGTCCTTCAGGTTTGGATGTTGACAACCAGACCTTGGCACAAGATGCCGCGGGGCCGTCCACCCCAACAATCGATGCAGGCGATCGCCGGCGGCGGCAACTTGACCGAGGTGGTGACGGCGGTGTCCCGTGCCGAGTTGGCGCTGCAGTCCGCTGTCGCGATCCGCGACCGGGTCGTGCAGGCGTATCAGGACGTCATGCGGATGCCGATCTAGCATGGACGATACCGAAGTCGCCGCCGCGTTGCGGGAGACGCTGTGGATCGTGCTGAAGCTTGGCGGGCCGCTTCTGCTGGCGGCGCTGGCAGTCGGGCTGATCGTGTCGCTGATCCAAGCGGTCACCCAGATCAACGAGGCGACGCTGGTTTTTCTGCCCAAGGTGCTGGTGCTCGGCGGCATGATGGCGCTGCTGGGGCCGTTCATGGCGTCCACGCTTGCGGACTACACCCACGTGCTGATGGACCGCCTGATCGTCGTAGGCGGCCAATGACCGACGGCATTCGATCGGCATCAAGCGATGGATGATGCGGCGCTGCTGGCGGCGCTGCCGGGATGGGCGTTCGCCTTTGCCCTCGTGCTGTCCCGCACCGGCATGGCCGTCATGCTGCTGCCGGGCTTGGGAGAGGCCGAGCCGCCGCCCATCGTTCGTGCCGGATTGGCGCTGGCGATCACCGTCCTGCTGGTTCCCGCCGTGGCGCCGTTGGTGCCTCCGGTGCCCGAGATCGGCTTCGGCGGGGCCGCGATGGTTGCGGCGGAGCTGCTGGTCGGAAGCCTGCTCGGCTGGCTGGCGCGGTTGCCGGCATTGGCGCTCGGCATGGCGGGAGCTGTCGTGTCCTACATGCTCGGGCTGTCGAGCGTCGTGCAGCAGGACCCGGCGCTCGGCGGCCAATCGGCGGCAATGGCCCGGCTGTTCGGCTTGGCGGCGCCGGTGCTGATCTTGTCGGCCGGCCTGTATGCCCTGCCGCTCACTGCGCTGGCCGGAAGCTATCAGCTCGTGCCGCCGGGTTCCGTTCTGCCAGCTGGGGTGTTGGCAGAGAGCGTGACCGGAGCGTTGATCGCCTGCTTCAGTTTGTCCATTCGGCTTTCGGCGCCGTTCCTGCTGGCGGGATTGGTATTTCAGGTGGCGCTGGGTCTGCTGGCGCGCCTGGTGCCGCAACTGCAGGTTTACACCGCGGCGGTGCCGGGTCAGATCCTGGGCGGGCTGGTGCTGCTCGGCATTTTGGCGTCGCACATTCTGGGTGCATGGACCGAGGCGGTGAGCACCGCTTGGTCCGGCCTTCCCGGCCTGTAGCGTCAGGACCGGGCCATGGCAGAAGGGGCCGAGAGCGGCGATCGCAATAAGCCGGCAACCGAACGTCGGCTGCAGCGTGCCCGTGAGGACGGCGAGGCGCCGCTATCGCGGGAGCTCTCGGTTTTGGCGGGGCTTGGGGCTGCGACGCTGATCCTGGCGATGGCCGGTCCCGGGTTGGCCCGCGACTTGTCGGCACGGCTGGTCCGCATGCTGGGCGCCATGAGCGCTACGCCGGATGCGGCGCTGCGGGACGCCGGTTGGGCGTTGTTGCTGGCGGCCGGGCCGTTGATCGGGGTTGTGCTGTTGGCCGGCGGGGTCTCGGTCCTGCTGCAAACCGGTGGCCTGCTGCACGGCAAGGCGCTGATCCCGGACCTGGCCCGGCTCAGCCCGAAGCGCGGCCTGACGCGGTTGTTTGGCCCGAACAACCTGATCGAGGCCCTGAAATCCCTGGCAAAGGTCGGAGTCCTCGCCTGGGCCGCCTGGCGTGCCCTCGTGCCCTCGTGGACGCGTTGCCCGGCGTGACCGCCTCGATCATGTGGCAGCCCGAGACCCTGTTGGACCGGCTCACCCGGGACCTGATCCATCTCTGTGTGCTGGTCCTGGCCTGCCAGGCAGCCATCACCGTGCTCGACCTCGCCTGGGTTCGGTTCCGGTTTGCCAAGCGCATGCGAATGACCGCGCAGGAGATCAAGGAGGAGCATCGCGACAGCGAGGGTGATCCGCGCCTGAAGGCCAAGCTGCGCCAAATGCGCATGGCTCGTGCCCGGCAACGCATGATGGCAGCCGTGCCCGGCGCCACCGTCGTCATCACCAATCCGACGCACTACGCCGTGGCGCTCGCCTATGATCGCGGGGCACAGTCCGCGCCGCGTGTCGTGGCAAAGGGCATGGACGAGGTCGCCGCGCGTATTCGTGCTATGGCAACGAAACACGGAGTGCCGCTCGTAGCCAATCCTCCATTGGCGCGGATCCTGCACACCTTGGAGCTGGACGCCGAGGTGCCGGCCGAACACTTTCAGGCCGTTGCGGAGATCATCGCCTATGTCTGGCGCCTGCGAGGGCAGGCTGCCGGTCGTTAGTTATGTTCACTTTACGTTCTTGTATGCCGGCGAATGCCCGCCTATCTAGGAGTTTCTTCAAATGTACTAACCGGATAGTTGCGGCGTCGTTCGCCAATGTGACACTCTGCAAGGCAAACGAGCGAGACAAGGATCGAACATGGACAAGAATAAGGCGCTCGATGCGGCACTGACGCAGATCGAGCGGGCGTTCGGCAAGGGCTCGATCATGCGGATGGGCGCCAAGGCTGGCGACCAGCAGATCGAGACGATTCCGTCGGGCTCACTCGGCTTGGATCTTGCTCTGGGGATTGGCGGGCTGCCGCGCGGCCGTGTTGTCGAGATCTACGGGCCGGAGAGCTCAGGCAAGACGACGCTGGCGTTGCATGCGATCGCTGAGGCGCAGAAGCGCGGCGGCACCTGCGCGTTCATCGATGCGGAGCACGCGCTCGATCCGATCTATGCCCGCAAGCTGGGCGTCGATGTGGACAACCTTTTGCTGAGCCAGCCCGATGGCGGCGAACAGGCCTTGGAGATCTGCGACACGCTGGTGCGGTCGGGCGCCGTGGACATCGTGGTGATCGATAGCGTCGCGGCGCTGGTGCCCCGCGCCGAGCTTGAGGGCGAAATGGGCGACACCCACGTCGGCCTGCACGCCCGGTTGATGAGCCAAGCGTTGCGCAAATTGACCGGCAGCGTGGCCAAGTCGCACACGATGCTGATCTTCTTGAACCAGATCCGGCTCAAGATAGGCGTGATGTTCGGCAACCCGGAGACGACGACGGGCGGCAACGCGCTCAAGTTCTATGCATCAATCCGCATGGAAATTCGACGCATCGGCCAGATCAAGGATCGTGAAGAGGTTGTCGGCAACCAGACCCGCGTTAAGGTCGTCAAGAACAAGCTAGCACCGCCATTCCGGCAGGTCGAGTTCGACATCATGTATGGCGAGGGTATCAGCAAGGTGGGTGAGTTGATCGATCTCGGCGTAAAGGCCAACGTGGTGGAGAAGTCCGGCGCCTGGTTCAGCTACGACAGCACCCGCATCGGGCAGGGGCGCGAGAACGCCAAGCAGTTCCTGCGGGATCACAAGGACATGGCTGAATCGATCGAGAAGAAGGTACGGGAGCAGTCCGGCGTGGTAGCGAATTCGATGCTGGCGCCACCCGAAGAGGGTGACGACGCCGAGGCGGCCGACTAGGCCCAAGTTGCCCGATCATTTGCCGGCGCCCGGCCTGTTCGGCGCCGTTCCACTGACGGCGGAGGACCATACGCTGGTGGACGCTGCTCGTGCCGTGTTGCTGCGGCACTATCGGCCATTTTGGCACACGGTCGGCGCCGCGTTGCGCAGCCGGGACGGGCGGATCTGGACCGGTGTGCACCTGGGCGCCACGGTCGGGCGCCTGTCGATATGTGCCGAGGCCATCGCGCTGGGCCGCGTGGTGATGGACGGGGATGGCACGATCGAGTGTGCCGTGGCGGTTCGGCATCCGAAGCCGGACGAGCCGATACAGGAGATTGCGGTCGTGTCGCCCTGTGGGGTCTGCCGCGAGAATCTGATGGATTACGACCCGGCTGTGCTTGTCATCATCAACACGCCGAATGGTTTGCAGAAGGTGCCGGTTGGCATTCTGCTTCCCTTCCCATATCAGCGTTGACCATCCGCACGAAACAAAAGAAGATTTTCAACGTTGGAGCATCCATGAGCACAAATCCAAAAGCTGAAGCGAACGAGCAGGCGACGCCGTCGAACGTTGAGAAAGATCCGCATGATTGGACGACCGGCAATGAGACGATGACCGGCGCCCAGGCAAGCTATCTGAAAACTTTGTGTGAAGAGGCAGGCGAGGAATTTGATCCATCATTGAGCAAGGCTGATGCCTCGTTGAAAATCGATGCCCTGCAAAGCGAGACCGGCCGCGGGAAGAACCACTGACGGCAGGGACTTGGTGCGGATGACAGGAGGTGTCACCTGCGCTACGCACGGGGTCGCACCCTAATTAGGACGACCCACTTCCACCATGGCCAGCAGCAACGATATCCGTGCGACATTTCTCGAGTTTTTCGCTCGCAATGGCCATGAGGTCGTCCCTAGTAGCTCTCTAGTTCCGATCAATGACCCCACGCTACTGTTCACCAACAGCGGCATGGTGCAATTCAAGAATGTTTTCACTGGGCAAGAGCGCCGTCCCTACGTGCGCGCTACTACGGCACAGAAGTGTGTTCGGGCTGGTGGTAAGCATAACGATCTTGACAACGTCGGCTACACTGCCCGGCATCACACCTTTTTTGAGATGCTGGGCAATTTTAGTTTTGGAGACTACTTCAAACCGGTTGCCATAGAACTTGCATGGAACCTGTTGACCCGTGACTTCGGTATCAGGCCGGAAAAACTGCTGGTCACCGTCTATACGGACGACGATGACGCTGCCGCTCTTTGGCGGAAGATCGCCGGACTGCCCGATAATCGCATCCTGCGAATCGCCACGTCTGATAATTTTTGGCGCATGGGTGACACCGGGCCTTGCGGCCCCTGTTCAGAGATCTTCTTTGACCACGGCGACAGCATCCCAGGCGGACCACCCGGCAGCGCCGACGAGGATGGCGACCGTTTCGTCGAGATCTGGAATCTGGTGTTCATGCAGTTCGAGGAGGGGCCGCCAGGCACCCGCACCTCACTGCCGCACCCGTCGATCGATACCGGCATGGGCTTCGAACGCTTCGTTGCCGTCATGCAGGGCAAGCATAACAACTACGATATAGACATGATGCGCGCCTTGGTGCTGGCGAGCGCCGAGGTGACTGGGCAGGCCGTCGATGGACCGTTCCAGACCAGCCACCGCATTGTGGCCGATCATCTGCGCAGCGTGTCGTTCATGATCGCTGACGGCGTGCTGCCGTCACGGGACGGGCGCGGCTACGTCCTGCGTCGCATCATGCGCCGGGCCATGCGTCATCTGCATATGATGGACACGCGGGAAGCGACATTCCATCGTCTTGTACCGGCCCTGGTGCGTCAGATGGGTACCGCATATCCGGAACTGCCGCGTGCCGAGCCACTGATTGTCGAGACGATGCGGCTGGAAGAGGACCGCTTCAAGGCAATGCTTGAACGCGGTCTTGGCCTGCTTTCCGAGGAGACGGCGCGGCTGGGCGAAGGCGGAGCGCTGCCCGGCGCTGTTGCCTTCAAACTCTATGACACATTTGGTTTTCCGCTTGACCTGACTCAGGACGCGTTGCGTGAGCAGGGCCGAACGGTGGATGTGGCTGGGTTCGATGCAGCGATGCGGGAACAGCGGACGCGTGCGCGTGCGGCGTGGGCCGGGTCGGGCGATGCAGCGACCGAGCGCGTGTGGTTCGATGTACGAGAGCGGACCGGTGCCACGGAATTCCTCGGTTATTCGACCGAGAGTGCCGAGGCTGAGATTGTGGCGCTCATTATCGACGGTGTTGCGGTGGACAGGGCCGACGTAGGACAGGCCATCGCGATCGTGCTGAACCAAACGCCGTTTTATGCCGAGAGCGGCGGCCAGGTTGGCGATGCCGGGGTTTTAGTTGGGCCAGGTGCGTTTCGTATCCGCATTGACGACACTCAGAAAAAGCTTGGCGACTTGTTCGTGCATCTTGGCTCGGTCGAGGTTGGCACGGTCATGGTGGGCGCTTCCGTTGCTGCCGAGGTTGACCATGCGCGCCGGGGCGCAATCCGGGCGCATCATAGTGCAACTCACCTGCTGCACGCAGCACTGCGTGAACGGCTTGGTTCGCATGTCACGCAGAAGGGCAGCCTGAATGCCCCGGACCGGCTGCGTTTCGACGTCAGCCAACCGACACCGATCAGCCGGACGGATCTGGCGCTGGTCGAAGCCGAGGTGAATGCCCGCATCCGGGAGAACAGCGAGGTCACGACGCGCCTGATGACCCCGGAGACCGCGGTGGCAGAGGGCGCCATGGCGCTGTTCGGGGAGAAGTACGGCGACGAGGTCCGCGTGGTCTCGATGGGCAGCCTCGACGCGGTTGGGCAAGCGTTTTCGGTCGAGTTATGCGGCGGCACGCACGTCCGTCGAACCGGCGACATCGGCCTGTTCCGCGTCGTCAGCGAGGGCGCGGTCAGCGCTGGGGTGCGCCGCATCGAGGCGGTGGTCGGAAGCGCCGCCCTTGCCGCGGTTGCCGAGGTTGATCGCCGGATGTCCGACATTGCTGGCGTGCTGCGCGCCAGCCCAGCCGAGATTGCCGACCGCGTCGGACAACTTGTCGAGGACCGGCGCAAGCTGGAGCGCCAGGTCGCCGAGTTGCAGCGGAAGCTTGCGACCGGAACCGCCACGGCGGCGGTCGAGACCGTCGAGGGCATAGCCTTCGCGGCGCGCGATCTCGGCGACATTCCGCCGCGTGACCTAAAAGGGGTGGCCGAGGCGATCGGAACCGGTCTGGGCAGCGGCATCGTAGCGGTGGTCTCGAAGGCCGATGGCAAGGCTAGCCTTGTGGTCCGCATCTCCTCGGACCTATTGCCCCGGTTCAACGCCATCGAACTCGCACGCGCGGCAAGCGCCGCCATGGGCGGCAGCGGCGGGGGCGGCCGGCCGGACCTCGCTCAGGCAGGCGGGCCGAATGCCGACGCAACTCCGGCGGCATTCGACGCGATCCGGGCTAGTTTGGCGGGTTGAACCTGCCCGGACCCGCGAGGGCGGTCGCCGTGCCGATCAGGCCAGATACCTGGCGAACCACTGCAGCATCTCCTGCCAACCCGCCTCGGCGTCGGATTTGCGGTAGCTTGGCCGGTAGTCCGCGTGAAAGCCATGTGGAGCGTCGTCGAACACATGGATCTTCACGACCCTGCCGGCGCCGGTTGCCTTTGCCGCCGCGGCCTGAACGTCAGCTACGGGAATGCCGGCATCCTGCCCGCCATACAGGCCCAACAACGGCGCCTTGAGCTCGGTCGCGACGTCCGCGGCGTTGTGGGGCTGGATCGCCGTTGAGGTGCCGCCGACCGGGCCATACCAGGCCACGGCCGCCTTCAGCGCCGGGTTGTGGGCAGCATACAGCCATGTGTCGCGGCCGCCGCGGCAGAAGCCGGTCACGGCCAACCGCTTGGGGTCGCCGTGATTCACCGCCGCCCACGTCGCCGTGGCATCCAAATCCAGCAACAGTTGATCGTCCGGCGTCTTGCTGATCACGTCGCGTATGATGGCGTTGATATCCGCCATCTTCGACAGATCGCCGATCCGCGCATACAACTCTGGCGCCACCGCAAGATAGCCGGCCTTCGCCAGCCGCCGGCAGGTGTCCTTGATGTACTCATGGACGCCGAAAATCTCCTCGATGACCAGCACCGTCGGGAACGGCCCGGCGCCGTCCGGCCTGGCGAAATAAGCCGGCAATGCCCCCTGGCTGGTCGGGATCGTCGTCTCTCCGGCGGCAAGGCCGGTCGGGTCGGTGTGGATCGCCTGTGCGTCAACACGGGTGGTCGCGAGCGTGAACCCGCTGATCAGCCCGGTCATAATCACGCCGCGCCGGGGCAGGGGATAGCTCGCCAAGCCTTGTAGTCCGTCCATATTCATGCCTCAAAAAAACCCGCCGGATCGGCAAGGCTCGTTGCAGATTAGGCTGCCTTTGATACCGCCATCGCCGTTTGCAGGTTGGCGTCGATGCGGTCCAGGAAGTCCTGGGTGTTGAGCCAGGGCTGCTGCCGGCCGATCAGGCTGGCAAGGTCCTTGGTCATCGCCCCGCTCTCGACCGTCTCGACGCAAACACGTTCCAGCGTGTCGGCGAACGCCGTGACGTCGGGAGTCGCGTCGAATCGGCCGCGGTAGGCCAGGCCGCGGGTCCAGGCGAAGATGGAGGCGATCGGGTTGGTGCTGGTCTCCCGCCCCTTCTGGTGCTCGCGGAAGTGGCGCGTCACCGTGCCGTGCGCCGCCTCGCTCTCGACCGTCTTGCCATCCGGGCTCATCAGCACGCTAGTCATCAGGCCGAGGCTGCCAAAGCCCTGTGCCACAATGTCGCTCTGCACATCGCCGTCGTAGTTCTTGCAGGCCCAAACATAGCCGCCGTTCCACTTGAGCGCGCTGGCAACCATGTCGTCGATCAGCCGATGCTCGTAGGTGATGCCCAACGCAGCGAACTCGGCCTTGAACTCGGCGTCGAAGATCTGCTGGAAGATGTCCTTGAACATGCCGTCATAGGCTTTGAGGATCGTATTCTTCGTGGACAAATAGACCGGATACTTGCGCGCGATGCCGTAGTTGAAGCTGGCGCGGGCAAACCCCCCGATCGACGCTGCGGTATTGTGCATCCCCATTGTCACGCCCGGGCCTTTGAAGTCGAAAACATCCATCACCTCCGGCTCGCCGCCGGGCGGGTGATAGGTCAGCGTGACCTTGCCGGGCCCGGGAATCTTCCGCTCGGTTGCGCGATAGATGTCGCCGTAGGCGTGGCGGCCTATGACGATCGGCTGGGTCCAGTGCGGCACCAGGCGCGGGACGTTGTGGCAAATAATGGGCTCGCGAAAGATCGTGCCGTCCAAGATATTGCGGATCGTGCCGTTCGGGCTGCGCCACATCTTCTTCAGCTTGAACTCGGTCACCCGCGCCTCGTCCGGCGTGATGGTCGCGCATTTCACGCCGACACCGTATTGCTTGATGGCGTTGGCCGCGTCCACCGTCACCTTGTCGTCCGTCTGGTCCCGGTATTCGATGCCAAGATCATAGTATTTCAAGTCGATGTCGAGATATGGAAGGATCAGCTTGTCCTTGATGAAGCCCCAGATGATCCGCGTCATCTCGTCGCCATCGAGCTCGACGACGGGAGTCTCTACTTTGATCTTGGCCATGCAGTCCTCGTATTTATGGCCCATGCCGAGCCGGTCGCCTTCGCTAGGACAATCGCATCCGGCTTGCCGGACAGCAAGCCAAGGCTCACGCAATCGAGAATGCTGTCCGGTTTTGCCGTCAGGTCAAGCCGGCGAGAGGCAGCCCAACGCACGGTGTATTCCGTCATCGTCGGGCAGGCCGCCCAGCGGAAACAGCCGGGTCACGTGGCCCATCTTGCGGCCGGGCCGGGCCTCGGCCTTGCCATAGAGATGCGGGATCATGCCGGGGGTCGCGACGACCTGCGGCCACAGCGCCGTCTCCTCCGGCCCCACCAGGTTCTTCATCACCGCGTCCGCGTGCCGCCGGCCCGGCGGCAACGGCAGGCCCATGACGGCACGGACATGCAGCTCGAATTGGCTTGCCGGACAGGCGTCGATGGTCCAATGGCCGGAGTTGTGCGGCCGCGGCGCGATCTCGTTGACCACCACGCGCCCGGATGGGTCCACGAACATTTCCACCGCCAGCAGGCCGACCAGATCGAGCGCGTCGGCCACCCGCCATGCCACCCGTTGCGCCTCCGCAGCCGTGCCCGGCGCCACCCGGGCCGGCGCCAAGGTCAGATCCAGGATGCCGGCGCGGTGCCGGTTCTCCATCACGTCGAACACCGTCCCGGCGCCGTCTGCCCCGCGGGCGACGATGACGCTGATCTCGCAAGCGAAGGCAACAAAACCCTCCAGCACTAATGGCTTGGGGTCCAATGCCACCCATGCGGCCTCAATGTCCTCCCAGGCGCGCAGCACGGCCTGACCCTTGCCGTCATAGCCAAGCCGGGTTGTCTTCAGCACGGCCGGCAGGCTCACGGCGTCAACGGCTGCCTGCAGGTCCGCCAGGGTGTCCACGGCCCGCCATGGCGCGGTCGGCACCCCTGCGTCGGCCAGGAAGCTTTTTTCCAGCATACGGTCTTGACTGATGCGCAGCACGGCGGGGGAGGGATGCACGGGGCGCAGCGAGGCCAATAGCTCCAACCCGGCGGCGCTCACGTTCTCGAACTCGAAGGTGATGACATCGACCGCTTCGGCGAACTGCCGCAAGGCAGCCGGGTCCTCGTAGTCGCCCAGGGTGCAGGCGGCCGAGACCTGGGCGGCCGGGCTGTCCGGCTCCGGCGTCAGGATATGGCAGCGATAGCCCAATCGGGCCGCGGCCATGGCGGACATGCGGCCGAGCTGGCCGCCGCCGATGATGCCGATGGTCGCGTTGGGCGGCAACGCCGGCATGAAAATCAGCCCTCAGGCGCGTCGGCGACCGCGGCGGTCTGCTCGGCGCGCAGCGTGTCGAGGCGGGCAGCCAGCGCAGGATCGGCGACGGCCAGGATCGCTGCGGCCAGCAGCCCGGCATTCACCGCGCCCGCCCGCCCGATGGCAAGCGTCCCGACCGGGATGCCGGCCGGCATCTGCACGATGGACAGCAGGCTATCCATGCCGCTCAGCGCGTGGCTTTCGACCGGCACGCCCAGCACGGGCAGCGACGTCCAGGCCGCGCACATGCCCGGCAGATGCGCAGCGCCGCCGGCGCCGGCGATGACGACCTGCAAGCCCCGTTCGCGGGCGGTCTTGGCATACTCCGACAGCCGATCAGGCGTGCGGTGCGCCGACACGATACGGATCTCATGCTGGACGCCCAAACGGGCAAGCACCTCGGCCGCATGCTGCATCGTCGCCCAATCCGACTGACTGCCCATAATCAGGCCAACCCGCGGCCCGGCCAAGACCAGGCGCTCCGGCATCAGGCGATGTTGTCCGGGATCAATCGGCTTTCCAGCCAGGACAGTTCGTCCTTCAGCAACAGCTTGCGCTTCTTCAAGCGCTGCAGATGCAGTTGGTCCGTCCCGGCCTCTGACAGCCGGGCAATCACGGTATCGAGATCACGATGCTCGCTGCGCAGTTCGTGCAGTTGGCGCAGGAGTGAATCACGGTCGGTCAGCATGCTTTGTCACTACCACGGCGATCGTCCGAACACCACGCGGCCGGGATTGCGGGTCAGCGCAGCAACGGCTCGCCCGGTTTATCGCGCCATTCTCGATTCGTGTAGCATTGCCTGGCGCTGCAGTATTACCGTCAGAGGACAGGAGCAGCCCATCTGCCACTGTGACGACACGATCAGATCCCACTCGCAAGGAGGCATCATGAATCTGCAGTCCCGCATTGAGACCCTAAAGGACCGTCATGCCACGCTGGAAACCCGCATTGCGGACGAAGACCATCGTCCCCAGCCGGACGGGGACGCGTTGGCGCGCCTAAAGGTCGAGAAGCTGCGACTGAAAGAGGAGATGGAGCGACTGCGCGGCTGACCTTAACCGATTAGGCCCACAGGAGCCGGGCCGCCTGAAAACTCAGGCGGCCTCTTCGGCCTCGGGTGGCGGCGGTACTGGGACCGTCTTACCGTCGCGCGCCAGCCGCTCATTGGCCTGGGTGACCATGGCGTTCAGATCGGTTTGGCTGCACAACCCCAATATGACGGGATCACGCGGCTTGATGTTGGTGCTGTTCCAGTGGCTGCGCTCGCGCACTTTCTGGATGGTGTCCTTGGTCGTGCCCAACAGCTTGATGACCTGCGCCTCGCTCAACTGCGGAAAGTTGCGCAGCACGAAGGCGATGGCGTCTGGACGATCATTGCGTTTGGCAACAGGGGTGTAGCGCGCTCCCCGGGACCGCTTGTTGATCGGATTGCTAGCCGGGATCAGCTTGAGACGCGCTGCTGGGTCGGCCTCGCACCGCTTGATTTCTTCGGCCGTCAGTTGGCTGTTGGCAACCGGGTCATAGCCAACGATGCCCTGAGCTACCTCGCCATCCGCAATGGCCTGCACTTCAAGCGGGTGCATGCCGCAGAAATCGGCAATCTGAGTGAACGTCAGCGCGGTTTTTTCAATCAGCCACACGGCGGTGGCTTTCGGCATCAACGGTAGGCTCATCACGATTTGTCCTTCAGCGCCGCAGGATAGCCATAGCGCGGCAAGGCGGTCCAATATGGGGAAAAGTTCAGGGTATGGACCCACGCTGTCCCGAGGGTCAAGCGATCAATCCGGAAAACAGTCAAAATGGAGGACAGCCAAATGGCAGACGGTTTGAATGATGACGAGGCACCGCGTCCAAAAACCAGGCTGGCAACGCCACCGCTTGATCCGCTTGGCGTAGCTGAGCTACAAAGCTACATCAACGAACTGCGTAACGAAATCACCCGGGCGGAAGATGCAATCACCCGTAAACTGAGTCACCGCAACGCCGCAGACAGCGTATTCCGGCGTTCGTAACGCAAAAAGGGGCCAGGCTAGCGCCTGTCCCTTCTTACTTTATTGCCTGACTTTATGCGGCCTGGGCAGCGTTCTGGCTGTCGTTCGCAATCACTGGCGCTGCCTGGGCGACGCTGCCAATCTGGACCCGGCGCGGCTTCAACGCCTCGGGAACGACGCGCTTCAGGCCAACATGCAATAGGCCGTTCTGCAAGTCGGCACCATCGACCGTAATGTGGTCGGCCAGCACGAACCGCCGTTCAAACGCGCGGCCGGCGATGCCACGGAACAGAACCTCACCGGTCTGCGCCTCAGGCTTCACCCGGCCAGCGATAATCAGAGAGTTCTCGCGCACAGTGAGTTCAAGGTCATCCTGGCTGAACCCGGCGACCGCCATCGTCAACCGATAGCTGTCATCGCCAATCCGCTCGATATTATAGGGCGGGTAAGCCTGTGACACCGTTTCCTGCGCCGCGCCGGCGAGCCGTGCCATGCGGTCGAAGCCAATGGCCGTACGGAAAAGGGGCGCGAAATCATACGTCATGAAGAAACCTCCAAATAAGCAAGGCCATACATAGAACCGCCCAAATGGGCCGGCCCGGTTTAGGTTTCGGAACCCCAAATGGGCGTCCCGAACACAGTAGAAATGGAAAGCGCCGCACCCTGGTTCAAGAGGGTGCGGCGCTACGCTAGTGCCCGATACCGACGAAAACATGCTTGCAGGCGCGGGCCTACTTGCGCGTGCCCAGGCCGGCAAACTTCTTGTTGAACTTGGCGACCTGGCCGCCGGTGTCCATCATACGCTGCACCCCGGTCCAGGCGGGATGCGATTTCGGGTCGATGTCCAGGCGGATCGTGTCTCCAGCCTTGCCGGCGCAGGTTCGTGTCTTGAACTGAGTGCCGTCGGTCATAATAACGGTGATCTCGTGGTATTCCGGATGAATGCCAGGCTTCATGGCGATTGCTCCAATGGCGCTGCCGATACCGACCGGCTGCAAAGGCGCAGGATATAGCCGCGTCGCCCGGCACACCGCAAGCCGTCAGGGCTGCCGAACGCGGCCTCGGCCGGCACGACCCTGGAACTCGTGGAACGTCCGGTCAGCCGCAATCTTCTGTTCCGGCGTCATCGCCGCATAGAGCGCATCAAAGGCCGGCACCAGACGCTGCAGGTCATCCGCGTGGGCACGCGCCACCTCTGCGTAGGAACGCATGTCCTCCGATGCGGTCATCGTGGTCACCTTGTCGGCGCGGTCGTGCTGCAATGCCTCCATATGTGCCGCGTTCTGCCGCATGACGGCCGTGAAGGCATCCCATTGCGGCTGCTGCTGCGGCGTAACCTTCAGCCTTCGCTGCAAACCCGCAATACGGCGCTCCGCCTGCACCATTCCGCCCCGCTCCGGGTTGGCACGCTCCGGGTTGGCACGCTCCGGCCGGGTCGCCTGCGCCGGGACGTCCGGCGGGTTGCCCTGGGCCAAAGCCGGACCACCCAGCAACGTGACCGCAGCCAGCAACGTAAGCACTCGCGGAGACCGGTTGAGCATGGGTGCGCCCCTTATTCATTAACGAAACAGTACAATAAGGCCAACGCCCGGTGATGCATAGGGCGAAGGTGGCGCTGGGTAGGCCGGGTAGTATGCGCGCGGCTGCGGCGCGTAATACACGGGAGGCGGGGCATAGAAGCCCGGCCGGGGATATTGCCGCGCATAAGCCTGCCGCCGCTCCGCACGGTCGCGCTCCCACCGTTCGTGCTGCCAGCGTTCGCGGCGATCTGGGCCGCGTTCGTCCCACCGATCGGCACGGGCTGGGCTGGGCATCGCAACAAGGCCGATACTCAGGGCTAGGATGACGGGAACCAGGCGCTGCAGCACGACATGTCCTCGATTTCGATACGGCGCCAACGCAGCTCGACCGGGGTCGGTTCGGTCAGGCCGGATGCTGGCTGAACTCAGGCGCGGGCGCGTGCGTACTGCTTGACCAACTCGATCCTGACCCCCAGCGCCTCGGCGGCACGCAGCGTCCAGGCCGGGTCCGCCAGCACCGCCCGGGCGACGAATACCAGATCGGCCCGGCCATTGGCGACGATCTCTGCTGCCTGCTCGGCGCCGCGGATCATGCCGACCGCGCCGGTCGCGACCCCCGCTTCGGTCCGCACCTGTTCGGCAAACGGCACCTGGTATCCAGGGTGCACCGACGGGATGCGCGCGGCAGGCGACACGCCGCCGGTCGAGCAGTCGATCAGGTCCACGTCGCCCCGCTGCTTCAGCCACTGAGCGATCTGCACTGCATCTTCCGCGGTCAGCCCGCCCGTCAGCCAATCGGTGCAGGACAGCCGCACGAACAGCGGCATGTCGTCGGGCCATTCCGCCCGCACGGCGTCGATCACCTCCATCAGCATGCGCGTACGCCCGGCGAGGTCCCCACCATAGCAGTCGTTGCGGGTGTTCGAAATCGGCGAGAGCATCGAGTGCAGCAGGTAGCCGTGCGCCGCGTGCAGCTCGATCACCCGGAACCCGGCCTCGCGCGCCAGCCGTGCCGTATGCGCGAACTCCGCGACGATGCCGCCGATCTCCTCCGTGCTCATGGCATGCGGCGTGATGGCGTCGTCGTGGAACGGGATGGCGCTCGCGGCCAGCGGCGTCCAGCCGCCATTGGCCGGCAGCAGGGCCTGCCCGCCCTCCCATGGACGCTGGCTGCTGGCCTTGCGCCCGGCGTGACTGATCTGGATGCCCGGCACCGCCCCGCCGTACTCGATCAGCCGGGTGACCCGGCGCAGGAACTCCATCTGCCCGACGTCCCACAGTCCCAGGCAGCCCTGCGTGATACGGCCAATGGCCGAGGTATGCGTCGCCTCGGTGAACACGAACCCCGGCCCGGCCATCGCCTTGGCGCCCAGGTTCTGGATGTGCCAGTCGTCGCCCAGCCCGTCTTCGGCGCTGTACTGGCACATCGGCGAGACCGCGATGCGGTTGCGCGCCGTCACCGACCGGAAGGTGATCGGTTGGAACAGCAAGGGGTCGGGCATGGGCGGGCTCCTGCTTGGACCCCACGCGATAGGCGGGTGCGCTGCCGCCTGCAACCCCGTTGCGGTGGCCGGGCCCGGCGCTTAGCGTTCGGCTCTCAACGGGAGGAACGACAATGCGGCTGCAAGGCAAGGTGGCGCTGGTGACCGGCGCTGGCGGCGGGTTCGGCGAGGGCATCGCCCGGCTGTTCGCGGCGGAGGGGGCAAAAGTCGTCTGCGCCGACATGCGGGCCGAGGCCGCCGCTGCGGTGGCCGGCAGCATCGGCGCCACGGCTGTCGCAGTACCGGGTGACGTGAGCCGCGGGCCGGACGTGCAGGCGATGGTCGATGCGGCAGTGTCGAACTTCGACGGCCTCGACATCGTGGTGAACAACGCCGGCACGACGCACCGCAACCGCCCGATGCTGGAGGTCGAGGCGGACGAGTTCGACCGGGTCTATGCCGTGAACGTCAAATCGATCTACTGGATGGCGCAGGCCGCCGTGCCGGTGCTGCGCAAACAGGGCCGCGGCGGATCGCTGATCAACATCAGCAGCACCGCCGGCATCCGGCCGCGCCCGGGCCTGGTCTGGTACAACGGCAGCAAGGGCGCGGTGAACACCATCACCCACTGCATGGCCACCGAGCTCGCGCCCGACAACATCCGGGTCAACTCGGTCTGCCCGGTCATCGGCGCCACCAACCTGCTGACCGAGTTCATGGGCGTCCCGGACACCCCGGAGAACCGCGCCCGCTTCCTCGCCACCATCCCGCTCGGCCGCATGAGCACGCCGGCCGACATCGCCAACGCCTGCCTCTGGCTCGCCGAGGACGCATCAAGCTTCATCACCGGCGTGCTGCTGCCGGTCGATGGAGGGAGATGCGCTTGAACCGATGAACATCCTCTCCATCCAGTCCTGGGTCGCCTACGGCCATGTCGGCAACGCGTCGGCGGTGTTCCCGCTGCAGCGGCTCGGCGCCGAGGTCTGGGCGGTCAACACCGTGCAGTTCAGCAACCACACGGGATACGGCGCCTGGACCGGCCAGGTGTTTACTGGCGCAGCGGTGCGGGACGTGGTGGACGGCATCGCGGCCCGGGGCGTGCTGCCGTCCTGCGACGCCGTATTGTCGGGCTACATGGGCGACCCCGGCATCGGCGACGCTATTCTCGACGCTGTCGCCCGGGTGCGCGCCGCCAACCCGGCCGCACTCTATTGCTGCGACCCCGTCATCGGCGACCAAAGCCGCGGTGTCTTCGTGCGGCCGGGTATCCCCGAGCTGATGCGCAACCGCGCCGTGCCCGCCGCCGATATCCTGACCCCGAACCAGTTCGAGCTGGAGCACCTGACCGGGCTGCCCTGCGCCACGCTCGACGACGCGCTGCGTGCGGTGGCGCAGCTTCGGGCCATGATGGCGCCGGACGGGCCGCGCATCGTGCTGGTCACCAGCCTGCAGACCCGGGACACGCCCACGGACGTCGTGGACATGCTGGCCGCCGACGCGGAGGGCGCGCACTTGCTGCGCACGCCGCTGCTGCCGCTGTCGGTGAACGGCGCCGGGGACGCGGTCGCCGCTCTGTTCCTGTTCCACCACCTTCGGACCGGCCAGGCGCAAACCGCCCTGGAAGCCGCCGGGAGCGCGATCCATGGGCTGTTGCGCCGCACCGCCGAGGCTGACTCGCGCGAGATCCAAATGGTCGCGGCCCAAAACGAGTTCGTCAGCCCATCGATTTGGTTTCGTTCACAACGCATCTGACTGCACTGCTTTCACAAAATCATCCAATGTTTGCCCTGTTCTTGCCGTGATCTGAGCGTAGGTGCTGTGTGGCGTCGCCTAGAGGCACGCAACTAGCCCGATCACCTATGCACGCAGCGGATGGCTTCATGCGTTTCATCAAAATCTACCGCCAAGCTCTTGCGGTCCTGCGGTCCGACAAACGCTTGGCGATCATGCTGGGCGCCGCCAACGTTATCGTGGCCGGGCTGCAGTTCCTCGACCCCGTCCTGTTCGGCCGGGTGATCGGCCTGCTGACGCAATCCGACAAGCTGCCGCCCAGCCAGCTATGGTCGCAGTCCGCCATATTGCTGGGCATCTGGTTCGCGGTGGGTGCCGCAGCCATCGGCGCCAACATCGCGACCTCGCTGCATTCCGAGCGCATGGCTCATCGCAACCGCCTGCAGATCATGAACCGCTACTTCGGCCACGTGCTGTCGCTGCCGCTGTCGTTCCACGGCGACATCCACTCCGGCCGCCTGATGAAGGTGATGCTCGGCGGGTCGGACGCGCTGTTCGGACTGTGGCTCAGCTTCTTCAAGGACCAGCTTTCGACCTACGTCGCGGTGCTGGTGCTGCTGCCGTTCACCTTCCTGCTGAACTGGCGGCTCGCCATCAGCCTGGTTGTGCTGGTGGTGCTGTTCGTCGTGCTGACGGTGATGGTGGTGCGCAAGACCGAGGCCGGGCAGCGCCAGGTCGAGCACTACCATTCGCACCTCGCCGGCACGGCGCAGGACGCGCTGGCCAACGTCATGGTCGTGCAGTCCTTCACCCGGCTCGCCGCCGAGAGCCGCCTGTTCGGCCAGATCATCGACGACGTGATCCGCTATCAGTTCCCGGTGCTGAACTGGTGGGCCGTGGTCAACGTGCTGACCCGCGCCGCCAGCACGCTGGCCGTCATCGCCATCGTGCTGATCGGCACCATCCTGCACATCCAGGGTATGGCGACTGTCGGCGAGATCGTGTCCTTCATGGGCTTCGCCACCCTGCTGATCGGCCGCATGGAGTCGGCCGTGCAGTTCGCCTCCCGGCTGTTCTTCCAGTTGCCGGTCCTCGAAGACTTCTTCGGCGTGCTGAGTGCGAAGTCCTCGGTTCCCGAGCGCCCGCATGCGGCCGAACTCGCGGCGCCGCACGGCGAGGTCCGCTTTGAGAAGGTGAGCTTCGCCTACCCCGGCGGCCCCAACATCCTGACCGACGTGTCGTTCACCGCACGTCCCGGCACCTCCGTGGCGCTGGTCGGCCAGACCGGCGCCGGCAAGTCCACCGCGATGAACCTGCTGCAGCGCCTCTGGGACCCTGTGCAGGGCACCATCCAGATTGACGGGCAGGATCTGCGCGACGTATCGCTCGAGACGCTGCGGCGCTCGATCGGCGTCGTCTTCCAAGAAAGCCTGCTGTTCAACCGATCGATCCGGGAAAACCTGCGCATCGGCCGGTTCGACGCCACCGACGAGGAGCTGGAGCGGGCCTGCCGCCAGGCCGACGCGCACGAGTTCATCATCCGCCAGCCCCAGGGCTACGATACCGTCGTGGGCGAGCGTGGCGCCACTTTGTCCGGCGGGCAGCGGCAGCGCCTGGCCATCGCCCGCGCCCTTTTGAAGGACCCGCCGATCTTGATCCTGGACGAGGCGACCAGCGCCCTCGATGCCGCGACCGAGGCGCGGGTCTCCCGCGCCATGGCCACGCTGATGCGGGGCCGCACGACCTTCATCATCGCGCACCGGCTGAGTACTGTACGTGATGCGGACGAGATTCTCGTGTTCGATCAGGGACGCGTCGTGGAGCGCGGCAGCTTCGAGCAGCTCATCGCGCAACAAGGCCGCTTCGCCGAGCTCGTCGCCACCCAGCTCAGCCCGGTTTTGGCCCACGCCGCGGAATAGCCGGATTGCTGCATCTGCTCACCGCCCATTTGCAATCCACCCCGCAAGGCGCGCAGCATTGGCATTTCCCTATGGAGGACCGCAATGACGATTGCTGCTATCCTTAAACACAAAGGCCATGACGTTGCCCGCGTCACCCCAACCGCGACCATCGCCGAGGTGGTGCAGCAACTTGCAGCCCGGCGCATCGGTGCGGTGATCGTGATGGACGCCGCCCACCAGTTGCTCGGCATCGTCAGCGAGCGCGATATCGTCAGCAGCCTCGCCGAGCACGGCAAACGTACGCTGGAGATGACAGCGGCCCAGCTTATGACGCGGGACCTGCACACCGCCACCAACGCTACGACCGTCGCGCAGGCGACCGAGATGATGACCCATGGACGTTTCCGCCATCTTCCGGTGATGGACGGCGACCGCCTGCTGGGGATCGTCAGCATCGGGGACATCGTGAAGGCTCGACTGAGCCAGCAAGAGCAAGAGGTGGACAGCCTGAAAGCCTACGTCGCCGGAGCGGCCTGACGCTATCGGTTGGCGCCCGGAACCCATTGCACGTCGCCACCAGGGTTGAGCCGGCGGCCAAGCACGAAAAGGTGATCCGATAGGCGGTTCAGCAATCGGATCACCGCCGGGTTCACCTCTTCATCGTGCGAAAGCTGCACCACCAGCCGTTCGGCCCGGCGCACGATGGTGCGCGCCAGGTGAGCGTGCGCCGCTGCCGGGGTGCCGCCCGGCAAGACGAAGCTGGTCAGCGGCGATAGGGCAGCGTTCATTGCGGCGACCTCCGCCTCTAACCGAATGCTGGGAGCATCGGTCACACGCAGGCGCTCGCCCGCAGCGCCCGGCACGCAGAGATCGGCCCCAACGTCGAACAGGTCGTTTTGGATACGGGCCAGCATGGCGTCGCCCTCCGAGTCGCCCGCGGTGTGCAGGCGCAACAAGCCGATCGTCGCGTTCGCTTCGTCCACGGTGCCGTAAGCCTCGACCCGCAACGCGTCCTTCGGCACGCGGGTGCCATCGCCCAACGAGGTCTGGCCGCCATCGCCGCCCCGGGTCACTACGCGGTCTATTCTGATCATGGCCGGCCTGTTCTGATCATGGACTATCCCCAAGGATAAAACGGATGTCGATCGAGTAGTCGAACGGCACCGGGTTGCCCTGTATTTGCGCCGGGGTAAAGCGCCACCGCCGCACGGCGTTGCGCGCCGCACGGTCCAGGCTCGCAGCGCCGCTGCTGCCAGCAACCACTACGTCCTGCGTTAGGCCCCGGGCCGATACGTGGATCAACAGGCTCACGGTGCCCTGCACATGCAGCCGGGCCGCCTCGGCCGGATAGGCGGGGGGCTGGTTGCGGAAGCTGCTGTCCGGGCTGGGCGGCACCACGCCCCGCCCGGTCACGTCGATGCCGTCGCGGGTCTCGGCCGCGTCCCCAAGGTTCACCGTCGCGGCCGCGGCGGGCACCGCGGGCGATGGAGGATTGCCGGCTGGGCGGGGGGCCGCTTCCGCATCGGCCGGCTCGGGCTTGGCGGCGGGCATGGGCGTGCTGGCCGCCTCCGTCGCAGGGCCAGGAACGTCGCCCTGGGTGGTGTCGGCTTGCTGCACCAACTCGACCTCGATCGGTGGCGCGTTGGCCGGGCCGCTGCCTCCGCCGACCGGACAGGGCAGCAGCACCGTGATCACCGCGACATGCAGCAATGCCGACGCCGGCAGGACCCAGGTTTTCATCCGCCCAGCGCCATCACAGCACCAGCACGCCGCTATGCTTGGCTTTCAGCTCGGGCTCGACATGGATGGTGATGACCAGGCCCTCGACCTCCGCCTTCAGCGCCGCCTCGATGCGGTCGCATATCGCGTGCGCCTCGGCCACCCGCATGTCCCCAGGCACCACGAGATGGAATTCGAGGTAGGTCAGCCGCCCGGCGTGCCGGGTCCGCAGGTCGTGCGCCTCGATCGCTCCGTCCGCATGCTGGCCGACCAGGAGTCGGATGCGCTCGACGATGACCCCAGCCGGCGCCGCGTCCATCAGGCCGCCGACGCTGTCTGTCACCAGGCGCACGCCGGACCACAGCACGCTCACGGCCACACCCAAGGCCAGCACCGGGTCGAGCCACTGGATTCCCGTCTGCACCGCCAGCACCAGCCCGGCCGTGATGCCGACCGACGTTACCACATCCGTCCACAGATGCTGCCCATCGGCCGCCAGCGCCGGGGAGCGGTGCCGCTTGCCCGCTCGCACCAATATGACCGCCCAGCCTGCATTGACCATGGTGGATAGGGCATTCAGCCCCAGCCCAAGCCAGGGCTGCTGCAATGAGCCCGGCTGATTCCAGGTCTCCCACGCATGCTGCAGGATCGACCCGGCCGCCACGATGATCAGCACGCCCTCGATCACCGCGGCGAAAAACTCGACCTTCTCGTGCCCATAGGGATGGTTGGCGTCCGCCGGCCGCGCAGCCAGCCGCAGCGCCGCAAAGGCGACCAGGCTCGCCACCACGTTGACGACGCTCTCCAGCGCATCGGAATACAATGCGGCGCTGCCGGTCAGCCACCAAGCCGCCGACTTCATCGCCAGCACGCCGATGCCGACGGCAATCGTGCCGCTGGCGATGCGCCCTATCTGGTCCAATGTCGCCCCTGCGCCTGTCGCCGGACCGCATTAGCAGGCGGCGGCTACACCGAGAAGTACTTCGCCCGCGGGTTCAGCACGACGATCGCGCTGGTGGACTGCTCGGGGTGGAGCTGCCATTCGTCCGACAGCGAAACGCCGATGCGCTCGGCATCCAGCAAATGCAACAACGGCGTCTGGTCCTCAAGCTTTGGACAGGCCGGGTAGCCGAACGAGTAGCGCGACCCGCGGTAGTGCTGGGACAGCATGCGCTCGATGTCGCGGTCGTCCTCCCCGGCATAGCCCAGCTCGGCCCTGATACGCTTGTGGGTGTACTCGGCCATTGCCTCCGCCACCTCGACCGAGAGACCGTGCAGATAGAGGTAGTCCTGGTAGCGGTTGTCCTCGAACCACAACCGCGCCGTGTCCGAAGCTTTCTGCCCCACGGTGACCACCTGCAGGCCGATCACGTCGCGCTCGCCGTCGTCCACGTCGCGGAAGAAGTCGGCGATGCACTCGCCATCCTCCTTGGGCTGGCGCGGCAGGGCGAAGCGGCACAGTTCGGTCTGTCCGTCCTGGTCGAACACGATCAGGTCATTGCCCTGGCCGGCCGCCTTCCAGTAGCCGTATAGCGCCTGCGGCCGCAGGATGCTGTCCGCCTCACAAATCGAGAGCATCCGCCGCATGACCGGGCGCAGCTCCTGCTTGGCCCAGCCCAGGAAATCCTCCAGCGTCTTGCCCTGCTTGCGGAAGCCCCACTGGAATTGATACAGCGACCGCTCGTTCAGGAACGGGATCACCGCCTTGGGCGTCGCCTCGATCATCCGCGCGCCCCAGAACGGCGGGGTTGCTGCTGGCACGTCCGCGGTCAGCCGGCGGCGGCGCGCCTGCACCGCAGCAACATCGACCGGCCGGAAGGCGCGCTGGTCGGCCTGGCCCAGCGTGCGCTGCGTGTTGCGCGCCTTGCCGGATCGCTTGGCTTGGATGGCCGCCAGATAGTCGTCGAACCCGTTCCCCGTCACCTTGTCCATCAGGTTCAGCCCGTCGAACGCATCCCGCGCATAGGCGACACGCCCGGAGGCATAGGCCCGCACGCAGTCGTCCTCGACATAGTTGCGGGTCAGCGCGGCGCCGCCCAGCATCACGGGGATCTCCAGCCCCTGCCGCGTCATCTCCTCCAGGTTCTCCCGCATCACGACGGTGCTCTTGACCAGCAGCCCCGACATGCCGATGGCGTGGGCGTGGTGCTGCTTGGCGGCAGCGACCATGTCGGCCAGCGGTACTTTAATGCCCAGGTTCACCACCCGGTAGCCGTTGTTGGTCAGGATGATATCGACCAGGTTCTTGCCGATGTCGTGCACGTCGCCCTTCACGGTCGCCAGCACGATCGTGCCCTTCTCCTGCCCGGCCACCCGCTCCATGTGCGGCTCCAGGTGGGCAACCGCCGCCTTCATCGTCTCGGCTGACTGCAAGACGAACGGCAACTGCATCTTGCCTGCGCCAAACAGCTCACCCACCACTTTCATGCCGTCGAGCAAGACATTGTTAATAATGTCAAGCGGCGCATTGGTCAGCATCGCCTCGTCCAGCTCCTCCGCTAGACCCTTGCGGTCGCCATCAACAATACGGTCCTTCAAGCGGCCCTCGACCGTGTCGGCCCGAACCTTCTTCACCGCATCCACCAGCTTGCGGTCGGCGAAAATTTCCAACAGGCGCTGCAACGGGTCGTAGCCTTCCCGCCGCTGGTCGAACAGCAGGTCCTCGACTACCTGAACCTCCTCCGGCGCGATCAGATGCAGCGGCCGGATCTTGCTCACGTGCACAATGGCGCCGGTCATCCCGGCACGCACCGCGTGGTCGAGGAACACCGAGTTCAGCACGGCGCGCGCCGCCGGGTTGAGCCCGAAGCTGATGTTGGACAGCCCCAGGATGATCTGGATGTCCGGGAAGGCATCGCGGATCAGCTTGATCCCCTCCAGCGTCCACTGGCCGAGCTTGCGGTCGTCCTCGCTGCCGGTGGCGACCGTAAAGGTGAGGGGGTCGATCAGCAGGTCCGACTGCGGCAGGCCGTGCTTGTCGCAGGCGAATTCTACTAATCGCCGGGCGATCGCAAGCTTCGCCTCGGGCGTTTTTGCCATGCCCGTCTCGTCGATCGTCAGCGCGATCACCGCTGCGCCGAACTTCTTCGCCAAGATCAGCCGCTCGCGCGCCGCGTCCTCGCCATCCTCGAAGTTGATGGAATTGATGATCGGCTTGCCGCCGTGCAGCCGCAGCGCCGCCTCCAGCACAACCGTCTCGGTGCTGTCGATCACCAGTGGAGAATTGACGCTGCTAGTGAACCGGGTGATCACCTCGTTCATCTCGGCAACCTCGTCCCGGCCGACGAAGGCGGTGCAGATGTCCAGGCTGTTGGACCCCTCGGCGACCTGCTCGCGCCCAACGGACACACAGCCGTCCCAGTCACCTTTTTCCTGCAACTCCCGCCACTTCTTCGACCCGTTGGCGTTGCAGCGCTCGCCGATGGAGAAGTAGCTGTTCTCTTGGCGCAGCGCCGTCTGGCCGTACAGGCTGGCGACGCTCGGCACCCAAACTGGCTTGCGCAGAACGGGCATCGGGCGGAAACCCTCGCCCCGGCGGCGCAGCATGGCGTCGAGCGCCCGGATGTGCGGCGTGTCCGTCCCGCAGCAGCCGCCGATCAGGTTTAGCCCGTCCTCCTGGATGAACCGCTCCATCCAGCTCGCCATCTGCTCGGCGTCCAGCGGATAGCGCGTCCGT
>JAABUS010003618.1_pt1 | contig 24506 bp, 17 predicted proteins | sample 5560161 | NCBI WGS metagenome assembly JAABUS01 (sample SAMN10711885, study PRJNA513376) | rock metagenome | isolation source: Antarctica rocks | place: Antarctica: Victoria Land, Trio Nunatak nord | collected 2016-01-04
AAACATAAAGAGAAACATAAAGAGAAACATAAAGAGAAACATAAAGATCATTTGATAGAAAGCTTTGATAGAGAGCTATGATAGAAAGCTATGATAGAAAGTCATGACGAGAAACTATGAAGACTGTTTGATAGAAAGTCATGAAGAAAAGTCATGAAGAAAAGCTATTATAGAGAAACATGATAGAAAGCTATGAAGAAAAGTCATGACGAAAAACTATGAAGACTATTTGATAAAAAGTCATGATAAAGAGTCATAATAGAAAGTCATAATAAACTATCTATCTATCTATCTTCATGTCTTGACGAGTCGAATTGAGAATTTTAAGTTGATACTTGATTTCAATTCTCTGACTCAACTTAAATATTCAGATTAAACATCTTGACTCAACTTGAATACTTGAATCAAGAATTCTGACTCAAATCAAGTCTTGATGAATTGAAAACTCAACTCAATCTCAATGACTTAACTTGACGTAATCAGTCTATGACTAATGCATTTATTTTATTCATTTTCAAAAAGAACAATAATCTTCATTTATGCATGAACTATCAAGATCTGAATAAGATCACTGTCAAAAATCATCATTCACTGTCTTTAATTAGTGAAACTCTAGACAGACTCAATAAAGTCAAGCAGTTTACTAAGTTAAATTTGAAGAATGTTTATCATTGTTTCAGAATTCAACATGAAGACGAGTCAAAAATTATGTTTCATACTCATTATGATTACTTTAAGTATATAATCATGTCGTTTGATTTAATCAATGCATCTGTCATCTTTCAGACTTATATTAATAAGATTTTAACAAAGCTTTTAAATAAGTTTTATGTTATTTATCTGAATGACATTCTAATCTTCTTCATAAAGAAGACTGATCACATAAATTACATGAAGTAGATTCTTGAAAGATTAAGAAAGTTCAAGCTATATGCTAGCTTGAAGAAGTGTAAATTCTTCATCATTAAAGTGAACTTTCTAGAATTTGTCATATTCATCAAGAGCATTTCGATGAACTCAAGTAGAATAGACATCATCAAAACGTGACTCAGATCAAAGATGTATCAAGAAATATAAGTTTTTCTGAAATTCATCAATTTCTATTGATGTTTTATACATTACTACTCTTAGATAGCAAAGTCTTTAACAGAACTGCTAAGAGATAGTGTAAAAAATGTAAAAATAAGTTCATTAATATGATCGAGCGAAGCGAAACAAGCTTTTAATTAGCTTCGTGACGTCTTTATGAAAGCATCTATACTAAGACACTTTGACTCAGAACGACATATACACATCGAGATCAACGCATTCAATTATGCAGTCGCGAATATTTTGTCTCAGTCAAATGACGAAGATCAGTGACATTCAATTGCATTCTGATTCAAAATGATGATAAACATTAAAAGAAACTATGAGATACATGATCAGAAGCTTCTAGTCATAGTAGCAATGTTTAAACACTGATAATACTATGTGAAAGACAATTATCATACTGTTGAAGTTCTGACTAATCATAATAATCTGAAGAATTTTATGAATGTTTGAAAGTTAAATGAAAAACAAGTCAAATGAATCATGAGATTGTTGATCTGCAACTTTGAAATAGCACATAGATTAGAAAAGATAAACTCGATCAATGCGTCATCAAAATAATCTGACTATAAGAATGAGAACATTTCTGCAAATTGTTTGCTGCTTACTCTGCAGCGAAAGCTGACTAGAATAGAAAGCTTAAATAGCTTTATATTCGTAGCGATCAGAGAACTATACTGTATATGAATGATTAACAATGTCAAGAAGATGTTTGTTCACAGTATAAGTATGAACAAATATTCAGCAGAACATGTTGAAAGCAGACTGCAAGATGAAATTCACTGATGAATATAAGTGATTAACAATGTTGAGAAGATGTTTATTCACAATGTCAGTGAATGAAAATATTCAGTGAAACATGTCAAAAGTAGATTGCAAGATGAAATTTACTGTACATAAGTAATTAATGAAGTCGAGAAAATGTTTGTTCACAATGTCAGTGAAAACATGAATACATATTCAGCAGTGCATGTCAGAATTATGCTGCTGAAGATTATGATTTTAGCAGTGCAAGAAATGCATTTAGATGAAGTACATTTCTCAAGAGATAGAATTTCTCAACTTGAATCAATAACTTCAAAGAGCACAGATGTTGAAACGTTGATTCATAAAGATTGCAACGTAGTTAAGAAACAGCTTAATTTTGTTGTTGAAACTGTTGATTGCAAACAACTTGTTTCACATGCAATTGTCAGAGTATTGATAATTCATGAAATGACATACAACTTCAGTAGTAAATTCATAATTGAACTCATTAAGATCTTACAGCAAGAAGATGAATTTGCTGTGAGATTAAAAGCAGACGAAACGACAAGTATATGAAAGAGTGACGTTGAAGCTTGAACATTGAATAGTCAAGAAATGATAAAGTACAATGAATCATTGTATGTTTCAGAAGATTTTTCTGTCAGAGAAAAGCTGTTGAAACGTCATCATGATAACTTATTAGCAAAACATTTTGATGCTGACAAGATCAGTGAGCTATTAGATTGCAAATATTACTGAAAAAGTATGATCAAAGATGTCAAAAAGTACATAAATACTTGTAATATTTGTCAAAAAATGAAGATGAAATGTCATCTATCATATGATGAGTTGAAACCATTATCTCGATTCACAAATTCATGAAAAGAAATCACTATGAATTTCATAACAAATCTGTCGTTTAGTAAATAAAAAGAAGTCGTGTATGACTTGATTCTTGTGATAGTCAATCATTACATGAAGATAACGCGTTATCTGTCTATGAAGAAGACTCTGACTATTGTAAAGTTAGCAGAGTTGTTCTTTAAGCAAATTGCTTTAAGATATGAAGTATTGAATAATATAATTATTAATAAAGATAATCTATTTATTAATGCGTTCTGATCAGAAGTCTGCTATCATGTCAAGATGAAACGACGACTAAGCATTGCTTTTCATTCGCAAACAGATGATCAAACAGAATGATAGAATTAAACGTTGAAACATTATTTAAGAGTATATTGTTTCAAAAAGCAAGATGATTGAGCTATGCTTCTACTCATAATTGAGTTTATTTATCATCAAACAAAGCACACTTCATTGAACTGTAGTTCTTTTAAAGTTATGTATGATTATAAACTCATCTTTAACATACACATTAAGAACGATGCTATGAAAGAAGAAGTATCAACAGCAAAAGAACACGTTGAAATGCTGCAAGATGTATGAAACATGTTGATGAAACAATGATAAAATGCAATCAATGCTCAGACAAAGTACTATAATTGAAAACATAAGTTTAAATTCTTTAATGTTGATAATTTAATCATGTTATCAGCAAAAAATCTGAAGCAGAAAAAGTTAAGCAAGAAGTTATTAAATAAAATGATAGAGTTTTTTCATATACAAGAATTCATAAACAACTTAACAAGCAAACATATCATTTTGATCTTTCAATCATTTATAAAGTTCATTCTATCTTTTATGTATTTCTTTTAGAGTCATATAATCATAGACTAAATGATGACTTTATACTCGATTATCTTGTATTCAAGCTTATTGATGATGAGTAAGAATGAAAGATTGTGATTGTAATTCATACATTCTTGTAACATTGATTTAAACTCGATTCATGAAAGACTTTATGCTATTTATATTGAGTGAACAAAACTCTCTGAGAAAGAAAATCACTCGTCATTTATATGATTACTTCACGCAGTTGAAACAATAAGATTGACACTGTGCTATCAAGTAATGAATTTATAGCTTCTATTCAGCGCATGATGCTTGAGTAAACTCTTGATGAGAGTGTCTGTGTTGTTTGATTATGACACATCATCTTTGCTCTGCTTTTCATTGATGATATTTTATACAATGATGTTTTGATTCAATTCTCAATTCAAAGATAAAAGACGTTTTCTTTGCATTTGTGATGCTCATGATTGTAACATACGTAAAGCTATGTTCTCTTACTCAATGATTATCGTTCATTGAGCAGAGAAATATGTGATGAAAGAGAGATGCATATGATGAGAAGATAGAGTATGATTGTACTGAGTAATTCTTTTCTTCTCTTGATTTGACTTATGTCACGTAGACGTTGAATGAATTGTTAGTATAAATGTGCAATTGCAATCATTCAATATTTGACTTCGATTAATGAAAAAGAATGCATTCTGATTATTCTCTTGAACTCTCGATTTTTCATGTGAATAGATGAATGACTTGATGTTAAGTAAAGAAGATGAGTTCAAGCTTTCTCAATATATCAGCGTGATCAACGAGTCACTACTTCTTCAAGCACTGTAATCACGACTTTCAATACTTGAAATGACTATTTTATCTGATATCTTTTCATCAATTACTTGATGATACTGTTGATGTAATGAAGATGTTTCAATATTGACATAGTCAATGAATCGCAAATTCTTCAATCACTTGTAATCACAACTTGCAAACTCTTCATCTGAATTATCTTTTTCACTAGTAGTATCTTTTCATCTCTTACTGACATTGACATGTCATTAATCTTCTTCGTAGATCAATTGTGACTGTTAGAGAAGATGTTGTCACATGAGTGAAAACTTTGCATGATGACTTTTCTAATCACGCAACATTCTAACATCATTTGAACTGCATCGAATTGAGATCTCTTAACTCTTTTAACTTCTATTTGAACACAGAATAGAATCAAAAGATTTGTAGTTAACATCATGTATAAATAAATCTTGTTGTCAGTTTAAGAATAAAAGATAGAAAAAATTTTACAAAAGCAAAAAAAAAGAAATTCTTATATTATAAGATACAATAAAAAGAATATCTCATTAAATATAATCAATAAATATTAAGCGAAGATATGAAAAATGTCTTGAAGCTTATAAAAGCTTTTGAAATGAGACTGAAATGTGAATGAAAAGCATAATCACTCATTTTCAAGCATAAACTTATTATTAGAAAAGAAGAATCATTGTATTATGATAATTTTGCTCTTTAATGAAGCAATCACATATGTAAATCAACAGACAGAAGAAAAAAGCGCAAAGATGCTCAAATGCGCTCGACAAGAAAGTGTAATCATCACGACACAATAAACATCATGCAATTATCACTTCATTAAACATCTTTCACATGAAACAGAATTGCAGACTTCTTCTTCTCTTTTATTATCAGATTTACATTAAAACGCGAAGATAGAAATTTGAAAGATGACAGATTATGCTAAAATATATCAGAACAATTAAAAATGCTGACAAAACAATATATAATCAAGATTAAATGTATTGCAAAGCACTTTACATTCAGAATTTCTTTGACAATATCATTGATAATTATTATCTTTTTAAGAATGAGCTTTTGAATCTTTAGAAACTCAAGTTTATGAGTTTTTCTGAAATGATTCTTTACACAAGTTGCTGTTATCAATTTCTTGTAAAGAATTTTCTGATGAGTAATGAATGTTTTCAGAGTGATATTTTCTTCTTCATTCTTAATTACACTATCATAAATTTTCTGCAGATGAAAGAATTTATTAATAGTTGAAATGCAAATGTTGAGAATTTAAACATTGAATCATGAGTATTTAGTAAATGTATTAGATAAGTATATTCATTGCAATACAGAAATCTTCATTATTTGCATAATAAACACACTTCTTGTACATTGTCTTTCTTTGAAAGATGACATCATATCACGATGCTTTATTCTCAATGTGTAGAACTTGAATACACTTTATACAAATTACTTTATTTAAAGTTTTGAAATTAGTAATACTTCTTTCACTTATTTTCACAATTGACAGCTGAAAAGCATCAGTAATGACATCAAGAAGTAAGATAAGTAAATCTCATCATCATTTTTCAATTTCACGAAGTCTGTAAATTTAATAAAATTGTTAATGAAGCATCAGCAATCATTTCTTTTCTCATCATCTTTCAAATTTCTTCTTTGATAATTAAGATGTACTCGAAAGTTTGAATAGTAGAAGCAATGAGTTCTCAATTAAAATTTGATGATGTTTGCATCATCATGAGCAATTCAGCATCAACAACATGATGATCATCACATCTGATTGATGTTTTTTGAGCAGACTTATGATACTGTTAGTTGCAGTAATAGTCATGAAATCTCAAGTTGTGATATTACTTACTTTTATAATAATTTTGACTTGATCATCAGTTGACTTCATCATTTTATGTTACAAGCGTATCAAGATTAATAAAACTGAACAAGACTAAAGCTTTAATCAATTTGCAGTGAACGCTAGCGAGTTTTCTGCGTAATGATTAGAACTAATCAGCGAGCTAGTCAGGTTTGACTCAGATATGACTCAGATATGACTCAATCTCTTTTTTCTTTCTCAACATTCTTTTCTTTCATCAACATCTTGTTCATTTACATCACATTCTTCTTATGTCACAAACACATTTCTTTCAGATCTAACGCAGTCTTTAAACATTACATAAATAGAAGCTTTTGTATCAATCTTCTTCTGTATTCTTAATATTCAGTTATAGCTATCTTTAAAGATCAAGCATCATCAATTCTGATCTTCATTGATTGTATCATCTAGACATGATTCTGACATTATATTAAGAATTTGTTAATCACACGATACTGATCTCATTACTCATTCAACATACTCATCTAGACAGAATAAGTCTAAAGAAATTCATTTATCTGATAATCAACGATAATTGAAAGATAGAACAACATTGAGAGATTGAATAGAATCAACAACAAGACTGTTTGAATTGCTAAACTACTTATTGCTCATTAAGTACGCAAAGTTCACTCGATTATGAGAATCATGATAAAGAATCTTCGTGAATTGCTCAAGAATCAAATCAATTGATAGATTCAACGATAAAGAATCTTCGTTGTTTGCTAGAGAATCAATCAAATCAATAAACATATAAATCTCATCTTCTTTATTGAAGATTAAACATCACTCTATACATCTTTCTTTTTCAATCATCAAGCATCGTCATTCGTTTGACTCTCTTTGAAACAAATCTCATCATGCTTAGTCATTCATTTACTGAAGAGCGTTTCAAAGAATTTCGAAATCATTTCTCTTAAATCTCTGATGCTGATTCATTGAAATCACGAACGAAATCATCAAGTGCTGCATCATTCATTTATGAAGATGATGAATCATTCACTGAAACAATAATATCTCTTGTATTTTATGAAATCTGAAAGACTTAAAGTCTAGTTCTTGATGAAGAAACAGATCAACTCTACGAGTTAAATAAACAACAAGAAGACGAAATCAAAGAGTTGAAGACAAAACTTCAAGCTAAGAAAATCACTTCTTCTGATTTTATCTACTCTAAGCGTTCTAGATCTCAAAAAATATCTGATTCTTCGCTGTTTACTGATGAAAAGAACTCTACTTGAAAGAACTGATACGAAAAAATTCAGAATAAACTAAACATCAACGTCGATCTCTTTTCTAATGAACGAGTCAAATTGAGCTATATAAATTCTAGATTATTTGATGACGCAGCTGAGATCACTCAAGCTAGACGCAAACATGACTGTGTCAATCTTTATAAGATCGTCGACGATTTTTTGAAAGAGCTAGCTTAGTTGTTTAATGATTCAAATAAGAAAGTCAACTTTCGTAGAAAATTCTACAACTTGATTCAAGAATTCAAGAAATTCAATGAATTTTATACTCAGTTTCAACGTCTATTTTTCTATCTAGACTATTACGAGAAGTAACTGATTGCTGATCTGAAAGATAAAATACATCTTCGTCTTCAATTCATTTGAATAGATTAACTAGTTCAATCTGATTCTCTAAAAGAAATTCATTTCTATCTGATTCATTTGAATAATGATCAGCGAGTCATTTGAGAGATCAAGAACAAGATCAAACGCGTCAATGATCTTTCTAAAACTATCTTTCATAAAGCGACTGTTATCACTCAGTCAGTCGATTACTTGAAGTCTGATCAGCTAAAGTCGCGTGACGCGATTTTAACTAGCGTCAAAGAAGCAGACATTCTAGTCGAAAGCTGTTTCATATGTCATAAATCAGATCATAGCTCTAAAGAGTGTCTTGATCGATCTACTAGAATCAATGCAGTAAACAATGAATATGATTGCTTTGATTTCAATTCAAATTTCGATTCAAAAAACTAGTCATCTCTTCAAAAGTCATCAAAAAGATAGAGATTATATCTTTGTGCAAACTAGACGAAATTCTATCGAAAGAAAATTACTTTGAAAAGTTGTTTCTAATTGATGCTCATCTCATCTCTCAGAATTGATCTTTCAATCTTTGTTCTTTAATAGACAGTGATTCAGTCGTTTACATGATCATACATTCTAATCTAGTCAATAAAGTATGCGAGAAACTGAAAATTCAATCTATATTATTGACAAAAGAGAAGCTAATAAGAGATTATGACGAAAAGATATTTAAGAAAATCATCACTCATAAAATTCTACTCGATCTCATCATCGAAAGTCATAAGAAATTGACTGTATCAATGCTGATAGCTGATATTGATCATCATGAAGTTATATTGAGTAAGCTCTGAATGAATAAAAACGAAATATTATTGAATATGCAAAACGACGTCATTGTTTTTTCAAATCAATTGAATACTTCTATTTCGATTTTTTCGATCTCTTTCAATTCAAAGCATTCAAGTTGATTGCAATCAACTTTGTTTTCTTTAATCACTCAGACTAAAATCTTTATGATGCTCAAATAACTCGTTCAAGAAGAGTCATTCTTGATTCAAAGCATAAACGCAGCTTCGTTCAAAACACTGTTGAATCATTTAAAGAAGAACAAGATCAAAGTCTTTGCTCTATTCATGATGAACATCAATAGAAAAATCACGTACAATACTCAGTGCGATTTGAACGCTCTAAACATCTCTTCAATCAATGAAACGACTCAGAATTTGAAAGATATTAAAGCGAAGCTGCTTTTAAAATATCATGAGTTTCTAGATGTTTTTGATCGAGCTCAATTAAATAAACTACTCTCTCATCACTTTTATAATCATAAAATTGAGCTCATCAATGATTCAATGCTTTCTCACTGTCGAGTTTATTGAATGTTCTTTGTCAAACTTCTGAAAGTAAAGAAGTACTTAAATGAGAATCTGTTGAAGAGATTCATCACTTCAAGTCAGACTCTTTATTTCTTTCTCGTTTTATTTGTTCTCAAAGCGAATGAAGATTTTTGATTCTGCGTGAACTATTGAAAGCTAAATGTCATTTTCAAAAGAAATAAATATTCTCTATCGCTGATAGATGAGATCATTGATAAAATAGTGAGTTGCAAGCATCTGACTAGATTGAACATTATATCAGCGTTTAACAAACTTCAAATAAATCTCGATAGTGAGAATTACATCACATTTATCACTGCTTTAGAAACATATAAATACAAGATGCTATCATTCAAACTGATTAATGAATTGATCTCTTTTCAGCAATATATAAATGACATTCTATGAAACTTTCTGAACGACTTTTGTTAAGTCTATCTAGATGACATTCTTATTTATAGCAAAATGAGAAAGAAACATAAAGATCACGTCAAACTAGTATTGAGTTGATTACGCGAAGCTAAACTGCAGATGAATATTCGAAAGTGCAAATTCAATGTAGAAGAAACTATCTTTCTAGAAGTCATTGTATCAGAACTAAATCTTCGTATGAACTTCAGCAAAGTGACAGTCATAGTCAGCTGAATCACTTCAATCAATCTAAAAGAAATTCAGAGCTTCGTGAAATTTGTTAACTTCTATCATCGTTTCATTAAGAACTTCTCAAAGCTAGTCAAATCATTCACTCAGCTGACTAGAAAGAATATATCTTTTGTTTAAAATGAGATCTGTGTTCAAGTTTTTGACAATCTAAAGAAACAAGTTAGCTTGATCTCAGTACTTCGTCACTTCAATCTCAAACAACAAGCTATTCTGAAGATTGATGCTTCAAACTATGTAAAAGATGAAATACTATCTCAGTATGATGACAAGAAAGTTCTTCATTCGATGATCTTCTACAGCAAAAGTATGATTTTCGCTGAAATTAATTATTCTATTTATGACAAGAAATTGCTAGTCATTATTTGATGCTTCAAACACTAATAACTTGAGCTGAAATGCATTGAACTACTCATTCAGATGTTCATTGATCATCAGACTTTGAAGATCTTCATGAAAAACAAACAGTTGAGTCAATAACAAGTCAACTATCTGAACATTTTATCGAAGTTCAACTTTCAGATCATCTTTAGATCAGGTAAAATGAACACTAAAGTCAATGCTCTAATCAGAATGCTTCTAGCGAACGTCTCAGAATCAACTCAGCGTCTTGAAAATCATTTTCAAACTGTTCTGATTCTTGATAGAATTGATATTCTATCTATTGAATTGAAAGCAAATCTCTATCAATGAGTATGAATGATCAATCAAACAGATGAGTTCTGCAGCAAATATAAACAAGCTATGAACGAAAACAAGCTCAAATTTCATATCACTAAACTGAAGAACTGTGAAATCATTGATGACGTTCTATTTAGAAAATATTTACTGTGAGTTTCTGAGAACATGTACACGAAATTACTACAAGAAGTGCATAATCAATCTTTAATCTCTCATCTCAACAATAAATGAATCATTAATCTAGTTCAGCATTTCTACTATTGATTAAATCATCAAGCTACTATTCAATAATATATTCGAAACTATCATGCTTATCAGCGAAGCAAAGCTTCTAGAAATAGCATCAATGAACTTCATCATTCTCTCTCGATTTCACAGAAACGCTGAAAAGATATAGCTATGAACTTCATCACTGAACTATCTTTGTCAGAAAGCTATAACATTATTTGCATAATCATATGTTATCTCATCAAAAAACGTCACTATGTTTTCTATCATTGAAAAGACAATGACATCTCAGTTGAAGAAATGATTTGAATCATGCTATAAAACGTCTATCAACTGCATGATCTACTCAGTTCTATTGTTTCAAACAGAGACTTTCAATTCATATCAACTATGTGAAAAAGTCTTTGCAAGCGACTGAGAATCATAGCTAGTTTATTCACAGTCTATCATTCTGAGATCAATGATCAATCGAAACGAGTCAATTAAGACGTTGAACGCGAACTTAGAATCTACTGCAATTACATGCAGAATGACTGAGTCAAATGAATATTTATGATGAAATTCAGCAACAATTTCAATATCTTCTCAATTACTTTAATGATTTTCTTCTACTTCAATAAAGAATTTCACTCTTGAATGAGTTTTGATTCAGATATGACTGACTACAAAACAACTCATGAACGACTTGAAGCTAGAAAAGCAGATGATATTATCATTTGAATGAAAGAACTACTGAACTTCAATCATCAACAATTGAAAAAGACGAAGCTGATTATTGAAGTTCAAATCAATAAACATAGACGAAACATCGTTTATGAAATAAATAACTGAGTTTAACTATCTTTCAGAAACGTCAAGACAATGAGTTTTTGCAAAGATTTGAAAGACAAACAGCTAGATTTTTATCTAATCACTGTCAAAGTAAATATCTTCTATCATCTTCATTTATCAGTCAGCATGAAGCATCTGCATTCAATGTTCAGTTCGAAGCTACTGCAATCATATTCAGAAAACTCTATATCAGAACAGCATTCAGAATCACTCAGATCAATCACTATCAAAGATGATGAACATTAAAAAATAAATGATATATTGAACTTCAGACGTTATCAAGATTAAATACAGTACAAAGTCAAATAAACAGATCTAAATAGAAACGATGAATAATACTATGTCGATAAAGAGAAATTCAATGACTCAGAGAAAGTTTTGAACGAATTTCATAAGCTATATTCAAACAAATCGCGTTAAATATCAAAATAACTATCAACAAAAGTGAGCAAATGAACTACATTCATGCAAACATGAATTTTCAAAGAAGAAGATAATGTTACAAACGTATCAAAACTGATAAAACTGAACAAGATTGAAGCTTTAATCAATTCACAGTGAACATTAGCGAGTTTTCTGCGTAATGATTAAAGCTAATCAGCGAGCTAGTCAGGTTTGACTCAGATATGACTCATATATGACTCAATTTCTTTTTTCTTTCTCAACATTCTTTTCTTTCATCAACATTTTGTTCATCTACATCACATTCTTCTTATGTCACAAACACATTTCTTTCAGATCTAACGCAGTCTTTGAACATTACATAAATAGAAGCTTTTGTATCAATCTTCTTCTGTATTCTTAATATTCAGTTATAGCTGTTTCTAAAGATCAAGCACTATCAACTCTGATCTTCATTAATTGTATCATCTAAATATGATTCTGACATCTTACAACTTTCTTTGAACGTCGCTGTGCATTCATGACTTATGATTTAAATCTCTTACTCTTACTATACAGATATACTTAAAGTTTGTTAAAAGTAATCACATAATGATAAAGATATCATCATGATTGAAAAAAGATGAAGTTGAAGAAAATGAAAAGTTGAGAAAAATTGAAAGAGTGATAAACAAATCAACAATTATTATTCATTCTTGTTTATGCTTTATCATCTCAACAACATCATTTACTTGAAAGATAAACAATGTTTATGTACTATTTACACATCATCATTGCTATCATTTACATCAATTACACATCACATATACTATTTACAATGTTATTTATACACATTATAATCAAAGATGAATCATCATTCAATTGAAAGTTTCTCTTTTTCTTATTTTCTCACAGAGATTTGAAGATTTTTATCAAGAACTTCTAGAGTGAATCAATGAGTGCACGTCATTGTTTATCAGAATAAACAAAGACATTAATTATTGAAGTCAAGAATGAACTCACTTAAAAAAGAAGACAATTATCATGATGAATTGATTCATAAAGATTAAATCAAAGACTAAAGTCAAAAACTGAATTGAAAATCAGATTTGAGTTAACTCTAAAACTTTATGACTTTGTCAAGACATCATCTAAACTACATCATATCTTCAACTTAATATATCATGAATTATGTTATGTTTAACTTGATAATGCTTGACAAACTTTCTATAGTTGATTGATTTTCTTGAGTTATCGAGAGCTTCTTAATAATTAGCTTTATCATAATATATACTCATTCTGTGTCTGCTTAGAATATCACATTATCATATCACTCTTATAGATTTCATTTATTCATTTAGTAAACTCAATCATCACAGTTTGACTTTGATAAAGAGTCATGATAAAGAAACATGATAGAAAGTCATGAAGAAAATCATGAAGACTATTCAATCAAGCTATTTACATTTATTTAATATCTTGTTGAGTTGAATCGAGTTTTTGAGTCGAATTATCAAGTCAAGCTTCTCAACTTAATTCAAGTGCTCAAATTCAACTTCTCAATTCAACTCAACACTTTTTCAAAAAAAATTCAATTCAATTCAACACTTTTCAAGTCAAGTACTTGACTTGAACTTAAGTACTTAACTTGACGCGATCAGTCTAGAAAAGCTTCAAAATATCATTAAGCAACAGTTGCAATTCACAACTATTACATGAAATGAAGAAAATGTGTTTCATCTGATTAAAAGCTTTAAGCTTGCTTTACAAAGTCTTCATAGTAAAACATGTATCAATGATAAATGTATTCATTCTTCAAAGCTGTTAATGCAACATCTCGTCAATGAGATTAAACAGTCAAATAACTTATATCTTTGCATTCATGATTTCAATCACTTTGACTTCTGTCTTTAAATGAAATTCTTCTTCTTCAAATGTAATAATCTTTAATATGTGCATATATAAATTAATAACTCTTTTCTTTTATATATTGATAAACTCATTGTTAAAGAAATTCAGATGTTGATTTGTGAGCATAAAATTAATCTTGCTTTTCACTGTTTAATAAATTTCATTCAACAGCACTTTTGTTATAATCATATGCAAGAAAAATATGTAGTTTGTATGAAAAACTTATTTATGAATTTAAACATATGAATTTTCATAGTGATTGAATGATAGATTGAACATGTAAACTGTCATTGTCACAGTTTGATGTAATTATTTAACTACATCAATGACGAGAAATCTGATATTTGCATTCAAGATGATCTGAATCAAGTGATAATTCAAATTTGTAATAAATTTTCTTTTATACTGATCACACTAATTTAAATGAGTCTGTTGACATGTAGTTGCATAAGTCATGATCTTATGATAGTGATGACACTGAATAGTATTAATTCTTTCAGATATAATTATCTTTTAAAAGTTATTAATGACGAGTTAATTTAAAGATTTATCATCACGTTGTAAAAACATTGCTGAAGATAAAAGATAAAAGATAGAAAGAAAGAAATCTGCAAGCAGATTAGTATTAATGATTAAACTAATCATTAAGTCAAGTTTTGAGTTGACATTTTAAATTCAACTTAATTCAAAGTTAAGTTACTTACATTTTCAACTCAACTTAAGTTGAATTACACATATTTTCAACTTGATGCAATTTAACTCAACTCAACTCATCAAGAACTTAAGCTTAATGTTAAAAGAGTTAAATATAGAAATTTTTTCAACTTTTGCATTATTTTTTTGCATTATCTTTTTGATAGAAAGTCATGAAAAGAAAACATGAAGATTATTTAACTTTGATAGAAAGTCATGACAGAAAAACATGATAGAAAGTCATGAAGAAAAATCATGTAAACTGTTCAATTAAACTATTTACATTTATTTAATATCTTGTTGAGTTAAGTTAAGTTTTTAAATCAAGTTGTTGAATTAAACTTCTTAACTTGACTTAAGTTCTTGAATTCAACTTCTTAATTCAACTTGATACTTTTTTCAAAAAAATTCAATTCAACTCAACACTTTTTAAATTAAATACTTGACTTAAACTTAAGTACTTAACTCAACATGATCAGTTTATTAATGACAGTGAAATCATTAATCAACAGTAAAGTGAATCTTTCTACTATAATTCTTACTCAGCTTACGTAATTAAAAATCAATAAAATGAAGCAAAAAAGTCATTAGAAGATTTTAAACACATTTTTTGTAGAAAAAACAATTTTATTTATACTTTACTACTGATATAGTAACTTGAATCTTTCTATAGAAAATCTTTGAAACTTTGTTGACAAAAGTGACTTGTTTGACTATTTTAACTTTGATCAATAACTTTTTTTCTTTGATCAAAGTTATAGCTTAATGCTCATTGTTTAGATGAATCAGATAAATATGAATTTCATTAAAAGACTTCAACTAAATCAATTAATTACTTTAAGCTGCATGAAGTTGAAAAGCTATCTTGTCTCATAAATCAGTTATAAATTATTGTTATGAATGCATCAGAATTGAATAAGATCAAAGATTTAACTTTAATCATTATACAATCAATGCTAGTTAGTTGATTGTGTATTGATTAAAACTAGTCAAGATCTAATTGAGATTTGATTTAAATCTGACTCAGATTTGATTCAAATATGATTCAGTCTCTTTTTTCTTCTTTAACATTTTCTAATTAGCTTCTATTGTCTTCTAGATAAACACACTTCTTTGTATTATAAATAGTTAACAGATGTTTATGACAAACACATTTCTTTGTGTCACAAACATCTTTCAGATCAACATCTTTCTTATGTTTCAACATGTTTTCTTTGAAACTAGCATTGAATCTGAGTAACTACTATATAAAGCATATTTTTCTTATCTTTTATATCTTCTTTCTTCTGTATTCTTAAAGTTCTAGTTATAGCTATCTTTATAAATCAAACATTCTACTCAGCTACGCATTACATTATGACAGTGTAATTAGTTTCTAAACATGATTTCAACATTACTTTAAAAATTCATTAATCACATGATACTGATTTTATTACTTATTCAAATTCACTCGATTGACAACAAGATGAATAGAAAGAAATTTGTGTATCTGATGATTGATAACATTGATGACAGAACAACATCAAGAAATCAATAGAATTAAGAAATTAAAATCTTGATTGCTAAAGAATCTACAGCTCATTTAGTACACAACAGTTCAAACTGATTAATAAAATCAAAAGATTAAGATCTTGATTGCTTGAGAATCATTAAAAACATTTCTTAAATCAGCAACACTCTTCTTTGAAGATTAAATAACTTGAACTACAATCTCACTACATATTGTCGAGCATCGCTCTTCGCTTGATAGTCAATCTTTTGCTATGACTTAATCATCTGTGAAAAATTTCTCTAAAAGTTATTAAAGCTTCTATTCTTCTGTCACTGCAGATTTAATCATTTATTCTGAGCTATCATTTTGCATCTTGAAATATCTTAGAATCAACTTTGTACGAAAATGTCATCAATCTTTATCTCATTCTCAGACTTTCAATGAATCTCTGAAAGCTTCTATTCTCTGAAATATAAAAAATGTAAAGCAGTTACAACATTAAATCAAACAAGACTCAAAAGTGTTTCTAGAAGATTTAAACAGTCTTCAAACTCAACAAGATTTAGATGTGAAAGCTTCTAAGCTATTTAACAAGATATCAAGCAAACAAATATAAAAGACTCATTTTGAGAAAATGAATCAAGTCAAAGAATGATCTGATTAATTGAATCAAACACTTTGAAACAAATTGATTGAAGCACAACATCAACTGCAATCAATTAAAAAAATCACTTCTTTCTCTTTTATTTTATTCAGTTCATTCAAGTGATTTCAAAAGCTTTCAAATTCATCTTTGTTTACTGATGAAAAAGAATTTATCTGAGATGATTGATAGAAAAAGATTCATGACAAGCTAGAAATCAACATTGATCATTTCAACAACAATAAAGTTATTCTAGTTTACATTCATTCTTGAATCAGTGAAGACATAGTCAAAGTCACTTTAATCAGACATCAGCGAGATTTATTGAATCTTTATTCAATGATCAATGATCTACTAGATAAACTTGCTCAGCTATACAATAATCTCAATAAAGAAACAAACTTTCAAAGAAAGTATGTTAATCTCTTTCAAGAAAAGAGCAAATTCAGCAACTTCTATTCAATGTTTCAACGTCTGTTTTTCTATTTAAAGTATCATGAAAAGCAATTGATCATCGATTTATGAGACAAGATAGTTTATCATCTTCATGCAGCTTAAAATAGTCAGTTGATTCAATCAGAATCTCTCAATGAAATTCGTAGTTATTTGATTTATTTGAACAATGAGTATCAAGTCATGAATAATATCAAAGAAAAGAAATTCATGATCAAGATTAGAAAGCAAGTCATCTTTGCTGAGAAATGAGATTCATTGAACTCATATAAAAAGATCAAAGTTATCTTATCAGTTGACTCATCAAAATCGCGTGATGCAACTTTGACTAACGTCAAAGAGACAGATATACAAACTGAAAGCTGTTTCATTTATCATAAGTCAGATCATTTCTTTAGAGAATGCTCTGATCAAACTTCAAGAATTAATGCATTAAAAGATGACAAGTTTGATTGATTTACATTGAACTCTGAATCAGATTCTGATTCAAAAAACTAATTATCTCTTTCAAAATTATTAAAGAAATAAAGATTATATTTTTGTGCAGTCAAATTGAAGTTTTATTGAAAGAAAATTATTTTGAAAAGTCATTTCTGATCAATGCTTCTTTTATCTCTCAGAGCAATTCTTTTAGTCTTCGCTCTTTGATAAACAGTGATTTCGTCGTCTACATGCTGATACATGACAAGCTAGTTAATAAAGTATGTCAGAAACTTGAAATACAATTTATATCACTAGTAAAAGAGAAGTTAATACGAGAATATGATGAAAAGCTAGCTAGAAAGATTATTACTCATAAGATTTTATTCAATCTTATAATTGAAAGTCATAAGAAATTGACTATGTTAATGCTGATAGCTGATATTAAGCATCATGAAGCTATATTGAGCAAATTCTGAATGAACAAAAATGAAATATTATTGAACATAAGACATGATACTATCGTATTTTTCAATCAATTAAATATTTCGATTTCGATTTTTTCAATCTCGTCAAATACAAAGCACTCAAGTTGATCATGATCAACTTTCATCTCTTCAGCAGCTCACAGCAAGATCTTTAAGATGCTCAAGCACTCAGTTTTATTTATTCAGAAAGAATCTTTCTTGATTTAAAACATAAACGTTGTTTCTTTTCAAGTTCTGATAAATAGAAAAAAGAAGAATCATATAAAGATATTTGCTATGTTCATTGAAAACATTGATAGAAAAATTGTCTACAATACTTAATGCAAACTAAATGTCATAAACGTCTCATTTACTGATGAAATGACTCAGAATCTAGAATATATTAAAGCTAAACTATCATCAAAATATCAGAATTTTCTAGACGTTTTTGATCGAGCTCAAGCAGACAAGCTATCGTCTCATTATTCATATGATCATAAGATAAAGCTTATTAGTGACGTAATGTCATCTCATTGTCGAGCATATTAAATGTCTTTCTACAAGCTTCAGAAAGTAAAGAAATATTTGAACGAGAATTTTTTCAAAGAATTTATAACTTCTAGCAAAGCTTCATATTTCTCACTCATTCTGTTCATCTTAAAGACAAATGAAGATCTACGATTCTGCGTTGACTATTGAAAACTCAATGTTATTATCAAAAGAAATCACTATTCTTTATTGATCATAAATGAGATGATCAGTAAAATAATTCATTGCAAACATCTGACTTAACTGAATATCATTTTGACATTCAACAAACTACAAATGCATTCTGATAGTGAGAACTACACTATCTTTATTATCGCTTTAAAAGCATACAAATCAAAGATTCTATTTTTTGAACTTATCAATGATTCAATCTCGTTTCAGCAGTATATGAATGATGTTTTATAAAACTTTCTAAATGACTTTTGTTAAGTTTATCTAGACAACATTCTAATCTACAGCAAAATTCAACAAGAACATAAACAACATGTCAAAATAATTTTAAATCACTTACAAGAAGCTGATTTACAAATGAATATTCAAAAGTGTGAATTTAATGTAAAAGAGACAATCTTCTTAAAAGTCATAGTGTTAGAACAAGATCTTTGCATGAACTTTATCAAAGTGAAAGTTATAGTTAACTGAACTATGTTGATCAATCTGAAAGAAGTTTAAAGCTTCGTAAGATTTGTTAACTTCTATCATTATTTCATTAAAGACTTCTTGAAGTTAGTCAAATCATTCACTCAGTTGACTAGAAAAAACACTTTTTTTGTTTAAAATGAAGTTTGTATTCAAGCTTTTGATGATTTAAAGAAACAGATTAACTCAACTTTAATACTACGACATTTCAATTTAAAATGACAGACTATTCTGAAAATCAATATCTTTAACTACGTCAAAGATGAAATACTATCACAGTATAATGATGAAAATGTTCTTCACTCGATAGTCTTTTATAGCAAGAGCATGATTCTCGTTGAATGCAACTATCACATTTATGACAAGAAACTGTTAGTTATTATTTATTACTTTGAACATTGAAGACTTGAGCTAGAATGCACAGAGCTGCTCATTCAGATGTTCATTGATCATCAAACTTTGAAAATCTTCATGAAAAACAAACAGTTAACTTGACGTCAAGTCAATTATCTAAACATTCTATTTGAGTTTAACTTTCAGATCATTTTTCAATCAGACAAAATAAATATTAAAGTCAATGCTTTAATTAGAATGTTTCTGACTTACATTTTTGAATCAACTTAGCGTACTGAAGATTACTATTAAATCATTCTGACACTTGATAGAATAAATATTCTAGCTATCAAATCTGAAGTTGATCTTTATCAGCAAGTAAAAGATGTCAACAAGATGAATGAGCTTTGCAATGAGTATAAACAAGCTATAAGCGAAAACAAGCTCAAGCTACATAGCATTAAATTGAAGCATTGCAAGATCGTTGACGACGTTCTGTTCAGAAAAGATTTACTGTGAGTTTCTGAGAATATGCATACGAAATTGCTAAAGAAAATTCATGATCAGTCTTTCATCTTTTATTTTGACAATTGAAAAACTATTGATTTAGTTCAACGTTTCTACTATTGATCAGATCATCAAGCAACAATTAAACGTTATATTTGAAACTGTTCTATCTATTAATGAAGTAAAACATTTAAAAATAGTATCAATGAACTTTATCATTTTCTTTCAATTTTACAGAAACGCTGAAAAAACATTGCTATAAACTTCATCACTGAACTATTCATATCAGAAGATTATAATGCTATTTGCATAATCATATATTGTCTTATCAAGAAATGTCACTATGTTTTCTGTCATTGAAAAGACAATGATATCTCAGTTGAAGAAATGATTTGAATCATGCTATAAAACGTTTATCAACTTCATGATTTATCTAGTTCTATTATTTCAAACAAAGACTTTCAGTTCATATCAATCATATGACAAAGTCTTTGCAAGTGACTAAGAATCACAGCTAGTTTATTAACAGTTTATCATTCTGAGATTAATGATTAATTAAAATGAGTTAATCAAGATATTGAATGCAAATTAAGAATCTAGTGTAACTACATACAGAACAACTGAGTGAAATGACTTTTCATGATGAAATTCAGCAAGAATTTCAATATTTTCTTGATCATTTTAATGACTTCATTCTACTTTAATAAAGATTTTCACTCACGAATGAGTTTTGATTCAGATACAACTGACTACAAAACAACTTATGAACATTTTGAAGCTAGAAAAGCAAATGATATTATCATTCAAATAAAAGAGCTTCTTATCTTTGATCATTGAAAAAAAACCAATCACAACGCATGCATTACAAATTTTGAAAAAGAGCATTACAAACAAGACAAAGTGAATCTAGAAGATGATTAAACAACGATGAATTGCATGAATTGCAGTAATGCTGATTCAAAAATGATTGCAAGTGATGTTGATTCATTGCAAGAAAACAGAAATGCAAGATTGAAATGTTTACATAATGATGAAGAGAATATTGTTAACATTATTGATTTACTAATAAAGATATTAATGTTAAAGAAAGAGAAGAACAAAGATCATTCATGAAAAGAGATAGCATTGAAGCTGATTCAACGTCTTCAACTCGACTCAGAAGAAAAACATCATATGAATCAAAACGCGTTCATCGCGAAGAATGTATAGAAACTGAAGACATCAGTTCAACTGCTTAACAAGCAGTTACATACACAGAGAAGCATGCGTCTTTCAACGAAAATCACATAATGAACGAACGTGACAAGAGAAGAAATAGCAACAAGAAAGCAACGTTTCAGAGATAATTCATCATCACTTTGCAAGAAATGAGAAGTCATGATTAAAATAATGAACAGAAGAGAAATAGAAAAGATACAGAAGAAGTTGATTGAACAAATTCTATAGAGAATCGCAGACGTGTCGACAGATCAAAGAGATTTAATTATGTCACTTTGCAAGCTGAGCAGCAATGACATTTTTCTTCATGCAGTTAGTTCAGATGCTCAAGCAAATCTGAAAAAGATTCAAACATGAGCAAAAGAAATCGCGAGTTCAACATGCGTAGCACGTCAAATCTTTGCAATGTTGACACATGAAGTATATATTACAATAGACATGAACAATCAGAAAAAAATCATTGAAAAACTGATAAAAGATAACATGAGACTTCATGAAGATCTGAAAGTTCTAAGAATAGTCTGACTCAAGAAGATAGCAGATAGTGAAAAGACTTATTCATCATTCATTGTAGAGATCGCGATCAAAGCGATGATGAATCAACTAATAAACGTGAACATGCTGAACTCACATCAAGAATGTGCATGCAAGCTATTTGAAAAGAACTGTTGCATCACACAGTGCTTCAGATGTCACAAATTTGATCATATAACTAAGATCTGCAGAAAGAATCAGCGCTGCGAAAAGTGCGCAGACAAGCATCACATAAAGAAGTGTGTGATGTCTTCAAATAAAAGACGTTGCATCAACTGCAATGAAAATCACGAACTCTGAAGATGCATCTGTCTCAAGTGATGACAGCAGATGAAACGAGCGTTCAAAATCTATAGAAACAAATCATTCAAATATTCTGAAACATTTAAATACAATTGCACATTCTTCTCGCTGTTTCTGAACTCTTTAGATTCAATGAACTCTTCAGATTCAATGAATTCTTTTGATTCAACAAACTTTTTGAACTCAGTAACAGTCATGCTGAAAACATGCAGTTGAATCGTTAATAAATCAGCTTGACAAATAGTAAAGATCAAGAAGAGATGAGTTAATCTTTTCTCTTACGTGAATAGTGACTCAGACGAGATGACATCTGAGCAGATTCAAAAATGTTCAATCAGAAAGTGAGAAAGATTATCGATGATTGAAAGCATACAAAGAATCTTCTCATTGCAAAGTCAACAACAGTTATGAATAACTTTATGATAAAACAGTTTTTTTTACAAATTCTACAGTACAACATCAGAAAATCATTGAGAATTCAAGAATCATTTCTGATTGACAGAAAAGTTCGCGAATTCAACATAGTAGTTATACAGAAGCAAGATCACAACAACAATGACTTATAATCATTTAACTCAGCACACAACTTCTTTCATCTAATGAAAAACTCGTCATCTTAATCAAGAACATGCATATACATTAACAAATGTTTAAGACTCGATCAATGAATAGTAGAAACAGCTGAATCAGACATTTGCTTAATCAGAATATTGACTTGCAACATAAATGATGAAACGCAGACGTTAAGACTTCTAAACGTCTACAACTCATGCTCACTGTTTACTACATTTACAGAGAAATCTTTAATCATTTTTCATTTGAATGAACTACTCAAGAATGATTGCAAACAACTGATTGTAGAAGATTTTAATCTACATCATTTTCACTGAGAAAGATGAAGATGCTTCACTCGTCATATAATGACTGATATTCTACTAAACATCATTACAAATGCAAGACTGAAATTATTGCTGAAATTAAACATTATTACTTGCAAAGCTCACAATCAATTTACAATGATTGATTTAGTCTTTAACAGCGAGAAAATACAGTTCATGATACACAAGTGCGAGATACGAATCAATCTGCATCAGAAATCAAATCATCTTTTGATCATCACAGAGTTATGTTTACAAACAATCTCAATGCAATTCTCGACTCAATGACTTTGAAAGAAAATAAATACAGAAGCATTGAATGCTTATCTGCAAATACATTTATCTTTGAAACGCTTTTTAGATGACAAGACTATGATGAATGACAGAGTGTGTAAGATTATCAGAGTGTTACAGAAGATCATCAAGAAATTTATCTTCTTGACAAAATCATTAAATTAAGTAAAAGACTTTTGAAATCAAAGCTGCTTCAAAGTAGTAATGAAATCAAGATGACTGCAAATCATATGAAAAATGTAAGACACATTAGAAGCGTGAAATGAATATTTGAAGCACAATGATCATAAAAACAAGATCATTCAACAAATGAAATGTATACACTTCAGATCACAAATGCATAAGCTGAGTAAAGCATTCAAATCAATATGATGCTTTGCAAAATAAGCTAGAATCGAAAGTCAGCTATTTAAAAAGCTTTCTCAGTTTTCGTCACTGAAGCGAAGCAACATTGATCATATGACAACGACGTTCAAGAAAAAAATCGAGATACTGCGAAAAAAGTTCTTTTTCTCATCTTCTTAAGCGAATGTCAACAACATTGCAGAATCATTCATATTTCTGACAGTCTCATTCAATTCACGCATCACAAAAGATGAAGTGAAGCAAACAATCAAATGAGTAAAAGCAGACAAAGCATTAAGCGCTTCAAATATTTCAAACAGAGCACTTTAAGCGAGTTTTGCAGAACTGACTTCAGTACTGACGAGTTTATTCAACGCATGTGTAACACATAAGTATCATTTGAAGCAGTTCAAAAAGACTCAAACAATAGTACTACATAAATTGAAGAAAAGCGACTATACTGATTCAAAGATGTATCGATTCATTGCTTTGCTTAATATCATGAGCAAAGTGCTGAAGTCAATCATGATCAAAAGACTGAGTGACATAGTTGAAATTCATCACATGCTATTAAATGCTCAAATGAGAGCGAGATGCAAATGATTCGTGATCTCAACGTTAAGTCTACTAATAAATCAAGTTCACATAGTGTAAGACTGTGAAATCAAATATGTAATCTTCATGCTAAGTTTAGACATCATCGAAACATTCAATCAAGTCTCACACGTCAGACTTCTGCATATGCTAAAAATGAAAAGAATGTTGAGTTATATAATCAAATAAACACGCAGCTTTCTAAAGAATCAAAAAACATCGCTAATATTAGATTGATCACGTCAAGTCAAGTACTTGAGTTCAAGTTAAGTACTCAACTCAAAAAATGTTGAGTTAAGTTGAAATTTTTTGAAAAAGTGT
>JAABUS010003619.1_pt1 | contig 24491 bp, 22 predicted proteins | sample 5560161 | NCBI WGS metagenome assembly JAABUS01 (sample SAMN10711885, study PRJNA513376) | rock metagenome | isolation source: Antarctica rocks | place: Antarctica: Victoria Land, Trio Nunatak nord | collected 2016-01-04
GAGAAAGAATTTTTTAAAACGGCAATAGTTTCTGTGTGCCAGTTAGCATTATTGAAGTTTTTTACAGAAAAGGCGGCGGCATAATATACAGTTCCAGAAAATTTCTTTGATTGTTGAACAGCAAAGTCCTGCTGTTCTTTGATAGTTGGAAAATCAGATGCAACATCAATATTTATAGTTATTAATTTGAAGTTATCCTCTTCCGATTGTTTCACAAAACTTTCCTCAAAAGTATTTAAATGCATATGCCCGTCATATTTTTCAACAGATGCAAAATCTTCAATTGTGTAATACTCCATACCGGATTTAAAGTTTTTTCTCGTTAGAAATTCGTCTTCCATGTTGCTCAGAAAAAATTTATTTTCGATTTTTTATTTTCGATTTTTCACAACTCCGTGAAACCATGTCTCAGCATTTGTACAATATATTTTATCTATCACTTCACGCGGCAATTGTAATCCTTTAAACTCACCTTCAAATTCAGACGACTGCATTTTCTCATTTGTTGTAAAAAAACTCCAGTCATTAATCCAGGTATCATGAGCCTGTTTCTTAACTGATGCAGGACTTGCAGAGTCACTTATGAGTATATCTGTCGCATATAAAAGTCTGTTCTGGTACTTTATACAAAAGTCATGAACTTTTTGCCAATTCGTTTTCGCCTGGTATTGAAGGTGAGAGATACGTGCTGCCATATCTGCAGCCATATTAGGAAATTTATCAAGCCGCTTTGCCAGCTCATCTACGCTCCATTCCAGGCTTCCTAAATGTGCACCTATAAATTGCAGATCGGGATGTTTTTCAAGCATATGATCTCTTGCCTTTATCTGCTCTTCGTACGATGGAAATTCAGGATGCAAATACATATGATATTTTGGATTTTCGCTGAAATAACTTTTATCGCCTTTTATCGTCATTTTTTCTGCAGGTAACCAACAATTTTTCGGCTCACCAAGATGCCCCACGACAGGGATATTGTTTTTTACAATGAAATCTATTACCGGATCAAACTTTGGATCATCAATCATAACCAGCTTGCCATCTTTATCTCTCAGGCTCATCCCTATAACTTTATATATTTTCACCGCTATTGCCCCTTTGTTAAAAGAATTTTTTAAATAAGCAATAGTTTGTTTCTGCCAATTATCATTATTAAAGTTTCTGACAGAGAAGGTAGTTGCATAAGCAATACGACCAGGAAAAGCTTTTATTTGCTGTAGAGCAAATTTTTGCTGTTCTTCCATTGGAGGAGGATCATTTACATCATCCCAATTTATTGTTATTAAACGGAAATTATCTTCCTCTGCCTGTCTTATAAAAGTATCATGGTCTGTATCAACATGAACATGAGCATCATATTTTTCAACAGTTTTAAAATCATTCATTGTATAATGTTGCTGATTTGATTTTTTTTCTGCTGCTGCCGGATTCTTTGATGTGGAGCAACTTTCAAAAAAAACTGCAAGAGTAAAGAGGCTGGTGAATTTAATGGCTGTAAAAATTTTCATTCGCTTATTAATTCTATTTAAACAAGTCAAGATTTTTTATTTTGAGACACGACAGGACAATTCTCTTTCTACTCTCTTTAGGGCAGGTGCTTTTTTTGTACTTAGCTGCAGGAATTCTATTAAGCTTTGCTTGCGACGCTCCGTTTTACAGTTGAGCCTTGATTAACTTTTTTTACTCCGCTTTGCACTTGTGTATTGAGCAACATAAAATAATTCTAAGCATTTTTCAAAATCTGCCAGACGCACCGCTGCTATTATTATCTATTTAAATGATCCTGGCAACCCTTTAATGCGCTTGCCATCTTCCTCAAATTTGATGAGTCATTGTGGCGGGCAGAATTATCAGAATTCGGAATATTTTATTTCCTGTACTTTTTCTTTGGGTTTCTCGCGGTATGATATATAGCTGAAATGAATACAATAGCTTTTGAGTTATCTATGTCAAAAACGATTGTATATGGAAATCTATCAATAGAGATTTCTCTAAAAGGTTTTCGGCTAAAGCCAAAGAATTGTGGATTATGCTTTAGTTCTTGTAAAGCATTATTCACAGCCTAATTTAAATTCATCTCCTAATCCCATTTTCTGCAATTCATACCACAAGTAAGCTTCAATATATTCCATGTCAGCTTCTTCATTAAATATAAGTTGAAACATGTTACTGTTTTCTCAACATTTGTAAAGCTTCACTTGCCCTTTGCTGCACTTCCTCCCATGTATAAGTTTTAGCACTGCCATTTTTTATAGCAGCAGAACGTTTTTCAATTTCTCCGACAAAATTTTCGTCCTCCCAATTATTTTCAAATCGCTCTAAATCATCTTCGACCATTACATATATAGCTTTCAGTTTCTTTTCATCAGCCAGGTCAATATATTCATGGAGCTTTTTCTTCAGTATTGCATTAGTCATAATCTCAATGTTCATTCAAATGTACTCAATTACCGGCTTTAATTTTAAAAAATTCCCTTTCCTCAATACTTAAAAATATTAACCATTTAATTAAGAGGTGTTCTTACAAAAATCTATAAAACAAGAATGTTCTAAACTACTGTGCTGATTATAAAGTGAACAGATATTGCTTGTACTTGCAGTAACTTTACTAAACATTTTTGGCACTACCTCCAGCCGCTATGGCAATACATAAGCAAAGTAAAAGAAGGTGCAGCTATATGGCAAGTTATTTGTGAACTTTTCCTTTTTGATTGAACAAATAGTAAACTATGAATGAAATAAAATTTATTGATGGGGATAAAGACAAAAGTATTTTTGCCATAGAAGAAAAAGGCGAACAGATAGCGGAGATGGAAGTGGGTATATCAGGAAAAGAAATGTCGGTTTATCATACGGAAGTGGCAGAAAAATTAGAAGGACAGGGAATTGGTAAAAGGCTGATAGATGCGATGGCAGATTACGCCAGAACTCATGAGCTAAAGGTTATTCCGCTATGCCCTTATGTACATGCCCAATTTAAAAGGCATCCGGCAGAGTATACGGACATTTGGAAAAAGGACAAAACCCAGGTTTGATAAATTTAATAGACAAAAAATTGAAGATGATAAAATAAGAACCCCCCCCCCACGAATATTAGTAATTACGCCAACGTTTACAGAAGGCTAAAGGTGCTGGAATACGAACTCCGCTTTCAGAACAATTTGAACTGCTGTCGACAACTTACTGAAAGCTCCGGCATAGCACCACAACTTTTATTTTGAGTCAAATCCTTCTAATGCTTTTTTAAATTTTCGTTTGCGAGATAGCAAAAGGAGCAAACGATATGAGAGCAGATATCTGCTCTCATATTCTCTTATTTTAGCCTTATGATCTTATTTGTTTAAGCAGCGGTTTTCACTGCTTTTTGTTTCTGGTCTTGCACCAACTCTTTAATATAACTGCTTAAGTTTTTAAAAGTCGGTTCCTGTTCGAACCTTTTACCATTGATGAAGAATGCAGGAAGGGTTGTCACCCCAAGCTGGATGCCTTCTTTTAAATCGTCCTGCACATAAATACCATAATAGCCGTTAATCAGCTCTTCAAGAAATTTTTTTGATTTGACACCTGCATCCCGTGCATGTCTTTTCAAACTAATTACACCCAAACTATGCCTGTTTGCAAATAGTTCACTGTGCATTTCCCAGAACTTACCTTCCTGTGCCGCAGCCAGTGAAGCCTCTGCCGCTTTATGTGCTTTCTGATGAATTTTTAACAAAGGAAAATGGCGAAAGATAAATTTTACATCCTGCGGAAAAGCTTCCAGCACAGCTTTCACTACTTCATGCACCTTGGCACAAACTTCGCTTTCATAATCACCAAACTCCATTAAAGTCACAGGCGCTTTCGCATCACCTACCACTATTTTTTTTGAAGGAATTACCTCCACTATTTCTGCTTTTTTCATATTATTACTTTACCTGATAACATTCCTAAGTAAAGGAAATAAACGCCCAATAAGTATATTAACATTACTTAGTTACTTTAAATAACCAAAGGTACGTAATTTTGAAGAAATAATTGGCCACAACAATGTTAAAACAGCAAAAAAATGTCAATAAGCCATAAAGAAAAAAAACAAATTGCTGCTGTTTTTTCCAGTGCCTGCTGCCAGAAGAAAATATGTCCTGTGAAAGACATTATGGCCAGCTACGGCGATAAATGGTCATTGTACACAGTGCTGCTGTTAGGTCAGCACCAACGGATGCGCTTCAATGAATTGCGGTGCGGTATTGAAGGCATATCACAACGGATGCTTACTGTAACGCTGCGATCATTGGAAGAAAATGGCGTTGTATCAAGAACAATATACCCGGAAGTACCACCACGGGTCGAATATCAATTAACTCCATTAGGTGAAAGTCTGGCAAAACAATTATTGCAACTTGCTATGTGGGCAGAACAAAATTCTGCAGAGATCGTGAAAGCAAGAAAGAAGTATCAAAAATAAATGAATAAGGTCGGTTAATTGTCCTTGTTTTTAACGCATTGAAGCCGGTTATGCTATAAGTTTTTCAGCAAGTATTATTGTTTGTACCGAAGTAAAAGGTTTTTGTACTTGGCTGAAGGAGTACTATTAAGCATCTTTGCGTCGCGAACTTCATTATTATCTTCTGCAAAAAACTTACATTTCATAATAAAAACAATGGTTCAATGACTGATGCAAAACTCAGCTATGGAAAAAATTTTTTTTAGTGTGCTGCACAAGAAAAGAGTGGAAAAACCTTTTCTTATTTTCGCTAAAAGTTTTTCCAGTGAAATCAAAACACGTTTTTCTGCTTTTAATAGTCTTATGTATTGTCTTTAATTCTTTTGCCCAGGCAGATAATGAGATACAGGTATATGCTTCTCCTACAATCACGGCAAAGAGCACCATTGCCGAGCTTCATAACAATTATACATTTAGCGGGCCGAAAGATTTGGCAGACCCTAAGTCTGCAAGATGGGTAAACAATACATTAGAAATAACGCATGGAGTAGCTAAGAACTTTGAGATAGGCTTTTATACATTTGTTGGTTTGTCTCCGGATGGTAAATATCAATACCTGGGAAATCAGATAAGACCACGAGTTACTGCGCCTGCAAGTTGGAAACTGCCTTTTGGTGCAAGTCTGTCAGCAGAGTTTGGTCGCTTTCGCGATAATATTTTTATTCCCTTCTATTGGCAGGGAGAGATTCGTCCCATTATTGATAAAACCCTTGGTAACGTTTACGCCTCATTCAATCCAAACATCGGTTTTGCTGTTTCCGGCCCTGAAAAGCATTGGGGATTTACACCGCAGATTAAGTGGCTATATAATTTAAAACAGAAAGCAGGTTTAGGTTTTGAATATTATACTGACTTTGGGAATTTCAATAACTTTTTGCCGATAAAACAACAGGAACATTTGCTCGGCCCCATGTTTGATCTTATGGCATACCCTCAATGGGAATTACAAACAGGGCTTCTTTTTGGATTAACACATGATTCGAATCAATCAATATTTAAACTGCTGGTAGGAAGACGTTTTTAACATCCTTGTTAGCTGTAGGAATGCCAAGTTAATTAAGTGCTGCTATAAACACTGTTCTCAACACCATTGAACTTGTACCTTTCATTATCCCGATTTTTTTCTTCAATATTTCCAAGTCTTTGCCTTATACCCTCCTATTGTCATTAAATAGAAGGGTTTTATAAGGCTTGAATGTAATAAATATTTTTGATTAAGCAGCCTGAAAGCTTTCAATTAAGTTGTTAGCTGCAATTTTAAAAAGTAGCTTAAATAGTTGGGGTACCACCTGTTACCTGCACAGTGGAAGATGTCATATAGCTTGAATCCTGCGAAGCAAGCAATACATAAACAGGTGCAAGTTCGACAGGTTGTCCTGCCCGCTTAAGTGGGACGTCCTGACCAAACGACTTTACCTTTTCAGGAGGCATGGTAGAGGGAATGAGCGGTGTCCATATAGGCCCCGGAGCTACACAATTAACACGTATACCTTTTTCTGCCCACAGTTGTCCCAAACTTGCCGTAAAGTTTTGAATTGCCCCTTTTGTGGCCGCATAGGCCAGTAAACCCGGCGAGGGTTTATATGCGTTAACAGAAGTTGTATTGATAACTGTACTGCCTGGTTTCATGTGAGGTTCTGCTGCCTTACACAGATAAAACATAGCATAAATGTTTGTTCTGAAAGTACGGTCTAATTCTTCAGCAGTAAGTTCCTGCAGAGATTCATGAGACATCTGGTAAGCGGCATTATTTACTAAAATATCAACCTGACCAAGCTCCTGCAATGCACGATCAACAATCTGTTTGCAGTGTGCCTCATCCTGTATATCACCCGGAACTAGAACTGCTTTTCTTCCGGCTTGCTCAACATACTTAGCTGTTTCTTTTGCATCTTCATGCTCACTTAAATAAGAAATCAGCAGGTCCGCACCTTCCCTTGCAAATGCAATAGCTACTGCACGCCCGATACCGGAGTCACCGCCTGTTATTATTGCTTTTCTTCCGGTCAGTTTTCCCGATCCTTTATAAGATGTTTCTCCGTGGTCTGCTTTAGGAGTCATTTCACTATCTGAACCAGGTACCTGCTGCTGCTCCTGATCAGGGAAAGGAGGTTTAGGATATTGTTCAACAGGATTTTGCTTATTGTTATTTTCTGTAGCACTCATAATTGTAACTAATTTGATGTTTTTAATTCAGATATTATGCCAGCGCAACTTGGTATATATAATTTATAAAAGAAAGAAAATTTCGTACCCTTTGTGCTAGGAAAAAATATTATTGAATAAAAAGCGGATTTCTTTTTCGTAGATAGTCTGGATAAATCGGGGGAATTTTTTCCATTATTGGTGTTTATTGAAGTGGCATTCTTCTATTATTATTATCTATTTAAGGCCTTACTAACACTTTAAGGTGCCTTCGTATTTCTCCTTAGTAAGATACATTTTATAATTTAGGCAAACAAACAAAAGTTTTTTTTCCCCGACCTTATGAAAAAAGCGTTAAGAAAATTGTATGCAGGACGTTAGTGCCTCAAACTGTAGATTTTATAGTTTCTGAAATTCTCTAAAACAGTTTTCCGGTACCTTTAGTAAACCTTCACTTTCTCATTAAACGAAGCAGTTGAACTTTCAATAGATTCCAGTTGCATTTGTTTTTTATCATTTAGTGTTTGATGCCCTGCAGCATTTGTACCTAACAACTCTGAAGCTATTATTGTATCATGCCATTTTCCTATTAAATCCTGAAGATCGTCAAGATATTGTTGATTAATATTGATTTGATCAGTTAACGAATCAGGAAGTATTTTTAAAGCAAACAATAGTCTTTTAATTATTTTCCTGTTGTCATGCAAGCATTCATCTTTAATGGGAGGTGAAAAATTAGCGCTTAACTTGAGCAAGCTATCATGATAATACAAGAGAATGCTTTTGTTTTTTATTGCAGATGAATGTATTGCAAGACTTTTCTTTAATTTTTTAATATTCCTGTTATAAGTCTTTTTTCTTTTACAGAGCTCGTTAGACTCTCTTTCTATAACATGGTTTTGTTCTTTTTCAAGCTCTTCATTTTGTATATGATGTTCATGTAAGGCTTCCACATTTAGTTGCGCAGTTCTTATTTCACCTGCATGAGCAAATAATTCTTTGAGTCTTTTTATTGAAAATTTCTTGTTTTGCGAACAAGCCTTAAGCAAACTAACTACTGCTTTTATCTTCTTGGCATTAACACGTAAAGCGTGCAGTTTATCCTTATCCCAGGTCGTACAAAGGGCATCAAGATTATCCTTCATTTCATACCACTGTTTATTGAGAAACTTTTGTATTTTTTTTGTCTTCGCCATTATTTGTTAAACAACTTTTATATCTGCTTCCAGTCCTTATAAGGATGTATTAATAAGTTAGAGTTATAGTATTTCTCTTCGCCGGTAACTTCTTTTGTAATCCAATTGGGGAGATCAAACGTTTCTTGCTCATCAGAAAGTTCAATTTCAGCAACAATTAATCCCGCATTATCTTCTAAAAACTCATCTACTTCCCAAAGTTTGCCTTTGTATGAAATTTTATCTCTTATCTTACTGATAAGAGACGTACAAAATTTATCTAACAGTTCTTTGGCATCTTCTTCAGGAATTTGGTATTCAAACTCTGGTCTCGATGCACCTGTTGAAAGTCCTTTTATAGTTATATACCCTTTTTCATCAAAAAGTCTTATTCTTATGGTTTTATCCGGGTTATTCAAAATATAACCTTGCCTTATAGAATGTTTGTCATCTTTTACAGTGTTATCCCAAATCTCTTTATTAACTAAATATTTTCTTTCAATTTCTGCGCCCATAATATTTGATAAATAAAATGCTTCTGCATACAAATTTACTGCACTTAATCTGATGCGTCAAATCGCTGATCTCACCATGATTTTTGTTTTTGCTTATTCAAATTTAACCGCTTTCTTAGCTTGAGATTTTTCAAATCTTCCTTCCTCCTATATTCGGTAAAAACCCGGTAAGCAATCCTATCAGAGGTAAAAAAGCGCAAACTTTAAAGACGTACTGAATGCTGGTATGATCAGCCAGTATACCTAATAATGCAGAACCTATTCCCCCCATGCCAAAAGCAAAACCGAAAAATAAACCTGCTACTAGACCCACTTTTCCCGGAATCAATTCCTGGGCATACACTAATATGGCTGAGAAAGCCGAGGCAAGAATGAATCCAATAAAGACGGTTAAAATACTTGTCCAAAACAAAGGAACATATGGAAGCAGCAAAGTAAAAGGAGCTGCGCCTAAGATGGAAAACCAAATTATATACTTACGTCCAAAGCGATCACCTAAAGGGCCTCCAAGCAATGTTCCTGCAGCTACAGCAAATAAAAACACAAAGAGGTATAACTGTGAACGCTGAACTGAAACATGAAACTTTTCTATCAGGTAGAAAGTATAATAATTAGATATACAAGCCAGGTAAAAATATTTTGAGAAAATAAGAACGAGTAAAATAATAATTGAACCGGTTATTCTTTTCTTAGATAATTGTTGTCCACCGTCTATTTTATTGGTTTTGCTCTTTCCTTTTATCCTGTGTTTGTTTCCCATATACCACTTGCCTACCGTTACCAATAAAACGATTGCAAGCAGGGCCAATAATGAAAACCATAAAATATTTGTTTGTCCAAACGGAACAATGATTGCCGCAGCAAGTAAGGGACCTAATGCACTGCCCGCGTTACCACCCACCTGGAAAACAGATTGCGCAAGACCCCGCCTGCCACCACTCGCCATATAAGCAACTTTGCTGGCTTCGGGGTGAAATACAGACGAGCCAAAACCAATCAGTGCAACAGATACCAATAATACCAGGTAGCTATGATTTAAAGCAAGTGTTACTAATCCTATTAAAGTAAGACCCATACCTGCAGCGAGCGAAAAAGGTTGCGGCTTACGATCTGTATAAAACCCGACAAAAGGCTGCAGCAGCGATGCTGCGAGTTGAAATGTAAGCGTTATCAGCCCTACCTGTGAAAAACTTAATTTATATGTATTCTTCACCAATGGATAAATGGAAGGGATTAACGATTGAATTGTATCATTTAATAAGTGTGAAAAACTAATGGTTAATAAAATGGAGAAAACTGTTTTCTCTGCAATGCCGGTTGCAACCTCTGCTGTTTCTTGTGCAATTCCGCTTTCCATGTTTTTGCAGCAAAGCTCGCAGAAAACGCGGAAGGCGCAGAAAAAAACGAATGAAAAAAAGTTATGAAAAAACTTTTCGCGCTTTCTGCGATTTCTGCGAGAATATCAGGGCACCAAAGCTAAAGAAAACACGGAAGGCGCAGAAAAAAAAGTATGAAAAAAAAGTTATGAAAAAAACTTTCCACGCTTTCTGCGATTTTTGCCAGAATATCAGTGCAGCAAAGCTCGCAGAAAACGCGGAAGGCGCAGAAAAAGAATGTAACAAAAGTTATGAAAAAATTTCCGCGTCTTCTGCGTTTTCCGCGAGAAAATTCAAGCATAATTTGATATTTGCACCTTCAATGGAAATACTGCAAAAGTCCTTAACGTCAAGACGTATCAGCATTAGTTTATTTTTCTTTTTTTATGGTTTCATTTATGCTTCCTGGGCTTCCCGCATTCCTAATATTCAGCAAAAGCTTAATCTAAGTGAAACGGTATTGGGAGCGATTCTCTTAGCTATGCCCGTTGGTTCTTTTATAACACTGCCATTGTCAGGATACCTTACATCTAAAATAGGGAGCCGCAAAGTAGTTATAATAGCATCTTTATTTTATTGTTGCTTATTAACAGGCATTGGATTCTCCCAATCTGTTTTTCAATTAACCTTTTGCCTTTTTCTTTTTGGTTCTGCCGGTAATATGCTGAACATTAGTATCAATACGCAAGCTATTGCTCTTGAAGTTTTATATAAAAAAGTAATTATTTCCTCCTTTCATGGTATGTGGAGTGTCGCAGGACTTTTTGCAGCTTCACTGGGTACTTACTTCATTGGTAAAGCTTTTCCCGTTGAATTCCATTTTTTGCTGATTGCTGTCATATCGTTTTTTTGCTTTCTTGTTTGTCTGCCATACCTTTTGCACGATCATTCAAGGCCAAAGCAAAAACATTCCTTTTTTCCAAAACCAGATAAAGCTTTTTTGGGTCTTGGCATTATTGCATTCTGTTCTATGATTTGTTCCGGTGCCATGTTTGATTGGAGCGGTGTTTATTTCAAAAGAATGGTAACCAGTAATCCTGCTTTTATTGGGGTCGGTTATACAGCATTTATGATCTCGATGACAGCTATACGATTTATTACAGATTGGCTAACGCAGCATGTTGGCTTTAAAAAAATTATTGCCTGTTGCGGTATTTTTACTACTGCCGGATTACTCCTTGCTGTGTTCTTCCCTTATCTGTGGCCTGCAACAATAGGACTGCTGTTTGTAGGAGCTGGTGTTTCACCGGTCGTTCCATTGGTTTTCAGCGCGGCAGGCAAATCTAAAGTATTACCTCCTCCTGTTGCCATAGCCGCAGTTTCAAGCATCGGCTTTATTGGCCTTTTAATTGGTCCGCCGATGATTGGGTTTATAGCAGGCATAACAAGTTTAAAAATTTCTTTTTTAATACTTTCTTTTTTTGGGGTGATTATTACTTTTACTTCGTTGATCAAAAGGGAGTATGAATTTTGAACCACAGAGACACTTTACGACAGAGAGTTTCACAGAGAATAAGAACTCCTCTGTATTTCCCGGTGTCGCTGCGGTGGTTCAAAAAAAGCTAAAAAATAAATGCTAACATTACCGGTATCCCAAAAAATAAAATTTTGAACTGCTTCCAACTTTTTTTCTTTCTTAAAAGTAATTACAAAATGAAAAAAATCTTTGTTCTTGTTTTTGTTCTGTTTGAGTTAGTTGAATTAACGGAAGCGCAAACAATTCAAAAAGTTGCCAATGGTATCTGGAAAGTAACTTATGGAACTCCTGAAAATCATTTACCTGATGAATTTAAAAATCCGCCTGCTGTTGAGAGGCTAAACAAAATGCAGGCGATAAATACTCCTCCGTTTGACCTTAAAAATATTCGCTTTCAGCAAATGGCAAAAGGTGTATTGGCCGAAATGAAAGTTGACACTTCAGAAAGATTTTATGGGTTCGGACTGCAAACAAATACATTTGACCAGACAGGTATGCGCCGCGAGATAAGAACCAATAGCTGGATTGTAGGTAATGTAGGTTTTGGTCATGCTGTCATGCCTTTTTATATCTCTACCAAAGGATATGGCGTTGTGGTTAATTCTTCGAGATATGTAACGTTTTATATGGCATCAAAAGGAAAATTGGATGAACGCCTTCGCAATAAAAAACAAAACCAAACACGAGAAAAAATACAGCTTAGCACGGTTCAACTATATGGCAAGGCAGTAACACCATCCGATGAAGTGAGCATACAAATAGATGGTGCACAGGCAATGGAATTATATGTATTCGCAGGGCCCGCAATGCTACAGGTAATGCAACGTTATAATCTTTTTTCAGGCGGCGGCGGACTGCCACCTATGTGGGGACTTGGATTTAAATACAGGGCAAAGGCTACATTTACTGATAAGCAAATACAGGAAACAGGAGAGTATTTTCGTAATAATCATATTCCCTGCGATATGATGGGGCTCGAACCAGGTTGGCAGACTGCCTCATATTCCTGTTCATTTAAATGGAACAATAACAACTTTCCCAACCCTGATTCTTTTATTTATAGAATGAATAAAAGTGGCTTTAAACTAAACCTTTGGGAACATGCTTATACGCATCCAACTTCTCCCCTCTTCGAAAAAATCGCTCCTTATTCAGCTAATTATACTGTATGGAGCGGCGCTGTGCCTGATTTCATTTCCAGGCAGGGACGAAAAGTTTTTGGAGATTATCACGAAAATGCATTTGTAAAAAAAGGTATCGCAGCTTTTAAACTTGATGAATGTGATGCTGCTGATTATACCAAAGCAGACAGGGAATGGAGTTTTCCCGACATCGCCCGTTTTCCTTCAGGAGTTGATGGAGAGCAGATGCGCCAATTGTATGGTTTGTTATATCAGCAGACAATGCTCGAACTGTATAAGAAAAACAATACCCGAACAATGTTTGATGTAAGAGCTTCGTACTTGTTTGCATCTCCGTATACATCGGCTCTTTATTCTGATATGTATAGTCATGCCGATTTTGTAAGGATGATTGTTAATTCAGGATTTTCGGGTGTCAACTGGTCACCTGAATTAAGGGAGACCTCAAATGATGCGGACCTGGTAAGGCGGTTGCAAACCATAACTATGTCTGCCCATATGGTTGCCAATTGCTGGTACCTCAACCTGCCGCCCTGGCTGCAGTACAATGTGGAAAAGAACAGCAATAATCAATTGCTTTCTAACAGTAAGGATCTGGAGCAAAAGGCAAAAAAACTGATTGATTTACGTATGAGCCTGCTGCCATACCTATATTCAGCCTTTGCAAAATATCACTTCGAGGGCACTCCACCTTTCCGGGCACTGATAATGGATTATCCAGACGATAAAAATGTTTGGAAGATAGACGATGAATACATGATGGGCGAGAGTTTATTGTGTGCACCTTTTATAGACAGTTCTTCCGAAAGAATGGTTTACTTTCCCAGAGGCAACTGGTATGATTACAATACAAATAAAAAATACGAGGGTGGTAAAACCTATACTATCTCTATGACTCTCGAACAAATTCCTATGTTTGTTAAAGACAATTCTATACTTCCGCTGGCTGAGCCTGTTGAGTATGTCGCACGTTCCACTGTTTTTAATATTTCCTGTAAAATTTATGGAAATCCAAAACTACAGGTACAGTTGTTTGAAGACAACAGTACTAATTTCAACTTTGAAAAGGGGCAGTATAACTGGATCAACTTATCGTGGAAAGGTAAAGAAGGCACTGCGACGCGGAGAGGAAATTATAAGCAACAGGTATATAAGGTTAATGGCTGGGAAAAGGTCGGAAGGGGCAGCAAGTAACAGGTTGTGATTTTCTGCTGCAGGTAGTCTTGCAAAGGCTTAACAATTCCTCCCGAAGCTCCTGTCATAAGTGTTACTTTCATTTCTTAAGGCCAGGCAGGTATTTTTGAATAAGGTCAGACTTATCTTTGTAAGACTGTAAACCTTTATCAAGTTAAGTAAGACTGTTATAGCATTTGAATTCAATCGAGTAAAAAAGAGAAGCAATTCTTTTTCAATAGGTTAAGAGCTTTGTAAGAACCAGCCCGGGACCTCTGAAGTAAGGATTACAGAAATCTGATTCTTACTCGTTTTTACTCAACTTTACTTTTAAAGAGTTGATTTGATTTAAGGGTCAATATTAATAATAGATCCTTCCATATCAATAAAGCTTGTCACCAAATTTACGAATTCCCGTTAACTTGCAAGTCGTCGTAATTTGCGTCGTATGTTGTCTTCCCCGATAGCGGGGATCAGGAAGAGAAACAAAATGATCTTAAACGCTTGCTATGTTTTTGGGTGCAACTTGAAAAGTAATGGATGCAGATAAATATAAGAAAACAGTTAAGCAATTAACATTGGTTAGACAATTTATAACGAGTCTGCTCTGGAATAAATAAACCAATATGAAATTTTATTGTTACTTAGCAGATAATTGCAGGTCGAAAGAATTCTGCAGAGAGGGGGATTGATGAAATTGATTCTAAGGTAAAAGTGTGCGACGCAACGATGTCTAATAGAAATTCTATGGCAAGGATCAAAAAAATTCCCAGGTTTATCAGCACAATCTGAATAATATGTCTATGCAGGTAACCTTAAAAACAAACTGCTAAAATGCGTATAGGTATTGTTTGCTACCCCACGTTTGGGGGAAGCGGTGTATTAGCCACAGAGTTAGGAAAGGCACTTGCAGATAAAGGTCATTCTGTTCACTTTATTACATACCAGCAACCCGTGAGGTTGAACGTGTTTAGTGCGAATATTTATTATCATGAAGTACGTGTACCTACATACCCGTTGTTTGATTATCCGCCTTATGAGGTGGCGTTGTCGAGCACAATGGTTGATGTAATACTGCATCACAATCTTGACCTTTTGCATGTGCATTATGCAATACCGCATGCCTCTGCCGCATATATGGCAAAACAGATTGTTGCAAAAGTAGGAAGAAAAATTCCGGTAATTACTACACTGCACGGAACTGATATAACACTTGTGGGAAGAGACAAAACGTATGCACCGGTAGTAACTTTCAGCATAAACGAAAGTGATGCGATAACTGCGGTGAGCGATAACCTAAGAATGGAAACGTACAGGTCTTTTGTCATAGAAAAAGAGATAGATGTGATACACAACTTTGTAGATGTGGCCAGGTTTAGCAAAAAGCCGATTGATGCATTCAGGCAGGTAATTGCTCCTGACGGAGAAAAGATTTTGGTGCATGCATCTAATTTTAGAAAAATAAAGAGAGTGCAGGATGTAGTGAAGATTTTTGCAGAAGTAAAAAAACAAATGGGTGCAAAATTGCTGATGGTTGGAGATGGACCTGAACGTCCGGCTGTGGAGGATTTGGTAAAGGATTATGGGGTTACTGATGATGTACGGTTTTTGGGCAAACAAGAGCAGATGGAAGAAATACTGGTAGTAAGCGATTTGTTTGTTTTACCTTCTGAATATGAAAGTTTTGGTTTGGCAGCGCTGGAAGCAATGGCAGCACGGATGCCGGTAGTAAGTACCAATGCAGGGGGTCTACCTGAGGTAAATATTCATGGCAAAACAGGTTGTCTTTCAAATATAGGAGATGTGGAAGATATGAGCAGAAACGCAATAGAAATTTTAGGTAATGATGAAATGCTTGCTACTTTTAAAAAGAATGCATACGAGCAGGCGCTCAAGTTTGATATTCACAATATTGTTCCGGATTACGAGAAGTTGTACAGCCGCTTTTGCAATATGAAGTGCGGGTAAAATTTAAATGAGTTATATTGAAGTATCTCATGCTCATATCATACACCCTTCTATGTGTTCATCTGTTGGGCCAGAATAAAGGACCGGAAGATAACGGCTTTAAGCATCTGCAAACTATTACAGGAGACACAGTTGATATTTTAATAAAATTTAAAAAGGAGAAGAAGAAAAGCTTAAAACCTTTGTTTCTCTTTGATTTGTTCAAAGTTGCTCTTTACAAAACGTTTCAATTCGAATAGCCTTTAATCCCTTATCTGCCCGTCTCCCCTGATAATCCATTTCTCCGTAACCAGTTTCTCCAGCGCAAACGGTCCTCTTGCATGAAGTTTTTGTGTTGAGATTCCAATTTCAGCTCCTAATCCAAACTCTTCACCATCGGTAAAACGGGTGGAAGCATTTGCATATACCACGGCAGCATCCACTTCCTGTAAAAAACGTTCGCACTGATTTTTATTTTCGGATACAATTGCTTCAGAATGCCTGGTAGAATATTTTTGAATATGCAGAAGCGCTTCGTCTATGTCTTTAACTGTTTTCACTGCACATTTTAAGCTTATAAATTCACGGGCAAAATCTTCAGAAGTTGCATGGTGGAGGTAAGGATAATTTTTTAGTAATTCATAAGCAGACTCATCAGCAAAAATCTCAACTCCATGTTTTTCAAATAATGGTTGCAGCTTTTCTAAAAACTGAGGCGCTGCTGTACGATCTACAAGTATTGAATCAACGGCATTACAAACAGATGGGCGTGATACTTTAGCGTTTACAACAATATTCACTGCTTTATCTATCTCCGCATCTTTCTCTACATAAATGTGGCATACGCCAGCACCTGTTTCTATAACAGGTACAAGGCTGTTTTTTCTTACAGACTGTATCAGACTGTCAGAGCCTCGAGGTATGAGGACATCTATATATCTTGTTGAAGTATAGAGTTGCTGTACAGTTTCCCTGCCTGATGGCAAAAGTGTAACACAGTCTTCATCAATATTATTATTTTTAAGAACTTTTTTAATTATCTGAACTGCTACCTTGTTAGAGTTTTCTGCTTCACTGCTTCCTTTGAGCAGACAAGCATTCATACTGCGCAAACATAAAGTAGCAATGTCAAAAGTTACATTTGGTCTTGACTCGTAGATAGCTCCGACAACGCCCAACGGAACAGCTATCTTCTCCAGCAACAGGCCATTGTACAATGTTCGTTTCTCCAAACTCTTCCCTGTTGAGTTTGGCAATTTACTTACCTGCCTTATACTATTTGCTATATTTTTTATTCTTTGTTCATTCAGCCTTAACCTGTCTGTTCTGCTGTCATCCGGACTTTGCTTTGATACATCTAAATAATTGGCTTTTAAAATATCATTACTACTAGTTTCAACAGCATCAGCAAGCATTTCCAAAGCTTTTATTATTTTATTATCATCTGCTTTTCGTAAAGATGCTGATGCTTTATGTGTTTTTATAATCAGTTGTTCAATTGTTTCCATATCTAATTTTTTATCCGCGGTTCGCAATTTTGATTTAGCAAGGGTACCAAGAACAGAACTTTTTTTATAGCCTGATAAAGTGTGTAAATAATCTTTACTATGCTTAGAATAATTTTATTACCGCCAAAATTAGGGTAAACATTTTTCCAATCCGCCCGCTAAATTAACAGGATTTTCGCAGTTGCCGTTTTAACGGGAAGGGCTCTGTTCTTTTGCGGTCTGTCTTACTTCATGTGGAAAAAATTTTAAGGACTATACGTAGAATATATATAAAGTCTAAGATTGACGACAATGAAAAACGGCCTAATAACAAAACAAAGCTTCTTTCTTAGAGAAACTTACTGACCGCCAAAGTCTGGTACAACAGGTTATAAAAAATATGATGTAAATGAAATAAGGAAAATTAACTTAAGTTCAAGCGTAGATTGAAAACATCTTTTAATGCCCTTCTCGCAGAATGAAACCCACACATTCCATGCACCCCTCCGCCGGGAGGAGTGGAAGACGAACAAATGTACATACCTTCCGCTGATGTTCTGTAAGGTGAAAAACGTAAAGCAGGTCTGGTAAAAAGTTGCTTCAGATTGATTATTCCGCCATTAATATCTCCTCCTATATAATTTTCATTATATTCCTGTATTTGGCGTGTATTCATAACGTGTTTTGCTAAAATCCGCTCTCTAAAACCCGGTGCAAAACGCTCAACCTGCTTTTCTATTACTTCTGTCATATCAACCTGCGATCCATTTGGTACATGACAATAAGCCCACGCTGTATGCTTTCCTGCAGGAGCCCTCGATGAATCAAATAAGCTCTGCTGTGCCAACAATACAAAGGGATGCCGGGGAAGTTTACCTTCTGAAGTTAATTGTTCAGAATTAGAAATTTCTTCGAATGTATTTCCTAAATGAACTGTTCCTGCTTGTCTGCAGTTAATAGCTGTAAATGGAATAGGTTCATCGAGTGCCCAATCTATTTTAAAAACACCCATACCATATTGATAACGTTCCAATTGCCATTTATAAATTGCTGAGAACTTATGACCCGCTATTTGCAATAATTGTTTTGGTGTTATATCAAACAGGACACAATGAGATGATGGCAGTTGCTTAAGAGAACTAACATAAAAATTTGTTTCTATTTTTCCGCCCAATGAAATAAAATATGACGCCAACGCTTCTGAAATTTTCCTTGAACCTCCTTGTGGTATTGGCCATCCGCCTGTATGACCAGATGCTACTAAAGCCAGACCGATGGCTGAAGTGGTAACATTTGACAGTGGTTGAATAGAATGGGCCGCCATTCCTGCCCATAATCCCCGTGCTTCTTTTCCACGAAACTTTTTCACAAGCTGAGTGGCAGAAGTAAGTGCATTAATACCGAAAGCTGCCATATCAAACGGATGCTTAGGAAAATGTAAAGGAGCTAATACATCAGCAATTATTTTAGGCCAGCTCGTGACTAATGGTTTAATGAGTTTAAGATAAGAGGATTTATCTTCTCCTAATAAGCCGGCTGTCTCTTCAACTGATTTATGTAAAACAGCAGATGCCCCGCCATCAAAAGGATGAGCTGCGGCAATAGCAGGATCAATAAAATGCAATCCATGATCCTTAAGAGGAAGTTTTTTAAAAAATGGAGAGCCTGCCGCCATGGGATGTATAGCGGAACAAACATCATGAATGAACCCAGGTAAAGTAAGCTCGGCTGATCGTAATCCTCCTCCTATATCATTTTTAGCTTCGAGCAACAGGACAGAAAGACCAGCTTGCTGAATGGTTATCGCAGCAGCTAATCCATTAGGTCCTGAACCAACAACAACTGCATCAAAATCACGTTTACTTAATGCTTTTCCCAAATTGTGTATTATTTATAACGCTTGATTGTGGCAGAGTCATATCCTCCATACCTACATATTTATTTATATCTGTTGCAGTTCTTTTAAAAGTACTTTTAAATAATATCATTATAACTATAACCCATATCAGAAGGGCGAAGCATAGATTATTTATAGTTAAATTATCAGGCCAGAAAATATTTGTGGCTATAATTGAATTGAATGAATAGTATACTTTAATTATAACAATAAGAGATAAACACGCAAAAATTAATGCTTTAACTGATTTTAAAGTACTTAAATACCGAACTTTTTTGAACCAGCCTGTGAAGTTCGCAAAGGCTAAATAAGTTGCTGCTACAAAGATAAAGTTGATATTTAGCATTAAAGTATTAAACACGTGAAAGACACACGCTGTCAGTATCCAAATTCTCCATGCTTTTCTTGAAATAAACAGAAACAAAAGTGGTGATAATTCGAAGCATACAGCAATAAAATCCATTATTTTAAACGTCCAGAATGGAAGATATTTGATAAAAGGAGCTAAAAAAAGTTGCTGCCTTTCCACAATGTAGAATTGGCTATAAAACCATTTCCCCGTTCCGGTAGAATTGAAATCCAAATTTACCCAAAACACAGTCTTTAAAAAAGCGGCTGAAAAAAAACCAAAGCAGATTAATACACTTAGTAAAGAAAGACTTTTTGCAGTAGAGTTAATATTGACTGCTTTATCCGGTACTACTGCTAAAAATTCTCCCCAACCCGAAAAAGCCATGCAAAATAACATGGCATATAATAAAATGGTATGATCTATCTTACCAAAAGAAGATTGAAAATTGAATCCAATTATACTTGTAAACGCGTAAATCAAAGTTGAAATTCTTGCTTTGATTCCTAAGGTAATAAAAACCGCAGTTATTAATAATATTAGGTCAATAATTAAGAAAAACTCTCTGCCGGGAAAACTGTGGAAAAAGCTTGCTATGCTTGGGAAAGGAGGATTGAAAAAAGCCTGAGGGGAATTTGCAATCCACGAAAAACCAGGAGAGTAAATGCATAATAAAAACACACCAACAATAATTCGAAAAACACAAAGAGATTTTACATCTATATAAGTTGACTGTACTACTCTTGACCAAAAAACCGTATTTAAATTGTTAATCCAATGTAATAATCTTTTCATAAATAACTTTTTGTTCCAAAACAACTTCTGTTTCAATTGAAATTGACTGTAAGATTGTAACTAATTTTATAGCAGAAGTGGCAAAGTTTTGTTGAGCCAATTTCATCTTTAGCCATTGTCTTAAATCTGCTAATTCTTCTTTACTGGGACTTGCTGTATTTATATCTTTTATTTTTTTAAAAAATTCATTCTTAGTCCTATCTCCTTCTGAAGAGTCATTGCCAAAACCAAAGCCCTTTGATGCTAACGTCTCCGAATATTGGGGAGGAATTGGATATAATAGCAGCCGCAAATTTATTTTCTTCCATTTTCCTGTATTATCTATTGCATAAAGTTTTTTTACCTTTAGATTTACCTGGTTATTTACGTTTTTTATTACAGATGGCCCGGATGGCATAAGTACTGCAGGATATGGTTCTATCTGCTGTAATGTTCTTAAATAAAAGGGAATAAAAAGAACAATTAATAGAAATATGCTAAATTTCAAAGAAAACATGCATTAATTTTTAAAGAAGTTATCAGTTTTTTTACTCCTTAAAGAGATTTATTAAAATATGAATATAAGCTACCTAATTTTTAGCTTTGGTGTTTATATGTAAAGAGTTGCCTAAGATACCAAGGAATTGTTAACGCGCAATAGAAGCAAATATTTTTTTTCTACTTTTAATTTTACTGATATTTTTTTGCGGACTAATCCTTTCTATGATTCTATTAACAATAACCATCTGATTTTAAATACTGCATAAAAAGAAAAAATTTGATAAAAAGCAATATTGTTATAACTATGTTTACTAATTGCAATTGCAATAACATGCCAAAGTAATAACGCATCGCGATCTAACCGGCTAAAATCAATTAAGCTCACACTGTTTTCTGATACCTGATCTCAAATGTTTCAAAATAAAATCTCTTCTTTCAAACAATATAGTAATATCATTAAAATCAGGAACTATTTCTTCTCCTTCCTTTAATTGCAATGTTTGTCTGCCAGCAATTACATTAAAAATATAAGTAAACATAACAGATTTTTCCTTGTAATCAAGAGGTTCTTTAGTGTTAGAATAAACAAGATAATTCATATCGTAAACTATCCTGTTAAGCGCATATTTTTTATCTTTCGCCCTAATAAATCTCTTAGCCATTTCATTAGCAATAATTGTAATAGTTGACATACTTAGTATTTATTATTAAGAAATAATTTAACGGCTAAGCAATTAATACAAATTATAATAATTTTTTAATTCTTTTATATTCTTTACTTCTTTTTTTATAATATTAAATTATTTTTAATTTAATATTTCTATACCTATAACCTCTTTTTGTTTAAAATATTGTATAAGTAGGCCAATGTAGAAATTTTTGTCCCTTAACTTATATGCGCAGGTTATATGACCTGATTATAAAAAAGACTATTTATGGCAACCAAAAGTTGCTCATTCTGCTTCACTGTTGTACAAGCGGGAGCTGGAGGGTTATAGTAGTATTATTATTTGTTGAACTAATACTACAAAGTCGGGGCAGCATTTTACAGAATTGAATATTTTGAAAAACATTATACTGTCTCTGCAGGTTGAAGTTGTGAGACAGGTTTTGCTATCATCACTTTTACATGAATGATAATACCAAGTACAACATTTAAAGCGGAGGCTAATGTCATCCATCTGTTTTCAATATAAAAACCAGCTATGAAAAGCCATGCAAAGAAGAAGATATGAAACCACACAGGAACAAGCCAGGAGATAACCGGCATAGTTAGGTTGGATGGTTTTCTTTTACGCCATCCTGTTGCTGCCATAATGCTTAATAAGATTGTAAATGCTGCAAACCTGTGCAGTGAAGTAATACCAAACTTAATTTTAAGATAATCATCTATATACACAAGCATTACATATAAGGCAGCCTGCGAAAGCAGTACGGACATCAGTGGAGCGAGCACAGGTAAAAAAGATACTCCTTTTTGTTGCCTCGCAAACAATCTTTCAACCACGCGGCTAAAAGAGGAATAAAAAAACACAACCAAAAGCCAGCCAAAAAAATTTCCAAAAGGTACGCCAAACCAATCGGCAGTAAATGGATTCAGATTTGAACCTGACCAGTTCCAGTTCCACATGTGCAGGCGGTAAGCTACCACATCCATGCTCAGGTCAATGTTTATTGCAAGCAGTGCATCCATTGCTATGGCTCCCCAGAAAGGCAGTCTAAACTGATCAGTAAATAAGCGTGCGCTATACATTATAATGCCCCAGCCAATTCCAATGCAAAGCGGTATATCCAGCGGAGCTTTACCAAGCATAACCATAAATTTACCATAAGTATAACCCATGTTAGCATTAACGTTTACGTATTCCAGTATCAGTCCGAAAATCACTCCACCTGCTAAATAGCTTATGTCTCGTATACCTTGCTTAACGGCATGGATTATACAAACAACAAAGAGTATATACATACAAATCTCAGCCAAAGGAAAACAGTAAAAGGGAGCATCACCGTAAGGTATATCAGAAGGATTGAAAGGCATACTGATTGTTTAAAATAATATGAATAGTAAGAATTAAATCTTTTTTAAGTTGTTATTAATTTTTTAAAAATTACCATAAATCAAATCTGCGATAAATTTTATTACTTCCTGCTTCAATCACCTTTTTGTCGTCTGACTAAAAAGTTAGTTTCCTGTGAAAATGCTCACCCTTCTGTTCGGTTATATACTATTCTTCCTTTTATAATTGTCTTTTCAATTTCAATGTTTTGATCAAATATCACTAAGTCGGCGTTTTTACCGGGAGTTAATGAACCAATACTATCTGCCACACCCATTATAGAAGCCGGAGTTTGAGTGATCATTCTGATAGCATCTGTCAAAGAAACATCTGCTTTTGTCATCATAGTTCTTACAAGACGGTCAGCAGTAGCGACACTGCCGGCAAAGGAGCTTCTGTCGGGCAGTTTGGCGACTCCATCTTCTATAATGACTTTTAATCCGTTTTGCCGGCTGCCAAGCGTACTTTCAGTAACAGAAGTACCAGCCGCTCTCATAGCGTCTGTAATTAATGCTATACGGTCAGCTCCTTTTATCTTATAAATTAATTTTAAAAGAGGGGAAGGAAGGTGAATTCCATCTGCTATGACCTCTACATCCATCTCATCTATAAGAAAGGCGCTTTCTATAACTCCTGCATAGCGAAAAGCATTTTTGCGGGTCACTCCGGACATGCCTGAATAAAGATGAGTTGCGAGTGTATACCCATTTTCAAAAGCAACAATTACCTCTTCATATATTGCGTCTGTATGCGCCAACGCCGGCAGCACACCTTTAGACCTTATATATTGAGCAAATTCAATTGCACCTTCCAATTCAGGTGCAGCACTCCATCGCTTAATAACAGATGTTTGAGATAATATATGTTTATATTCTTTAGGATCAGGATCGCGTATAAACCGCGGATCCTGTGCGCCACGCTGGTTCATTGCAAAATATGGCCCTTCGAGATGCATACCAAGAAATTGAGCCCCGGAAATATTTTTATCATGAGCGTGACTATAAATTTGTAAAGTTTTTAAAAGCTCTTCAATACTGCTGGTAAGAGTTGTTGGCACCATAGAAGTGGTACCAAACCGTGCATGTGTCTCAGCAATTTTTAAAAAAGCGGCTTCAGAATTATCCATGAAGTCATAACCGCCGCCGCCATGCAGATGAATATCAATAAAGCCGGGTGAAATAAATTTTCCCTTTGCATCAATTTCTACAGATCCAGGAAAATCTGTATTGCCCTCTGCAACGGCGGTAATAATACCATCAGAAATAAGAACAGTACCATTTTCGATTATACGGTAAGGTGTGATAATCCGCCCATTATAAATTTTCAACTTTGAATTCTCCTGCATATGGGGACATCATTGAATTAATAGTATCAGGTTAAAGACGCCGCACGAATATATTTTTTAAAACATTACAAAGCGAATTTCGAGTGATACTTTTTAAAGAAAGCCCTTTAATATTATCTATAGTATAATTAATCTCTGCTAATATTATATATTGCCGAAGAATTTCTTTATGCAGTTGCTATAGTACCTGTTAGTATTTTAAAACACAATTTTTGCTGTTGCACTTTGTCAGCTAAAATTTATACAATTTAAGAGGTTATAAAAGCATTACTGATTTTCTTTGCTTTTACGAGTTCTGCTTCAATCATTGGTTTGACTAATGTATATTGTTTGTACAGTTCCTGAACAAGAGTAACTTTTTCATTTAAATTATCTCCGTCTTTGGCCTTTTTTTCAAGAGCAGAGGTTATATCGATCATTTTATGTATCTAAAAAGGCCCTAAACTGCTTTTTAGCTTATGTGATATTTCAGATACTGCATCCCAATTTTTGTTTGAAACATTTTTCTTTATCTCTTTTAAGATCTCAGGTGTAGTTTCAAGAAAGAGACCTAACATTGTTATTAAATACTCATTACTATCCATCTCATGTAAGTACCTGAGATTATATAATTGATCTACTGTCGTTTTTTCTTTTTGCGTTTTT
>JAABUS010003622.1_pt1 | contig 24467 bp, 30 predicted proteins | sample 5560161 | NCBI WGS metagenome assembly JAABUS01 (sample SAMN10711885, study PRJNA513376) | rock metagenome | isolation source: Antarctica rocks | place: Antarctica: Victoria Land, Trio Nunatak nord | collected 2016-01-04
ACGGTCTCCAGCCGGCCGAAGACCCGTTCGAAGCCCCACGTCAGCTGCGGGCGGATCTCACTCAGGCTGGCGCCGATGCTGCCGTCGCCGATGCCGGCGACCTCGTGCATGAAGCGGTTGAAGAAGACCGCGTGACGAGCCTCGTCGGCCTGCTGGGTGGCGAGGAAGTACTTCTGCTCCTCGAGCGGAGCGGCGTCGATGTAGGGCGAAAGGCCGTCGGTGACCGCATCCTCGCCCCAGAAGAACAGCGAGTAGTTCCACAGAGCCGCCTTGCGGTCGAACTCCGAGAAGTCCGTCTGCCACTGCTCGCGGTCGCGGGCGAAGTCGATCTCGGTCGCCCGCCAGTTGCCCTGCTCCCAGCGGCGGTAGAGGTCTGCGTAGCTGACCTTGTCGAGCGAGCTCTGCCCAGCCACCGCCGCCATCGTCTCACTGCCTCTTTCCCAGGTACCCGCGGACGGCGGCGAATCTACCAGAGACCTCGACGAGGACCCCGATGCCGCGGCTCTCCTCCCGGGATCGCTGGTACGCTCGCCCCTCCTTCCAGAGCATGAGTCCGGTGACGACACATGAGCGATGAGGACTCGCCCCCTGAGGGGCCCGCGGACGAGCCTCGAACGTCGGAGGAGCTGCACGAGGCGGCCGACGCCCTGTCGGCCAAGCTGGGGGCCGACCCCGATTACGCCGTGCTGGCCGCGGTGGAGCGCCTCACCGAGCTGCGCGCAGCCGGCGTCATCGGAAAGGAGGACTACGAACGCGAGCGGCGGCGCCTGACGGGCGGCGGCTGAGCCCCATCGCAGCGCGTCGGGCCGCTCAGCCCGGAGTCGATTGCAGCGTCCCGCCGAGTCGATCGAACAGCGGGGCGAACCTGGCGAGGCGCTCGGCCGACGCGGTCTGGAAGACGATCGTGATCAGCGTCTTGCCGCGGAAGAGGAAGTAGTGGGCATGGGCGCCCCGTTCGCCGGTGTTGGAGTCCCGGAAGGTGTAGAGGTACAGATACCCCGGCAGGCCCCCCAGGGTCACCCGCCGGCGCCGGCGCAACGGCTTCGCCTGCCCGGCGGAACGCACGAGCTTGTCTGTGAGCTCCCTGGCGCGGCCGAGGCTTCGGGGCCCGACCTTCACGCCGAGATTGGTCATCCGCACCAGCATCGAGGCGTCGTCGCCCTCGGCCAGCAGACGCACCTCGGGGTTGGGCGGGGTGAGCTGCCGCCAGGCGGCTGGGCGCAGAATGGAGATCCCACCCGCCGGGTCTTGGAACCGCACGAAGTCGGGTTTTGCCGCCCGGGCCGCGCGGGCCGGTCGGTCGGGGGCGGCGGGGGAGACCAGCTCGCGGCCGAGCACCATCGCCAGCACGCCCAACAGGAGGGCTACGGCGACGCCCGCCGGGATCCATCTGCGCAGAGAAGCCGGCTCGAAGCCGCCGGGAGCCTCAGCGCTCACCGCTGGAGCCCATCGGTCGTGCTCAGTGCGCCTCGGTCGTACTCAGTACGCCTCTTCCCTGTACGTGTCTTCGCTGTCCCACTGCCCGCGGCGCTCCTCGATCGGCCGGGTGCCTCCTCGCGGCCCGATCCCGCCCCCATGCGTGTCCGTCTCGCGCAGCGACCGGTCGTGCTGGCGGACGCCGATCAGGCCGAAGATGAGCGCCGTCGCTCCAGAGAGCAGGTGGTTGAAGTTTTCTGGCGACAGCGCGGAGTTGATCGAGATGATCTGCAGATAGTTGAGGAACCCGAGCACGGCGGCGAGCAGATAGAACAGCCCGACCCCGATGAGCACCCCCTGGGTGATGGTCACGTCCCTCATCCGGGACGCGATTATCAAGCCCGCGCCGATCGCGAGGTGCACGATGTTGTGGAAGATGTTCAGTTCGAAGCCCAGCAGCGCCTCGTTCGTGTCCTCGACGAAGCCGGTGAAGCCCGTGACCGCGAATCCGATCACGCCCACGGCCAGGTAGCCGAGCCCCAGCACGAGCGCGAACAGCCGTGCCACGTTCCCCCCGGTATCCGGCGACGCGCTGCGCCGCGAAGCGCTCCCACGCCCCATCGCAACGCTCCCCTGTCCCATGCGTCCCTCCATCGTCTCCTCTCCCCGGCGCTGATCTTCGGCCAAGTTGCCTGCCGCTCGCACGCAGGGTACCCGGCCTTGGGCTTCCTTGCACAGGGTCGACCGTCTTGAAACTTCTGTGCCATACGCGGCGAACCCTTGAACGAGGCGGTCTCCCGACTTAGCCTCGGCCCCTGAGTCGTGGCCATCAACGCCAAGCGGAGGACATCTTGAGACAGACGAGAAGGTCAGAGGAGTTGAGGGCTGCGGTGAACCGGCTGCCGCTGCGCACGCGGCGGGCGATGCTCCTGGGCATCGAGGACAAGCCGATCATCGTCGGGGCCGATGGCGACCCCCGCGGGGGTGTCTGCCCCGTCTACGCGACCTCGAGTCCGCCGTCCAAGCGAATCGGCCGGCCCTTTGCCCGTGCCTGGGATCGGTATGGGGGGGCGCGGCTCTCCCGCCCGGCGACCGAGCGCGAGCTGGGCACGCTTCGCTCGATGCTCGAGACGAGCATCGAGCTGGAAGCCGACCCGGGGGTCTCCTTCAATGCGGCGATCGCGGAGCACAAGGTCTCACTGGCACGCGGCCAGGCCCAAGCTCAGGCAGAGGCACAGGCACAGGCACAGGCACAGGCCCGGGCCGAGGCCACCTCTTCCGTCCGCCGCGACACCGGCGAGCAGGACCGAACCGACGAGCTGGCCGGGCGTCACGGCTGGGCGTGGCTGCGACCCTTCCGGCGCTACGACGAGTACGAGCAGGCGCTGCGCGCGCTCGATGTCCTGGCGGGAGAGATGGGCTCGGAATCCGAGCCCAGGGAGCTCGTCGGGCACGGGTCCGGTCAGGGTTGACCGGACCCGCTGGAGCTCGTCCGCGGGGCGCCCCGATGTGGTTGGGACTTGTATGTCGGCCGCACATAGGCTTTACTGCCGCCGCGAGAGAGGGAAAGGCCTGGCAGGACGGCCTGAGTTCGAGGGAGGCGGGATAGGCATATGAGAGGTTTTACGATTGCGAGCGTCGTAGTGCTCGTCATAGTGGTCGGAGTGGTCGGGACTGCCGCGGTGCTGCTTGCCCGCACGGTCCAGGAAGCGCAGTCGATCAACGACAAGGCGCAGAACATCGCCACCACGGGACGCGGCATCAACACCGCCACCGATTCGATCGTCCAGCTTCGGCGGACCAACAAGCTGGCGACTTCGATCCTGCGCTCGGCGCGGCCGCTCAACGGCCAGCTCGGCGGCATCGTCGGCACGGCCCAGGGCATCGACGGGCTGGCCGGGTCGATCAACGGGACCGCCGGCAGCATCAACTCGACGGCCGGCAGCATCAACGGCAGCGCCGGCAGCATCAACATCAGCGCCGGCAGGATCAACTCCGCGGCCGGAGCGATCAACTCCAGGGCGCGCAGCATCAACTCCAGCGCCGGGAACATCAACGGGAGCGCCGGCAGCATCAACTCCAGCGCGGGCGCAATCAACGGCAGCGCCGGCAGCATCAACGACAGCGTCGGCAGCATCAACACCAGCGCGAGGAGGATCAACGGCGAGGCGGGCTCGATCCTCGGCACCGCGCGCAAGATCCACACCGACGTGCGCCTGATCAACACGAACCTCAACGTCTCGCTCAGCCTGGTGAAGGCAGTGAAGGGCGACACCGGCAACATCCTCGGCCAGGCCGAGGGCGCGAACGACACCGCCGCCTGCATCGACCGCAAGGTCAAGGGTCAGTCCGGTAACGACGGCGACTGTGCGGGCCGCGCCACTCCGGCCAGCCGGCGAGCCGCCCCCAGCGAGAAGGTGCGTGTGCCCAGCGATTCCAAGCCGCCCGACGCTTCCCCACAGCCCTCGTCCCCGGCCGACGCGGCGCCCCCGCAGCCTCAGCCGGCCGAGCGGCCCCAGAGCCCGCTGCCCGAGCTGCCCAAGCTGCCCGAGCTGCCGCCACTGCCGGAGCTGCCCCCGCTGCCCAAGGGGCTCCCCCAGCTGCCCGAGCTGCCCGAGCTGCCCGGCCTGGACGACCCGACCAAGGACAAGGGCAAGTCCGGCGACCCGTCCCAAGACGACCTGTTGGAAGAACTGTTCCCAGGCCAGGGCCTGTGATAGGAGGCGATCGGCATGCGTGAAGCTGCACCAACATTCATCAGGTGGCTCTGGATCTGGATCACCATCGCCGCGCTCGTCGTGGTAGTCGTCATCGGATTCCTGATCGGGATCGTCGGCTCGCTCTCGTCGATCGACGACAATCTGGTCGAAGCCGACTCGGCGGTCACGGCGACCGGCGGCAACGTGAAGCCGCTCCCGGAGCACGTCGAGACGATCAACAAGAACCTGACGAGAATCGACAAGTCGCTGAAGCCGATCACGGTTCGGGCGGACGACATCCAGGGGGCGCTGAGCTCGATCCGCGGCAGGCTCACATCCACCAACTCGTCGTTGGTGGACACCGACGGCTCGCTGTCGGACACCGATGCCTCGCTGGTGGACACCTCCGGGCAACTCGGGACCATCACCAGCAGCCTGGTGGACACCACGGGCATGCTCGGAACGATCTCCGGCTCGCTCGTCAACACCTCGGGCACGCTCGGCAACATCTCCGGCTCGCTCGTCAATACCTCGGGCACGCTGCGCAGGATCTCGCCCTCGCTCGTCGACACGAAGGGCCGGCTCGTCCGCATTACCACGCTGGCCGGCCGGATCGACCGCACGCTGGCGACGGCCCAGAGCGTCAACAGCCTCGGCACCAACGCCATCTGGCGCCGGGTGCGCTTCCTCAACGGCGGCCCCTTCCGGCGGCCGGGCGACCGCAACGACAACGACAACGACCTCGCCGGCCCCGCCACCAACCCCAACGGGCTGGTTCCGATCAAGGGCGACGCGGGCAACATCCTGGGCGGGCTGAGGAAGGTCAACAGGCACCTCACGAGCATCTGTCAGGCACCGGTCTTGTCGGGGGGAGCTGGCACAGTCGTGGGTCTTACGGGCCTCATAGACCCGAACGGTCCCTGCTAGGGCAAGTCCCGTCCCAATGGGAGAGAGAAGACCAACACTCGGGCTGGCGCCGGTGCTGCCGGGCATCGTCCTGGTGGTCCTGATCCTGTGGGCGCTCGCGGCGGTGCTGATGCTCACCGGTACGCTGATCAACGCACGCGAGATCGACGACACCGTCCCGCTGATCCAGAAGCAGGTGTCTCCGATCAGCAAGGAAACCAAGAACGTCCGCCTCGCCGCCGAGACGGCCAAGATCTCGGCCCGGATCAAGCGGTCCGCCACGCCGTTGGAGGGACAGACGCGCCGCATCATCGCCGAGGCCAGGAGCATCGATCGCCGCGTGGTCTCGATCAACCAGACCGCTCGGTCGATCAACGGCACGGCCAAGGCGATCAACGGGAACGTCAGGACGATCAACGGCACGGTCAGCGCGATCAACGGCAACGTGGTCTCGATCAACCAGACCGTCAGGTCGATCCGGGGAAACGTCCTGACCATCGGCGGCAGGGTCAACACGATCGGCGGCAGGGTGACGTCGATCAACGCTCGCGCCCGGTCGATCTTGAGCGGGGTGGGCCCCAGGGGCGCCACCGACAACTCGATCAACGGATCGGTCACGCGCATCCTGCGCAGCTTCAGGGGAATCGACCCGACGACCAGGTCGATCCACGGCGGCGTCGCCGGCATCAACGGGCGCGCGGGCCGGATCATAACCGAGGTGCGCCCCATCAAGACCGACTTCGGCGGGATCTTGACGTTCGTCGGATCGGGCGCCGGTGGGCCCCCCGGTCACAGCACCGCCGGGCCCGGGGCGATCCACGGCCACGCAAACTCGATCGACTGCTCGCAGCTGATCAACCTCGCGGGTCCGACCGAGTACTGCGGCCAGTAGCCCGGGCTCCGGGCGCGCACGGTTCAGATGGACCGCTCGCCTGAGCTGCGGGACCTGCTCCTCGGCTTCTACGAGGCGCTCTCGAAGGGAGACGCGTCGTTCATCGACCGTCACTTCTCCGTGGCCGAGCACGCGCGGGGGATCGGGACGGACCCGGGGGAGTGGTGGCAAGGGCACCGGGTGGCCGACGCGTGGAAGGAGCAGCTGAAGGCGATGGGCGGCAGCATGCCCCTCGTCGCGGGCGACCCGGAGGCATACGCGGACGGGGCGGTCGGCTGGGCCGCCGACCGCCCGACGCTGCAGCTTCAGGGAGGAGCTGTTCAGGTGCGCCTCACCGCCGTCTTCCATCGGGAAGAGGGCCAGTGGAAGCTCATCCAGGTGCACGGCTCCCTCGGGATACCCAACGAGTAGTCCGCCGGCCGGCTGTAGCTCCAACGAGTAGTCCGCCGGCCGGCTGCAGCTCCTGGTTCGGGTTTCCGGGCGGAACTACTTGAGTTCCGGGTTCAGGACGAACTACTTGCCCGCGTCGCGATCCTTCCCCTTCGTCGGCGGCGCGCCACCGTGACTCTTGGCGTCTTCCTGGGTCTCGGGGACGCTTGGGATGCGCGGCATGTCGGTCGCCGGGTCGCGCCCGGCGTAACCGCCCGCCCCGGGCTCGACGTCGGGCACACCGGGGGTATCCGACTCCGCCGGGCCCTTGCCGGCGCCGAAGTCGGCGCCCGGCTCTGTTCCGGTGTCCGCCTGGGCGGGAATCTCACCCTCCTGGGTATTGCCCTGCTCCTCCGGACGCTCGGTGGGGGTTCCTTCGTCGTCTGAGTCGCTCATCAGCACCGCTCCTCTTGGTCGTAAAACTGTCTTCCGCGGCGGAGCAGCCCCCGGTTCCGCCGCGTTCAGGGGTGATACCCGAACTCCGCCCCGGGCTCACCTCCGCCTACCTCTGGCCTTTGCCGGCCGGATCGGTTACGGTCCGTTCGCCTCGGGTGCTGGCCCCAGGCCGTCAGCCGACAAAGGAGAACCGGTGCAGGAGACCCCGCTCGAAGCGACCCGCAAGTACGTTGTCGGAATCGGATGGCCCGCGAGCAAGGAGGAGGTCCTCACCGCGGTCGAGCGCAACGGCGCTCCCGACGACGTGATGCAGGTGCTGCGCGCTATGGACAAGCCGAGGTTCGTCAGCCCCACCGATGTCCACCAGGCACTGTGGGCGGCGGCCTGATCGAGACGCGCGCGTTCTGACGCGCGCGTTCTTCATGCGGCGGCCCGGTGCGTTAGGCTCCGCGATATGAAGCTCGCGGTCGCAGGCAAGGGGGGTTCGGGCAAGACCTCGTTCTCGGGCACCATCGCACGCGTGCTCGCCCGCGACGGTCACAGCGTGATCGCCATCGACGGGGACTCCAACCCCAACTTGGTCGTGACGCTGGGCATCGCGCCGGAGCGCATGCGCGACATGCCCACGCTCCCGAGCGACTTGCTGCGGCGCACCGAGAAAGGGATCGAGCTCTCCAAGACGCTCGAGGAGGTCTGTGACTCACACTCGCTGAAGGGCCCGGACGGCGTCACGCTGCTCGTGATGGCCCACCCCCAGCACGCCGGCACCGGTTGACTGTGCAGCATGCACGCTACGGTCCGTAGCGTTATCGAAGTGGCATCGGAGGAGCAGGGCGACTTCTGCATTCTGGACACCGAGGCCTCCCCGGAGCACCTCTCGCGTGGCACCGCCCAGTACGCGGACGCCATGCTGCTGGTAGTCGAGCCCTACTTCAAGTCGCTGGAGACCGGACGGCGGATGGCCGCGCTCGCCAAGGATCTCGGCCTCGAGCGGGTGGCGCTGATCGCCAACAAGATGCGTGGCGAGGAGGATCTGGAAGCGGTGCGTGAGTTCGCCCAGAACAATGGCCTCGAGGTGGGCGGGGTCATCCCGTACGACGAGCTGATGCCCGGCGCCGAGCGGGCCGGCAGCTCGCCGCTGGACTTCGCCCCCGAAGGCCCCGCGGTCGCCGCGATCGAGCGGATCGCGCGCGGGCTGGCGGACGGGTCGGTCGCCGGGAACGGCGCCCCGCGGACCTGAGCGTCCGACCGCCGCTTTTCGCAAAGGGCGCATCCAGAGCGACTCAGTCCAACCTGACAAGATGGGGGAGCGCGCCGTTCAGGGCGCTGACCTCGACAAAGGAGCAAGCAATCCACATGATCGACTCTCACGACGACTCTCACGACGAGTCTTCTGCCGCGTCACCGGTGCGCGGCAAGAACGAGGAACCCACAGAGGCCCACGGGGTGGACGCCGAGCAAGAGGGAGGCAGCGGAGCCGGCCCGGAGGGCGTCGACAAGAAGGACACTAACCAGCCCGGCGAGCCCGAGGCCCAGGACGACGACGAGTAACGAAGCGCGGCGGTCCTCTGCCGGTGCCACGTGAGCGGTTCTGGCGCCGCTCCCGACCGGGGGCGACATGAAGTTTCGGCGCCGCAGCGGCCGGCCGCCTCCCGGGGAGTATCCGCCCAGCTTCACCCACGCGTGGATTCGTCAGACGCTTCCGACGGCCTCTCCCGCGGAGGCCAGAGCCCTGCTTCAAACCATGCGCGGCAGGGGCTGGACCGAGGCCGAGGTGGCCGAGCGGATACTGCCCTACATGCCGCCGGCTCCTCCGACTCGGGCGAGCGGTGACGGGGGCGCCGGCAAGACGCCAGTCGTCCCGGTACCGGCCCAAGTCTCGATCGCCTGGCTGGACCGGGAGCTTCCGGCCATGGACCGGGGACAGATCCAGCTGGTGGTGGAGGAGCTCGAGCGACTGGGGTGGCCGGCGACGGAGGTGGCGATCGCGGTGCTCCCCCACCTGCTGCCCAAGCTCCCGCCTGCGGACGCGAGGGCCATTCTCGCGGGGCTGGGCGATCTCGGGATGACCGAGCAGGAGATCGCGCGCCTGGAGCCTGGCGCCTGAGTGCACGTCCCTGCCCGGCGCCGCTACGTCCCCGCCCGTCGCCGCCACGCCCCTGCCGGCCCCGCCACCAAGCCCGCACCGGAGCGGGCGGCCGGGCTCAGCCGCAGTAGCGAAACCCGCCGTGGTCGCCGACCAGGGCTCGTCGCCGCTTGGTCACGAGATTGGCCTTCAGGCGGAGAGGGCCCAGGTCATCACCGCGCGCGGCACCGGCCGACGCCTCAGGCCGTTGATTGTCGCCGTTACCCCGTCGGAGATCTCGTTCCCCTGCTTGCAGGCAGCGTCGAGCCGCTCTACGTACCTGGCTTGGGCCCGCGAGAACCGCTCCTCCGGGGGTGGACTTCCTTCCTGACGCGCCGCATCCCCGGCACCGCCTGAGTCGCTCCCCCCGCATCCCGCCAGCGCCATCAGGCAGGTCGCAAGGCCACATCCCACGAGGCCACATCCCGCCTTTAGGCCCACCGCTGGAGCGTAATCGATCTCGTTCTCGACGGGCTGCTAGGCAGCTGGCTTATGCTATGTGTCTGTGACACATACGGTAAAGGACACCGCGGCCCGCGTAGGGCTGCCGAGCCGCACGCTTCGGTACTACGACCGGATCGGATTGGTCTGCCCGCCGCGAACCGCGGCGGGCTATCGCGTCTATGGGCCGGAGGAGGAGAGCCGGCTGCGCTTCGTCCGTCAGGCCAAGGCGCTCGGCTTCTCGCTCGCGGAGATCCGCGACCTGATCGCGATCACCGAGAGGGGCTGCCGCTCGAAGGCCGTCCCCGAGGTCGAGCGTCTGCTGGATGAGAAGATCGCCGCTATCGATGAGCAGGTGGTCGAGCTCGGCGTGTTCCGCGAGCGGCTCGTCGCTTTCCGGGCGGGAGGGGCAGAGGCGGCGGCTGCTGCGGCCACGGGCAGCTGAGGACGACGAAGCAGGGAGGGTCGTTGGTGCTTTCTGCCCACTCCGCTGACACCTGCGGCCAGGACCAGCACGACGGATCCGTTCAAGAACGTCGGAAGGTTTCCGACGGCACCGTCGCGAGCGCCGCGGCGCTGCTCCCTGGGTGGCGCTCGAGATAGTCGCCTACCAGTGCAAAGCCAAGCGAGTACCCCGCCCAACGCGGGATCTCGCAGGCATCGCTGCCGAAGAACCAGGCCCAGTGGTTGTAGCGGGGGTTGTCGTAGTCGCCGCGCGCACGCGCGCTCATCGTGGCGGTCTGCTCGGGGTCAAGCGCAACCGCCCACGGCGGCGGCTCCATGCCCGTCACCTCCAGCGAGAAGTGATCGGCCAGACCCTCGTTGACGAGCGCGTCGAGCAGGGTGTCGCCGCGCGCCGAGCCTCGACGCCGCGCCACGTGGTGGAGCTCGTGGGCCAGCGTTCGAAACACCTCACGCTCCAGGGCCCACTGGAACTGCTCGTGGTCGGGATCGAGCGCGAGAAAGACCGTGTGGCCGTCTGGCGCCGCGTAGCCGCCAAGGCCCACCTCGGGAATCACCATCCGCGGGTCGTCGCGGACGACGACATCGACGGATCCCCCATCGAGTGTCAGTTGCTCCATGGGGGCCGTGGACGCTGCGCGGAGCTGAGCACGGATTCTCCCGGCGTGCGCGACCAAGCGCCCGGACCCGGTGAGAACGTGAATCCCCACGGCAGAGTTCATGCGGAGCGATTTTCTCAGATCTACCCGGACCGCAGCCCGAACGCCTCGGCGATCAGCTCGTAGCTGCGCTCGCGCGCCGCGTGGGAGTAGGTGACGGTCACGATGATCGCCTCGTCCGCTCCGTACTCGCCCGCCACCGCCTCCAGGCCGGCGCGCACAGTCTCCGGCGACCCGAGCACCATCCGCCGCGCCGAAAGCGTGGCGGGGTCCTCGGTCTCCTCCAGGTAGCGCAGCGCCCGCTCCACCGGCGGCACCGCGATCGGCGTTCTGCGGTGGGCCATGCGCGCGCACATCCGGGCGCTGGCCGCCAGCCGCTTCGCCTGCTCGTCGGAGTCGGCGCAGATGGCTGCGACGCACACGGCGACCAGCGGAGCGGGCAGTCGCTCAGAAGCCACGAAGCTCTGGCGGTAGAGGCGGGCGATCTCGGCGCCCGCCGGGTTGATGAAGTCTCCGAAGGCGTAAGCGACCCCGAGCCGCCCCGCCCACACAGCGCTCTCCCGGGACGAGCCCAGGAGCCACGGCTCCGGACGCCCGGGCAGCCCGGGCAGCGGTGCGAGGCTCGCAAAGCGACGGTCGGGCGGCGGGTGACCGTTCAGGTAGGCCACCAGCTCGGCGAGTTGGTCCGGGTAGTCCTGGGGATCGGGCACCCGCCGGTCGCGCTGGAGCGCGTGGGTGGTGACCGCGTCGGCGTCGGCGCCGCGCCCGAGACCGAGATCGATCCGGTCACCGAACAGCCCGCCCAGCACACTGAACACCTCCGCCACCTTGCGCGCGCTGTAGTGGTGCAGCATCACGCCGCCGCTGCCCACGCGGATCCTGTCGGTGGTCGCCGCGATCGGGCCGATCACCGCCTCAGGGGCCGCGCCGGCGAGCGTCGGACTGCCGTGGTGCTCGGCCAGCCAGAAGCGGTGATAGCCGAGCCGGTCGGCCAGCTGAGCGAGGTCGAGCGTGCGTCCGAGCGCCTGCGCGCCGGTCGAGCCGTCGGCGATCGGGGACTGGTCGAGGACGCTGAGGCGCAGCGGCCGGACGGCCTCGGTGGAACTCTGCTGGGACGCGGGCATCGTCGTGCCCGAGGTTAGACCGGCCGACCCGAGCCGCAGGCTGGGCGCGCTCCGTGCGGCGTAGCGAAAAGCCAGGATTCGCAGACTGACTATACTTCTGGCTATGTCGCCTGCTGATCAGATGGCTCTCGCAGATGTGAAGAACCGCCTGTCGGAGGTAGTTGAGCGGCTGGAGCGCGAGCACGGGCGGGTCGTCATCACCAAGCATGGCCGCCCCGCCGCCGTCGTCCTGAGCATCGAGGACCTGGACTCGTTGGAAGAGACCCTCCACGTCCTCAGCAGCCCGACGTTGACGGACGACGTCCGCGTCGGACTGACCGAACTGGGGGCCGGCGACGCGATGCCCTTGAGCAGGGCCGGAGCTCTGAAGCTCATTGCAGACCGGTGACCTCCGGCGACTTTGAGGTCGCCTGGACCGCGGCGGCGCGGCGCTCGTTGCCTCGACTGCCCGAGAAGGTGGCGACGGCCGTCGTCGAGTTCGTCTATGGATCGCTTGCCGCCAACCCGCCGCGAGTCGGCAAGCCGCTGAAGCTGGACCTCGAAGGGCTACACAGCGCACGGCGAGGCGACTACCGCGTGATCTACCGGATAGACGCCGATCGGCGGCGCGTCGATGTGATCGCCATCGAGCACAGATCAGATGCCTACAGGCGCCGCTGACGTAGGGTCGACCCCTGGACGTCAGGAGCTAGCAGTCGCTGCCTGATTGCACGCGCCGCGGCGGCTCGGCGGGGGCTGGCGCCCGATCACGCCAGCGGCCGGCCGACCAGCACGAAGTGCCAGCGGGTGGCGCTCTACCTCGAACCCGGCCTGCTCGAGCTCGGCGGCCGCCCCGTCCTCGCTGTAGATGATCTCGTCCGGGGGGCCGAGCGCTCGCTCCGAGTCGCGGCCGCGCTCCCAGTCGGCGACCAGCAGCAGGCCATCGGGGCGAAGCAGCCGCGCGATCTCCTCCAGCGCCCGCTCGCTGTGCACCTCGTGGAGCATGTTGACCGCCAGCACGCGGTCGGCTGTGCCGTCGGGCTCTGGGACGTGGTTCGCGGCGATCTTTACGGTTTCGACTTGGGCGTTCGCAGCCGCGATTCGCGCGCTTAGGCGCGCCACCATCTCGTCGCTCTCGTCGACGGCGATCACCCGCCCGCCGGTGCCCAGGGCGGCCCGGACGGCGATCGCCAGGCGGCCGGTGCCGGCGCCGTAGTCGACCACCGTCTCCTCGCCGCGCAGCTCGAGCAGCTCCACCAGCGGCGCATCGGGCAGGTAGGAGTCCCGCTCGGGCGCGTCGAGCTGGTCGGCGCGTGCAGGGTCGAACTTGCGCTCGGGGCGTCGCTCTCCGTGCTCGCTCACGTCCGGCGGCCGTGCCGAGGCCTACTCAGCTCCGGAGCGCCTGCTCGTGGCACGGCGGGCACAGCGGGCGTCCCTCCATATGGCTGACGCGGGTCTCCATCGTCGGCTCCCCGCACGCGCCGCAGGTGATCGATGGCTGGATCCGCGCCATCGCTGGGGTCTCTGCGTGCTGGATCTCCTGGATCGTGTGGAGCTCGTCCTCCGGCGCCTCGAGGATGGCGTGTGACCGGCGCCGCTGCAGCTCCTTGAAGCGGACGCGCTCCACGGCGTCCGCAGTCTTCGCCTGGATCTTGGCCAGCAGCTCCTTGCGCTCGGGATCCCAGCTCAGCGCGTCGGGGCGGGGGGCGATCCGGATCGCCCTGCCGTCGGAGCGACGGATGAAGGTGTAGGCGTTCTTGCCGTAGTCGCGGTGGATGAGGTTGCCCTTGCCGAAGGTGCATCCGGTCAGGTACTGGATCGCATCGACCGCGCACATGTCGGTCTCGACGAGCGCGACAACCTCCTCGTCTGAGGAGTGGGGGCCGATCTCTCGCAGCGCGACCTCGGCGGCGCGCACGCCCATGGCGAGCCCAGGGCACATGTGGCCGTGGAAGCGGACGATCTCCTCGATCGTGTCCCCATCTGCCTGGACCTCGCCTGGTCCATCGCCCAGGGTCGAGCAGGCACAAGTGGTGGCGGTCCCTGTGGTGGCGGTCGCTGTGGTGGCGGTCCCTGTGGTGGCGGTCCCTGTGGTGGCGGTCCCTGTGGTGGCGGTCGCTGCGGTCATCTAATGGCCTCCTTCGCCGTCTACTTCGGCTGACCCGTGACTTATACCCGCTGAGTCCCACGCCGACACCCGGCGCCGCTCGGCCTTGCGCGCCCTCATCCGGCGGGGATCGGGCACTGGCACCGCGGCGAGCAATGCCTTCGTGTACTCGTGCTGCGGGCTTGTGTAGAGCGCCTCGGCGGGCCCGGTCTCCACGATCCTGCCATCCTGCATGACCGCGATCCGGTCGCTCATGGCCCTCACGACCGCCAGATCGTGGGAGATGAACAGATAGCTGAGACCCTGGTCGCGCTGGAGATCCTTCAGGAGGTTGAGGATCTGGGCTTGGATCGAGACGTCGAGTGCCGAGACGGGCTCGTCGCAGACGATCAGCCGCGGGCTGAGGGCCACGGCCCGTGCAATGCCGATCCGCTGCCTCTGGCCGCCGGAGAACTCATGCGGGTAGCGCTTGGCGGCATCTCGATCGAGTCCGACGGTATCGAGCAGCTCGAGCACGCGATGGCGACGGCTGCGCCTGGTGCCGTCGTCGTGCACCTCGAGCGGCTCGGCCACGATCGCTTCGACCCTCATTCGCGGGTTGAGGGAGGTATAGGGGTCCTGGAAGACGATCTGCATCTGGCGGCGAAGCCTTCGCAGCCCCTCGCCGCGCTCCTTGGTCAGCTCCCGGCCTAGGAACGAGACCTCGCCCGCGGTGGGCCGCAGGAGCTGGAGGACGCAGTAGGCAGTTGTCGACTTCCCCGAGCCTGATTCCCCGACGAGGCCGAGTGACTCGCCCTCGTCGATCGCGAAGTCGATCCCGTCGACCGCCCGGGTAAGCGTCGGCCTCGGCTTCCAGGGCGCCCCCCGCCTCTTGGGGAAGTCCTTCTCGAGCCCGCGGACCGAGAGCAGCGGGGTGCCGCTCATACGCGAGCCCCCCGGCTCGCCCGCTCGCTCGCGGGGTGGTGGCTTCGGACCAGGTGGCCCGGGCGAATCTCGCGCAGCGGCGGGTTGTGCTCGGTGCACGCGTCGCCGCCCGCGTACGGACAGCGGGGCGCGAAGCGACAGGCCGCGGGCGAATCGGCGAGGTCGGGCGGGCGGCCCGGGATCGCGGCGAGCCGGGCCTCGCGGACGTCGTCTCCCTCGAGCCGCGGGAGGGCGCCGAGCAGAGCTTCCGTGTAGGGGTGCTCGGGATGGTCGAAGAGCTCGACCGTCTCCGCTCGCTCGACGATCTGGCCCGCGTACATCACCGCGACCTCATCGGCGACCTCGGCCACCACGCCCATGTCGTGCGTGATGAGGATCATCGCCATCCCCTGCTGTTGCCGGAGCTCGTCGAGCAGGTCGAGGATCTGCGCCTGGATGGTGACGTCCAGAGCGGTCGAGGGCTCGTCGGCTATCAGCAGCTGGGGCCCGCAGGCGATCGCGAGCGCGATCATCACTCGCTGGCGCATGCCCCCGGACAGCAGGTGGGGGTGATCGTCGAGGCGCACCGCGGCGCCGGGCAGCCGCACCTCGGAGAGCAGCTCGACGGCGCGCCGTCGCGCGTCGCGCGGCGAGAGGTCAAGGTGCCGGCGCAGCGTCTCGCAGATCTGAGCGCCGATCGTGAGCGTCGGGTTGAGCGAGGTCATGGGGTCCTGGAAGACCATCCCGATCTCGCGCCCGCGCACGTCCTCGAGCTCGCGCTCGCTCAGCGCGGTCAGTTCGCGACCGTCCAGGACCGCCCGGCCGCCGACGATCCTGGCCGGTGGCCGGGGGACCAGGCCCGTGATCGAGAGGGCCGTCACGCTCTTCCCGCAGCCGGACTCGCCGACGAGCCCGAGCGTCCTTCCGCGCTCCACTGAAAGACTCACCCCGTCCACCGCCCTGATCACCCCACGTTGGGTGTGAAAGTGGGTGCGCAGATCGTGTACTTCGAGCAGGGCCACCTACGCTTCTCCCTTCGGTGTCTTCGTCGAGTCGCCCAGGCTCGAAGCGACGGCGAGGCGCTCGAGCGCCGTCGCCCCGTGCCCGGACCCTGAAGCCGGCCGCTCTGGCCCCACCGCGCCGGCGGCGCGGACATCGCGGAGCCCCTGAAGGCCGTCGCCCACCAGGTTCACGGACACGATCGTCACCGCCACCAGCGCGCCGGGGAAGAGCGACATCCACCACGCCTGCTCGAGGTAGGACTGCGCATCGAAGAGCATCGCCCCCAGCGAGACCGTGTCGCGCTCGCTCACGCCGAGGAAGGACAGACCGGTCTCGATCAACACCGCCGTCCCGGCCTGGAACGAGGCGTTCACCAGCACGATCGTCAGTGCGCCGGGCAGGATGTGGCGGGTCAGGATCCGCACAGGCCGCGCCCCGGCCGAGCGCGCAGCGTGGATGAACTCGCGCTCGCGCAGGCCGATCGCCTCGCCGCGGGCCAGCCGGAAGGTGCGCGGAAAGAAGATGACGGCGAGGATGATCACGAGCAGCAACAGGCTGGCCCCGAAGGCCGCGGCCGCGACGAGGGCGAGCAGGAAGCCCGGAATGACTTGGAGCAGCTCCGCGAGCTTCAGCAGCAGATCGTCGATCACGCCGCCCGCATAGCCGGAGACGAGGCCCAGCGCCGTCGCGACCACGGTCCCGGCGCCCACGGCGAGCAGCGACACCTTCAGCGACGTGCCAACGCCGTGCAGGACGCGGTCGAGCACATCGCGGCCGAGGTTGTCGGTCCCGAACGGGTGGTGGACCGAGGGCCCCCTGAGCACGGTCTCGCTCGTGCGGAACGGATCGCTCGCGACGAGCGCCCCCGCCAAGGCCGCGAGTGCCACAGCCGCGAGCAGCACGAGCCCTACGAGCAGCCGCGGATTGGACCGGGCGCTCCGGACCAGCCGCGCGATCACCGCAACCGCACTCGCGGGTCGACCCACATGTACAGGAGATCGCCCAGCAGGTTCGCGCCGGCGACGATGAAGGAGGAGCAGAGGAGCAGCCCCACGAGCGTCGGCGTGTCGCGACTCAGCACCGAGTCAAGCAGCAGCGTACCCAGGCCGGGCCACGAGAACACGGCCTCGATCAACACCATCATGCTGAGCAGGACGCCGAGCTCCGCCGTGACCACCGTGATGACGGGTCTCAGCGCGTTTCGGAGCGCATGGCGGAACAGGACCGCCCCCTCTCGGATACCGCGTCCCCGCGCGGCCGTCACGTACTCCTCCTCGAGCACGTCGAGCATGGCCGCCCGCGTAGTTCGGACCACGAGCGCCATCAGGAGGACGCTCAGGGTCGCCGCCGGCAGTATGAGGTGGCGAAGGACGTCGAGCACGCGCTCGAACGCCCCGAGCTGCTCTCCAGCGGAGGTCATCCCGCCCGCCGGGAGCAGATCAAGGCGGACCGCGAGCAGCGCCACCAGGAGCTGGCCGAGCCAGAACACCGGCATCGAGTAGCCGATGAGCGAGGCCAAGGAGATGCCGGTGTCCAGCCGGCTGCCCCGCTGTGCCGCCGCGACGACTCCAAGGTATACGCCGCCGAGGACGGCAATCGTCAAGGACGTCCCGCCCAGGAGCAGCGTGGCGCCAAGCCGGCCCGTGATGACGTCCAGCACGGGCTGGCCTTGGACGATCGAGAACCCGAGGTCCCCGCGGGCCACGGCCAGCAGGTAGGACCCGATCTGGTAGCCCAGCGATCTGTCGAGGCCGAGCTGCCCGCGCAGCTTGGCCAGGTACTGAGCGTCGCCCGCTTGGCCGGCCAGCACCTGGGCCGCGTCGCCGGGCGCGAGGGCGATCAGGCCGAATGTGATGACCACCACCGCCACCAGCAGCCCGACCGTCCCCACCAGCCGGCGGGCCACGTACCACAGCATCGGCTGGGGGAGCCCCTACCCGCCGCCCGCCGTGCTCATCCTCCTCGCGACGCCGAGCCCTTCTTCGACCAGACGGTGTCGCCGAAGTAGTAGGTGGCCTTCGCTCCGGCGTCGGCGAAGCCCGTGAAGTCGGCGTCGTGGGCGTAGGGCCCCTCGCCGTCTACCAGGAAGATGTGTGGCGCGTCGCGCACGATGATCTTCTGGACTTCGCCGTAGAGCTTGACGCGCTTGTCCTGATCCGGCTCCTGCGCGGCCTGCTCGAAGAGCGCATCCACCCGCTTGTTGCAGTAGCCGGCGCCGTTGGCAAAGGGCGCCGGAACCCTGTTGGCGCAGGTGAACACGCGCCGAGTGCCGATCTCGGGGTCGGGCGGATCGGTGAGCTGGCTGTAGCCCAGGTCGAAGTCCTGCTTGATGTAGAGCTGGTTGACCCAGGCGTTGAACTCCATGACCTTGAGGTCGAGCCGAATCCCGACCTCTCCGAGCTGACGCTTGAGCAGCTCGGCGGCGGGGGCAAAGCCCTGGTCGAAGATCAGTGAGGTGCGAAAGCGGACCCCGCCCTTCCCGGGCTTGAGGCCTGCCTGGTCCAGCAGGGTCTTCGCCTTGTCGGGATCGTGCGGGAACTTCTCGACGTCGTCGGTATAGAAGGGATCGAGCGTGCGCGTGATCGGCCCTGTGGCGGGCTTGAGCGTGCCGGCGTAGGCGGTGCGGGCGATGAAGTCGCGGTCGATCGCGTAGGCCATCGCGCGCCGTACGCGGACGTCGCCGAAGGGCTTGCGCCGCAGGTTGGGAATCAAGCGGATCACGCGGCCGCCGCCCTCGCGCCCCGCCTCGCTGACCACCGCCCCCTTCTGCTTCTTCAGCCGGGCGACGTCGGGGGGGCTCGGGGAGAAGTAGTTGACCTCGCCGGCCTGGAACGCCTGAAGCGCCTGCGGGGGCGCGGCAATGATCCGGAACACGATGCGGTCGAGGTAGGGGCGACCCTTCTTGAAGTAGTCCTTGTTGCGCACGAGCGTGATCCGGCTGCCCTTGACCGCCGACTGGAACTTGAAGGGGCCGGTCCCCACCGGCTTTACGTTGGCGGGGTTCTTCAGGGGATCGGTGCCCTCGAAGATGTGCTTGGGCAGGATCGCGGCGTTGTCCTCGTCCACGAGCTTCAGGAACGGCGTGTGGCGCTTCTTGAGGCGGAACACGACGGTCTGGTCGTTCGGCGTCTCGATCCGGTCGATCGTCGGGGCGAGCGTACGGGTCCTCGGGTGCAGCTTGAGGAGGACGTTCTCGAACGTGTATTTCACGTCGGCCGAGGTGAACGGCTTGCCGTCGTGCCAGCGCACCCCAGGCTGCAGCTTGAAGGTATAGGTCAGGCCGTCCTTGGACTCCTTGAAGCTGCGGGCCAGGTCGGGCTGGGGCTTGAAGCTGCGGTCCAGCCGCACCAGCCCGTTGAAGATCTGGCCGGTGACGGGATGGGTGGTGCCCGCCGAGGTGATCGCCGGGTTGAGCGGCCCCGGGTCGCCTCCGGCCGCCACGAGGGTGCCGCCGTACTTCGGCTGGCCGCTTGCCCCTCCCTCACCGGCTCCTTCGTCTTCCGATCCCGGCCCCGTGGCGACGAGCACCACGACTAGGCCGACCACGAGGACGGCCGCAACGGCGAGGATGGCCTTGGCGCGCGTTCCCATTCCTACCTCCCAAGCTCGTAGCCTTTTCCCTCCGGCCCTACCCAGGCGAAGCTTCAACATGCCCCCGGGGTGTAAGGACCCCTGCGGGGGATGTGTATCACGGAGAGCCTACGACGTTCCACTCGCCTGCTATGTGCTCCTGACACTTATTGACGCCTCTGCCCCCCACGGGTACCTTGCGCGGCCGCAGGCGTGTTCGTTTTTTCCCTTCGTTCGTGAAAGGCAGGGGTGCCATGAGGGCTCGCAGCGCCGTACTGATCGCCACGTTCGTACTCGCCGGCCTCGCCGCCCCGGGCGGCGCGTCGGGACAGGAGCCTGCCCCGACGCGCGGTGGAACGCTTCGGGTGGCGGCGGGGGATCCCGGGGCGATCAACCCCGCTCTCACGTCGTCGGGCACCACCCACCCGGTCACCGGCCAGATCTTCAACGGACTGACCAGGCTGGCCTGCACCCAGCCCGTCGGCAAGAAGTGCAACTACGAGGCGGTGCCCGAGCTGGCGGAGAGCTGGTCGATCTCGCCCGACGGCCTGACCTACGTCTTCAACTTGCGCAAGGGGGTCAAGTGGCACGACGGTCAGCCGTTCACCGCCCAGGACGTGGAGTACAGCTTCGAGCAGGTTCTCCTCAAGTTCCACCCCCGCACTCGCACCTTGAATGGCCGGGTGATCGCGGATGTCATCCCGGTGGGTGACCATCAGGTCATCTTCCGCCTCAATCAGCGCTACAGCCCCTTGACCCTGTTCCTGGATGAGGACAACGGCGCGATCCTCCCCAAGCATCTCTTCGCGGGAACCGACCCGCGCACGAACCCGCGCAACTGCGCGACGGTCGCCGCCTGCGAGAAGCCTGTGGGCACTGGTCCCTTCAAGTTCCAGTCGAGGGAGGCGGACCGCATCAACCTGGTGCGCAACGACGACTACTTCGAGCCCGGCCGGCCCTACCTGGACGGGATCCTCTTCCGCTTCCTCGGAAGCTCCGAGGGCACGACGGCATTCGAGCAGGGGCAGGTCGATTTGATCAACCCCGACCCTCTCCGGGTCAACCGGCTCAGGGACGAGCTGGGGGCGACGATCACCGAGGAGGGGCGGGAGGGCTTTGCCCGCGTGGTCCGCCTGATCCCGAACCTCAGGCCGTGCGGCACCGCGAACGCTCCGCCGGTGTGTGGTAGCGCCGGAGGCACCGGGGGACGTAACCCCTTCGCCGACAAGAACGTGAGGAAGGCGATCGCCTATGCGATCGACAAGAACGAGATCAACCGCGTCCAGTACGGCGGGCTTCAGCAGCCGGCCACCGGGCCGCTCACGCGCTTCCTCGAGCCCTTCTACAACCCCAGCACCACGCCGCAGTACAACCGCGACGTGACCAAGGCCAAGCAGATGCTCACCGACGCCGGCTTCGGCCCCGGCCAGGACGGGGTGCGCTTCAAGATCACGTTCATCTACGACCCCGGGTTCGCGCAGGCCGCTGCGGCCCTCAAGCGACAGCTCGCCGACGTCGGCATCGAGCTCACCCTCGACATAAAGCCATTCAACGCCTGGGTGAAGCAACTCTACGTCGACCGGAACTTCGACATCGGCTACAGCAACATCACCGATCCCGCCGACCCGGAGATCGGCCTGCGCCGGACGGTCACCTGCGACAACATCTCGCCGCCGGCACCGCCTATTCCCTTCAGCAACGGAGCGGCCTACTGCAATCCAGATCTAGACTCGCTCTTCAACCAGGCGGCTCAGGAACCCGACGAGGCGAAGCGGGCCCAACTCTACTTCCGGATCCAAAACACCCTCGCCGACGATACGCCCAACTTCTACCTCGTCGACGGGATCGGTCCCTACGCCTATGACGCGAAGCGCTTCCGCGGCTTCGAGGCCGCCGCGCCGAAGACCCCCTACTACTTCGGAAGAACGGTCTTCGCGGTCAACTCCTCCACGGGCGGGACCGAGACCGGGGCGAACGAGACCGGCAATCTCAAGACCTGTCCCGGGGCGACGAAGGCGATCACCGGCACCACAGACGACAACAACATGTCCGGCACTCCCGGCAACGACAGCATCTTCGGTGGCGCGGGCAAGGACGTGGTGGACTCCCTAGCGGGCAAGGACTGCATCGATCTCGGCAGGGGCGACGATCGCGGCCGAGGCGGGTCGGGCAACGACCGCCTGCAGGGCATGGCCGGCAACGACCGCGTTCAGGGCGACTCGGGCAACGACCGCCTGTCGGGCAACGACGGCAACGACCGGGTCGAGGGCGGCTCGGGCGGCGACCGCATCTTCGGCCGCCTGGGAGACGACAACATCGTCGGCGGCACCGGCAACGACAGTCTGTCGGGCAATCAGGGCAACGACCGGGTCGAAGGCGGCTCTGGTGGCGATCGCATCTTCGGTCGCACCGGAGACGACCGCATCCTCGGCGGTTCCGGCAACGACAGCCTGTCCGGGAACTCCGGAAAGGACCGCATTGCCGGTGGCACTGGCAACGACCGCATCTTCGCGCGCGACGGTCGCCGCGACCGGGGGATCGTATGCGGCAAGGGCCGCGACACCGTGATCGCAGATCGCGCCGATCCCGTTGCCCGCGACTGCGAGCGGGTGCGGAGAACCGCTGGACGAAGATGACGCCAGCGGGACGCGCTGAGGGGCATCGAGTGGACAAGACTGACGTTGTGCGTAAGTAATACAGGAAGGCTGGGCTGGTGAGGGAAGACGACGAGTGGATCCTCTTTACTGATGGGCTTGGTGGTACTTGCACTGACTGCGGTGGTGCCGTTCGTGCCGCTCGGAGTCATCGGAGGGGCTCTCGTCTTTGCCCTGCTGCGCCCGCTGGGCGTCCACTAGGGATGGCCGCTAGCCGCGGCGCTCGGTCTGATCGCGGTCCTCGCCCTAGGCTGGGAGGAGACCTCGGACGGCTTGACCGCCTTCCGCCACGATCTGCTCCCACACCGCTCGCTGCTTGAGCCTGACTGGCACGCCTTCGAGGCACATTGGCCGTTGCTCCTGTGGTGCTCGGCGCCCGTCGCACTCACGCTTGCCGGCCTGCTCGGCGGGCTTGACGAGTGGCGGCGGGACGTCAGGCCAAGAGGCGGAGAGCTTGGTGGGCCTTCATCCGGCAACACCGACGTGACCGTCGTGCAGCAGGCATACGGCCATACCGTGATCCAGCATGGGTACGGGCGGCTGGATCCATGAAGCGGAGTCGCCGCAGCTCACAACGCCCGATGGCCGATCGGGGCCGCACCTCGTAAATCCTGAGAGCCGGTCTTTCCCCCCAGCTAGCCGGGTCCGATGTAGCAGTCGCGCGACATGCCCAGACCGGCGGCCTCGCGGTTGACGGCCTCGAAGTTGGCCGCACTCGTGATGAGCGATTGGTCCTTGGTCATCCTGCCCAGCGCCCTGTCGGAATCGTCGAGCCACTTCGTGTACTCCTTGGCCAGATCGTCCGGAGGCTTCAGACCGCGCAGCTCGGTGATCTGGGCGCGCAGCTGGGGTTCGATCGTACCCCGGGCCAGCTTGGAGCTCCGCGGGTTGCGCGACTGCCCGCCGGCCGGCAGCTTGTCCGCCGCTGCTCTGATCTTCTTGGTGTGTGGCTTGCAGATCGCGTTCGCCTCATCGACGAGCTCGCTCTTGCTCAGACTCCCGGTCCCGTAGCAGCCGGTCCCAACAAGAGCGCTCAGCGACACCGCGGCCAGCAGGATCGGTCCAGCTCTGCCGGTCTCATGCCGCCTCACGCGAGCTCCGCCTCACAGCTCACTGCGCGCGATGGCCGATTACGTGGCTCACCACGCCACAGCCCGGGCAGGCACAGACATAGGACTCGCCGGTCAGGATGTCGTCGACCCGGTCGGGCAGGGGCGGCGGTTCGGTGCCCCGTGCCCGCGCCTCGTTCGCGAGCGACTCGTGGCGCGGCTCGTGCGCGTGCTGTTCGAAGGCCAGCGGCGTGCCGCACCAGGGGCAGAACTGCGGTTGGTCGGGAGCTCCGGCGTCCATGCTCAGCAGATCCGCGGAAGCGGGTCCCCGGCCAGCATGTCGACGACTCGGCTGCCGCCGAAAGCGGTCTCCAGGATCACGAGCCCCGGCGGATACGACTGCATCTCGGCGATCACGGCCGCATCGGCCCCCAGCGGGTGCGAACGCAGCGCGGCCAGCGCGTCGTCGGCGGCCTCGGGCGCGACGATCGCCAGCAGCTTGCCCTCGTTCGCGACGTACAGGGGGTCGAGCCCGAGGATCTCGCTGGCTCCGTGGACGGCCGGGACGATCGGCAGCGCCGCCTCGTCGATGGCGATCGCGAGCTCCGACGACAGCGCCAGCTCTGCGAGCACGGTCGCGACGCCGCCGCGCGTGGGGTCGCGCAGGCAGCGCACGCCGTCGGTCGCGTCGAGCAGGGTTGCCGTCAGCCCGCCCAGAGGGGCCGTGTCGCTGTCCAGGTCGACCTCGAGCGCGAGGTCGCCGCGGGCGACCATCACCGCGGTCCCGTGGTCGCCGATGGTTCCCGACACGATCACCCGGTCGCCCGCCTGCACCCCGGCCGCCGAGAGGTCGATGTCTCGCTCCATCACCCCGATCCCCGCGGTGTTGATGTACAGGCCGTCGGCCTTGCCGCGCTCGACCACCTTTGTGTCACCGGTCACCACGGTCACGCCCGCTTCCCGGGCCGCCGCGCCCATGGAGGCCACGATCCGCTGCAGATCCGGGATCTCGAAGCCCTCCTCGATGATGAACCCCGCCGAGAGGTGCAGCGGCCGCGCGCCGGACATCGCCAGGTCGTTGACGGTGCCGTTGACGGCCAGCTCACCAATGTCGCCGCCGGGGAAGAACAGCGGATGCACGACGTAGGAGTCGGTCGAGAAGGCCAGCCGCGGCCCGCGGCCGTTCTCCGTGACGCTGAACACCGCACTGTCGTCGAGCGACTCCAGCAGCGGGTTGCGCAACTCCGGGAGGAAGAGCGCTTCCACGAGGGTGTGCGAGGCCTTGCCCCCGGCGCCATGGGAGAGGGTGATGCGCTCGTCCATGAGCTTGCGCACCGGTCGCCGCCGGCGACGCTCGATGGCGTCGAGCACCTCCTCCTCGGTGCGCGCCGGCCGGTCACTCACGCGGGCGCGGGCACTTCCTTGGGACGCCGCCTACCCGCGTGGCGCCCGTAGTTGTAGTAGGCGGCGCAGGCGCCCTCACTGGAGACCATGCATGTCCCGATCGGGTGCTCCGGGGTGCACGCTGTGCCGAAGACCTTGCACTCCCACGGCTTGATCACGCCCTTGAGCACCTCGCCGCACTGGCACGCCTTGGGGTCGGCCACGCGCACTCCCGGCACTTCGTAGAGCACCTCGGCGTCCCAAGCGGCGA
>JAABUS010003623.1_pt1 | contig 24463 bp, 21 predicted proteins | sample 5560161 | NCBI WGS metagenome assembly JAABUS01 (sample SAMN10711885, study PRJNA513376) | rock metagenome | isolation source: Antarctica rocks | place: Antarctica: Victoria Land, Trio Nunatak nord | collected 2016-01-04
TCTGGCAAGCCCAGCTCGCCGGCGACGCCCGAGACGCCCTACCATTCCGGCCCGCCCAGCCCGTCGACGACGACGCCCCAGCAATCGACCGTCTCGTGGCGTTTCTCGGCCGCCCGATCCCCGCTAGCGCTCCTTGGTGTGCCAAACGCTGACGTTGATCTTGAGTTTTCAGGCTGCGTTTCCGAGGCGAGCGCGATCGATGTAGGCGTGGATGTGCCGGTCGATGGTGTGCAGTGCGGCACGTAGTTCGACGGGTGCGGGTGGGGTGTTCGCGGCGAGTAGTGGTCTTAACAGCCGGTCGTGGATCTTGGTGTAGAAGACCGCGACACGTTGACCGTCACCGGTGAGCTGGTAGGTGTTGGTTCCTTCGAGTCGTTCGATCAGACCGTTCAGGCGTAGCCGTGCCAGGTCGTAGCTCATCTGATTGGTGCTGTATGCCGCGCCGAGCAGATGGCTCACCTGGGCGCGAAGGCTCCGGTGGGTGAACCCGAGGGCGTTGAGGCCGATACACAGGGCGCCGAGCAGGGCCATGACCCGAGGGTCGCCGAATCGTAGGGCTGGGGCCCTCCTGCCGTCCGTGGTGAGCGAAGGCAGCGCGACCCGCTCAAAGGCTGGGCTCGCAAGGACACAGCCCTGCCCGACCCGCTCAGTATTGAGCAGTCGGGCGTTGACGTCACGGGCCTTGGTCTGCAACTCGTCGAGGTTGCGTAGACGGCGTTGGCAGCGCAGGTCGTTCGGGGAGTTGACGACGGTCTCGATCCGCAACGCCCGGCCGTCTTTCAAATACTGCTTGATACGGGAGTGCTTGAAGAAGGCGTTGATGGTGACGTCGGTGCCGCGGGTGACGACCTTCGTCTTGTAGGTCGGCTCAACCTTGGGTTTGCGACCACGGTGCACCCGGTGTCCGGTGAAGATCAGTTCCATGCTGTCCGGCCGGCCAAGGTCGAGGTTGTCGGTGACCAGCGTTTCGAAGAACCCCCGGGCGTGGCGGGGCGCGTCGAACACCAGGGTGCGGGAGGTTTCGATCTGCCGCATCGACAGCTCCCACCAGTAGCCGGCGGCCCGGTCGTGGTCGGTCAACGGCAGTGGCAGCATGCTCATCCACCGCTGGAAGAACACCTCAATGGTGTCGGGTCCGAGCCGGTCACAAATCGTCTGCAGGGCTTCGGGGTCCTCGCAGGTGGCGAACCCGTTGGACAGCGCGGTGAACCCGATCCCGGCCCGCACGCATTGGCGTTTGGCCCACTCGTGGCCGTTGACCCAGACCTTGACCGGATAGGGAAAATACGCGCACACCTTGATGAACGCGGCACCGAAGTCGGCGTCCCACAGGTAGAAGTAGAAGCACGTCACCCGGCGGTCGGCCTTGGTGAAGGAAAACCACGGGATGCCGTTGCCGCCCTCGCGCTGGGTGGAGGCGAACACGTTCTGATACTCCTGGGCGAACCCGATCGCCGCGACCCCGGACCGGCCGGTTTTGGCCTGGGCGTCCACATACGGGCGCATCACATCGATCTTGCGGTCGCCCTTGCCGAAACGCACCACCGGGATGTGCTCGGCCTCCGCGAAGGCGGCCACCGACCGGCGAAACGCCGTCCCGATCTTCTCCAGGATCGCCGGCGACGGAATCGGGTTCCCCAGATGCTGGGTCATGAACGACACCACCTGGCCGCCCACCTGCAGGTTCGGCACGTACCCGTTCAGATAGATCCGATCCAGACACTGGATATCCAAGACCACATGACCATCCAGAAGATCATTTACCGTCACCGCCGTAGCCATACCCACCAGCATGGCCACACCCGACCTCCCACACCAGACCCAACCTCGGTGGTCAGAGGCGCAGCCTCATTGGTGGTTGGGCGTAGAGCAGTAGCAGGACGGCGGCGACGCGGTAGCTGATCGTGTCGGGTGCGCCGGTGAGACACGTTCGTAGCAGCCGGATTCGGTCTTCGTGGCTAAGGGTCGGCGCGGATCGGGCGGTACGTCTGGCGACGGTGAGTTTGCGGCTGATGCGGTTGTTGCCGGCCCAGACGATGAACGTGCGGATCGCGGTTCGTGTGCTGGGTCCGTTGATCAGCCATTCCTCAAGGTCGGCTTGGGCGCAGTCGGCGATGGTCTGGTGTCGGTCGGCGAGCCAGCTCAGGAACCGTCCAACCTCGGTGATCTCTTGTTTGGCGGTGTGGGTGGCGCCGTGCACGTCGTCGCCGTGGTGGGCGCGGCGACGTATCCGTTCCAGGTGATGCCAGGTCGCGAAGCGTTCCAATGGTCGCCGAACCGCCGGGTCGCCGATGCTGTCCAGGCGGTTCGGCAGCCAAGCTTCGAAGTAGCCGAGGTCGACGCTGCGAGTCGGGAGAAGCCCTGTGTGGACGAGTATCTGGCGCAGGTGTTCCCGGGCTCTTCCTGGCCCTTCGGGCAGTGGAACCCGACGCACCCACCGCGGCGACACGCGGCCAACCAGCCACGACCAACACCGAACGAAAGGAGAAAATGATCAAGAACCGGTCGCGTCAGTCCAACCCGACGGACTCACGAAAGATCGAGGCTGGGCCGGTATACGGACGCACCGAATGCGGCGAGAATTCAGTCAGGCTGGCTCAATTGCTCGGACTGTGGTCGTTTGCCGACTTGCCCCACCTTTGACGAGTCACGACCTGGTTCGGCCGGTGACCCAGTCGTACCGGATGTCGTCGTCGACGATTGGAGCGCCGGCGCGGCTGCCGACGCCGGCGCCGCCGTCGACGCTGTACAGACCGCCGGTGATGTAGCTGGCGGCGTCGGAGCTGAGCCAGAGCACCAGGTTCGCCACCTCCACCGGTTCGCCGGCCCGGGCCAGCGGCAGGGCCGGGATCCGTTTGCCCAGGCTCTCTGCCATCGACGGCGGCAGCGGCTTGGGCTGGGTATCGATCAGTCCGGGGCTGACGCAGTTGACCAGGATCTCGTAGGGCGCGAGTTCGATGGCGGCCACCCGGCTGAAGCTCTCGGTCGCCGCCCGGCTGCTGGCGTAGGCCGCGGCGCCTGCCGAACCACGGTTGCTGACCCCGGAGGAGAAGTTGACGATCCGGCCGCCCTGACCCTGGTCGATCATCACCCGGGCTGCGGCCTGCGTCATTAGGAAGGTGCCCCGGCAGTTGACCGCGTAGACGGTGTCCCAGACCTCGGCGCGCTCCTGGAGCAGGCTGGTGTGCGGCGCGACCGCGGCGTTGTTGACCAGGATGTCCAGCCGGCCGAAGTGTTCGCCGGCCGCGGCGACGATCTTCGCTGCTCCGTCGGCCGTGCTGACATCACCGACCACCGCGGCTACCGCGGCGCCGTGCGCAGCGCAGGTCTCGGCGAGGCCCTCGGCGTCGCGGTCGGCCGCCGCCACCTTCGCGCCCGCGTCGACGAGCGATCCGACGATGACCCGGCCGACGCCGCGGGCCGCGCCGGTGACCACCGCGACCTTGGCGGAGAAGTTGTAAGCGATGTTCACGGAAGGGACCTCTGTTCACTCAGCGGGACGGGGACGATGCAGTGACTATAGATCGATTGTCGACAATGGGCTAGAATGTCACGAGAATGTTGCGTGCCGGACACATTCGGGTTGGAAGTGTCTGCCGCACAGCGGTAGTCGCTTCCTTGGTTCCGATGGTGGGCCAGAGCCTACCCCCGGCGTCTTATGTTTCGGTTGCAAGAAAGTTCTGGCTATCCATTGACTGATTGTCGACTGACGACTAGGTTCACTCTCAACTCGACGAGACCAGCGTGGTCCGAACCTTCGGAGCCGCTCGTCCCGGGTCGAGCTGCCGGCGGTCTCCGACGATGGAACGGAAGGTAGGGGCCCGTGAACAAAACACCCGACGCGCCCGTTCTGTTGCGTACGTCGGGTCTGTCCAAGCACTTCGACGTCCGTCGCGGACTGGGTGCCCGCTTGCGTGGGGAACCGGCTCAGTCGTTGAGAGCCGTCGACAATGTCTCGATCGAGGTGCGAGCGGGACAGACGCTGGGTGTGGTCGGCGAAACCGGTTCGGGCAAGAGCACTTTGGGCCGGCTGATCCTACGGCTGGAACGGCCGACCACGGGCGAGGTGTACTTCGAGAGCGAGAATATCCACGCCGCGTCGCGTCACCGGTCCGCCGAATTGCGGCAACGGATTCAGATCATACTGCAGGATCCCTATTCGACACTGAACCCGTACCGCTCGGTCGGCTCGTCCATCGAGGAAGTGCTTGCCATACACGGCACCTCATCGGCGGCCGCACGAAAGGCGGAGACGGAGCGGTTACTCGGTACGGTAGGCTTTCCCGCCGAGTTGATCGATCAACGGCCCGAGCAACTCTCGGGCGGCGGCCGCCAACGGGTCAGCATCGCCAGGGCATTGGCGGTCAAGCCCGCGCTGATCGTGGCCGACGAGCCGGTCTCGGCTCTCGACGTCTCCGTGCAAGCTCAAGTGCTGAACTTGTTTTCTGATCTGCGCCGGGATCTCGGGCTCACGTACATCTTCATCACCCACGATCTGGCCGTCGTGCGACGGCTCTCCGACCGGATCGCGGTGATGTATCTGGGTCGGGTGGTAGAGCAGGCCAGCACGACCGACCTGTTCGCCCGTCCACTGCACCCGTACACCAAGGCACTGCTGGATGCCGCCCCGGAGTTGCACCTTCGGAAGACATCCCGACAGGCAGCCCCGGGCGGGGACATGCCGAATCCCATTTCGCCGGCGACGGGCTGCGTATTCCATCCCCGATGTCCACAGGCGATGGAGGTGTGCCGGCGCGAAGTGCCGCTGACCATCCGGCCGCTGGCCGATCGAACCGTGGCCTGCCATCTGCACAGTGGGCCGCCCGCCGACCTCGGCCTGCCCACTGTGCGTGCCGCTGCCAGCGGCTGACTTCCCCCTGATCCCGCACGCGACGTGCGGGAGACGCGCTCGTCCCGATCGCCACCGCCGCACGATCCACCGCCATCCGACCGGCCCGAATGATCCGGCCAGCCGACCAATCCGACAAGCTTTGAGGGAGAACAAGTCATGACCTCAGCTCTGCCCCCAGCCACCGGTGCCCCCCGCCGCGGCCGGCTCCACCATCCAGCTCGCAGGCTTGGGCGGGTCACCGGACTGACCGTGGTCACCGGTGCGCTGTTGCTCAGCGCCTGCAGTTCCTCCAGTACGTCGACGGGCAGCAACTCGAGCTCGCCGGCGGCCTCGTCGGGACCGAGCGCCGCCAGTACGTCGGGAGCCTCCTCGGCCTCGGCCGCCCCGGCCGGAGCCACCAGCCCGGTCGACACGCTGATCATCGCCAATCCGGTCAAGGTGGATACGCTGGACCCTGAGGTGTCGTCGGTCAACGAGTCGATCTGGCTGGACCAGACGCTCTACAGCCGACTGGTACAGGCCGATCCCACCGGAACCAAGATCGTTCCCGATCTGGCCACCACGTGGACCATCTCGCCGGATGGCCTGACGTACACGTTCAAGCTGCGGGACGCGAAGTTCTCCGACGGCTCGCCGGTCACCGCCTCCGACGTCAAGTTCTCCATCGACCGGTCCAAGCAGTACAAGGGGGGCTGGGGGTTCCTGATCACCGCGGTCAAGGCGATCACGGCGCCGGACGCCAAGACCGTCGTCGTCAGCCTGTCCAAGCCGCACGCACCGCTGCTGGCCGACCTGGCGATGTATGCCTTCTCGGCCCTGCCGCAGAAGCTCGTCGCGACCCAGGGTGACGCGTTCTTCACGCACCCGGTCGGCAGCGGACCGTTCGTCGTCAGTTCCTACGCGCCCGACACCGAAGTGGACCTGAAGCGCAACGAGAACTACTACGGGACCAAACCCAAGATCGCGAACGTCAAGGTGAAGATCGTGACCAACGACAACACCCGGGTGCTGGATCTGCAGAGTGGCGCGGTCGACGTCATCGAGAACCCGCCGGGCAACCTGACCACCCAGATCAACGCCAATCCGAAACTGAAAGTCGACCTGTTCCCATCGACCAGAGTCGATTTCATCCAACTCTCGACCAAGGACAAGTACTTCTCCAACGTCAAGGTTCGCCAGGCCGTCCGCTATGCCGTCGATCTCGATGAGATGAACAAGTTGGCCTATCAATCCGCCGGCACTGTGGCCACGTCGTTCCTGCCGTACAAGATGCTCTACTGGAACGCCCAGCTACCCAAGCCGGCCGTCGACGTGGCCAAGGCCAAGTCGCTGCTGACCGAGGCGGGCTTCCCGAACGGGTTCACCACCAACCTGATCACCGTCAGCGGCGACGCGGCCGGACAGGCCGAAGCGGTCGTCATCAAGGACTCGCTGTCCAAGATCGGCATCACCGTCAACATCGAGTCCTACGAACTGGTCACCGCCTACGGCAAGGAGAAGACCGGCAACTACGGCATCGGTGAGCGGTACTGGACCAACGACATCATCGACCCCGACGAGGTTGTCACCTTCGGCGTCGACGTCAAGGCCGGCTCCAGCTCGTTCGACACCTACTGGAGCGACCCGACCGCGACGAAGCTCACCAACGACGCCCGGTCAGAAACCGATCCCGCCAAGCGCGAGGCGATGTACAAGCAGATCCAGCAGATCGTCAACGATCAGACGCCGTACCTGCCGCTGATCTACCCGCCCTACCGGTACGCCTCCGGTAAGTGGGTCAACGGCTTCAACGTCTCGCCGCTCGGCAACTACAACGACTCGCTGCTGACTCTCACCGTCGACAAGCACTAGTCGTACCGGCGGGCTCGCTCGGCAGCAACAGATCTCGGAGAGGATGGAGGCCACAGTGGTGGGCTTGAACATGCTCGGACGCAGGCTGCTGCAGATGATCCCGATCATCATCGGCATCACCGTGGTGTCCTTCATCCTGATCCGGATCGTCCCAGGCGATCCGGCCACGCTCATTCTCGGCAATCACTACACCCCCGAGGGCGCCGCGCAGATCAACACCTCTCTCGGCCTGGACCGCGGAATCCTCGACCAGTACTGGATTTTCGTCCGCAACGCGTTCAGTGGATCGTTCGGGCGTTCGTACTCGCTGGGCGACTCGGTCGGTCATCTGATCGCCCACGGGCTGGGCAAGACGCTGTTCCTGATCGTGATGGCGGGAATCTTCACGGCACTGCTGTCCATCCCGGTGGGGCTGTACGCCGGCCTGCACCGGGGCCGGGTCTTCGATCAGACCACCAGGGTGCTGCTGCTGGTGGGTTACGCGCTGCCGGGTTTCCTGCTCGGCGTGCTACTGATCCTGGTGTTCGGTGTCAAGATTCCGATCCTGCCGATCAACGGTTACGGCGACGGCTTTCTCGACCACGTCAGGCATCTGATCCTTCCGTCGATCACGCTGGCGGTGCCGTTCTCCGCGGTGTTGGTCCGGTCGCTGCGGGCCAGCGTGGTGGAGGCGATGAAGGCCGACTACGTCACCACGGCGTTACTCAAGGGAATTCCATGGCGGCGGGTGGTGGCCCGCCACATCCTGCGCAACGCCGGGATGTCGGTGGTCGTCGTGTTCGGTGTGAACCTCGCATTCCTGGTGGGCGGCACGGTCGTCATCGAGAACGTCTTCTCCGTACCGGGCATCGGCTCACTGTTGGTCAGTTCGGTTTCCACCCGGGACTATCCGGTCGTGCAGGGGTTGACGCTGGTCTTCGCCGTGTTCGTGCTGCTGGTCAATCTGCTCACCGATGCAGTGCACGTCGCCATCGACCCGCGCCTCGCGGTCGCCTGAGGAGCCGGAGGAACATGTCGATCCTGGAGCGTCCTGCGACCCGTATCGCGAAGAGCACCACCCGCCGACGGCTGCCGATGCCGGCCCGCCTGCGCGGGCGGTTCACCCTGATCCTCGGTGGGATCATCCTGTTGGTCCTGATCGTGTTGTGCCTCGGGGCTCCGCTGTTCACCCGCTACGACCCGATCGAGATCGACGCCATCAATCCGTTGGCACCGATGTTCTCGCCCGGTCATCTGTTCGGCACCGACGAATTCGGGCGGGACGTGCTCGCCCGCGTGCTGTACGGGGGCCGTTACGACCTGGCCATCGCCTTCGCCGCGACCATCGTCACCCTGATCGTCGGCACTCTGGTGGGTCTGGTCGCCGGGCACGTCGGGGGCCGTACCGAGACGGTCATCATGCGGATCGTCGACCTGTTCTTCGCCTTTCCGTTCATCGTGCTGGTGATCGCCATCATCGCCAGCCTCGGGTCCAGTCTGATCAACCTGTTCATCGCGCTGTGGGTCGTGAGCTGGGTCAGTTACGCCCGGATCTCCCACGGACAGACGTTGTCCGCCAATCGGTACGGCTACGTGGTGGCGGCCAAGGCGCTGGGCTTCTCACATCTGCGCATCATGTTCGGGCACATCCTGCCGAGCGTACTTCCGGGCGTCATCATCTTCGCGATGGTGGACGCGGTCGGCAACGTGCTGCTCGGCGCCTCCCTCGGCTTCCTGGGGGTCGGCATCCCGCAGCCGACGCCCGAGTGGGGCTCGATGATCGCCGAGGGCCAGAACTTCATCCTGTCCAACTGGTACCTGTCGATCATGCCTGGCGCGGCGCTCGTCCTGCTGGGCGTGGCCCTGAGCCTGATCGGTGACGGCCTGGCCGATCTGCTGAGGACGAATCGATGAGCTCGCCGTTCGACGAACCGGATCTCGGTGCCGGGCTGCTGAGGCGCAACCAGCCGCTGGAGCAGCGCGCCATCGTGCTGGAAGCCGATGACGTCTGCATCCGCATCGACACACCGTCGGGAGCGGTCATTCCGGTCGACCATGTCTCGCTGCACCTCCGGGAAGGCGAGGTCCTCGGGATCGTCGGGGAGACCGGCTCCGGCAAGACGGTGACCTGCCGATCGCTACTGGGTCTGATGCCCTCCCTGCAGGCCACCCACACCGGCCGGGTCAGCTATCCCGGCGTCCTGGACGGCAACGCCCTCGATCTTGGCCGGCGGGGTATGCGCCGGCACTGGGGCCGGTACATCTCGATGATCCCGCAGAACCCGATGACCTCGCTCAATCCCGTGCACCGCATCGGCGACCAGATCGAGGAGGCGGTGGCGGCCCACTCCACGATGACCCGGCCGCAACGGCGCGCGCGGGTGATCGAGCTGATGACCCGGGTCGGGATCCCGGTGCCGGAGAAGCGCTTGCGGGACTACCCGCACCAGTTCAGTGGGGGCATGCTGCAGCGCACATTGATCGCCATCGCGCTGGCCGGCAACCCGCAGGTGCTCATCGCCGACGAGCCCACCACTGCCCTGGATGTGATCATCCAGGACCAGATCCTCAGCCTGCTCATCGATCTCCAGCGCGATACCGGCATGAGCCTGGTCTTGGTCAGCCACGACCTGTCGGTCATCGCCCAGATCTGTGACCGGGTCGCAGTGATGTACGCCGGCCAGATCGTGGAACTCGCCGCCACCGAAGACATCCTGCGCCGACCGCAACATCCCTACACGGCAGCGTTGCTCAAGTCGTTGCCGGGCGCCGTCCCCCGCGACCAGCCGCTGGCCACCATCACCGGCTCACCCCCGCGGTTGGTGGATCTGCCCGCCACCTGCCGCTTCCGGCCGCGCTGCAGCTACGCCCAGGACGCCTGCGGCACCTGGACCACCGAACTGCTGACGGCGGCCAACGTCGTCGGCGCCGGGAATGTCGGCCGGGTCCGCTGCCGGCGGCGTGCCGAACTGGACCTGTCCACCGATCTGACCGTGGTCCCGACGGCCGCCGGACCGTCGGAACCCATCGCCGGCGTACACGCCGACCCCTCCCCGCTCCACTGACCACCACCAGCGCCGCCCGCCAAGCGGGCAGCGCGTCATCGACAGGAGAAATACAGTGCCGCAGGACAAGTTGCGAGTAGGCGTCGTCGGCGCCGGCCGCTGGGCGATCCGTTCCCATATCCCCGGGTGGCAGCGTGATCCCCGCGCGGAGGTCGTCGCGCTGGCCGACACCAACGACGAGGCGCTCGCCTCGGCCGGTGCCAAGTTCGGCATCGACCGCCTGGAAACCGACTACCGCAAGCTCGTCGAGGACCCGGACATCGACGTCATCGACGTGGTGACCGGCGATCGATCGCACTTCGACGTGTCGTGGGCCGCGCTGGAGAACGGCAAGCACGTGCTGTGCGAGAAGCCGGTGCACTCGGACTACCGACAGGTCATCGCCGCCGCCGATCTGGCCGAGAGCAAGGGCCTGAAGACCAAGCTGGGCTTCACCTTCCGGTACGCCCCGGCCACCATGTACGCGGCCGAGCTGCTGTCCCAGGGATTCATCGGAGAGCCCTACATGCTCAATGCCTATGAGCAGAACAGCCAGTGGCTGGACCCGCAGACCCCGCTCCGCCAGCTCCGGGACACCTCCGACCCGGACCGGATCGCGGTGTCCTCCATCGAGGGCTATGGGGCTCCGGTGATCGACATCATGCACTGGTGGATGGATGCGCCGCTGCAATCGGTGGTCGGCACCATGCGCAATTTCGTCCCGAACCGGATGGTGCGCGAGACCGGCGAGATGACGCGGGTCAACATCGATGACGGTGACATGTGGATCGCCGAGTTCGGCCATGGCCGGCTGGCCTCGGTGCAGTCGTCGTTCGTCACGGTGGGCAACTACCCGGGCATCGAGGTTCGCATCTACGGTTCCGAAGGCGCCATCATCGTCCGTCTGGTCGAGGAATTCGGGATCTGCCAGACCATCAAAGCGGCCAAGAAGGACGCCGTCGAATTCGTCGAACTGGAGATCCCGCAGCGCTTCTTCCCGGCCGGCGGAAGCTCCCGCGAGCCGTGGCCGTTCCTGTTCTACTCCAACGTCCTTCGCGATTTCACCGACGAGATCCTCAGCGGCGGAGAGACGAATCAGGGTGATTTCCGTCAGGGTGCCCTGGTGCAACAGACCATCAATGCGTTTGAGCGCGCGCACCGGACGCGGGCCTGGGTGGATTTTCCGCTGGAGCCCAGAGTCTGAAGCGCACCGGTGATGGGAATATCGCTGCACGAACAACGGCCTACGACGAAGAAGGTTCCGATGACCACGCTACAGAGCCAGGACGACCGCGGTCGCAACGTCTTCCGGCATCTCTCGCTACCCGAATCGGTCCATGAGGTACTGCGGTCCAGGATCCTCAACAACGAGTTGCCGGCCGGCACACCGCTGATCGAGGTGAACCTGGCCGAGGAGTTCGGGGTAAGCCGTACCACCGTGCGAGCCGCGCTGCGGGAACTGCAGACCGAGCGGCTGATCCAGGTGCAGCCCCGCCGGCAGACGATCGTCACCCGGATGTCGGCGGAGGACGCGACCGAGGCCTGCTACGCCCGGTACGTGCTGGAGTCGGCCGGGCTGGCGGAGGTGTGGGACACGGCGCGAGCGGCGCTGGTCATCGAGATGACCGAAGCGGTCAGAGTGATGCAGCTGGCCGCCGACAAGGGTGACCTCGCTGGCATCGTCGAGGGCGATACCGAGTTCCACCGCCTGATCGTGCAGGCCGGCGGCCACCCGCGGCTGGTGGAGATGTGGTCGACGCTGAACGGCCAGATGGGTGCGCTGATGCGGTCTTCGCTCGACCGGCAGGGCATCGACATGACCGAAGCCGTGCAGCGGCACACCAAGCTGGTGACGGCATTCCGTCGGAAGGACCCGGCGGTGGCCAAGGCGGCGTTGCATGCCCACTACCTGGACCCCAGCCATGGCTGACCGGGCGGGTTCAGGCATTCGCTGGGGAGTATTGGGAACGGCCAACATCGCCGCCAAAGCCTTCCTACCGGCCATGCGGGAAGCCGGTGGGCACGCCGTCGTGGTGGGCAGTCGGTCCGCCGACCGGGGCTCGCAATGGGCGGCGGCCAACCAGGTCGACCGGGCCGGATCCTATGCCGGTGTCCTTTCCGACCCCCAGGTGCAGGCCGTCTACATCGCCCTGCCCAACGACCAGCATGCGCACTGGGCCGCGGCAGCGGTGGCCACCGGCAAGGCCGTGCTGTGCGAAAAGCCGATGACGATGGACGCCGACCAGGCCAGGCAGCTGCTGTCCGGGGTCAGTTCGACGGCCCTGCTGTGGGAATCATTCGTCTTTCCGTTTCACCCGCAGACCGCGCTGATCACCGACCTCGTCGCCGACGGCGGGATCGGTCGGCTGGCCGAGATAGTCTCCGAATTCCATTTCCCGGTGACCCAGCCGGGGAACATCCGGCTGCAGGCCGAACGCGGGGGAGGGGCGCTCAACGACGTCGGCTGCTACCCCCTGCGGCTGGCTCGGCTGCTGACCGGCAGCGAGCCCGTTGCTGCCAAAGGCTTCTCACATAGTGACGGCGAGCCGGTGGAGCTTGATGCGGCGGCGATCGTCGAATTTCCCGAGAACGTCCGCCTGACCCTGTCCGCCGGATTGCGCCGGCCGGCCTCGACATACAGCCGGATCATCGGCGACCGGGGTGAACTGCGGGTCAGCAACCCGTTCCATCCCGGCCCCTCGGACACCGTAGAACTGTGGGTCGGCGGTGAGCGCGCGGCGACCTGGCCGGCCGGCTCCGGTACCGCCTTCCGGCACGCGATAGACCATGTCCAACAGGTGATCTCCGGCGCCGCGACTCCGCGGCACCTGGCCGTCACGGACGCGCTGCCGCAGGCGGTGGCCCTGGACCTGGTCCGGGACGCGATCGGGCGTCCTGACTCCCATCCCGAAATGACCGACATGAACGGATGTATCAGCACGTGATATTTCCCGTCCGCCCGGCGATCCTCATTTCCACTTACCTCGAACCGGAATACGTCGACCGTATCCGCGCCGGGGCGTCGTGCGAGGTGCTGTACGCCCCGGAGTTGTTGCCCCGCCCACGCTATCGAAACGACCACGGCGGAGTCCGGCCGACCTTGACCGCGGCGCAGGACCAACAGTGGTCGACGATGCTGGCGGCCGCCGATATCGCCTTCGATTTCGATTGGCGTGCGCCGGGCGACCTGCTGACCACCGCGCCACGGCTGCGCTGGGTGCAGGCGACGAGTGCCGGAATCGGCGGTTTCGTCCAACGCTACGGTCTCGACGGCGGGGACGTGACGTTCACGACGGCGGCCGGCACGCACGCCGCTCCGCTGGCCGAGTTCGCGGTGGCCGGGGCCCTGCACTTCGTCAAGGATGTGCCCGGCCTGATGCGTAGCCAGCGGGCACATCACTGGCAGCGTCACGTATCCGGTCAGCTGGCCGGCCGTCTGGCCACCGTGGTCGGACTGGGATCCGTCGGCCGGCAGGTGGCCGAGCTCTACCACCGGCTGGGCGTCGAGGTGACCGGCGTGGGCCGGGCCGGCGGGCACTACGACGTGCCACCGCAGATCCGGGTGGTGACCACCGACGAGCTGGATCGGGTTTTGCCCGACACCGACATCCTGGTCTTGGCCTGCCCGCTGACCGAACAGACCCGCGATCTTGTCAATGCCGCGCGGGTGGCTCTGCTACCGACCGGCGCGATCGTGGTCAACGTCGCCCGTGGCCAGGTCATCGACGAACCGGCCCTGACCGAGGCGCTGGCGTCCGGACGGCTGGGCGGCGCAGCCCTGGACGTGTTCGACACCGAACCGCTCCCGGACGCCTCTGGGCTCTGGGACCTGCCCAATGTGCTCGTCTCGCCGCACTCGGCTTCGACAGCGGCGAACGAGAATGCCGTGCTCACCGAGCTTTTCCACGACAACCTCCATCGTCATCTGCGCGGCGAGCCGCTGCGCAACGTCTACCGCAGTGACCGCGGTTACTGATCCACCTCCACCTAGGGAGCTTCGCCGTGCAGCACCGTACAAATCCGCCGGTCCGGGACCTGCTTGAGGGGTCTGACACACATCGTCTCAACCCTTTTCGGGCTGGGACACGTCCGGCACGCGAGCTTCACCGATGACGCCGGCGCGGACGGACGTCGCGGGCCACCGATGGGGCGAGATCGCCGACGACGGCGCCGCCGCGGCGCTGCTCGAGCAAGCTCTCGGCGCGATCGCGGACGACGTGGATTTCGCCGACGTCCGGGTGATCGAATCGGAGGAACTGCGGCTCTACAACCGCGTCGGCTCCGACCCGGACGAACGGCTGGAACACAACCTCGGGATCGGCGTCCGGGTGCTGGTCGACGGAGCCTGGGGTTTTGCCTCCCGCCCGCTCGCCGGGAGCGCCGACCCGGGTGACACGGCCCGGCGCGCCGTGGCGGTGGCCACGGCGGGTACCGGGCTCGGCCATCCGGTCCGGTTGCCGGCCCGGGCCGGTATCTCGGGTTCGTACTTCACTGCGGTGCAACAGGATCCGTTCGCCGTGACCGACGCCGAACGTCACGCTCTGCTGGCCGAGTTGCTGGCAGCGCTGGCGGCCCCACCGGCGGTTCGGGACGCGCAGGCCGGTGTGAATGCCAAACGGCAGCACCGTCACTACGCCGACACCGAGGGCTCGCGGCAGCACCAGCACCTGATCGAATCCGGCGCGATGATGCTCGCCACGGCGGCGGACGACCACGACCTGCAACGGCGAAGTTTCCCGAACTCCTTCCACGGCAACACCGGCGGCGCCGGCTGGGAGTACGTTCGCGCGCTGGACATGCCCGGCAACGCCGCCCGGGTCGGCGAAGAGGCGGTCGCTCTGCTGACCGCGCCGGTGGCCACCCCGGGAACCGCGGACCTGGTGATCGGGGCGCAGCAGGTGTCGTTGCAGATCCACGAATCCTGTGGCCACGCCCTGGAACTGGACCGGATGCTGGGCGACGAACAGAACTTCGCCGGCACCTCGTTCATCTCGGTGGCCGACGTCGGTCACCTCCGCTACGGATCACCGGCGGTCAACATCACCTCTGACCCGACGGTGCCCGGCACCCGCGGCACCTTCGCCTTCGACGACGAGGGCACCCCGGCGTCACGCACTCCACTGATCGTCGACGGGATCGTGCGGAACACTCTGTCCTCCAGAGACTCCGCGGCGCGGGCCGGTCTGGCGGTGACGGGCGCGGCCCGGTCGGACGGATGGGCGTACCTGCCGGTGTGCTTTTCGACCCATGTTCATCTGGAGCCGGGGCAGGGATCTCTCGGGGAATTGCTCGAACGGCTCGGCGAGGGCTACTACCTGGACGACAACCGCAGTTGGTCCATCGACAACCAGCGGCTGAATTTCCAGTTCGGCTCCGAAGTTGCCTACCAGGTGACCAAGGGTCGCCGCGGCCGGCTGCTGAAGAACTTCTCCTACGGCGGCGTGACCCCCCAGTTCTGGGGCGCGGTGGAAGCGGTCGCCGGGCCCAGCGAGGTCCGCAACTTCGGCTATCCGTGCGGAAAGGGTGAACCCAAACAATGGGGCTTCCTGAGCCATGGGGCCGCGCCGATCTTGGTGCGCCAGCAGCGGATCGGCGTCGCGTGATGAGCTCCGACGCCTTTGCGCCCGCGGTCGATCCGGATCACGCCCTCGAGCGACTCGGGGCGGTGGTCGATGCCGGCGGCGCGGACGAGATGGACGCCTTCGTGACCGGCCGAACCGGCCAGTACACCCGCTTCGCCGATGGCCGCATCCACCAGCCGCAGGACATCACCGAAGTCCAGGTGATGGTCCGCGCCGTGGTCAACGGGCACTCCGCCCGGGCCTCGGCCAGCAGCCTGTCCGGGCTCGAACGGGCAGCGGCCACCGCCACCCGGATGGCCAGGGCGATCGCGGCCAACGCCGTCGGACCGGGCCGGGCCACGGTGGCCTCGGCGGCCGACTATCCGATCGATGCCGCCGTTGCGTCGGAGGTCTTGCTCCACCCGAGCACCGCCGGGTTCGACGAAGGTGCGCGGGTGGCCGTCGTCCGCAAAACGATCGGCGCGGCGGAGGCCGCGGGCGGTTCGGCGGCCGGCATGATCGGGCGGGCCCTGACCCAGCTGGTGGCGGCCTCCAGCGCCGGCATCCGGCGCAGTACCACCGCATCAGAAGCGATGGGCGGCTTCACCATGGCCGTGGACGATGGCACCTCGCACTTCATCGACGTCGGTCGCTGCGCCCGGCGCTTGCGGCTGGCCGAAGCCATTGCAGCCGGCGTGGCGCAGGCCGCGGCCGCCCGGGGCCGCAGTGAGCTGAGCCCGGGGGAGTACACCGTGGTGCTCGGTCCGGAAGCGGCCGCCGAGCTGCTCGAGTTCCTCCCGAGTTTCGGGTTCTCGGGCGAGCTGGCAGCCGCCGGCGTCGGCCTCTGGGTGCGTTCGGCCGGTCAGCGCATCGGCAGCGACCTGCTGAACATCGCCGATGACGCGCTGGCCGACGTCGGCCTGCCCATCGGGTTCGACATCGAGGGCGTGCCCAAACAGCGGGTTCCGTTCCTCGCCGCCGGCGTCATCGGCTCGCCGGTCACCGACCTGCGGACGGCCTCGCAACTGGGACGCCGATCCACCGGCCACGCGCACATCGCCCGCGAAGAGGTGCCGGAGAGCCGCGCCGCCAACATTGTGATGAGGGCGGGTATCTCGACCGAGGCCGAGCTGATCGGGGGCGTCGAGCACGGCGTCTATCTCCAGCGGTTCTGGTACACCCGAATGGTCGACCGCAACGCCGGCACCGTCACCGGAGTCATCCGGGACGCCTGCTTCGAGATCGTCGACGGCACGCTCGGCCGGCCGTTGGCCGGTATGCGCTTCACCCAGTCGGTCACGGCACTGCTGGGCACCGTCGACGGAGTCGCGAACGGGCTTCGCTCGGTTCCGGTGATGAACGTGTGGAACGGATCGATCACCGCCCCCGCCCTCCGGGCTCACGGATTCCGACTCGGAGCCGCCCCCACCCCTGCCTCTGGAGCCCAGAAATGAGTCTGTCCACCAACCACCACCGCCTGCTCACCCAGGTTCTCACCGGTGAGGTGTGGCCGGCGCTGGGCGACCGGCACGCGTACCGCACCGACGCCGACGGTGCTCCGTTCATCTTGCCGGGAATGGGCGGCGTGACCCTGGGCGTGCATCCGGGAGATCCGGCGGCCGGGTACGCCGCCGATCACCTGGAGCCTGGCCTGTCCATCCGGCACCGGCAGGACCGGCCCAACATGGCGTTGCAATTCCTGACCTGCGTCGGCAACGTGGTCACCGTCCGATCGGGTCCGGCGGCCGGGGTGCAGGGCCGGGTGATCGGGCAGCATGCCTACGTGCTGGCCGATTTCACCGACGCGGACATGGCGCAGGTGTGCACCGGGGACCAGGTGGTGGTGCTCGCCCGGGGACAGGGCCTCACCCTCACCGATCATCCCGACGCCGCTGTGAAGAACGCCGATCCGGCTCTGTTGGACGCGATGGGCATCCGGACCGGAGCGGATGGCCGGCTGCAGGTACCGGTGGCCGTCCGAGTGCCGGCCGAGGCCGTCGGGGCGGGCGCCGGGATGTATTCCGAATATGCCAACACCGACCTGATGGGCGCCTATGCCGGGCAGGGCGAGGACCTCTCGCTCGGCCTAGAAGGTCTGCGGATCGGCGATGTGGTGATGCTGGAGGACCAGGACCACCGGTTCGGGCGGGGCTACCGCCCCGGCTACACGACCATCGGCGTCATCAGCACCGGGCACTGCCGGCTGTTCGGGCACGGCCCGGGGCCGAGCACACTGCTGTCCGGCCCGACCGCCGCGTTCGACGTGCAGCTGGACGACAACGCCAACCTCCGCACCGCCTTCGCCATCTTGGGAGCCAACGCATGACCGTCCCTTCCGCCGACTCCGTCTCTGCTTCAACCGACCTCGCCCCGACGTTGGTGGTCACCAACGCTGCCGGGGTGCTCGAGCATCCCGGCCTGGACAGCAACCCCTACCTCATCGATGCCGACGGTCGGCCGTACGTTCCGATCGGCGACGGCGGGGTGGTGCTCGGAGTGTCTCTGGGCGACAGCGTGTTCGGCTTCGACGCCGACCACGCCAGCCCCGCGATCTCGGTGGTGCATCACGACCCGGCCGCACGGTTCGCGCTGACCGCTTTCGCCTGTCTGGGTAATCTGGTGACGGTGCGCACCGGGGCCGCGGCCGGTGCGGTCGGCGCGGTGCTGGGTAAACGCGGTGACGCGAGCAGGGTATTGGCCTGGTTCCCGGCCGAGGTGACGGCGGTGCTGGTCCCGGGAGACGCGGTGGCCGTGCGCACCCGGGGGCAGGGCGCCCGGCTTCCGGAGCCGATCGCCGCTCTGGGCGGGCAACTGCTCAACGTTGACCCTGCTCTGCTGCCGGCGCTGGGTGTGAAGGTCACGGCGGACTCGGTCCGCGTCGAGGTACGCGGCCGGGTCGGCTCCAAGCTGATCGGCAACGGCATCGGCCGGCCGGCTCACCAGTGGGATCTCGACCTGCAGGTCGATGCCGGTAGCGCGGCGGCACTGGGTTTGTCCGGGCTGCGACTCGGCGATCTGGTCGGCGTGCAGGACCTCGACGTCCGGCACAACACCGGTTTCCGGCGCGGGTGGGTCACCGTCGGGGTCGTGGTGACCACCACCAGCCCTCGACCGGGGCACGGGGTCGGGCTGATGCCGATCCTGTGCCTGCCGCAGGAAGTGGTGACCCTGGACGTGCAACCCGAGCATCACATCGGGGTCACCACGGAGCTGCTGACCGCAGCAGCCGGTGGCCTGTGATGCAGAAAGCATTGGCAGCGCCCTGTTTCGCCGACGACCCGCAGGAGTTGGTCGATGTGGGCGTGGCCGCCGAGACGGCCGGATTCGACGGGTTCTTCCTGTGGGACCACCTGGTGTTCGCCAACGACGGTGATGGGCCGTCGATCGTCGACCCGTGGCTGGTGCTGGCCCTGATCGCGGCGCGGACCCAGCGGATCAAGATCGGCACGATGATCACCCCCATTTCACGGCGACGGCCGGCGGTGCTGGCCCGGCAGACCGCCACCCTCGACCTGATCAGCCACGGCCGGCTGATCCTGGGGGTCGGGATCGGATCGCCGGCCCAGGGTGACTTCGGGATGTTCGGCGACGAAACCGATCCGGTACTGCGCGCCGAGATGCTGGACGAGGGCATGGCGGTCCTGGACGCACTCTGGAGCGGCGAGCGGGTCGACTTCCACGGGAGGCATTACACCGTCGACGGCGCCCGCTTCCGGCCCCGGCCGGCGCAGCGGCCACGGATCCCGATGTGGGTCGGCGGCGCCCTGCCCCTGAGAAAGCCGATGAGCCGCGCGGCCCGCTGGGACGGAGCCGTGCCGATCACCTGGGCCGACGGCCGACTGTCCCGTCCGTCGGCGGCCCAGATCGCCGGTGTTCGTGACCAGGTGATGGCCCGGCGCGGCCATCTGGACGGGTTCGACCTTGCGGTGTGGGCCGAGGTCGCCGACGATCCGGCTGCGGTTGCCGCCGAGCTGCCGGCGTACGCCGAGGCGGGAGCGACCTGGTGGATCGAGACCGCCAAGCCCGAACCGGGTTGGCCGGCGGGGCTCCAGCGCCGACTGCGTGCCTGACCTATGAGCAAAGCTATAGGCCGGCCACCAGAATCCGGCGCTTGTGTGCCGACCGATCGCCCGCCAGGATGGGTGCACGCCAGCGGGTCCGGATTGAACCATTGCCGATCGAATATTTGTTCGGTTGTTCCCGCCGTCGACGAAAGCCACTTCGGCAACGATGTGGCGATGCGTTCGACACCCGCCCGTTCCATCCACCGAACCGGACCTGCCTTCCGACCTCACCAGAAAGAAGTACCCGTATGACGGTGACCAGCCAGTCCGCCGAGTCGGACCGCCTGAGGCGTACCCACCTACCGGAACGCACGCCATTGCTCGGGATGTCCGTCCGCGCGGCTGATCTGTCACTCGGGTTGAACGGCGCCGGCCGGGGGCTGCTGGACACCACGCATTTCGACACCGTCCGGTTTCCTCCACCGGACTGGGCTCTTCCCAGCTTTGCCGCCGCTGCCGCCGACGGCGAACAGGCCTACACCGCATACCGCGGCGATGACGAGGTTCGCCGAATCTGCGCCACCTCCATTTCCGGTCTGATGGGCATCGACATCGATCCCGACCGGAACCTGGCTCTGACCACGGGCACCCAGGGCGGCCTCTTCGCCGTCCTGAGTTCGCTGGTCGACGAGGGAGATGTCGTCGTCCTGGCCGATCCGGAATACCTGTTCGTGGAACGGATGCTGCGCTTCCTGGGTGCCGAGGTGGTTCGGCTGCCGTTCATCGATTCAGCGTCCGGGCCCCAACTTGATCTCGACCGGCTGGAGACCATCAGCAGCACCGGAATCACATTGCTGTTGACCTCCAACCCGAACAATCCCACCGGCGCCGTCTTCAGCGCTGATGTCATTGCCCGGCTGGGCCGGCTGGCGGTTCGGAACGATTTTCTGGTGGTCATCGACCAGCTGTACTGCCGGCTGGTGTACGACGACGCGCCCTTCACCCACCTGGCTGCCGAACCCGGGATGAACAAGCGGACGGTCACCCTGCTCGGCGGTTCCAAGACGGAATCGTTGAGCGGTTACCGGGTCGGCGTTGTAGTCGGCCCGGCCGGCGTCATCGACTCGGTCGAGCAGATGCTGGCCATGCTGTGCCTGCGGGCCCCGGCCTATGCACAGCACGTGCTGACGAAATGGCTTGTCGAAGACCATGACTTCGTCGCGCAACGCGTACTCGAGCTGCAGAGCATCCAGCGGACGACCGTCGAGCGCCTGCTGACGGTTCCCGGGTTGACGCTCCGCCCGGGGGCCGGAACCGCGTACCTGTGGCCGGATGTATCGGCGCTCGGGCTCACCGACCTGCAGGTGGCCCGGGTGCTCCAGGACGAAGCCGGCGTCGTCGTGAGTCCCGGTTACCAGTTCGGTCCGTCCGGCATCGGGCACTTCCGGATCTGTTACGCCCGTGAGGAAGCGGGCTGGCGCCGGGCACTGGACCGAATGACCGCCGCGTTGATCGACGCGTCCGGCCGCACCGCCTAACCGCCACGTCACCACCACAGGTCTCCCTAAAGGCTCACGTCCATTCAATCTCGGGAAGGTGTCTTTATCGGAGAGTAATCAGCGCGCCCATGGCACCGGTACCGGCCGGGCCGTATTCGCACGCGGTTCGCGCCGGCGATTTCGTCTATGTATCCGGTCAGGTACCCAGACTGGTCGACGGCACCTACGAGCCGGCCGACGTCGGAACCGAGACCCGTTTGACATTGAACATGTCGAGGCCATCGCGCAGGCGTCCGGCGGCCGGCTCACCGATGCCGTGAAAATCACCGCCTACCTCGCCAGGGCCGAATACTTCGACGAATTCAATCGGGCCTACGCCCAGTTCTTCACGGTCGCGCCGCCGGCACGGACGACGGTGGTGGCCGGACTTCGTCAGGTGAAGGTCGAGATGGACGCCGTGCTCTACGTCGGAGGAGCCTGACTCTGCTGGACGGCGAGAGCACCGCCGGCGGGTCGAACCGTTGCGATCGGTGGACGCCGCTGACAGGGCAATCAGGCAGGTGCCGCCGTTGTCGATGGCGTCGCCACAGCTCGTTGTTTATCACCGTCGTTTGTGCCCGGCGGCCTGCAACGAGTTCTGATGCGTGTCGTCGGTCAACGAATCACCGCCGCTGATGTCGGTCAGGCCGCGGGGATGTCGGTCACGTGGATGTGGCGAGAATCAGGGTCTGTCGCGATGCGGAAAGGGGGACGAATCTCTTGGTGCCCGTGCCGGGCTTGCTCCGGTCCGAGCCCGGGGTGTTCGGCCGGGTGGCATCCAATCCGACGGTGTCCCGCACGATCGACCGACTCGCCGCCGACGCGGACCGCGTGTTGGCCGCGATCAACGAAGCGACATCGGTGGTGAGGCAACAGGTGTGGGCCTTGGCGGGTGACCGGTCGCCGATCCACGCGGCATCAGCTGCGGCGCCGGTCGTCATCGATTTGGATGCCACCCTGGTGACCGCTCACTCGGACAAGCAGCAGGCGGCGCCGACGTATAAACGCGGGTTCGGGTTCCGTCCGCTGCTGGCGTTCATCGACCACGGATCCGGTGGGACCGGCGAGCCGGCTGCCGGGTTGTTGCGGCCGGGGAACGCTGGGGCGAACACCGCCGCCGACCACCTCACAGTGATCCGGGAAGCGCTGCGCCAGTTGCCGTTCGGCCCCGCCCCACGGACTAGAACAACTCCTCCGCGATCATCCGGCCGGCTTCGGCCCCGCGTACCAGCAGACTTCCGACCGCGCCCCAAGAGGACTTCCCGTTGCTGTGCTGGAACTCTCGGCCGCCGCCGCCGGCTCACCGCCGTTCCTGGCCAACGCTTGACGGCCACACCACACCGCTCCACGTGCAAACCTTGGCCTGCGCCAGCACGACCTGGTTCCTGCCTTTCCACCCGGCGACGCACAGAGCCGCGTCGACGGCGTGGATCAAGCCCACGACGCAGTATCACCATCTTGCGGGTACGGCGCGATCCCGGCCGACAGAGGCATGCCGGGCAGCGGTCCGCCGCGGTGATCCGCCAGAGCAGTGAGACCCGCATTCTGACCTCGTCGACCCGCGGATGGGCAGTTTTCCCATGATTTCCACACCGCCTGCGACTTCGCCAACTCGTTTCGTCAGCCGGGTATTCTCGGCGCGGAGCCGATCCGTCTCCGACGTGAATCGATGACCGGCTGAACGTCAGCACACGGTCTAAACAGTTTCTCCCCCAGCATCTTTCGCTACGCCGATAATTTACCTTATGTCCGAAGGTCGAGCTATTATTGCATCTGATGACCGATCGGAACCTTCCTCCGGTACGGGTCTTACTCGTGCCGCTTTGGCTCTGTGAACAGCGCGAACGAACCGCACGGTGTTGCAGCGGCGTTGGTGGTCGGCGGGGTCGTCTGGGCGCTCGCGGCGTCGCGTGCAGTGTGGTGACCTGCGGGTATTGACTCGTTCGTGCAGTGAGTGCATGATTCGGTCATCTGCTGCTGAGCGATTTGAGGTGATCTCGGGTGCCGGTCGATGACGTGGGTCGGGTGATCGCGTTCGGCAAGGTCCGTTATCTGAACGCCGCGGATCAGGTCGTCGAGGATATGTTGGCGGGTTGGCGGCGGCAGCAGCTGTCCCGGAACCTCTCGTTCATCACGATCGACGGCCGGGAACGGCTGGTGCGCCGGTTCCTGGACTACTCCTCGGCGATGCCCTGGGACTGGACAGTGCAGCACGTCGATGAGTTCTTCGGCGACATGCGGGCGCAGTTTCACCTGCGGCAGTCGACGACCCGGGCCTATCAGAACGCGCTGCGGGTGTTCTGCGGCTATCTCGTGGATCCGGCCTATGGCTGGGATGAGCTGTGCGAGCGGGAATTCGGGACTCATCCCAGCCAGGTGTGTTTCGAGTGGAACACCGCCCGACATGCCCAGACCAACGAGCAAGATCCGCGCAAGCGAGCATTCACACGTGCGGAGCTGCAGGCGTTCTTCGACCGCGCCGATGACGAAGTCGCCCAGCCCCGCCGGCTCGGCCGTAAGGGCGAGCTGGCCGCCTTCCGCGATGCGGTCATCTTCAAGACCGCCTACGCCTACGGGTTGCGCCGCAACGAGGTACGGCATCTTCAAAAGGTGGACTTCGACCGCAACCCACACGCCCGCGAGTTCCAAAGATTCGGCGTGGTGAACGTGCGCTGGGGCAAATCAACCACCGGATCGGCACCGAAACGACGCAGCGTGCTCACGGTGTTCAGCTGGACGCCGAAGGTACTGGCCCAGTGGCTGGCCGAGGGGCTCCCCCGCCTGGATCCGGACGGCGGCCTTGATCTGTTCCCGTCGGAACGGGGCACGTTGGTCTCCGAGGCCGCACTGAGCGCACGGTTCCGCCGATACCGTGACGAGCTGAACCTGCCGGCCGGGTTGGACTTCCACTCGCTGCGGCGCTCCTACGTCACGCATCTGCTCGAGGCCGGCATGGATGCAATGTTCGTCCAGCACCAGGTCGGCCACGAGTACGCCTCCACCACCGCGATCTACACCTGCGTGTCCAGTGACTACCGCACCAGAACCTTACGGGCAGCGCTGGACTCGACCATCAAAGAAGCACTCGCAACGGGCGGGGACAATCGATGAAACGTGCCGTGGAATACCGCTGGCGTCTGGCCGAGGTGATGGCAAGGCACGGGATGCACAACACCACCGCGCTCACTCCCCTGCTCAAGGAACGCGGCATCGAGCTGTCCCCCTCGCAGGTCTATCGCCTGGTTACCCAACGTCCGGAACGGGTCTCCCTGCAACTCATCGCCGCGGTCTGCGACATCTTCGGGTGCGGTATCGAGGACCTGGTCACCATCACCGCCGCCGACGCCGCCAAAACCCGTACCGTCGCCGGAGCCGGGAACGTGACCAAGATGACCGACGCGATCAAACCAGTCCGGGCCCGGCTGATCGATGACCACTGAAACCGCCCGCCGCCCCCGCGGCCGGCCTCGCAGCTCCGGTGAACTCCAATGTGACCGGTGTGGCCGCGCCACCGGCAAGATCCGGGTGCACTGGCCCGACGGCCGGATCTGCGGCATCTGTTTCCACCAGGCCACCCGCACCTTCGGCACCTGCGACCAGTGTGGCCAGCCGCGGCTGCTGCCCGGCCGCTCCG
>JAABUS010003624.1_pt1 | contig 24455 bp, 30 predicted proteins | sample 5560161 | NCBI WGS metagenome assembly JAABUS01 (sample SAMN10711885, study PRJNA513376) | rock metagenome | isolation source: Antarctica rocks | place: Antarctica: Victoria Land, Trio Nunatak nord | collected 2016-01-04
GATCTGCAAGCGCTGCCTCAATTGAAGCCATATTGAATTTGTAATTGATTTTTGAAGAAAGATGAAAGTAGTAAAGTGGGGTGTGCACGGGACCGGAACGTGCATCGGGCCGGGAATACTCCTAAGTCTTCGCGTAAATCGCGAAAACATGTTAAATCGCGTACCTTCAAAACAACTCATCTTCTTCAACTACATTCACCATGTTCAGAAGACCTTCATTAACTTCAATTTCTGGTAACAAGACTTCTAGAAAGAAGCTTTCTTTGCTCGTCAAAGATGAAATATCAGAACAAGCTAAATTAGGTCTTACATCGACTTAAATAGCACGAAGTTTGAACGTTCCCTCAAGCATCGTTCGGAGCGTTTTGGAAAGACTTCAAACAACATTCTCCGGAGTTAATAAATTCAGATCTGGAAGACTCTTATCAATCACCCCTCGAGCAGCTAGGGTACTGTTACGTCAGTTACGATCGAAGCCTAAAATCACCTGAAGACAGCTGAAAACGAACATCGGGATCGATTTGGACGCGAGAACTCTCAACGCAACACTACGAGCTCACGGAATTTCTCACTGACTAGCTCTTCGGCGACCGAAATTAACACCTGAAGTTGCTCTGCTTCGATTAAAATGGGCTAAAAAGCATAAGGATTGAATCGTGAATCAATGAGACAATGTCATCTGATCGAATGAAGCATTCGTGACTCGAGGATCAGATAAAACATCAGAATGGATGTTTGAAATTCTCAAACAGAAATGGGATAGAGATAAAGTGATGGAAATTCCCAGTGGAAAGCCCTTTTTCATTATGATTTGAGGAGCTTTCTGAGGTTCTGAAAGATCGAATTTATACCTGCTCGATCGGGACTTCGAATCCAAAAAACACGGCTATTCAGCAGCCTTCTACATTCAGATTTTGGATCACAATTTGGCTGGCATATGGGAGTCAGGACTAGTGTTCATGCAGGATAATGCTTCGATACATAGAGTCAGAAAATCGAAGCTCTGGTTTCAGGAAATGGGTATAGAAGTCATGAAGTGACCTTCGTACAGCTTCGATTTGAACTCCATCGAAAATCTCTGGGCCCTACTGAAGAAGGAAGCCTATAAAGTCTATTCGGATTTGGATAAACTGAAGAGTAAAGGTGAGGAAGCTGAAACCCAACTGTTCCAGATTTTACAGAAGGCCTGGGGGAACATACGGGAGAAGGTAATAGAGGGGCTAATTTCCAGTATGCCACGCAGATGTGAAGCTTTAATTATAGCGGAGGGCTGGCATACCAAATATTGATTGGGGAATCATAAGTCATATACTACTAAATAACTAGCCCAAATATTGAAGTTCCCCAGCTGAATTTGATGGTTCAATGGTTGATGCAGGTGGGGTGGTGATTTGGTTGAGGAGCGCACGCGAAGACTTAGTGCGGGGTACTGTAAAGCTCTGAGCTCGGTGGAACTAAATAGTGGTGGGGGAGCGCTGACTAATTCAGCCCCCACCCCGGAAGGAACAAGCGACCTCGATCCACACCCTTCTTACTTACATTCACTCTCATGCTCAGCAGAACATTGCGACACCTAGATGCCATATGCCCGAGGCGCAACTCTCCAACCTGGGCAAGCGCCGCAATTCAGAGCGGCTCACGCCTCAGCACAGCGGAACTCTACAACACGCCTCCAAGAGGCAAAAGCACGGTCATCCTGACGGAACCCAAATTCCACCAGCTTTCTGGGACAACCTGTCGAAGATTGACTTGACCAAACGTGCTTTACAAGAGTTAGATCGGAGGAACACTCAAGCGGCTCTAGATTCCCGTCCGCCCTACTCACGACCGCACCGACCAGTTCCTCGACGTGTGCTCGCTGAGCTGAAGAAGAGCTGCCGGCCTATCATAACAGCCGTTGAGTACATTCACGGTTGTGGAGCGAAGGACTTGAAGAATATAAAGCAGACTACGAGACACGGCGGTCCAGATCTATCGGACCTTCGAGGTGTACGTGGATGATATAGTCGCTATGCTCAATGCTGACCAATTTCTAGCTTCCAGAACCTTCAAATCCTCTAAACCCAGCGATGAGCTCCCCATCTAATTCCCGCGTTTCGAGACTGAACTCGAGATCCGCTTCGAATAACAGACCCACCACAAACACCACCAAAAGCACTGGACCGTACAATCGAAATTTCCAACAGAATCTCGTTGATGGTAGTGTCTTCCCACATGCGTATAGGCACCCAGATGGTCGGGTGCCAGCAAAGCCAAATAACTGGGAAGAGATCAATCGACGACTCTTACAACCGCGGACTTCTCTTTCGCCATCCAAATTCTCAGAAGAAAGGCATGCGGAATTTGTACAAGCAGATGCAGATGCAGTGAAGGAGAAGCAAGTGACAACATCAGTAATTCCAATCATCGAAGGAGATATCAGGGACGCCAAATGCGTTTCGGGAGGGATCCCATTCACAAACCTCGACCATCTTACGGATGGCACGCTTGTACCTGGCAATCCAGATATATACTACGGCGCGCGTCCCGAACAGCTTGATCGGCGGGTGCGTGATGAGCTCAGTGGTCATATCATCCCATCAACACAAGACGATCTTCCCATAGCGCCGAACTTCTTCATGGCAGCAAAGGGACCGGATGGATCTTTACCGGTGGCTGGCAGGCAAGCGAGCTATGACGGTACACTAGGAGCGAGAGGTATGCATAGCCTACAGTCATACGGCCAAGAGGAACATACCTTTGACAATAATGCTTCTACCATTTCGTCCATTTACCATGGCGGCACCCTCAAGATGTTTACCATCCACCCTTCTCAGCCGACTGATCCTTCAAATCGACCTGAATATTACATGCATCAGCTCAACACTTGGGGCATGACTGGTAACACTGAACAATTCCGACAAGGTGCTGCCGCCTACCGAAACGCTAGGGACTGGGCAAAGATGCAGAGGGATGAGGCAATCAGGCGCGCAAACGAGAGAGTCGATATACATCATACCGCTGCCGATCCGGGGTTCCCACAAGCCTCCAGCCCCGCCAGTGATGCAATATCAGATGGTACCTATACAATCGAAGCGCCTACCGAAGAGTGTCGAACATCACTAACCGAGGATTCTAACACAACTACCCACCTTCAGGATCTTGAGGCATCCTTAGTGGACCATGGGGCCCAAGTCAAGCGCTCTAGGGAGCATGCGAGGGGATCTCCTCAGTCCAGACGGAAGCGACGCAATGCCGGTGACTCTAATTACGACCTCCGCTCTCAGCAGTCTGAGCCACAATTATCAACGCACTCTGGACTCTCACAGCGATTTGAGGATCAAGTCTTAGCGCAGGGACCTAGCAGTCAGTCAAGCAGCGATGAATTACACCAATGACCCTGGAGATGTCAACGACAACAGAGAAGCCAGCTTCCAAAAGGAATTAAAAACAGAAGAAGAAGGAGGAGGAGGAGGAGGTTGAGGTCTGATGTCGGCTAGAAGTTTGTTGGCATAAGGAAAACCACAGAGGACAACTCAAGCGAGGGCTTATGGATTGAAGGTATTGGCAGATAGACTAGTACATATATCCTAGAATCTCTAAAGACGTTCCCTGTCGATGCTGCCTTCTATGTTGTCGTCGCCCGGATTCTGGCGTCTCACAGTCTCCAACGGCGCAGTCTTCATGCCCCAATACATTTACGATGCAAGAATGGGTTCGCACAACCTTTGACAATTATGTCGATGGACTTGAAGATGGCCAGTCAACATCAGATGCTACTATCCTTCGGCTAGGAAAAGGTACCACCGTACATGGTCTCCTAGCTATCAGCTCTGAAATGAGTCCGACGAGGTTTCCCAGACACGCCTATACCCAGGGAGGGAGGGCATTGACTCTAATTTCGCGAACGTTCATCCCGATTCTCACAATTCAGCCATCCATCCCGTCCAACCAAAAATTAAATGGCAGGTACAATACCGACTCATTACGATGAACGCGCGGACCAGATACAGATCTGAACGAACCTTCTGAGCGAGTTCTACCGACACCCATGCTACCTTTCGCCGATGCGGAGGAATGGATGGATAGGGCGCAATACTCAGTCCTTGTTTGATCAATTCCGCAACCGCGTCTTTGTGGATGATGGCAAGCTTCGCTCGGAGCTTTCGCCATCAGCGTCGGCCTTTTCAGAAAGATTCGCTAAGCTAAGACCTTTGCAGCTACGGCTGCGTACGCTGCGATACTTGTGGTTGTTGTAAGTGGGAACTTAGGTAACGCTGGATCTAGGTCTTAGCGTTTCACGTTCGCATGCTCCAATTCAGTAGGATATGGACAGATGCACTGCGATATATTTCTTAGGGGAAGGGCACCAGGACGAGCTATCCCAACATAATTCCACATCGACCAGCCAGCTTGCAGAGCTTTCCGGGGCTTCGATCCAGTTTCTGCTCGGCGACATGCCCAAAGTCCCGGTTTCGTACCCCCTAAGGAACGACTATTCACCTCTGCGAGCCAGTCCCTGTAGCCAACGCTAATCACTATGTAAGCATCTAGCTCACCACATGAGGAAGGAATTGAAGAAATCATTTTTCTGCTGACAACATTTGTCTTTGCGTTTCAGCGTTCATATTCGACTCAATCTCGTATTCTGCGACCTCGCTATTATTGTGATTTCGCGGCCAATATCTGAGCCTGTAGCATATAGAAGGACGCCAATGCTTCGTCTCGTACCTTTTTGATTAAGCATGGTCAACGAAGCGTCCTAAGACGTCCGAGATGTAGAACGTTGATAAGAATGCTCCATATCTTACCACTCTGAAACCAGCCCACCAATCTGTCATCTCCAAGGCACCGAGCAGATACAAATGCTGCAGCGTCAAAAAGTTCTGAGAAAGAAGCGATGTCGGTTTTGTGGAAACTCGCACGACCTCCCGGAATATAAGTAGGAAGGTCACCCAACATCACAATCGCTATGGTGCAGGTTTCTTTGATATTTGCATGCGACTTAGTATTAGCGGAACTTGCTATAAAAACTAGAAAGGTTCTCCTGTGGCCCTTCACTCACCAGACACATATGTTCGAGGGGTCTGCATAAGGGGAAGTCCAGGCAGTGAAGTGGCGCCTTGAGCCATGAACTTGAACTTCTCTTTGTCATGTAGCACAACCTCGGTTACGAACATGCGAACAGTAGCATCCTTACAATCTTCTCTAACGAACCCCGGGATCGTCCAGCTTGCAGAGTCGGTACAGTAACATTCAGAATGCCCTGGATTCGGTTGACAGAGAGACGTCAAACCGAGTGGATTCGAAGACTCCACTGGTAAGTTGACTGCAGCACTTGTTGCTAGGCGTGTGGAGAAAATCAAGATGAGTACATTGGACAGCTGAAACATGGTTTTTTGAAGATGTGATAAGTCAAGTAGGCACTATTTCAATAGCATTCAGCACAATAAAATAACGAAGCATTCGAAGGCTGGCTTGGGTACTTAATCAAAACAGGTACAGCCGCCACAATAATTCGCATAAGCGCAATGCACTACATTGCCAGTTACCGCAGGGAGCGTCTGTCAGACTCTGCAGGGCACAGGTCCGCCTGGCTCAGAGCCACCGATGATGCCACTCTGTTTATCTTTGACATAATTGATGTGATCATAAACGTCTAAGCGGGCCTCTGCCAAGGTACTGGAATGGCACTTGGAATGAGAAGACCCACGAAAGCACGAGTCGTTGTACTTGATGCTCATGAGCCATCCCTAACTACAGCAGTTGTGTAGGTGAGATTACATCAGGAGTGCCCGACAGCACCAGTGAGTGCAGAAAGTCGTGGTAGAATAATCGGCTTTGCCGAGACAACAATTCGCCGCTTGTTGTAACCCGAATTTTTACACTCACTGGTACAGGGAAATTGTGATGACACGCCTACCATCATTCCACTCTTATTTTCCATGTAAAGCATTGACTTTCACGCAAAGTATCTTTCAGTCCAAGTCCTGCAGAGCTAGACACTCTGATGGTAGATCACAACTCAGCGGAGACGTGAGTAGCTTGTGACAGTCCAATACGTATTGCCATTTGCAGGAGTCCACTTCTTAACTCTACCCACGTGTAGTAGATCACCCACTTCTGCCGTAACTCGACTGTTCTGGGGCACGTCGGTGCTAAGATTCAAACAGCTTGCATAGGTGATTGTCTACCATAGGTCATTGATCCGAGGATTGGCTCATAGATTGATGTTGCCATAGAGAATCGAATGGTCGGAAGGTCAACAGATATTCTACCCCGTTGGCAATTCTTCCAGTAGTAGAGTTTACCGCTTGAGCATGTATTTGACTCCTAGACCACGTGTCCTGGACTCCTGCTTGTGCCTCGTTCGACGCCTCCCCCTTTCCGGCGGCATTGCGCCGCGTATCAGCCAGCTGATGTAGCTCGGTAAAGCCCTTCTCCTCGTCGTCATAATCAAAATGCTTAGCACATTGGTAGAAAACGGAACCTGTGGCAAAATCGCATAAGCGATTGAACGGGGACAATAATTCTTTCTTCAAGTCCCGCCAATAGCCCCGCAAAAAGCGCCGCAAAAAGCGAGGGGAAAGCCGAGGAGGCATGGTGCCAGGTTCGGTAGCAATCCCGAACAGTTAGGACTCTGAGAGGACCGATGTGCTGGACCGCCAAATACTACAGTACGTACCAAGTAAGTTGATGCGTGCGTACCGTGCAAGTCATGGAGATGGAGATGGAGATGGAGATGGAGTTTTACGGGCAAAGGTTTCGCCGAGTGGCCAAGCTTAGAATACTGTCAGTGTACGGAATAGTCGCATCACCGACGATTACGAAGGCTGTTCACCTTAAACGTCACATGTGTAACTCAAGTATTGCGCAACCTACGCACGCAAACTCCAAAGCCATTCACTACTCCAGACAAATTTACCCGCCTTACCGTGTCATTCATTAATGAGAAGACACGAAAGAAGCCATATGAACTGCTATATAGGCGCAATCTCATCACCTGCCAATACTCGCGTTCAATGCACTCCCGATAATAAGGCTTCTTCTCTTGTCTGAAGTACCACGTCCGACACTCTTTTCTTCGCCTCCAGCTCTGCGTATACTAAGAGTTTGTTAGAGAAGGAAACAGTCCAAACAGCGCTAGGATGTCGAAGGTCGTCCGTGGGGTGAAGAATATCACCAAGGGGTACTCTCAAGTGCAGATCAAGGTCCGAAATGGTATGGACAGCGGATTGCTAGGGTATTGGAGCTTTGGCTGATCCAATTCAAGCAACCAGCAATGATCCCTGGGGTCCTACTGGCACCGATATGAGCGAGATCGCACAGTTAACTTTCAATGGGTAGGTTTCTTGGGTGACATTGATGGTCAATCTACTGATAATTGAAAAGCTCCAATGACTTCTATGAGATCATGGACATGTTAGATAAGCGAATGAACGACAAAGGCAAGAACTGGCGCCATGTTCTCAAATCACTGAAAGTTTTAGACTACTGTCTTCATGAGGGATCAGAGCTTGTGGTTACTTGGGCGCGAAAAAACGTCTACCTTATCAAGACCCTCCGAGAATTCCAGTATGTCGATGACGATAGCAAGGATGTTGGGCAAAATGGTCTGTTCGACCATCAAGTTAGGATTGTAGGAAGCTGACAAAAGGCAGTACGTGTGTCGGCCAAAGAGCTTACCTCACTTGTACTCGACGAAGAGCGCCTACGCACGGAGAGATCAGATCGAAAGACCTGGAAATCAAGAGTCACTGGTATTGAGGAATATGGTCCCCAAGGATCTGGCTACACAGGCGGCAGCGACCCTCCAACCCCACGACGCCAGCGACCTGACCGACGCAAGCAGGGTACAGATGAGGAGGATGCAGAGTATAGGCTTGCGCTTGAGGCCAGCAAGTACGAAGCCGAAGAAGACAAGAAGCGAAGAGCCAAGGGTAACGCGGCGCCTGTTGATGACGATGACTTAGCCAAGGCGATCAAATTAAGTAAAGAAGAGGAGGAACTGCGGCGACGAGAGCTAGAAGAAAGCAACGCTTCTTCCTTGTTTGATGATACTCCAGCGCCTGCTGCTCAACCACAGTTCACAGGCTACAACCAAGGATACCAGCAGCAAGGCGCTGTAGATTGGTTTGGGAACCCGGTCGATCAGCAACCTCAGCAACATCAGACTACCGGTTTTCTCAACAATGCATACTCGCAGCCGACAGGCTCTCAGTATCAAAATGGCTTCCAACCCCAACAAACAGGCTTTGACCAGTCTCAATTTCAACAGCCACAAGCAAACTATATGCAGCCGCAGTCGACAATTCAGCCTCAACAAACCGCTTTCAACAACATGAACAACCCGTACGCACAGCAGCCGAATGACTTTGGTTCTCAATTCCAACAGCAGCCGCAGCAGCCGCAGCAGCCGCTCAGCTCTCCTGTCGCTGGCAGTCACAATCCTTGGGCTACTAATCAGCAAGCGCAAGCAGACGCACTCAAACCTGCTCCTACTGGTTCTAACAATCCATTTGCTTCGTCCTTTAACCGTCCTCAACCACAACAGCAGCAGCTGCCACCGTCTCTCAACTCTCTTGCGGAGCAAAATACTACTACAAACTTCGGTCAATCATCATTCAATCCTATTTCCTCGTACTCGGCACCACAAGCACCTCCAACGCCACAGAAGGATCTAAACCCACAGCATGCCCGTCTTAACGCTTTACTTGCATCGGGTGAAGGTATGGATACTTTTGGCAACACAGGAGACCTCCGAATCCCGTCTCAGCATACCGCGCCTGGGACCTTTGTCAACAGCTCTGGTCAAGGTTTGAATAGATTGCACGCAGCACAGACAGGCAACAACCCGTTTTTCAGTCAGCAATTTACGGGCGGGCCACAGCCACAAGCTTCAGCTGGGGCTTTCGGGCAGCAGAATCGGATGGCACCTGCACAAACAGGACCCGCTGGTATCAATGGCTTCGGAGGGAGTCCTTTCGGGCAAACAAGCAATAATCCCTTTGGTAGCCAGCAACCACATCAGAACCAGAACCAGGCGACTGGTAGCTTGATTGATTTGTAGACTAGTGCAAGTCAACGTTAGGTAGGAGTTGAAGGCGTGGAGGGCGACAGTGGTACTACTTTTATTGATTAAATTATTGGGTGCGACTCGTTCTGGACGGGACCTTGTCTTCGGTTTCTATGCGGTCCGTATTGCAAACAGCAATACTTTGATAGGATTCCATCCCTTTCCAAGCACCTACTACTTTTGGCATGCGTATTAACTAATGAGGCCTTGCACTTTGTGCTTCTACCCATTCTGTGATTTCAATGCTCGTCGAGAAAGTATGTGCATCCGAGTGCTCTTTTCTGGAAGACCAGGGATCCAAGCACTTGCTTTTTCATGGCAGATGGTAGTCACTCGTCTATTATATGTGCAGCCTGATTGCTCCCAAAACATATGTTCAATTACTCCTGTCCTATAGACCGCTATCAATTCGTGCAGCCAAATCTTGGAATGCTGAAATCAACGAACGGAAGGTTTGCCGTTGTGGAGGACACCTTTGCTTCTGGCATAGAGTAACCTCTGAGTAATGAATGAAGAAATATAGATCACGCTTTTCTTCTGCAACCGACACATGTTCATATTCACAGTTCCTACCTTATTCGCTCGACGCTTTTAATGATTCACAGCTCCTTCCCTATTGGCTTTCTTTCGCAACACATCCTTCTCGCTTCTCGCATATTCACATAACCCCTTTATCATTCTTCTTGCAATTATCAAACACACCTTGCTCTCAGCTCCATACTCTAAAGATCATACAACTTTGTGTCTTGAACATTGCTACGGTATCAATTACTTTTCCGCATCTAGTATTAGAAGCAACTCGCTCTTAAGGGCTCAACACTCAAAGCTTTTACCTCTAGCTACAATCTTCCTATCTATCTTTCGTGCTGTTAAATATATCGCTGCAACACAAAGAATACCTTTCGCGGAAATTGCTCAACAACCCAAAATGGCATCCCCATCCACCGACCCCGATGACGCTACCGCAGCTCTGATCGCTCAAATGATTGCGGCCGACTTGGATGCTGAAGACGCCGCTCTATCCTACCATAGTAACTACTTTGGCAATTACGACGATAATCACGGCGGCCATGGCGACGGGGACTATGACAACCATACGGACGCTCCGTACGAGGCTGAGCATGAGTCTGCCCCGGTCCATCCTGCAGACAGCACCTGGGAGCAGTACTACAACAACCCCGAAGACCCCGCACACCCAGACGAGCCATCAACAGTGCAAGTCCCTGACGGCACCTGGGACTCCTCCGAAGCGCCCCTTCCCGTGAAGCGCTCGAAGAAAAAGCAAGCAGCCGCCGAGGACCAGCAGCACGAAGACCTAGCCCAGGCCGATGAGTCCCCGACCGCAGCCGGTTCAAATCGCCCACCGATCGAGGACGCGGACGGACCACCGAATCCAATCCCAAACCCCCTAACCGTCAACCGCGTCGCCATCGCCCACGAAGACTTACACCCCCACCCCCCTCCACAGCCCCCTTCCAACGCACCCGGCAAACGCCGCGCCGACTCCGCCCCAGCCTACCGCCTTCCCCACCGCCCCCACCCCGCCACCCTTTCTCCACCCCACCCACCAACCCCCTGCCAACCCACTGAACCCGTCTCCAAACTCCGCGAACTCGACAGCACCATCCCCTCCAACGGCTGGGGCGAACCCGCCCCCGGAAGCGAAGACTGGGAGCTCCTGGAGATCAAGATCCCGTGGCCGGGGTCCGAGCGAGGGTTTGGGGCGAGGCGGGTGGCGGAGATGGAAGAGGAGATGAGGAGGAGGGAGGATGCGGCGGTGGTGGAGGTGAGGGTGGGGGAGGGGGAGGATTTGTGGAGTTTGCTGGGGGAGTTGTGTCTTGGGGAGGAGAATGGGGAGGGGGAGGGTGAGGGTGGTGATGATGGTGGGGAGGGGGATATGGACGGGGAGGGCATGGATGATTTTAGAGGGTTAAGGAGGTGGGGATTGGAAGGATGGGTGGTTGGGGGGGTGCGGTGAAGTGCATGGTGGTTACGTAGGACGAGGCGGTTTTTGCGGGGTTGAGTGCCAGCATACATAGCTTTTCCCTGGGCATGTTTGGATTCAGCTTGTTGGAAAACATCGAGTACTACACTTGTCACAAAACCTACAGCCAAACCGCGCCAACTTAAACCCCTCGCTGAAAGCAGAAATCGAGCAAACAGAATAGCGCAAATACAAACTTATCGGACCATTTATCTTTATCTTTCGTGAGGCGGATTTCTCGGGGGGGTTTGGTGCTGCGGATGTTTGGAGTACTGTATGTAGTTCTTGGAGTGCGGTAGGGAGAGAAGATGGGGTCGTTTTGTGATGATGGGATAGGTGGGGTTGTGGTGGTTGTGGATGGTGGTAGTGGTGGTGATGATGGTGGTGATGGTGATGGTGATGGTTGTGGTTGTGATGGTGATGGGATTGGTGGTGGTAGTGGTGTGGGTGGTGGTGGTGGTGGTGGTGTGGGTGGTGATGGTGATGGGATTGGTGGTGGTAGTGATGGGATTGGTGGTGGTGGTAGTGGTAGTGGTGGGATTGGTGATGGGATTGGTTAACTGGGGAATAGATATGGGTTCTTATGGATTCAGTGCGGGGGGGATATTCTGGATTTTGGGTTTTGGGGTTTTTTTGGTATTGGTGGTTTTTTGGGAATGGGATATGGCTTGGCTTGGCTTGGCTTGGCTTAGATTTTGTTTGGAAAAAAGGTGGCGATGTGTTGTTGTTTTTTTCTGGGTATACTATCTTTGTTTGGAGGAGCGTGCGCGGTGTTGTGGGTGATAAGTTGGTGGGGGGGGGAGGACCAAGTTGGGTTGTGTGATAAGGGGTTTTCTACTACATGGGATGGGATGATGCTGTGGATATGGAAAGGTGGTGAAACTTTTTGACACCTGTTTTATAGGATTATCTGATCATCTTTCTCGGGGTGGTCGCTTTTCTTTGTGTTGAATATTTGAATATTGAATATCATGCTTGAGACTGTTTGGAATCTCTTTCGGTGCTGGCTTTTAAGGTACACGTACTATTTATGATGTGAGTGCGTCTGTGGACGGACGTTTCTGGTATGAGAGGAGAGGTGTGTATAGAGTAAGAGAGGGAGGGTGAGTGAGGGGGGAACGATGTATGGTTGATTTGAGAGTAAGAAACATATGAGGGTGAGTGAGGGGGGGACGATGTATGGTTGATTTGAGATCAAGAAACATATGAGAGCGAGATCGGATTGTTGGACGCTTGGGGGGAAGTAGTGTAAGGGGTTAAGAGTAGGGGGGAACAAAGGGAAGAGGTAGTGAGGGGAGTGAGGACGGAATGGTTATGTATAGAGGATGAAGTTGTGAACCTATTGAGATTGAGATTGACAAGGAGGTCGATACAGGTCAGTGAAATGTGCCTTTTGTCTGTTGGGATGAACGATGGGATTGACGGTCTCTTCAAGTGGAAAGTTCATCAACTAATTGAGATGGTCACAATATTGATTGAGTCGGTTAATGGAGTTGGGTTAGTCGTTCATCGAGTATGTTAGATAGCCATTTAGAAGCGCGTGAGCGGATGATTCGTCCATTGCTTGTGGTTGGGAGTTAGGAATATAAGTGAAAGTCTTCTGTTCGCTTAGTCTGGGGGAGGGTGCTTCACGAAGGAAAGGTTCAGATTCGAATGTTGTTCAAGCGATGTCACCCAAGGTAGTAGGCTGGGACTCTGGTCTCATCTGTGAAACGCCAAACTAGTTTGGTCCAAGGAACCGCCATCCAGAAATCCGTCATTTAGATAACCATTCATCTCGTTTTCAATTTCCATCAACTAATTCCACTCCTATTGGCTTGGTGCTGCCATTCAAAAATGTCTCTATGCTGTTAGTGTAGTCATTTTTCATGGCGAGATCCCAGACCGTGTGACGTAGATAGCTCTACTTCTATATCCGTACTCTCCTCTAGCAATCATGAAATGGGCGAACTGGAATTTCATGCCGTTGCTAGGTGTAGCGGTACATTCTGATATTTTGGCTTCATATTGTCTTTGGTTCCTTGCTCTAGCAACAATTGTTTGACGTAGACAAGTCCATACGATACCACCACACGAATACATGTCTTCTAGCCTCTCTTCTTGGCTTATTTACGTCGACGTCATTGCATATCAAGTTCACCAACGTGATCTGCAAATCGGAACATACGGCCAGCCGGAGGCGAGAGATATGCTTATTGCCATGGAGCTTGACGCGTATAAAAAAACGCTTCCAGCTTGTCTTAGAGAGGTTTCATTAACTGCTTCGTTTAGGTCTGACGCAAAGCCCGAAAGACTATTCCCTATAGATCCCCGTACAACAAGGCCCCCATTCCGAGCGGTGTGTTGAAGAAAAGCATAGGCTGACAGCAAACTTTCGGGGGTTTTCAGGGCTCGGGCCAAGCCAAAACTGGAACGTCCGGGGGTTGTGTGATGTGAAAGATAAGTAAGATAGGTTGTCGTAATATTTCTGTGAGCATCAGGGAAATAGTTCGGTTCCTTTCGCTCGAAGTATTCCTGAGTTGTATGATGTATCAGCCGAATTATCTTGCTATCGCGATCGACCGTAAGAAGTCCCAGGCATACAGATGTGAGGAGGTCTTCATCAATTAGGACGTCATCGCCAACGTATGTCAGCTCAGGCTCAACAGCCAAGGCATGCTGAACCTCTCTAATATTCAACGGTCGATTAACATAGACTATCCAGGACAAGACTCCATGTGCTATATTAGCATTATCGATATATTGGTTCTCAATCCTCTGCATAGCTTCGTCGTAAGTGCTGTCCAACTTTCTGGGTAAAATTTCGAGGGCCAGGCGGATTGCTCTTCGATTAGACTTTTTGGCTAGCGAGTCGATATGAAGCTGGGCGAGTAGAAACCTGACTTTCTCTCAGTAAAGCTCCGCGAAGCATTGTTTGCGACTAGACATACATGCCTTAACAACGTTCAATAATCGTATCGACAATAGTTTCTTGTAATCCTTCGTCCTCATTGACATAACATCGCAGCCTAGTCGCCTTGAAGATTCGCGCTGCGAGATAATGTTTAATATCGTCGTCTTTAGCACGAATCTCCAGTTGTAGAGATCCGAATTCTTGTTGGATGTTTGGCACACATCTAGAGGTTACCAACAAATGCACGTCCGGCTGCAATGCTTGAATTTCTCGGATCAAGACTTCTCTGGTGCCGTTCTGCTCAATATATCCGTCCAGGGCGTCGATAATGATAAAACCCTTTGAGAAGCCACGTACGACCTTTTAGCAACATAGATGAGTATTCAGCCAGTGATGATCGAGTTGGCCTGCTACTGTGGCTATTATGCATGTCTCTAACATCTTTCATCATGATAGAGCGGCGTTCCATGATTTGTTTTAGCAAACTAGCAAGCAAATTCACTGGCGTTTGATCTCATTCGTTATGATTGCAATAGATGTAAGCGATACCGACATCTTGGGATCTGAATTGATGCTCGAGATGATTGATGATAAAGGACCTGGGCACGTCCACACTTTAGTCTTGTGAGCGAAAAATCAGTCGTGATGAGTCTTTGTACGCAAGAGTGGTTTTACCAGCGCCGGCTTCGGCTTGTCAGCACGATGTGAGTACAATAAATTTCAGGGAGCAACACTACGCATTCCAGGACACCAGAGGGTCTCATCAGAAGAACATATCCATCTTTTGAATTCATCGGCGTCCAACAGCCACCTCCCTGTTCCCCCGTAAATTCTATCGAAAGTATCAGTTTGCTTGCTCCAGAAGCTTAGGGGAGAAAGCCAGCGTAGGGTTTCGCGGTCCTCTTGCGCTAGATTACATTAGCTTCTTATCAACAGTGGGAGTAGTATCCGGTTCGAATTACAATCTAATTGCAATTTTGCAATATTATCTCTGACCGACAAAACAGTGTCTCCCACCTTGGTGAGATCGTCTTTGACTGCATGTGATAAATCGCTGTAACTAATCAGCGAATGTGACGCTTGTGTAGACAGAATCTTCTAAGACGATCGAAACGGCAAGAACATAGAATGGTGAACAGGTAGAGTTAGATAATCGAGACCAACAATATGGTATCATGCAGACGACAATGACGAACAACGAAAACCCACAGATTATCCCTTTGCAAAGCAAGTCCAACAAGCGATTTTATACGATCTATGCGAGACAAAATATCAACAATCACTTTCTGATCAAGCGTCCAAAGCAACTACGACCCAAATTTCTTTAAACCAGATTGCGGTTTCAGCTTCTCTGCCAGAAGTTCCATAGCCTCTTTGAATTGATCAAGTGGCCCATTGTCCACACCTAGCGACCGAACGCCCAAAAGCCAGGGGTCACTCGAAGTCGATTCTTCTACTCTGTATCTCAGAGAAGTGAAAACGGTTGTAAGGCTGGCTATTTCTATTGCAAGCCTAGCCCGATCATTCGGCGCATCTTTGATATCATTGATGTAGCCAACAACCTGCGTGGTGGCAGTTGTTATTTGAGCGACACTAGCAGCAAGACCTACTGCAGTGGCTGGGTCCATCGTATTGGTGGCCTAGGGGAGCGATGCCAAATTCTTCTGAGTGCCCAAGGACGTTCGAAGAGGATGTATGGCATCTTTTACTATGTCTCGAACGTAGACGCTGATTTCGATCCACTAGAATCATAACACAGCAGCCTATGACCTGGCTCATGCAAGAGGCTAGTACAGCAGCCGGGTAGACACAGGCCTCACGCTTGTCTCACCTCAAGAGACCACAGAAAGTGACTTCTAGTGATTGTTCTGGGAAAGATGGAACCAATTAGTGTATTTGTGTCCCCACGTGAGTAGACTAGTTTAGGCCCTTTCGTCCTGAGCCTAACGGAGACCTATCGATATCCAACCCAAGGACAACACATCAGGTATGCATGGACAAGGTATCCAGAGTACAATATGCGAGATGTAGAAAGAATCGATTGTTCCAACAAAAAGTGTTTCTTGACAGAAAGAAGAATATATAGGCTCGTTACCACACTGATAGCATCAAGGACTGTTCCGCAGTAAGATAGTCCTCGTCAGCACAGCACTTGTACTCAGAAGAAGTCATCCAAATGTTGAAGACCTTCTGGATCACTTTCCCATGTGCTCTAAACCCCACCAACTCGCTGCTTGATCACTCAAAAACCGCCCAAACATCTTCCACGTCTTCCACGTCTTCCATGAATCTCTCTAGACCTGCAGTGAAGAAAAAATTGACAGATTCCGTAGTCTCGGCCCTAGGACCGAGTTCTCCACCCTTATGCCCACGAGTTCAAAACGTTCCGTTGGGACTCCATTACCTTTCGAAACATTGCATGTTAGTGATCCCATAAACTTTCCCTCTTGTCAGACTTGGGCTTGGTGGCCGCCGTAAATCTCTCTTGAAGGGTTCAAGTCGCCATCCTCAGTGTTTGGGCTCGAGCAAGGCTTGGAGATGCTCCTTAAAAACTTTTTCTTTGGCGTACTAGACACTCTCTTCCAAGATGCATGTTGAAATCTCGCATGGTAACAGAGTGATCGGACATGGCAATTTTCCAACACGCCCGTATATTGTCACACTCAATGATAATACTTATAACCACGCTACAATCAAAGACAAGAACGGGCTCATAAGTCTTCCAGGTAATCATTCCTTCAAGCCGTTCTCCGACCTGTCAATGCACAGCCAGCACCATGTGCAATAGTAACGTCTCGTTCGTGATTATTCCTCTGCTCTGTGTTGATATATCGACGTCGTATGGGACATATTGTATATTGGAGAGCTCGTTACCTTGGAGGAAGAAAAGGTTAAATCTACTAGCGGTGGTCAGCCCTATGAGGCCAAGATTATTAATCCCCCCTCGTCCCTACTTCCAATACACCAGGCGTTCTTCTTCAGCCGTATCACCAACATGGATTGACTACGAAAGGAGCTGTGACAGAGACTGCCTGCTGTGTGGCTGAGGAAGAACTCCATTCTTGTGGCTACTGGGTTTTGGTATGGTCAACGTTTCAGCTTTTTGATGTTTTGCAGTAATCAATAAACCTCCCTCTTATTAGACGCTCTGTATCGCATTGCTGCAGCTGTCGTGATCGGAATGATATCTGAAGGTTTTAACTCGGCAGGCGCGCCTGCAGAGCTTCGTCTATTAAAAGTCTATCCCAATCTCTGCATCTGTATCTCCCAATCAAATCTCCTCAATGCTAATTTCCCAGCCATCTTCTCGCTTCCCCACCAACTCCACACTCCTCAGGTCCTTCACCACCCAATCCGCGCCAGCATCCTTTAATCTGCCACTGTCGTGCGTAGTCGCAAGCCCCAAAACCATACAGCCCGCAGCCTTCCCTGCCCTCACGCCTGCCGGCGCATCTTCAAACACCAGCACCTCTTGCTCCTCCGCTAAGCCGATGCGCTCGCGCCCAAGCCTGTAGCATGCAGGGTCCGGCTTCCCTGCGGATACATCTTCTGCCGCAACAGAGACGGGAGGTCGCAATAGCGACATTCGGTCAAGCCAGCCACACATGAGGGTGTGGGTGCACGAAGTGACAATGGCCCATAGGGCGGAGGTCTTGTCCAGAGAGTTCAGGAACTGGCGAGCACCTGGGATTTCCCCGGCATAGGAGCCGTATTCTTTTGGAATGAGGCCTTCGACGTAGTTCACGTCTGTGCTAGGTTAGTAGCAGACTAAGGGATAACCAGGAGCAATGAGGCTGACATTCCCAACTAGCTTTCGAGGGATCATACAACCGCAGCGTGTCGATAGATCGTCGGCCACGCGAGCTCTGGATAATAACGTTGGGATCGACGCCAAGTTCGTCACCTAATCTGTACTGTGCCGTAAGTACGAATACGGCGCATAACAGTGGTATGGACCATCGAGATTGAAGTTTCTCCTCGGGGTGACGAAACGGGAAGAGGGGTTCCTGAGGAAGCTATCACTCACTTCTGCCAGTGTTTCACCACTGCCTCTGTAGAGTCTATAATAGTACCATCCAAGTCGATAAGGAAGCCGGCAAAGGTGTGCCTTGTTGATCGAGCAGGATGAGAGTTTTTGTTGGCGTGAGAAGACTCCATCATGGAGATAGGGTAATCACAGGATGATTCCTACTTTTCACCCTCCAATAGGGTAGAAACTTCTCATCAAAGCTTTCGCATTATTTCCGACTGCTCGTACTGTGGTACTACTAGTTAGTAGTACGGTACGGAGATAGGTAAGAAAGATCCTTTCCAGAAACGCGCCGCAGCCCCATGCGTCATGTGTCATGCGTCGGGACGGACTGTTATATACCTTAAGGTACATAGTTGAGCACGATTGGCTTCCGGGAGCGGGGTAATACCTTAGTGCATTCTCAACACGTGGACCATGGTGGTGTAAGGGAAGTTCCGTACAATTTCGAGGCTAATGTACCTACCACGTGTGATGCGGGCAACCTTAGCCTGGTAGCTGGAACCTCGAACCCTCAAATCTTCATACTCTCAAACCTAAGTGATAAGGTAGGTAGGCAACAACTGTCTAGATACATTCCGTTCATACAATCCCGTCATGTACCGGCCATGTTCTAGGTATTGCATTTCCAGTAAGTCATGCTGAATCGCCAAGACCTCAAGTTCTATCTACTCGTATGCCGGGAAGGTGCTTCAGCGGAATATTGCGCTCAGCGTTCCGGCCCACACCACCCGGTGTCCAGACTGGGTCCTCTCCTGTCTGCCCCAGGATGTGTTCGTTAGATCGCAACGACTCGGCCCCAGTGGCAGCATAACCGCCTGAGCGAGGCACCGATCTATTCTTCGAGGGCCATAATCGCTCTTTGAGGGTCTTGCTTGAGCCACTTCCAGAATAATACTGTCCTGGCAATGCAACGTGGGTCCTCTCCGATCTGTCACGGATGATTTTCCCAACGAGAGGTCGCAACGACGGGATTGAAGCGACAAATACCCAAAGGTTCAGTTCAATAATGGCCCACAGTGCCGCGTCCACTTCGTCAACTGGGCGATGCGAATTAGCTCAAAGTAAAGATGCCATACACGTGAAAACTCACACGTAGGATCGAATCCAGGTAATCTTTGGGCAAGAACGAGACGCCATAGTCGTACCGCTGAGACCACAGTCACACTGCACCAGGATCAACACGGATTCTATTAGGAAGTGATGGTACCTACACAAGGCCGAGAAGAAAGGTACTACTTATGGAAAGTCTTTGGGAGAGAGATCTCTGAATATTTGATATAAAATAGACGGGTATAAGTATGACTATTAGGTCTAGCGTAATTGTAAAAACCTCATTGGAGGTGAAAAAGATGTTGTAATTAATGCATCGGCTTGGGACATTTAGGTCCCAGAATCCTCGAACAGGTGTACAGCTGAAAAATCCGACAAAGACCTACAACGGCAGTCAGAACAGCACTAACTAGTGTTAAAGATCCGATACATACTGCAGCAATCATCCAGGCAATGTTCAGCCCCGCCGCTATCTGTATTGGAAGCTTTCCCTTTGTCCCACGGAAAATCCGCCAGTACAAGGCCAAGAGGGAGAGTTTGCTGAGAGTAAGGGCAATTGGATAGGTAATCGCTAAGCCGTACAATCCCTTGAAAAACTCCTCGACATGAAATGGGTCCGACTTGCTTATATGCTGCCCGTAGTAATTAAGCTCCACTTCCGCAATCACTGTAGCAGTATAGCCCCAAGAGAAGATCTGAAGATCGAGCTATTAGATGAAAGCAAGGGGAACGGGATCAAGAGCCATACTGCAGCGCCTAACAATAGCCAATCATCTTTGCCAATCTCGATCTTCGTATAAGCACGTGAAAAGAAACGGAGCACAACCGTAGCAAATGACAGGCACATAAAGAAAATGGCCACAGCATTGATCTGAGGTCCATAGTCGGCGTTGATATCGAGGCCCGGAACTATAGGCGTTTTGAAAGACATGTTCATGTGTATAACGGAAGCAGCAGTAGTCCAAGGTGGCACTGGTGGTTCATATAATCAAGAGCCGTAAGCAGCGCTTTATGTAGATTGGGGGCGGTATGCCAAGCCCTTTCGGACATTGCAAAGCGTACCTTATGAGGGGGGGAGACAGATCTAGCTGCACACGGATCGACGAGAAATGCATAAAGGTACTTCCTTATCAGCAAGTTGAGCTATAAACCGAGATCCGGCACCAGTGGGTGCAGAAGTCGTGCGACTAGGTATGAGCGGCAAAGTCCGAGTAGGATTTAAGCCCCAATGGTTGCCCCACTAGTGCGGTTCCGAGCGTTATTCCCTGGATGACGGGATCAATATATAGCGTACCAGGGCATGAAACAAATAACGTGCCCACTCAGGGCGGTTTTTGATAATGGGAAAGACACTAGAATGCAGAAGCCCAGATCAACCAATCGCCCAAAGTAGGTATCGTTCCACTAGAACCGTCCTGAGTACGGATTGGAAGTGCTTGAAACACAAACTGACAGTCTACTACGAATCCTTGGTGGTAAGACAGATGTTGCAATTCTGTAGAGGAAGAAGAATATCAATGCAAGCAATCTTGGTTTGATTCCTAAATACTAGGTATTCTTAGTCCGTGTGTCCGCGAGAGCTTAGGTATTTCTTGCGGATATCATTAGCTTCAGTCTCCTCGCTGCGATTCAAAGCCGCCCATTTTGGCTCAGTCTGGAACAAACGGGTAGCATTGATGTACTGAATGGAGGCTTAGTTAGCACTGTCGCATTGCACCAGTAGTCGTTAGATACATACATTGTCCTCATCTACAGTGAACCGATGGTATATACCAGCTGGAAGCACAAGCAGGTCACCCGGTTCCGCTTTGATTCGAATCCACTTGTCATCTGCGTCGCGGACGTCGAAATATCCGTTCCCCTTCAGTATGTATCGGATCTCTTCGTCCTCGTGCATGTGCTCATCAAAGAACATCTTGATCTTATCCTCGTACGCCGAACCCATGGCGCTTGGCGAAACAGTAATCTCATCGCGGTTGGCGTAGTTGCGAGTTTTGGCGAGATTCTCGAGGTTGGAAGAAGACGAAGGAGATGAAGGTGGAAAGCAATGGTAGAGCACTCCGATGGCCGAAAGATCTTTTGGGGAAAGCCCAACCCCAGAATCGTGAGGAAGGCGGCAGTCGCCCTGGAAGAATCAGTGTTACTTCTTGAGATATCCATGGGAGCTTACAGCTTGGTTGTCGTGATAGTAAAGTCTCATCTTTGTATACTGTAGTCTTTGTATGAAGATGTACTCGAGGTTATGATTTTCAGAAATCCATCAAGTTCTGGTCTAAAGACATGTGAAACATTACAAATGAAGCGAGATAAAATACGTGACAGGTGAATACCAAAAGGGCATCTACTAAGGTACGTATACGCTATAACCTCTAAGACCCAACTGGTAGTGATAATCTACCCTAGTAAAATACAGAGAACATCTCCATTTTCCGATAATCAAACCTGATCGTTAAAACCTCCATACTCGATTACTTACCTCGAGTATCGAATTTGCAGGTGGGCTGAGCTAATCCCGATCTGAAATAACCAGAACAGTGATACATAACTGCATATCATGGCGTTGCCGTCTCGATTAGCTTCCATCGAATGAAAGATTACCAAGACGAGCGAACGTACATCCGGTGCAAGCTCGTTTCGGTCATGTTCCGCGCTCCATATATCTCCTAAGTCTTACGCCAGGCTCCTCGTGTCAGAGTTGCTCGATTTATTCACAGGTGCGAATCCTGCGTCCATGGAGCCCCACCCTCTTCGACAAGACAGCTTTTGCGGGCATCGCAGCATTGTCAATGGATATGATGCATAATCGGCAAAACCGTGTGATTACCTTATTATCCTCGCTCCATTTCCGTTCTCAAGTCCATAACAGGATTCAGAGAATTTCGGGGCGAAACATTTTCATCGTCGTTGATCTGCAATTCCTGGAATTCATTCGACATGCCGGGCTTCATCGAGTTGGTTAGTGCCAAATTGAAGTGGTCAACAGGGCTTTTTTAGCAGTCTGTCCCCGTGTTCATAGCAGCAGTCTAGGTAGCATCCTAGGCAACACGCACCAGCCATCTCGAATGGGTTTGAAAATTACTGATCAATACATTCGTCAAAAAGACCCCGACTGTGCATATGCGCAGCATCAACTGAGCACAAAGAAACATCGATGAACGACGAAAGCATCGACGCTGAAAATCGAGCGAATGAGATAGAACTAACAGATTGGCTAAATGGTTTGAAGGTGAGAGTCGCAGTTCGCATATGTCGCGCATATACTAAAAAGAAACTCAGCTCGTTCAATGTCGAAGACGATGAGAAAGATGATAATGCAAATCACAAGCTGAACGACGAGAATGAAGAAGAAAACACACAAGAAAGATCTGACAAGAAGAACGAAAGCGATAGCTTGTTAATGAGCATGTCACAAGTTGAGTTCATGATTTCGCATGTTTTGTGCATATGCTAAGCATATGTAGAAGAATCTTCGCTCGTCTTGCTATTCATGATATATGCGTGGTCTGTGATTGTGCTGTTTCCTCGATGTTTCGCTCAAGCTGTGCATATGCACGGCTTCAATACTTCGCTCTTGCTGTTTGTCTTCTAGCTATTTTGGCTAAATAATATCATTTCTTGAGCTCATGATTAGCATATGCAGAAAGCTGAGCCGGGGTTGGAATAATTTTGAACTCATGATTATTAGCGTGTGCACAAAGCTATGGAATCCTTGGCATCGCGCCCCCACCCAAATTTACTATTGAATCCAGACATTCTTGATATTCTCGCTACCACCAAGTCTTGAAAGCCTGTTTTCGTGTTAAAGAAATCAATCAAAATGATAAATGTGAAGCTGTTCAAACGTTTCACAGTGCTAACATCGTTGTAGCCCCTTCCTTTCAACCCTCGAAGCCATCATGCCGTCGTCACGTCGAAGTCAGAATCTATCTTTAGAGAATTCACTCATTCCCTCAAGCAAATAGAGAGACAGATAACGCACCTCACATTCGTTCGAGATGATGAGTTCTTCTATTCGACAATTGCAATGAATGCTCGCGTTATTCATGATGATTACACTCCTCGGAGCCGAAAAGAAACTGCATAGAGGTAGCGATTCATCTGCTAGCTATCGAAAGAAAGCCTCGTCGTTGAATTAGCCTTCACGAATACCTGTACAGAAAGGGTAGATAGTCATCGATTGTATATGCTGATAGAACGCTTCAGATATGTTCTCTCTTTCTGGAGACTTGATAGCGAGCTGGTTCATCAACTGATGCGTAGACTTGATGACATCACTTCGTAGTCTCGTTGAACAGAGTCTCATCGACGAACACAAGCTGCTCAGTCATCAGCTGCAACAGGTCGGCAATTCAGTTTAATCGCAGCTCATCGTTCTGTCTGATGTCGACACGCTGTCTCTTCTTTTCACTTCAGTGTCTCTTTTTCAGAATTCTGAATATCGTGAATCTATGAACATGTATACCCCACTTCTCTCATAGAAATCAAATCATCTCTTTCTGCATAGCTCATGACTGTTGCTTCAGATATGTAATTTGGAAGTCTTCAGCGGCCGGAAAGACCTTTCGAGGGACGCTCTTCGGACGAAACTGAGGTCTAAAGGGAGAGCTATACATGAACCTCTTCGATGATGGCGAGGGGGTTCCAATGTAAAAGCAGAAGGCGTAGTATCTTCGAGCGAAGGGCCGGAGCCAGCGGACCTGTCATAGCTACACAGAAGATCAGTAGTTGAGGGCTTTGATCAGCTTCATATTTACCTGTTTGATTTATTTAACACGAAAACAGGCTTTCAAGGCTTGGTGATAGCGAGGATATCAAGAATGTCTGGATTCAATAGTAAATTTGGGGGGGGGGGGCCGCGACAAATGCAATGCACACGCTAATAGCATATGCAGAAAGTTGAGCCGGGGCCGAAACCAAAAAAAAAAGTTCCGGCCCTGGCTCAACTTTTCCAACCCCCCACCAACTGTAACCCCGTAAGCTTCTACATATGTACGGAATATTCGAACTTCATTTCCAGGACATTATGCGAGCTGATCTCGACCACATGTATTAGATGATTCTTAGTACTGCCATTTGCATTGAAAATTTCTCAGATACTGAATTGATTCCACGTCACCTTGTTCGTGCGATGGTTTGTGGACAAAGAAGATTGCGTCAGGATAATAAAATCCCCTGGCAATAAACATCTCAAGCGGTTGCCTCTGGTAGCTATTTTGGGTCCAGGTTAGTTCATGAACTCGAAGAGTCCTTGACAAATGAAAGAGACAGTCGGTCTCACAGGTCAATGCTTTGAGTGACTTTTTCCTTGGTCCAAAAGCATATTTGGCCTTGTGTCAAAAGCAATCGTTTGTTACTGTCATCCTCGTAAACAATGGCATTGTCCATGACAGCCCTTCAGGCTTGCCACAAGCCATCAATATCTGCTAACGATCCTGCAAAA
>JAABUS010003626.1_pt1 | contig 24446 bp, 27 predicted proteins | sample 5560161 | NCBI WGS metagenome assembly JAABUS01 (sample SAMN10711885, study PRJNA513376) | rock metagenome | isolation source: Antarctica rocks | place: Antarctica: Victoria Land, Trio Nunatak nord | collected 2016-01-04
AGATTGGCTCCCAAGCATTTCAACGGGCTGACTGCCTTCCCTCCCCACCAACGACGACACCTATGGGGCCCTGCCCCTGCCCCCTTTTAGAGGAAGCGGGGCTGGAGGGGTGGCTGAGCATCAGAGCAACGCAGATCCGGCGACATGTCCGTGCGAATCAGGAAGACGCGGTTCCCGAGGCGCGAGACAGTACCGTGCGCAGGGGTTGGGGTGAGATGTGCGCTGTTGGATCGGCTGGAGAGAAAGGGAAGGGGGAGCTGGATGGCAGAGAGGGGTGTGGAGGATGAGGATGATTGTTCGGTTGGGGGTGTGGGAGTGGGGGGATTGGGGATGGGGGTTGGGTGGGGGGTTGGGTGGTTTGGTGGTTTGGTGGTTTGGAGGGATATAGCGGGTATTCTTTATTGGTGGGCTTGCGGAGGAGAGAGGGGGAGAGGGGGGGGGAGAGAGGGGGGGGGAGAGTGAGAGAGGGAGAGGGAGGGAGGGAGAGGGCGAGAAGGAGGGGGGGAAATTGGGGGAGGGAGATGGATGAGGATGAGGATGGCGATGTGCATGGTTGGGTTTTTGTTGTTGTTGCAGGCTGGTGTATACTAAGCACGGATGAAGTACTGTTCTCTCTGAAATACATCCTCGTCATTCTCCGTCACCACCTGGTTTCCGGCTAGTTATCCATATCACGGTGTTTGCTTTGTGGAGGAGGACGAGCAAAGATCTCCCCTACCACAAGGGGCCTCGGACAAGGGAATCGGTAAGCAACAGCCCTTGAGCCCTTCCCTTTGGTAGAAATATGTTCAACGTCGGCCTCTCGTCAAGAAGAGCATTGCGAAGTTCTTCCGAACGACCCTTTTCTTGTTAATGGCTCCTCGACAGTGATGGAGACTAATGTAGTGTATCTCCTGGAGATGTGCTTCAGGCTGAGGGTTCTCGGGCTTCAGGCAGGCAGATAGGTGGGTTGGTCCACAGAATTGTAAAGACCATGGATGCCATCCATTCTTGCCTCTGAATGATGTTCGTGAATGCTGTACGGGGTACTGGGTATGGAAGAATGGGGATTTTTAAATACCTCCATGAATTCAAAGAATAACCTCTTGGGCCGCAAAGGGTATAAGGTATGGTAAGCCATTCCCAACCACGGACGACCCTGAATGGCAATAGCTTGGTCGATTTGGGTTTCATCGCCTGCAAGCAATCGAGCTCGATCATTCGCAGCTTGCGTAGTTCGGTTACGGTTTCGTAGGCATTAGATATGCAGCCTTGGCAGTAGAGGTTGGCTTCGTAGGCTTGGCCGAAATGTCCATGTCCATGGTCACAGAATCTCATATTGTATGTCGTCGCTCCCATCTCGTATTTTTGCTACAGGTGACATCCTGAGAAGATCCGTAAGAGGAGAGAGACTGCTGGTGCAGACAGACCTGGCCGGGATTGATACTCGGACAATTCCTCAACGTTTTGCCATTCCTTTGGGTGCTGATACAATATATGTAAGGTATGCTGTACTATCTGTGAGAATCTTTGAGCTAGTAGTCGCGGACTCTTTATAGGCTCGCGGTCGTCGGCCAGACAGGAGCACATAATGTTGATGAGCTCCTTTGACAGCGTCTCTGTCGACGCCATGGTTTGCAGCATGACGGGCTCGAGAGAGTTTGGTCGATGAGTCGAGCTGGAAAGAGAAGATGAGCTCAAGGTTGCAGCTTCGTCATGGGTTTTATATATTTGGCGGCTCCTATTAGATGCATACATCATCAGAAACAATACGTAAACCCTATAACCGTCAGCACAGCATAGTCTCGTCAAAACATCAATCACATCTGTACTCGTGCCACTTGCACAAGAGGCACGACACGCTACTCATATTACCACCAAACTGCTCCAAATGACGACACACCGCGAAGATTCGATCGATTAGTTCTGTGCGAGAAAAACCATGTTACACGCTCAGCCAGATTGCTCAATGCACCCATTATCTCTGGACCCCTATTCTGGACGCCCAGAGAGTAGAGGAATGAGTCCGCACCGTGCTTGAGGTAGTATAATTTCTCGTTGGCCCGTTCATCGTGTCCGAGCCACTCGTAAAAATCATACTCTCGGTATCAGGGATCAGGTAGAAAAAGCTTAAGACTGTCCATCTCATATTTCAACTGAGGATTTGCCTCAAACAAATATGGCGATTCATGGCTGGCTTAGGCCACAGCATTCGTGACCTCTATCAGTATCTGATCAGGAATTTAGGGATACAACAAGATCGAGGATAAGGAGTGTCTTTGTTGATAACGGCAATTTCGTGCGCCAATGCTAATGGGCATTGGTTTGTTCGATAAGCATGCTTCTTGTTTCTTTCCCAAGCCATCTGCTTGCATCGTTTCGTTGCTCAAAAAGTCTCCACCTTACCAACCGGATTTTTCTGTTCGGTCGGTCCGTTACCATTTCTGAAATGCACACTACTCACATGTGCCACGCAATTGATGATTGTCTACTTCACAGACACTACAATGGAAAACCCGCAAGCGGATTGGACAGCCAATGAACACCAAGGATGAGAGTATCAGAGCGAAAGTACCAAGGAAAAGAAGGCCATTACAGTCTTCGCACAATGCCGAGATAACTAGAGGATAGCGTAACAGCAAAGCAAAGCACGCTGGGGCAGCGATTCAGAATAAGCAGGAAGGCTACCAACTGAGCGTGCTGATAGAGCAGCTAATACACGTAAAAAGTTAAGTAATGGTGACCAAAGCCATGCTGTTTTGATCTTGTATGTAGCACACTAAAGGATCATGGAGGAAATGATGTGACTCCGTGATGTGGGAAGGCGATATATCTCCAAGAGTGAACTGGAGTTCAGGCGCTAGTTTAAATCGGGGTTTCACTTTTGTAATCGTTGGGTTTTTGCCAAGCCGTGATATCAATGATGCCGAGTCAGCCGGTGTCATCTCAGTCAGCCGGACTTATTATCTCGCCTTCTGGATGTAATTGATAAGGTGTATATCTCGCTGTTTCATACGTCTTGAAATGATAAAGATGCAAACTATTATTGTTTATAGACTACTTGTGACGTTGTTGGATTTTGGTTCAATTCATGGGTCATTGAAGGCAGAAACATGGCAGGCGGAGACTTCAGTCATTGCGAGCGATCATCTCCAAATCTCAATGGGAGGTGTAACGCATATGATACTGTATCCTAGAGCACTGCTCCTTCCAGCATCCATTCCCTCTCAATCAATGAGAGGATCCCCGAGACCGGTCCCGAGTGTAGAGGACGAGCCTACAGCTCCACGCGCTGCTGATATCCACTGATCCAGGTGTCGACGGGTCCACATAGAAGACCACTGATCCTCCCCTAAGTCCGCCCCGGACGAACCCTCGGTGCGTGCACCCCTCGACCCTTTCCCACCGTCCATCAGCGGCGACATAGAGTCTAATTAATCCAGCATACCAGATGCCGCGAGGCGCGAGCGTCGCTGTCCTCCACCATATCAAAGGTGCCAGCCGATACGCAGTATCGGAAGAGAGACGGACAGGGCCGCGACAGCTGTAAGGGTGGGCAAGCCCAGACGACCTCGAGCGTTCGCAGCCTGTCGAACGACGTATTATGTAAAGCGAATGGCTGCAGTATCGATATTCCCACCCATTCCATAGCCGTGAGGCTCCGCGATCTTGTGTAATGCAGGACTTGTGAGCCTCCCATGAACCGACCATAGTGTATAGCGGCCTGCCGAGTGGATTGCAAAAAAGAAAGCAAAAACAGAGCAACGCTCGCTAAAATGACGCAGGACAAAACACAAAACACAAACAAGTAGGGGTATCTGATAATGGTCCACGGTACGATCCGAAAATGGCAACAGCCGGTGACGGGGCTGGTCTTCGAGCATGACGGGCGCCGTCTGCCAATCCAGTATAATGTTTGAATTATACTGTGAGCTGGGCGGCGGAGAATGATGCCCCTGTTGCTACCAAACACCAGCTCGAGAGCTTCCTCTCTCACATGGCATACGGCATGGCAAAGTTCTGGTACTGATTGTCCCAGCCAAAACCGCCATACCCAGCACTCATGCTACATTGCTGTTGCACAAGAGTACTGGGTAAAGGCAGCTGCGGAATGGGTGCCATGCACATCGGCGCACTGTAATATTCGGATGAAGTCGTGCATGAGGTGGTGTAAGGTTGGCTAAAGGAGGGCGCAGGCGAAGGAAGTTGAAGTTCGTTCATACTCATGCTGGTCCACATACCATGGCTCGAGTCCGCTGAGGAGGTTGTGCTAGGACTGGAAGGAAGAACTCTCCAAGAATCCATAGGTGCGGAGTGCGCAGGATAGCTGTGATCCCACCAGGTATCTGCACCTGTTGAACTTGGGAGCAGTGGAGCGGGGCGGACAACGTCGACAAGCCTTGGCGGAGGAGGCAGAAGTGGGAGAAACATGCCCATGATGGATGTTTTCACCTCTTCGCTTCGACCGCAAAGCAGCTCGCCCGCGCCATCCTCCTCCAGTCCCTCCAAAGCCACGGCGCTGGTGCGGTATACGAATTTGTTTGCGGCTTGCACAAAATCCTCGTGCAACTTCTTGAGTTGAACCTCCTTTTCCGACCAGTGCCATGTACTCGCAGCGGTGTCGACAGAGTGTATCTCCTTGTGATATTCCACCAGTGCTTCGATCGTCTCGGGGGTAAGCTTGAAAGCAACCTCGTTTTGGGATACCATATCCACATGTACAACGTAAGCCTCAACGTAGATGACCTGGTAGTTGAAGAGAGCCTCGATCAACGGATCCGAGTCTTTTCGAAGTTCCGACTCAGGCGCCTTCGGTAGCATCAGAGTGCACAGCGTCCAGATGGCCGAGGGCGACGATAGAGTTTCGGTTAGACATCGGAAATGCTGGGAAACATTATTCAAAGGCCTCTTGACTCGGTTTATCCTCTTTAATGTTGCGGTTAACCAAGGCTCGACCTTGTTGGTGAGAACGACATTTGGAGTTCCGCGAGGCGCAAAGGCTGCCGCTGATGCGGGTAGTAGAGTAATAGGCATGATAGCCGCGTTATAGATTCGTTAGGGGCGTAGGTAGGTCATGCAACGGGAAGTACAACAAGTAAAGTAATAAATAGCATAAGAAGAAAAGAGATGATGATTACTGGCCGCCAAAAAGAATATAGAAGAGTGTGTGGTCGTGAAAAGAGATCGGTGGTGGAAACCGAAGATGAGGATGAAAGGCCAAAAGTCTAGGGTGGGGGATCCAAACCATTTTAATGGGAAAGTTATCACAGCCACTGCGGGCTTTGGGTCTCTGGGAGCGCGCAGAGAAAAGCAACTAATGCATGTTGTAGAAGCTAGGCATGCACGTCGCAAAAGGCCGCGATTTTGGCTAGGATATGTGCAAAATCAGCGTGTCTCGGTAAGGACGCTCCCGCGTACAGCCCCAGCCCAGACCCGTCCAGGTTTCTCGCCACGCACAAGACCATGCAGATGGCCTTGCCATAGCTGAACGGCCAACAACCTCTGACCTCCGAGCTCTCCCCATTCGCACAATTCGAGATTAGATATCATCATGCTTGGATCGACATTCACATCCGCCATATTGAACTATATCTCCGATGCGTACGGTGTTGGACTACACTTTCATCCTGTGCGCCATCGTATTCCTACCGGTGCTAGCATCGGTACTCAAGGTGAAGCGATTGCATCAGTCACTACTATCTACGCGTTTTCTGATACTTCCTGCGGGCAAAGAGACGCCTGAGACTCCGTGCCTCGAAACATACAGTCCACCTTGAAGCACGCGCCGACAGTGTCGTCATATTCGCGAAACAGAAGCCGAATCTCAGAGGTGTGTCTAACCGGTCGGTCATCTGCCTTCAGCTTCCCCTGGGGAAAGCTAGATCCCAGCGTCCGGCGGCTTTGATACTTGTTTGGGATCCATCCTCCCTTCTACCTGCCCTGAAGCTACGGTTACTCTCCGCGACATGCGCAGATGACCACTCGTTGCCTCCCAGAATGCAGCCAACCCATGCTAGTAATCCGGTGTGGTTGACTGCCCCAAGTGCTTCACGTGGATTCGTTGAGCTGTTGCGGGTTGAGCATGCGCTTGTCGTCTAATCCCTGCTCCGCTGTCTGATTGGCTTAGTACAATAGGTTTAGCTTCTTTACTCCTCATCAGTCATGTGATGCGACTACGTTCTCCCAAAAGTACGAGATGCAAGTACGGAGTATCAGTGTCTCATGATCTATTGTTTCCCGGATCATGCGTGGATGCCCTGTACGTCGCTCTCCTCCGTTGCCACTGATGATCTAGCTCCATTGATGTGCTGGCTGCCGACGTAGTTCTAGTGTGTGGCTGTGGATCGAAATATCAAGCGCAAGCGAGATACGCCACATATATTTTTAGATCGACCTCGGTCTGCCGGAATCAGTCAAGATTTACCAACTCATCGATCTTCGCCCATTGTGCAGAAGCATATGCTACGATGTACTTCTACACATACACAGGGCATTGATGCATTCGATAGTGCAACCGAACACTGGTTGAACATCTGGATCCGGGGAGCGGGCAAGATACTTGAGGCTGCTACGTTTGAGGGTAGCGAGGCACGACCTGTTCTTGCCACAAGCATGTACACACTGGTCTAGCATACTGTAGCCAGCAAGTCTTGATATCAAGTCGTTAAGGGAGCTGCCAGGATGACAAATCTCGGGATTGGAACACTTTGATTAAGTCGCTAAAATACGAAACATGCAAGTCTGAGTCACAGTCACCACTTGACGCGGGTTGTCACGGTTGTTTTGAACCAGAGTTTTCGCGTCAAAGACACGCATATCGTGACAGGAAGATCTAGATGGTGATGAAACGTACCTCAGACCAGACCGAAGAAGTGTTTGAGGCTTCGGAAGCCTACTTCACTGAGGGGCTGATAGATTCGCTGAACAGGCTAATAGATGCCAGGCAGGATTCTTGAAGGAACTCTCTTTGTGTACTTGTTCCAATCCTTGCCGTACTTTCGCTTGCACTTCGCCTCGTCTCTCATTTCACGATGTATCAAGAGCACCGCGAAGTAGACAACGTAGAAATATGTGAACATCATGCCCCAGCCTCTGGCTTGTCCTTGAACGATGTCGGGCCTGACGGGGAATCCTCCTATGATGCCACCATGTGCGGGTGACCTGTTGTTGTCTGGAAGGGAGCTGTTGAGGATCTGGTAGCCTGCTGTACCAGTGGGTAGGCAATACGACCATGACATGATGAAATCGCCAAGGTAATTGATGTGTCGCGCAGTTCCCCACCAGCCCGAGACTAGCAATTTGCTACCTACCTTGGTATTGATGTATTCAAGATGAGCCACTCGCGGATCACTAGGGTCGGTGCGGAACCGGTTCTTCTCGTTGTTGGCAGCGCGGAAGATATAGTAGCCGACGGCTTGGGTAGCGAGGACCCCAAGGCAGCCCCAGTAGCCCAGGTTGACCGGGTATACTGCGAGATATCGCGCTTGAAATGAATAGATGAATGGCAGCCAGACCAGATCTCCAAAAGCCAGCATGAATCCAAAACCGTCGTTAGTGATGTCCATGGTTGTCAGAATGGCCGGCTCCATCCAAAGTGCGTCGAAAACGTACAAGGCTTGGAAGATCGTGATCAAGACAATGCTGTCACTAATGTATCCGTAGGTCTTATACTGGCGAACGACAAAAGCTAGGTCGAGTAAAACCCAGCCGAGCATACCAGGCCGAAGCTCACAGAAGGCCTTGATATCAACGGCGCCCAAAATGGGGAGAGTAACGCGAGGATTAAGCTCACGACCAATGAACCAGTCGTAGACGATATTACCAGAATGGCCGCCCGCTGCTAATTCGCGCTTTTCTTGATTGCCTGCCTTTACGGTGAAGCTTCGGTAGTAACAAAAACATGCGAGCACAGATGCAATCCCCAGATTCGCAGTAATCAGGTGAACATAATGATCCCAAATATACTGCCAGAGGGCGAATTCTGGTCCTTGCATCACTGTTCCAATGGCGGCCATCGATAGCATCGTGATCGCCGAACTGAATGCTATGTATATAAGCTAAAGGGTAATGCATCTTGAGACCAGCTAATCTTACCGTTGAACTTGTACTTCATCCTACCACCGGAGCTGAGCTCAACACCCTCGCTCTCGGTACTAGGAAGTACCACCTGCAGCAACAGGCTGAGGAGATAGTAGGCTAGCACCCAGCCTGTAACTTCCGCATCCACAAGGCCAAGGACTCCATTTGCGGGCCACCCGACATCTGCCTTCAATTTGGCAGCTGTGAGGGACTTGGGATATAGAACGGATGGAACAGGGCACCCGGAGATGTCATTGCACAGGAAGGCTGCAGCATAGCATACTAGAGGTAGACCGAATGATGCAACGAATGCTCCGAGGCTGGAGCAATTTCAGCATGTCAAATCTTAATTGCAGCCTTCAGGGTACGTACGGTCCACCAAATTCGTAGCCATGAGATGGCTGTGCCAGCAGCTGGGAATTGCGCTCACTTTTCGACATGACAATGTTATTTTCTAGAGGCGTATGTTTAACGATTATACAAGTATCGCGTCCGCGATGCTTAGCGCGAATATCGGTCGTGTCAAGGGTTCATTTAGGCTTAAAAGTTCTACGGAACATCGCCGAGCTCCAGGCAGTTACTCCTGGCAGGATTCCTCATGTGTCGAATTGACGGAATATTTCAACAAATACCGCAGCTGCGAGGACATCTATCGTTTTCACTTGGACATTGTAAACCGTTCAGCACCGCTAACATTGGCCAAATTGGATTCAGCTTAGGCTTCTCAACGGCGACAATGCGCCGCCATGCCCTCACCGCCCTGTTGTCCATCCTCATCTCTGCCGTCTTCGCGGTCGACAACAGACCTTTGAAGCCTTGCACGATCGTCTCTCCTTCGTCGGGCGATTTCTATGACCTCAACACGATTACTAAGAAAGTGAACAAAGATGACCGGACAGAAAGCTGGCATTCTCGGGGCTACGATTACGGAACAAACTTTACCCTCAACTTTTGTGCGCCGGTGATAGAAACGCTGGAGGATGTTGTAGGCGTGGATGAGGCGTTGTGGCAGAATGTTACCGCATTTTACAAGCTAGAAGGGAAGACATATTCGATAGGGTGGGAATATTTCTGCGCATCGGTAATACTAGATTTGTGAGGTTCAAGAGGCTGACAAAAGGACCTTTTGATGTAGGCAGGCATCCACAGAACCCATCTTCCGCGGTCGCAAGCTTGTCCTCACCTATACCAAAGGTTCACCGTGCGATGATCAGAGCACCCGTCCCCATATCCCCAGGAAACTTCTCGATGACGACGACAATGAAGACAAGAAGCATCGAGACGACGATGACGATGATACAGACGACGACAGAGCTGACAAGGGCAAGAATAAAGAGAAGTCCAAGCGTCGGAGGAAGTCTACCATTATATCCATGACGTGCGATCGGGAATCACTGGCTGCGAAGGCCCACGTCTCATTTATCGGTGCCAGTCCTGACGAATGCACTTATTTTTTCGAGGCGAAATCGATAGGTGCATGTGGTGGTGTGATTCAAAATACCCAGCAAACCATAGGGCCTGGAGGTGTATTTGGCGTTATGTGAGTGCTCCTCGGGATACAAGCCGCCAAGGCGAACAAAGCTAATCGCCATTGCAGAGCTCTCATAGCAGCAGCCGTCTACTTCCTTGGGGGAATTGCCTACCAGAGAACTGTGATGCACCAGCGCGGCTGGAGACAGCTGCCAAATTACGTGATATGGGCTGGCATCGGAAGCTTTTGTCATGATATATTCGTTATCCTGACATCAGCATGCTCCCGCTGCCTTCCCCGCCGGAAAGGCTACAACCAACTCCCTACATCCAGCCGTGGGGGGAGAGGTTCGCGCTCGGAGCAGGAGAATCGATTGATAGATCAATTGGACGAGGAGTGGGACGATTAGGGCACTGCCTTCATTGTTGCGTTCAGGGAAACCATGTTTACTTCGTTGCGTCTGTAACACCATGTATAGATATATGACCGCATTAGAAGGCTGGCATCTGCATCATGCAAGGGCGCTCCAAAAAGGTATGGGTGGTATCAGGATATGACTTATTATAGGTTTATCGTCAAATGGGCAGGATCACTGGTGAACGTTTTGGGTGCGATGGGGATTGTCGTTGCTTTGCCGAAAGGTTGGATGAGGAGTTGATTCAGAATCGAATCTACCTTACTGGTCTGAAAAGCAAGCCATGCTAGAGCATCCGATCTCCCATCATGTTTGATTCTATCGTATTTATTGTCATCACGCTGCTACTGCTTCGTGCAACATCTAGGCCGTTTGGATGACTTTAGGGTTGAATGATCCAGAAGCGCCGTCTTGTGATCGAAGATGGCAAACGAAACCTCTGACTTATAATGTACAGTAGTCTCATACAGCACCAAGTGTGCCATTCTCCTTTGAGTCGTATATACATGTCTTAGTTGAGAGAACTGGGCAGACCCTTGCGCCGTCGTTTTTGGATGCTTCTTGGAGGGAAAGTGAAGTTTCAGCAATTATGATGACCCACACGTATCATCAACAATCCATGCATGAGGAAAGGTATACTCGAATCAAATCGGCGTCTCATCACACAGCTATAGGCCAAAAATACTTCCCAAACAGCCGAGACGGTACTTTATACTACCACAACACGTGGGACGGGTCTATGCTTTCGTCTCCAGCCAGTCGTACGGGCAACCGCTGGGGAGTATTTATCGGACATGCTCAAGCAGATCACAATGCCTTCCAAACCCGGAACTGCCTCGCCGTTTGGCCAGACCCTTGGATCACGTACTGATAATGGATGCTTTATCGGAAGAAGTCTGGCGCGTTATCACAGCACCGTACACAGTTAGCCTGCAGGTACAAAACTCATATCCTCTCTGAACAGCAACTCCGGCATCTTCAATGCAGAGAATTTGGTCGCAAAGTACTTTATCCAGCATGCGCGAAAGCACTGAATTATATGTATCAAGCTGACCTGTTTCTCTTCGACAGCGTCTCCATACGATTCTTGGTGGCGTCCAGCAGTATGAATTGCGACGCTGGGCTAATGGAAGATGCAACCTGGAAGCTCTTGCTATTGCTATCGTAGAGAGTCTCCAGCAGTCTCCATACGCCCTCACAATCTTACAGAAGCTTTGTATGCAGTCCCCGCAAAACCTGGGTTGACATTGTACTAAATTTAATGCGCGGCAGCTTGTATACTACCATTCCGTGACGCAGTTCTGAATCGTAAACCAATTCTCCTTCAGAGTCTGCTAAGCAAGGCTGTTGCTTCAGACCAAGGGTTTCAACAGGTAGGCGACCTCGCGCTAGCATTAGCCTCTACTGAACAGTCTTCAGTATGCCGTAACATGTGTGGCTTTGCTTTCGTCACCTTTAATTGTGCCACTACCTGCGGAAATATCAGACTTTTTCTCAGCAATCGTCCAGTGCGCGATCGACTTTCCATCTGCCGAAACTACAAGACCTATTCATGTTATAATTTCAGGCATTGGCGCTAGGATCCTAGAAACCTTGGCTCCTGGCAGTCTCTCGCGCTTGCAAGGACAACTAATCAAGATAGTGTCTCGAATGGATAAAGACAGCCATGACATGAACGCATTGTGCTTGGCAATTTTGGCGCACATGGCGTCAACCGAGCCATCGACCGACATCGCGTCCTCAACTTCATCGATCACAAGCGCGGACCAAGGTAACGATAGAGCTGATCTCTTCGAGTCTGCGCGAAAGCTTTTCGTAGACAAGAATGTGCCCAGAATTCTCGATTTTGCGTTTGGTAGAGCTAGATGGGCCTGCTCTCCCAATGTCTCCGAGACTGTCGCTCACAGAATGGAGGTCCTGGAGCTGTGCAAAAGGACCATTGGACCCACCAACGCGGCAGCAAGACAATCCTGGCTTTATTCGAAGTCATCGCTGAGCAGGAAGGTCAACGAACACGTCAATCGAGAGGGTTTACACGCCGAAGTACGATGTATTGTAGGTACCAGCCCACGCAGTTCTCGCGCGATGTTGTTCTCATATTCTTGCAGGCATTCGACTTCATCGCTGCTGTGCATGATCCAAAGTCAATACCGGAGGACACAGCAAAAGCCGTCAGAGAATTTTTCGGTGCCCGTAACGATGTGCACTGCTCTCAGATGCTGGTAGAGAATTATATGGCAAGTTTGGAAGCCTCTGGCGTATCATACAACCACTGATGGAATCCAGGCTCAACTTGACGAGCGCTCTATGGCAGTAGAGCTACTACGACTACTACAGTTAGCGATAGAAGAAAACGTCCCCAGTCAGCGTAGTCTATCAGAACTGAATGTTGCTGTGAGCCTTGTCAATGGGCTTGCGGCAAGCTGTTCGACGTCAAGAGACGTGAGACAGAAAATCCTATACTCACTGTCTACCAACGAATTTTCTCTTCTACTCCAGCGGTTTTCGGAGTTCGAACCAACTGGCTCAAGTGGTCAACATACCAAATCTGGTATTTGTCCCAAATACTTTGCGGATTATCGGCAAAAATACCACCGGACCGTATGCTGCCTCATTTTGCGGACTGGCTTGCACGCCGCTGATGACGAATTAAGTATCGATACTTCGCTTGCTATGGCGCTCTTGAAGAAAGGCATTGATATTCCTGATACTTCGTTATCGTGCAGAATTCCCAGTCCACCTAGACTGAGCAGTGGCTGCACGGAGGTCTCCCTGTTCGAGACTGGCAGTACGCCACAGGATATGGCAAGCCGTCGCTGGAGGGATCAGCTTACCGAGAGCCTCTCTCGGGATGCAGCTTATCAACATCAGCATATCGTCAAGACCATGGGCGAGGTCTGCCAAGATCTCGAAGTACGTTGTGAGAACGCAGAGAAGCCTTTCCGCGAGGAGCAAGTCAAGTCTCGGGATCTTCGTGCAAAATTAGCAGAAGTGGAAGCCAGGAATGCAGAGCTCGTAGCAAAGATGGAAGGATATGATCATACGATAAACGACCTCAAAGTGCAGATCTGTCAGCGGAAAGAGCAAGCTAACGCAGCTCAAGAGCGCTCCACTGCACTCATTGCAGATCTCCAGGTATTGCAGCAGGAAGTAGAGCGCACGAAAGAGCAAGCTACTAGCGCTACCAAGGCGTCATCAGAAGTGGCTAGGCAACAAGATTTGACATACGTTTCAATCATTAAGGGCAAAGACGAGGTGTGCCAGGAGCAGTCGGACAAGATCAAGACACTTGAGGTTCAGACCAACGATCTTACTCGTAAGATCGCTGAATGCCAACAGCTGGAAGCTTCCATAACGGGTCAGAAGGATCGTCTGGAGGAGTCATTGGCCCAGCGAACGAATGGCCTCGAAAACGCCGAAGCTCAGGCCAATGCTCGACTTGCTGATATAAGTCGATTGCAAGAAGCAAATGAGGGACTCGTGGCCACAAATGCGTCCATCAACGCAGAACTCAGTGAGGCTGCAGAATGCCGTGATCATCTAGCGTCGAAACTTGAGACCCATATTCTAGCCTTCGACTCGGAGAGAATTGAGCTCCACACACGCCACGATGAATCCATAGCCGCGAAAGCTGCTGAAATAGAGCAGCTAATTCAGTCTCATGAGTCCACAATGCGCAAATTCCGAAAAGATCGGGAGACTACAGAGAGAACTGCCGAGCGAGCAGCCAAACAAAGCAATATCAAGGTAAAAGAGTTGGAGAAGAAAGTCGGCACTCTTCGTCGTGAATTTGCCAACCAAGGCATGGTACTCGCCGAATACCGGGATTTCAACAATAGAATGACAAAGTTACAGACCCGGCACCAGTCGTTGAATTATCCAATGATGGAAGGTGTGGCTGGCGACGATGATCAAAGCAAAGTAATCGCGTGCGACGCTGAAGAGTCGCCAATGCAACATGACGATGAAGCTAACCTCACTACATCATTTGGGTCCACCACCTCAAGCCGAAGTGGTGGGCCAACCCCGAAGCGTACGAAGACCGGAAGTCGTCGAAGTTTCAAGCCTCCCACAACTATTACAAGGGCACCCTCCCTTGCAACGCCTCTCAGAAGAGCTACCACTGGCTTCACGGTCAAAGGCCAGCGTCAGGCACTAGGGAACCTTGGGTCTGCTTCGCAGAACGAGGTCCTTTTAACCCCTACTCAGCCTTTGACTTCGAAGACTCCACGACGGCACACAAGTGCAGCAATTGGGGACAATGATGAGAATGAGCGCCCAGTGGAAGAGGGAGGGTATGGGGAAATGTCATTTGATAATAGTGATATCTTCACTAGCACCAGCAAGCAGCGGCTTGAGATCGTACAAGACTATGCTGCAAGAGACGATTGCGGCGAGACGACAGCAGATATCTAAGCCCGTCCTTGTTATACGAAACAACATCCACCAGGAAAACGTATGCAGATCTGGATAGTGTGGGTCTTGACGAAGTGAAGAGATCTCAGGAAGCCCCGCCGATGGTGTATAGTGACATAGTAGGATCTCGCAATGGAGGATAGAGACCGCTTCATTGAGTGGTGCAATAAACGGAGAGACATGAGAAGCTTGCAAACATTGTTCTCCAATTTTCGGATCGTGGAGTTTATCCATGACAGCCGACGCATCCCGCAATCGCCAAGCTCCAAACATTTCTACATGCCGTGCTGATAAACTTTGTGTAGTCCAATGCTCCGCCTCAGCGTATCTTTCCAGGTGATCCATTTAACAGAGCCAAGCGACTATGGGTGCCTGCATGCAACTATCCAATACCCAGTACGTATGGGCAAGTCGGTCTGCGATCGATGCAATGAAAGAATAATATATATAATCCGTCAGTGATTTGTGGAACTGAGCTCCTCGAAGATTTAGCCGTCCGATCTATCTCTTCTGCAAATTGGTGATTCTGACTCGCATCTTTGTCTCCACGACTGGGAGCAACCAGACCTCGCAACGCCGCATGAACGGCTTTTGAGTTTCTCCGTTTGTCTAGTCTACCAAATGGGCCAGACAAACAAGAGATGGATGGGTTTGTCTTGACTTGTTTATGGTATTGCCTTGCTAGAACCCTGGTGAAAGCCGTCCGTGCAGTACAGCTTCCTGATGCTGGAAGATCTTGTGCACAAACACCGCGTTTTGACATAATCCTAGGTGCAGCAAGCCAACTGATGGCCTGGTAAGTACAAACAAAGATATATTTCATACCTCCCAAAGACAAAGCTGAATAGTATTTTAAGGCGGCAATAGTCCTGCGAGTATCTTCAGTCTATGGAATCTTCTTTCACTAAGAGACATTACCGTAAATCAAACGTCTAGAAGAAGACGGCGAACAAAGCTAGTGCGCTCTCCTAGTCTGAGCACGAGCTTGAGCAAGGATCGATTCGGTCACTTCGCTACTGGGATCGAAGACTTTGGCGACCGACCAATTATTCTCGAGTGCTGTGCTCCGATACTGAACACGGCGTATACCATCCACCGTCTGGTTCTCCAACAGGTCTCTTTCGAAACTGTCCGCTTTACCAACGACGGCAAGTATCTCATTAGACTTCCGCGTGCACAAGGCTAATGGATCGTGTATCCTTTATAGACTACTCCCGCAAGGCTGATGAATCTGTAAGGATCTGCTTCGTGCACTGCATTCGCCTCTCGTTGTCTGAAGCTATTAACTCGCGGGCTACAGAGGTCAACCATTGTGCTTGAAGTAGCTTGTTATTCTGCCCTTGATCTAGGGATATCCCAGTGCTCTCGTCTGTGTTGTGGGTAACCAAGCTCCTCTGCTTCATCGCTGCCAGATTGAAGTGTCGACAAAAGCGTACAACACAAGCTCTGCTTCACGTAAAGTTGGAATCATACGTAGCTACTTGAAGACAGAGAACATACTTGTAGGCCTTCATACACTCCTTCAAGATAATCTGGCCAAGAATCCAAAGCCTTTGTTCTCCTACTTTCGCCCAGAACGCTTTATTCTGCCGAACTTGGAGCCAACATGGCTAGGAAAGATAAGACCCACTCACTGTTTGATGACGAAGGTGTGCTGCCGGTGGTGCGACTACCGCAATCGGACTCTCGAACTGATCTTGTACCCACGGACCATAACAAAGCACAAGTCGAAGGAGCTACCGACCCTGCGGCGCGGCCGGCGCGTAGCAACAACGATATTGCATCGTCAACAAAACAATTTTTGGATTTCGCAAAGGAACCGCACCATATTGTTGTAAACATACCTTCGTTTGGCAGGTACTCTGAATTTGCCCAACCTGTTTTGGCTGGGGACACCAGCCATCGTCGTTATTCTCCTCCTTCTCCCTCCTCCTTCACTTCCTCCAGGGTGCTTACTGGAGGCCGTGGTCCAAGGAAGTTGGCCAAGCCCCGTTTGACGACAAGAACTCCACACCTAGTCAAGCTTTCAACCCATTCACCATCAACACGGTTCAAAGTCAATCCATCTAGCAAGCCCAGGCTTGTTCATCTTGACAAGCGCAAGGTGTCGACCCAACTCAAGCACCGGGAGTTCAATCACACAGCTGCGGTGACGTCACGTCTTGGGGCAGGAGGTTCATCTTTACCCTCCGCCACAGGACCAATGGGAGCCGAGAATACCACTGCAGGTTCATCCTCGCCGCGTGGTAGCAGTGGGCGTGGTGATCCACGAAACGTCGTCATGCCCAAATCACGTGCCGGATTTGAACAGACACAACTTGCTGGTGAAGGTGCTCAGATCACCCTCACTAACAATATATATTCCACTGTCACTTCACCTGATCCTAATCAACCCTCTCACACCCGTGCCTCATCCTCACAATTATGGAATGACTTCGCTTCCAAGACCTCCGGTCAGCCTCCGGATCAAGCCCCTTCACGTTCTCCACATAAGGACGCAGGCAATCAAGAGCTCACCCGAAATATGACCCGCCATGCTTTGGCCCCAGCTCATCGCCCACGAGCCACCTACCAGCGCTCGAGTGGCGGCCCGATTGCCCGACGATGGGATGACTGGGCATCGTGGCCTGAAGTACAGGTTAAAATCTTCGGACTTACTGCAAACATCACGACTTCCGACCTCTGGAAGTCTTTCAGCAAGGAGGGCACAGTAGTCACTATCGAGCTCTTCGAGGATAGTACAGGTGCTCGAGATGGCAAAGCCATGGTCCGCTTCAGGTAAGCAATAGAGATGAAACTTAACTTGTCTGTGCATCTTCTGACTGCATTCCCTGCAACAGTCCACCACCAGCGAAGTCCTTCTGGCTTGCACAGTCATTTCCCGTTTACGGACACGGAACAGGGGTAGTGTACGTCCGCCTTGAGCTGCAACAACCCCGCCCATCCCATGGAATCAAGAGCCCCGTGGATGATAGAGTGATATATCCGGAAGTCATGGTATGTTGGAGACTAGACAGTTGCGGTGAGTGTAGGCTGATCTTTTCTCCAGATGATGAATGTCGAGTCTGTAGACTTCGGCGTAATGTACGAACCGGAGACACTGATGAGCATGCACACGGTCTACCCCACAGCGTCCACAAACATACAATTTCGTCAGAGTATGCGCTACAAAGAAATTATTGTTGAGATGACCCTGGAGATCAGCGATCCGGAATCAACTTCGCACAGTCATTCAAGGGCTGCAAAGTACGATCGGATTGAGGTTATACGTTTCAAGATCCCTTTCTCCCAACTGGAGGTCATACACCAGATGCAATGGGGTCGGGACAAGGTTGAGCTGCTTATCTCTCTAGAGACGCCTCCACGTTTCTATAGAAAAGTGTCCGAGGCAAGCACACACGACAGCGGTAGGTACTGGACCGAACAGGACGCCTGGTTTCGACAGACAGACATCGTATTGGACCCCGCGAGCCTCAAGTCGGCTTCCCTAACATTGAAGAAAACGAAACCCATCATTGACCTTGGTACGTCGTAAGGTTATGAACTCTGAGGAATTTGATTAACATACGGTGCGCTAGGTCGGTGGACCACCTACCGTATTACTCTGGACATGTCTCGCAACGATCGACGCCTTTTTGACCGCATGTGCCAGGCCCTACGGGATCATAACATCGATCTTAAGCCTTTTCGCAATTTCAAGCTCATCAAGGATCGGGAGCCTGCCGTATGGGAATTTATCGATGAACCTTTAACAACACGGACCAAAGCTAGGCATGTTCTTGAAGAGCTGACCCAAGATATGGTGCCACAGCTATCGTTCCCTGTTCGCTATCAGCTGGAAGTTTGTATCTCACAGGGCTTCCTAAATGAGCACAATCTCACCCGCGACTTCGTCACTTCCTTGATTCGAACAGATGAGACTAGGGCCCAGGATCTGCTTGAATATGTTGCAAACCAGAAGAAACGTATCTGGGACCCGATGCAGGTTTTCTCTATGAAAGTCGTCAAGGGCGCCGCCTTAAGGTCGAGGATACCCTCATATTGCGTGTACACTCGCTCAGCTACTGTCACGCCTACTACCGTATATTACAACACGCCCACCGTGGATACATCTAACCGCGTTATTCGTCAATATGCTGAGTATGCCGACCGGTTTCTGCGTGTCCGTTTTACAGACGAGAAATTCCAGGTATGAGCTTGCCTTGTCATGATTCTATATGACTATAAGACTAAATCATGCAGGCGAGAATCAACCCCACAGACAAAGACACTATGAATGAGGTTTTTACGCGTGTCAAGCGGACCATGGTGAATGGCATCACCATTGGCGACCGTAGATACGAGTTTCTAGCCTTCGGGAACGCCCAGTTCAGGGAGCACGGCGCTTACTTCTTCGCTCCTATTGGGGATCATGTTACTGCAAGTCAAATCAGACAATGGATGGGCTCGTTCACACATATCAAGGTAATTGCAAAGCACGCGGCTCGGCTCGGTCAATGCTTCTCAACCACTCGAGCCATCAATTTCGCCAAGGCAAAAATTCAAGAGATCGACGACGTCAAACGTAACGGATACACATTCTCTGATGGTGTTGGCAAGATCTCGCCCATGCTTGCAACAATTACTGCCTCCGAGCTCGGCATTATGACCCCAGTGCCACCCTCGGTCTTCCAGTTTCGATTAGGGGGGTGTAAAGGCGTACTGGCGGTATCTCATGACGCTTTGCAACGGGAGATCCACATTCGCGAGAGCCAGTACAAATTTCCAGCCATGCACGAAGGTTTAGAGATTATTCGTTGGTCTCAGATGACATCTGCAAATCTGAATAGGCAATTGATCCTCGTGCTTTCGGCGCTTGGTGTGGCTGACGATGTCTTCGTGAAGAAGTTAAGAGATCAATTAGCCAACCTTGAACAAGCAATGACGGACCAGAAGGTTGCCTTGGGTCTGCTACAGAAGGACATTGATCCGAATCAAATGACGCTATGTCTTGCAGGTATGGTCATCGATGGTTTCCAACAGACGCAAGAGCCATTCCTCACCTCTCTGTTACACTTATGGAGAGCTTGGTCCATCAAGTATTTGAAGGAAAAGGCTAGATTATCCATTGGTAATGGAGCACTACTGCTCGGTTGCCTGGACGAGACAGGGATACTCAAAGGCCATTCCAACAGCGCAAGGTTGGAAGTGGCTACCACGATGGAAGAGAAGGTGGCTCTGCTGCCCGAGGTTTTTGTTCAGATTACAGAAGGACTGGACAAGCAGCCTCGGATTATCATCGGTCCAATGCTGGTCGCCAGGAACCCATCCCTCCATCCCGGTGATATACGCGTGGTGTGCGGAGTCGATGTTCCAGGCCTCAGGCACCTCAGAGACGCTGTTGTGTTCCCACAGACTGGAGATCGGGACATTCCCGGTATGTGCTCTGGTGGAGACCTCGATGGAGATGACTTTCTCGTCATGTGGGATAAAGATCTGCTGCCCAAAGAATGGAACCACGAGCCTATGGATTACACGTCTCCTCATGCCGTTGAGCTCGAACGCAATGTAACGATTGACGACCTCACTTCTTTCTTCGTGACCTACATGAAGAACAACACCCTACCTTCCATTGCAACCGCCCATGTCGCGCAAGCAGATTTCCTAGACGATGGTGTCAAGAGCGACAAATGTAAGTCATCAAGCCTCATTCATTGAAGTCACTGACGATATGTCATAGGTCTCAAGCTTGCAGCTCTGCATTCGATGGCCGTCGACTATGTCAAGAGTGGCACACCCGCCCGGATGACATCCGATCTCCGCCCACGAAAGTGGCCTCACTTCATGGAGAAAGAGCACAAGCCCGCGGAACAGATATATCACTCGAAGAAAGTTCTTGGTCAGCTGTACGACCAGGTCGACCGTGTTGATTTCGTTCCAACGTTTGACAAACCGTTCGACAAGCGTATCCTCAGTTCTTACATGGTCAGCCCAGAGATGCTCAAGGATGCGGCGGAAGTGAAGTTACGGTACGATGCTGCTATGCGTCGGATCATGGCGCAGCACGAAATCAAGACCGAGTTTGAGGTGTGGTCCACCTTTGTGATGCAGCATTCGAACGACTTTAGGGATTATAAGTTCCATGAGGAGATCGGAAACCTCTCCCAGTCGCTCAAAGACCAGTTTCGGGATGAATGTCGACAGAAAGTGTCGACAGAGGATTTTGAGGACGTGCTGCGATTTGTTGCAGCCATGTACCAAGTTACCGCACAAGAAACAGATCTCGCATTGAGTGAGTGTCGCCAAATGGTGATGGTCGGTGGGGTTGAGACACCCTTACGAAAGATGGTTCCCTCGAGTATGCCGCTCATGAGCTTTCCTTGGTTATTTCCACACTATTTGGGGCAGATCGCCAATGGAAATTTCTCGGTTAGCGACGCCGTTGTACCCATCGCTCTGCAAGGCCAGACCAAGCGTACGCCGCCGAAGAAGCAGCCCGTTGATCCCGAAGTGCGAAACATGGTCCTCGAAACAGCTGAAGGCACAACGCATCGCGGTGAGAATCTGATTCTTTTCGATGACTGGGTCGACGTGAATATGGATTCCCATGAGCAGAAGGTCGGTCTTGAAGCTGGCCCAATCCCGAGTCTGGCAGGCTCCGTCAGCGATGCCAATGGCTCCTCTGTTCACGACCTGCTTTCCCACGAACTCTCATTCGAAGAATCCTACCCTGGAAATCGTGAGAATGGCCGCCTACGATCAACAGCTTCGAGCTCGCAGTCTTTGTCGAACAGCGCAGACATAGATCGATTCGGTATGCGGCCTAGTCAGCTGTTTCGTCATGCTGAGGCGGATATTGGCACTCTTTCCAGAGTCTTGACGCCCACCAGCTCAGAGAGTACTTCACAAGGGGTGCAGGTCAGCCTCGATGGCAAAGGTACGCCAAAGCACTCGACTGCTGGAGATTCCGATTATTCGAGCCACGACAATAGATCCAACAACCTCCTGGGGCCTATTGAAGCTGCGGGGCGCAAAGCGGAGAATGAAGCAACTCCGATCATGAAGCCCCGCGTGATCGGAGTCAAGACTGCCGACTCTAGGGCCAATCGAGAGAAGGCTGGAAGCATGGTTGAGGAGGATGGGTTGGAAGTGAATGAAGATAACGACGACGAGGTAGAGGAGGAGGTGGAAGTCCACCTCGAGACAAAACCCTCTTATATCGACAGACTGTCACTCTTGGACATCGACTGATGCACCTAGAGAGGACAGTGTGCAGACGCTTAGCAGGTTGACCCCAAGCCATGAAGCGATGTTGCGGGCCCAGACAGTTTCTCTGATGGAAGCAGCAGCCGGAATGGACAGGCTTAAGGATTGGAATGACCGAGGAAATCTGGCAGCCATTTTGAGCTTCTTCGTAACCACCAGAAAGAGGCAATAGTATCCTTAAGAATGGCCAACCTCGAGCACCGCTTGTTTCCGAAACAAAGATGGATCATTTCCACCAGATCATGTTCGCTCGGAAGACCTTGACGATTTTACGACCATTAACTGCTACGACGGCAGTTCAGCTAGAATAGATAGCAATCATTTTCTCAAAAGCATTCATGCACTATACCAGTATTGATGTCTCGTGGGTGTAGGGTATCCCTCAAAACCTGACTTACGAACATACCACGTACTTCGCCTCTGGACAAAATGTTTTCTCAAGCGCCCCTCTCAAACACCCTGACACCTCCATCGGCCCCAATAAAATATAGCACCTCCTTCTCCTCTACAACCTCAGCACCGTCCCCACCACCGCGCCCTATTCTCAAGACTCCACTGACGTCCCTCGCGACGCCAGTGTCTAGCTCCCTGACTCCCATCAGCAAACGAGCCTGATGCGCTAGAGACATCACAAGAGAAGCGTGGTTGATTTCGAGAGGCGTATGCCGTGCGTGGAGGAGAGGTGCGTCGGCCGAGAGGGTCAGGAGAAGGGAGTGAACATTCTACGATTGGCCTTTATTAGCAGCATGCCTTTCTGCCAACTTGAAAGGATCCGACCAAGCATACCTCTCTCAGCTCCCCAATCATATCCAACACCCCCTGCACCCCCCGCCCCTCCGCAGCCGCAAGCACAAAATCCAATCCATCCACCACCAGCACCACCTTCTTCCCATCCTCATCTGGTCGCTTCGCTCTCTCAACCTTCAGAAGCAGCTCCCTCTCCAGCCTCTCGATTTCATCCTCTCCCATTCCGATCCCAGTACCCAACCCATCGATGAACGTCACCTGCCCCGCCCGACTGAGATCAAGACCTAGTTTCTTGGCGCCGTCTTTCCAGAAGGAGAAGTCTCGTAGCCAGCTTATGAGGATGATGTGGGTCTTTATAGACTCTGAGGGAGTGGGGACAGGGTTGGAAATGGTGTTGGTAGGTGGATGAGGAGGAGCGAGGGCGGCGTGGAGGAAGCGGAGGACGAGCCAATTTGTGGAGGCGCCGAGGGTGGATGTTAGGAAGGTTAGGGAGGAGGAAGGAAGGGTGAGGTAGGGTGTTAGGAGAGGGGGGAGGGGCGGTTGGGAGGGCATCGAGGAGAGGGTGCGAAGGTTGTTATGATGGAGGTTAGCGAGCTTTGAGGCGCTCAGGGAGGGAGATAGGGTGAGCGGTCGATGCAGGGTGCCCCAAATGGCAGAGCAGCAAGACTATATGAGACTATCATGGTCGTGGAGTAGTATCACATGATTTGCAATATAACCTGCTCATCTTATGCCGAAAGTGCTTTGGAGTAGAGCCCTCGAAGCACTGCTCATAAGGCACTAGTCCGCATAAAGCGCGCTAAGGGTCCCAAGCCCACACCAGCCGAACTAAGCGAACCTCGAAACACTCATCGCGACCTACAGTGCTCGATTGCAGCAACGACAATCCAAGTCTCAGCTTGTGTAGGACGGTCAGAAAATCTTCATCCCTCCTCAAATACTCCATCGCAGCTAACGAAGTAGTATTAGATACCTTAGCCCACGATGAGTACGAGGCCCCCACCAGCGAACAGCATCAAAGCACTTCATTGAAAGCATTCGATGGCTGACGAACACATCAGCAAAGGGAACCTCGTCCTTTGGCAAGCGCCACACCAAGTCGCACACCCTCTGCCGACGCTGCGGTACGCATACTCCCTTCCCTCCACCTCGCAACATCAAAGCAAATACCTGCCTATCCCTCGCTCCTCTTCCAAACCGCCTACACCAACAATTACGTCTGGAAACAGCTAACTCACACCTCCAACTCAGGTCGCCGCTCCCTCCACATCCAGAAACACACCTGTTCCTCATGCGGCTACCCCGCTGCTAAGATCCGACAGTGTACGCACCCTCCCTCACTCTTCCCCCATTCGTTCTCTGCCTTCCTTTCTTCCCGCCCCAAAATCTACCCAGGCCGCTAATCCAGAGTCACGGCAACAGACAACTGGGGCATGAAAGCCAAGCGGAGAAAGACGACGGGCACAGGCCGCATGCGGAGTCTGAAGGAGGTGCCGCGCAAGTTCAAGAATGGCTTCCAGACGGGCGTGCCGAAGGGGAGTCGGGGGCCGGCGAATGCGGAGAATGCTTTGAAGGCGTGAATCTTGTCTGGGGATTGAGGGGAAGGAGGACAGGGAATGGGAGGGGGGGAGATGGATGGCAGATGCTGTAGCTAAAGAGCTAAGGAAAGCATATCGATGAAAGTAGTTGTATGACCTCAAGAGGAATGGCGGTGATTGATAAATGGTGATAAATAAGGGTTTGATGAGACTTCGATTGTGCGTAAGCTTGTTGATGGGAACGACCACGCTCGCTGGTAAACCTGTTGATCTTAGAAGGACTCGAGCATATCTGATTGCCCACTCTCGACTCATCGTACGGCTTAGGTCAACGAAGAGTCTTACTCTAGTGCAAAGAGCGTACTAACGGCTACATGCGCCTTCATAACCTCCAGTCAATCATACATCTCGTGCAATCCCATCAAAGCTCGAGGCCCGCGTCTCTTTGCGATCCTGCCACGCCTTTGCCAGCCAATTCAACGCAAGCTCATCAGCCTCATCATCTCCCCCCTCCCATCCCTAGCACCAAGTAATGCATCCGTCCCTCGTCCTCACT
>JAABUS010003627.1_pt1 | contig 24444 bp, 25 predicted proteins | sample 5560161 | NCBI WGS metagenome assembly JAABUS01 (sample SAMN10711885, study PRJNA513376) | rock metagenome | isolation source: Antarctica rocks | place: Antarctica: Victoria Land, Trio Nunatak nord | collected 2016-01-04
CATTTCGCAATGAAAACCCAAATCTATTTAGCAGCTCAAAAAGCCGCTTATGCAGAGCTTAAATTGTTATCAACACCATGTGCCGCATAAACCCTTTTCCTTAAATAAATTTGCGTAAGGTGAGTTATTATATAAAACTATACTGCTTTGATTTTTGCAGATAAAAACAGTATCGGCCTGTTGCTATTTAGTGGCAATCGCATTTAAGACCAGTTTGGCACGCTCTTCAACACTCAAATTGTTTAATCTTAAAATTGGTGCATTGATTTTTTGCAGCCAATTTTCATGCGATTTAATATTTCGGTTTGCAATGCCGCTGCATTTATCATAATCTGCTGCCCAATTTATAAAAGTTTGATATTTATTTTTTCTGTTATTATCATTGTAAATCAAATCTCCATATCTTTCAAACTCCCGGTTTTTAAGTCTTTGCAATCTAACATCAGGCTCAACCCACAAAAAAACAATCAAATCAAAATTGGGAAAAACACCGTTGCCCCAATCAATAACCGAACCACCTAAAATCCAGCTTTCGTGTACATTTAAATCATTTTTGATAATTTGATTTCTGATTTCCGGATTGCGTTTCATGGTAAAAGGCGCATCGGTTTTTTCCCAGAAATAATTATCGCTGTCAAAATATGGAAAGTTTAATAACTTTGATAAATGTGTTCCTAAAGTTGTTACGCCACTTCCTGAAGCACCAAAAATGTGAAGTTTCATATAGCATCTCTACGGCATCACCTCGAACAAAAAAAACTGCGTTTTCTCGGTTTTGTTAAAGTTGTTATCCGCTACAAAAATGATAGATTGATGTCCATTTGGAAGTATCGGGCCGAAAGTTGCACCTTCCACATTATCAATATAAATTTTCAGGTCATCCATATTGAGCAGCAACTTTTTACGGATTAAATGCTGCGGCGGGTTTTTGATTAATGACAGATTGGAAATTATATTATCGGCACCATTTAAATCGGCCAGAAAAACCTTGATCACGCAGCCATCATGGCCATCCGAAAAAGAACGCTCCATAACCAACAACTGATTTTTGTTGATAGCAAGAATATCCGGAACGCCATTCACTTTAAAACCGTTTTCGGGTTTAGCCGGATACGCAATCGGCTCCAGTTTATACGCATATTGCGCTATGTTTTTCTTGGTTTTCCAGTTAAATTTAAAAATCCGGATCAGCGGGTTTACATCTGTCAAATCTGCACGCGGCCCATCCTGATACAGCGGTTCTTCCAGGTTTACATAAAGCGTTTTGTAGTTATCAGCAAAAGCCAAACCTTCTAAAACACCGTTGCGCCGCGGGCCGCTTTCGGTAGCGTGCATTTTCAAAATTTCGGGCAAAACTAAAGTGCTGCTCAGTTTTCCATCGGTAAAAACAGTATTAACGGATGGATCGATCAGCAGCGTATCTCCTTGTTTTACAATACGTTCGCCTTCACTGCTCCAAACCAATTGACGGGTTTTCGGGTCGAAACGCATCGCTTCCGGATCGACTGTTTGTTTGGTATGCTTTTTCAAATCCGGATAAGGCTGACCGTTTTCCTGGCGCAAAGTAGTAACCGCAACCATTTTTACACTGTTAATTTCGTTTAAATCCAGGCTGATTTTGGCCGTATAAAAACGGGATGGATTGAACTCGGAACGGTCATCGCTGATTAAATAATACAGATCGTTTTGGGCATCGTAATCAATAGATGATAAACCGCCAACCGTTGTGTTTTTATATTGCAGATTGTAGGGCAAATCATATTCGTCCAAAAATTTCAAACTACTGATTGTGGCTGATACTGTTTTTACCGATGTTTTTTTGAGTACCGAACAAGCAGAAAACAACAGACAAAATGCCAGATAAAAAAAGCTGCTTTTTACTTTGATAAAATTCATGCGTGTTTAAATTTTCAAAATAAAAGAAAAATCTGAGAGCCTGTTTAAAATTCTATCAGTGAAAATTATAATGCTTCTTTTATGCCTATATTTTCGTGTTTGTTTTCTATAACAATGTAATAAGCAAAGGACTTTTTCAATTTTGGGGTGATAAAAGAAGCATACAAAAATACTTGGAATGAAATTTAAACAGGCCCTGATGGCAGCAGCTAAATACCCGTAATTGGCATAAACTTCGGTACAAGTGTTTTCATTATCACCCAAGCAATGATGTAGGCAACAGCACAAAAAGTAAACATAATGGTATAACCGGTTTGGATGTGCCCCAGTAATTTGTAATGATCAAACAAAGCACCGCCTGTTTTAGATACGATTACACCGCCAATACCACCGGCCATACCGCCAATCCCGATGATCGAGCCGATCGCTTTTTTAGGGAACATATCCGAAACGGTAGTAAAAATATTTGCAGACCAAGCCTGGTGTGCTGATGCGCCAATGCCGATTAAAACTACCGGAACCCAATACGTGTAGTGCCCCAACGGTTGCGCAAGCAAAATTACAAGCGGAAAGAACGCAATTACCATCATGGCCTTCATGCGCGCTTCATAAGCATTGTAGCCTTTTTTTAGAAAATATGCCGGGAACCAGCCGCCGCCGATACTGCCGATCATGGTCATGCTGTACAAAACAAACAGCGGAAAAGAAATGGAGGTGCCTTCCATTCCGTACTGTGCTTTCAGAAAAGAAGGCAGCCAGAACAGGAAAAACCACCAAACGCCGTCCGTCATGAATTTGCCGAATGTAAAAGCCCAGGTTTGTTTATAACCCAATAATTTGAACCAGGAAACTTTTCTGGCCTCCGTTTCAGATTCGCTTGGAACGATTTCTTTTTCATCCGTATCCAATAAAATGTATTCTAACTCATTTTTAGATAACCGCTTTTGCTGCTCGGGCTTATCATAAAAAATAAACCAGAAAATCAGCCATAAAAAACCCGCTCCACCGATAATTAAAAAAGCAGTTTCCCAACCCCATGCGTTAGCAATATAAGGCACGGTTGCCGGTGCAAGTATAGCGCCCACGTTAGCTCCCGAATTAAAAATGCCTGTGGCAAATGACCGTTCTTTTTTAGGAAAATACTCGGCTGTTGCTTTAATAGCTGCCGGGAAATTTCCTGATTCGCCAAAACCCAAAACGGCTCTCGAAAAAATAAAACCCAACACAGAAACCGATAAGCCGGTAATGCCAACCATCTCAAACAGAGAAGCGATTGCCCCGCCGATCGGGATGGCTTTTGCGTGTAAAATTGCACCAAAAGACCAAATAATGATGGCAATTGCATAACCCCATTTGGTTCCTAATCTGTCAATCAACCGCCCCGCAAAGAGCATCGAAATAGCATAAATAAACTGAAAAGCAGCCGTAATATTGGCATAATCAGTATTTGTCCAACCAAATTCTGCTTCCAATTTGCCCGAAAGAAGGCTTAAAACCTGCCTGTCCAGATAATTGATGGTGGTGGCAAAAAACAATAAGGCGCAGATCGTCCATCTATATTTACCTATTTTCTTGTCCATTATATTTTAGATTGATCGACAGTTTTTTACTAACTCATGTGCTTCTTTTGTGGCAATAAAAAGCTCATCATAAAGTTTTCCTTCCATAATTTTTTTGCTGATGAGTTTGCTGCCTAATCCAACTGCACTTACGCCAGCTTTAAACCAGCCGGTTAGGTTTTCTTTGGTTAATTCTACGCCTCCGGTCGGAATAAAAAGCTGGCCGGGAAACAGTTCTTTGATCGAAGTTAAAAAAGCTTCGCCCAAAATATTTGCTGGGAAAAGTTTGATCAATGCGGCATGGTTTTCCTGCGCAGTAAAGATTTCAGTCGGTGTCATACAGCCCGGAACCCAAAGCAGATCAGCTTCCAAAGCCATCTGTCCGACTTTTGGGTTTACAATCGGACTAACCAAAAAATCTGCCCCGGCCGCCAAAAAATCCTGTGCTTCTTTTACCGACTTAATTGTTCCGATACCTAATTCCAGATCAGGCATTTCCAGATCGGCCAGCTTCCGCAGTAATTTAAAATTCTCTAAAGCTTCCGGTCCGCGATTGGTATATTCAAAAACACGTACACCGGCTTTGTAAATGGTTTTGGTGATTTCTAAACTGACTTCCGGGTCTTTGTAAAAAAACAAAGGTAAAGTTCCCTGCTCCAGAATCAGGTTGAGGGACTGTGTTTTTTTACTGCTCATTTTTGATCGTCCTTTTTACTTCCTCTACGCTCATCGTTGTGGCATCGCTTTCTATAAATAATTTACCGTAAGCCGCAGCCGTTGCAAATTCCAATGCTTCTTTTACCGGTTGTTTTTTGTACAAACCGTAAATTAATCCGGCCATAAAGCAATCTCCGCTGCCCACTTTATCCACAATATGTGCCGATGAATATTCCTGCGAAACCTCCAATTTTCCATCGGTAAAAACAGTAGTGTAATATTCAATTTCCGGATCACCAAAACGAAAAGTATTGGCCACATATTTACATTTCGGATAATTTTTGATAATGGCTTCGGAAGTTTTAACGGCATGATTTAAGTAATTTTCTTTGGTCCCAATTTTATGGATATTCTCATCCACATCCGTTCCCAGCATCTGGTTCGCTGCCCAAACATTTCCCATAATCAAATCACAATATTTGGCCAGATTCGGCATAATGTCAATTGGCTGTTTCCCGTATTTCCAAAGTTTGGCGCGATAGTTTAAATCTAAGGAAATAAAAATATTTCTTTCGGACGCGGCTTGTAAAGCTTCTTCGCAAACAGCAGCAATATTTTGGTTGATGGCCGGACAAATCGCACTGAAATGAAACCAGGAAACATCGGTAAAAACAGCATCCCAATCAATTGTTTTGGGTTGAAGTCCTGCAAACGATGAATAATTGCGGTCGTAAATTACCCCGGCATTTTTCAAATCTTTTCCTTTCGGGAGATAATATGTGCCGATGCGGTCTCCCTGATAAAGAATATTGGAAGTATCAACATTTTTAAGCCGCAGATAATGGACAATATGCTCCGACAACATGTTTTCCGGCAAAGCGGTGAAGTAAGCGGAAGGCAAATCCCACAAAGCCAATGCCGTAGCCACGTTCAACTCGGCACCACCAACATAAAATGGCAAGGTGTTTTCTTTCAACCAGTTGCCATCCGTATCGGGACAAATCCGCAGTAACAATTCGCCAAAACTTAATATTTTGCCAACGTTAAAAGTGGAAATAATTTTAACTGGTTCCGACATTATCAAAAGCTGAAATAATTTTTAGCGTTATAATAGCAAATATCAGAAATGATTTTTCCGATCAGTTCCGTATCATTTGGCAATTCACCGTTTTCTACATCTTCGCCAAATAAATTACACAACAATCTACGGAAATATTCGTGCCGGGGAAAAGATAAAAAGCTGCGCGAATCTGTCAGCATTCCCACAAATTTGCTTAGTAAACCCATGTTGGACAGCGCGTTGATTTGCTTCGTCATGCCGTCTTTCTGGTCTAAAAACCACCAGGCCGAACCAAACTGCACTTTCCCGGCAACAGAACCATCGTTGTAATTGCCAGCCATGGTTGCAATCAGTTCGTTATCAGCAGGGTTTAAATTATAAATAATGGTTTTGGCCAGACGGTTTTCCGAATCCAGCCGGTTTAAAAATTTGGATAATTGCCTGCCCTGGTTAAAATCACCAATCGAATCCCAGCCCGTATCCGGCCCTAATTGTTTCAGCATCCGCGTGTTGTTGTTCCGCAACGCGCCCAAATGAAATTGCTGCACCCAGCCTTTTTCGTGGCCCCAAAGCGCAAACTGAAAAAGCATGGCCGATTTAAATTTTAGGTTTTCTTCCAGACTGATACTTCGTTTAGCACGTATTTTTTGGAAAATGTTTTTGATTTCTTCATCAGTATAATTTTCTGCATAAACCTGCTCTAAACCATGATCGGAAACCTTACAGCCATTCTCCGAAAAATAATCATGACGGGATTTTAAAGCGGATAAATAACCATCGTAACTATCTATAGAAGTGTTTGTTACCGATTCCAATTTTTCGATATAAGCATTCAAAACTTCTAAATCGTCGGGGTTCATGGCTTTGTCCGGACGAAAAGCAGGCAGCATTTTCACCGTTCCGCCTTCGTTTTTTAATTGCTGATGAAATTGCAGGTTATCCAGCGGATCATCCGTAGTGCAAATCGTTTCAACATTCATTTTGCTTAACAAACCCTGAACAGAATATTCCGGCGTTTGCAGTTTTGCCGTAGCGTTATCGTAAATGCTTTGTGCTGTTTTTACCGATAATAAATCATCGATACCGAAATAACGCTGCAACTCCAAATGTGTCCAGTGGTAAAGCGGGTTGCGCAAGGTGTAAGGAACGGTTTCTGCCCACTTTTCAAACTTCTCATAATCGCTTTTTTGGCCGGTGATGTAATCTTCGTTAATTCCGTTGGTACGCATGGCGCGCCATTTATAATGATCGCCGTAAAGCCAAACTTGCGTCAGGTTTTTAAAGTTGATGTTACTGGCAACCTGGTCCGGCGGCAAATGATTGTGGTAATCAATGATCGGCAGTTTCTCTGCAAAATCATGATAAAGTTTTTGCGCGGTTGGCGTTTGCAACAGAAATTCTTCGTCTAAAAAAGCTTTCATTGGTTAATTTTTGATGCTGATCAACAGTTTAAACTCGGGTTTTTAGGTGATAAAAGAAGCATCGGTTTACAAGGAAACGCCTCTTTTCCAGGGAATAAAATCATCCTGACCGTGGCGGACGGCGCTCACTTCAATTTCGCCACTGGCCACGCGGATCACATAATCCAAAATGCGTTCCCCAGCTTGCTCAATCGTTTCTTCGCCTTCAATTACGGTTCCGGTATTGATGTCGATAATATCGCGCATTTTGTTAAACATTTTGGTATTGCTGGAGATTTTTATAACCGGCGTAACCGGATTGCCTGTTGGCGTACCTAAACCGGTTGTAAATAAAACAACGTTTGCGCCCGAAGCAACTTCTGCCGTGGTAGATTCTACATCATTTCCCGGAGTACATAATAAGTTTAAACCCGGTTTGGTTACTTTTTCAGGATAATCCAGCACTTCTACTACCGGAGACGTTCCGCCTTTTTTAGCGGCGCCTGCTGATTTGATCGCATCTGTAATCAAACCATCTTTGATATTTCCGGGGGAAGGGTTCATATCAAAACCAGAACCTACTGCTTTTGCCCGATCGTTATAAGTGCGCATCAGATGCGAAAACCGTTCGGCATTTTCCACGTCCACACATCGGTCGCTCATGTTCTGCTCTACGCCGCACAATTCCGGAAATTCTGCCAAAATAACCGAACCGCCGGCAGCAACCAGCAAATCTGATGTATAACCGATTGCAGGATTGGCAGAAATCCCGGAAAAACCATCCGAACCGCCGCACTCCAAACCGATACAAATTTTACTGATCGGCGCAGGTTGCCTACTGTTTTTATTGGCCAAAACCAGTCCCGCAAAAGTTTGCTTGATCGCCAGGGAAAGCAAATCCGCTTCGGTTCCGACTTTTTGCTGTTCCAGTACAAAAAACGGTTTGTCAAAAATTGGTACGCGTTTTTTAATTTCTTCTTCCAAAATAGAAACCTGTGCGTTCTGGCAGCCCAAACTTAAAACGGTAGTGCCGGCAACATTCGGATGCGTGATATAACCGGCCAGCAAACCGCAAAGTGCCTGTGCATCTTGGCGCGTGCCGCCGCAACCGCCGTTATGCACCAAAAACTTGATGCCATCAACGTTTGGGAACAAGCGCTCCTGCTTGGCAACCTGTTCTACATAAGGCATCTCCGCATTTAATATCTGGGCAACATCCTGCCCGGATTTATACATCTTAATTAACTCCTGCGCCTGGTTAGCATAAACTTTGTTGCGCCCATAACCAAGCGGCGTAACCAAAGCCTCTTCCAGAACGTCTAAATTTCGGTTCTCGCAAAAAACCATTGGAATAACCAGCCAATAATTTGCAGTTCCTACGCTGCCGTCGGATCTTGGATAACCGTAAAAAGTACGGTTAGCAAATTTGCTTACATCCGGTTTGTTCCATTCGGTACGACGTTCGCCAATAAAAAAATCATTGGCCGCATGATGGATATTTTTGGTGGTTAAAACACCACCGGCAGGAATAAAATTTTGCGCTTTACCTACCAAAACGCCGTACATAATAATGTTATCGCCTTGTTGAAAATCCTGCGCGGCAAACTTGTGCTTTGCCTGGATATTATCCTGTAATGTATATGGTTGATTATCGTAAGCAACTACAGCTCCTTGCGGCAAATCTGTTAAGGCCACAATTACATTATCATCAGGATTTACTTTTAATACCTGGTTTTTCATTTTTCAAACATGTTTTTTGCGGCTAATTGCCCAATTGTTTTTAAAACGCCTTGTTCATTTATTGCCGTATAGTTTTCCTCCACAGCATTTTCAAACCCTGGCAGCAAGGTTAAATCTGTTCCCCAAATATCTGTATTGTTCAAAACGGTGTTTATCCACATATCAGCCGGTATGCTGTTTTTAAGGCCATAAAAAAAGTGCGCCAAGTTATCCGTAACCGGATAACCCTTACCGTTCAGTTCACCATAATATTTTCCGCCTTCTTCCTTTTGTACGCGCATAAAAGCCAGGTAAGCTGCAAAACCCAGGGCGATATAATAAGGAATTTTATCAGATTTTTGATAATGGTTTAACAAAACCGGCACCACACGCATCTTTAATTTGGCCGAAAATTGTACGGTAATTCCTATCCAATTGTGTTTAATATGCGGATTACGGAAACGGTCCAGCACTTGTGCCGCAAATTCATCTGTTTGCTGTTTGCTTACTTCGTACGGAATGGCTGGTGCAATTTCTTTCTTCATCAACCGGCTTACAAAACCGGAAAGCATTTCATTATCCATTGCTTCTTTTACCGTAGTAAAACCAGCAAGAAAAGCCAGACCGCAGCTTAAAGTATGCGTGCCATTCAGCATCCGCAGTTTTAATTCTCGGTAAATCTCAATATCAGGTGCAATAATTACGCCTTTATCTGCCTCAGCAAAACTTAAAACAGCTTTTACTTTTTCATCGCCCTGAATGGCCCATAAACGGTAAACTTCTGATACCGTTAACAGCCCGTCTTCATAACCGGCTTTTTCCTGGAATTCAGCAACGGTTTCTGCATCCGGTTTTCCCGGCACAATCCGATCAACCAAAGAATTGCAGAAGGAGTTACTTTTCTCCAGCCAATTGATAAATGCGGCAGCTAACTTGTTAAAACCAGCTAATTCCAGCACAATAGCTTTTAATTTTTCGCCGTTGCCAACAATCAGTTCGGTTGGCACAATCACCATTCCGCTTTCTTCGCTTCCGTTAAAAGCTTGATATCTTTCTACTAAAAAAGCTAATAATTTGCCTGGAAAAGAAGCTGGCGGATTTAATTTAACATCTTCTTCAACTAATTGGATACCAACTTCTGTGGTGTTGGAAACAACAATTTTCATTTCCGGATTGTGGGCGCATTCCAGGATTTCTTTCCAGCTTTTTGTTGCGGATAAAACCCGGCTAATGGCCGAACAAACGATGTTTTCCTCCAATTTCTGTCCGTTTTCAATACCTTTTACGCATAAAGTATAAAGCCCGTCCTGATCATCAAACTCCGAAGGACTTCCGGCAGAAGTTGATTTTACCACTACAACCCGTCCGTTAAATACGCCCTGACGGTTAGCTTTATCTATAAAATAGTCTGGCAATCCCCTCAGTAAAACGCCTGTGCCAAACTGCAAAACCTTTTCCGGCAGGTCAAAAATTGCTTCATCAGGAACAATGACTTCTGCAGAATGAATATTTTTTAAATTATTTTTTGATAAGATCATAGTTGGGTTTTGGTTATGCAGTCGAACTTTGGAAATTATCATTTTTTTAAACAGGATCAAAATGAATACTTGCCCCTTGCTTTTGCGCTGATGCTTCTTTTATCGGCATAAAATTGGCAACAATAAAAAAAACACCGGTAAAAGAAGCATTGGCTTAACATTGCTTACTTTATTTTTGCAGGAACCTGTTTGATCAGCCAATTCACCAGATCGTTGCAGGCTTTAAAGTTATCGTAACCGGCCGGCAGGTTTCGGCCATCGGTATATTCATCATAAAACCAGGGGTCGCCAACGGCAAACACCATTCCTTTACCATATTTTGCTGTCGCGATGAGCACCGCTTTTTCATCGGTAAAAGAAGCAACGGCCGGCGGGTTGAGTTTGAAAGTGGAGATATCTTTGAGGTAGATTTTCTTTGCCGTTTTAAATATCGGATCGGTAACCGGAACCTGCAAAGTGCCCAATTTGATTTGCGGACCAATTACTTTATTATGGATGTCTTGGTTAAAATGGATCCCGAATTTTTCGGCCAGGATATTCAAATGTTCCAGGTCGCAATTGCCCGCATCGTTTGCCAGGATCACCAGCACGCCGCCAGCTTTTACCCAATCCGCCACATTAGTTGCGTCCTGCTCGTTCACATAATTGGGTTTTTCGGTTTCTTTTTGCGTATCCGGATCAACGATGATGTAAATATCTGAGCCTTTTAAATTGGCTACAGTTGGTGCCGCTTTCAATGTTGCTGTTTTTACGCCATGATAATTGAAAGCATTTTTGAAGAAATAAAAGCCGTTGTTGTCCATCTCGTTCCATTTGTAATGGAAAGGAATTGTGCGGCCGGTTACATCTTTCATAAACTCATTATTGAAATACGAATCCAGCATAACCGTTTGGCCTTTCCCTGTTTTTGGGATTTCGGCCAGTTCCATTTCATTGGCTGTAAGGATAAAAACGCCTGCATTTTTTGGATCTTTAATGTTTCCGGCTGCTTCGTTTTTAACCATTGCATCGTAGCCTTTTTTAGCACTGTTTTTATATTTTTCGGGGAGATAACCTAAACGCATTCCTTTTGCCAAAGTATAAACTAACATTCCGTTTTCAAGATTTTGATTGAACTGAAAAGCAGCAGCAATGCGGTTTAAAATAGCCAGCAATGTTTTTCGTTGCGGATGGTTTTCGGGGAAATATTCCAGTGCATCAACCAAAGCCATAGCGTAAAAACCCATCGAATTTTCTTTAGAAGTTGTTGGATTTGTGATAAGGTTTTCCGAAGAAATAAACTGATTGACTATCGTATCAAAAGCAGCAGGTTTATCAAAAACCGCCGCGTATTCTGCAGCAAAAGGTTCAAAATCAAACCAATCATTTGGCGGCGTTTGGTTTATGCTGATCTTTTGATACTGATTTTTCAGCTTTCCGCGCAACTGGTTTAGCGCTTTGTAGTATTTTTCCTGACCGCTAACCCGATAAAGCAGCAGTAAAGCACATCCGATTTTTATGTTATCAATATTAGAATTTTCCTGCGTATCGCTTTTGATCGTTCCGTTTTGATCTACCAGTTTATCAATACTTTTTTGTATGTAACGGTAATAATCAGCATTTGCGGTACGTTTCCAAACTGCTGCCAATCCTTCCAGCAAAAAACCCTGATTAAAAGACGCATTGGTAACTACAGATTTGCTGGTGTCTGGCCAGGTTTTCATGGTTGTTGCGGCTATTTTTTCTGAAAGCGATTGCGCATTACCGGTAAACGATAAAACAACCAGCAATAAAAAAACGATGCTTCTTTTACAGGTGTTTTTTTGGTGAAATTTTTTTTTCATGAAGCTTGTGTTTTTTATGCCATAAAAGAAGTATCAGACCTAAAAATCCAGGGCTAAAAAAATTACATCAGTAATAAAATCTTCCTTCAATTACACATATCTTCCGGGATTTCCCGCGTGATTTTTTGTACTTTGGTTACTACTATCGTGCTGTCAAACTCGGCACCGATGCCTTCCTCGCCCGATGGACGTTTTAAAGCTTCCACTTCTACATAAACCGGTTCGTATGGTTTCTCAAAATTCATGTTGGAGTATTGCAGCTCCAGTTTGCCCGAACTGTCTTTCACCCAATATTCGCGGCCGGTACTGCACTCTTTAAAAGATTTTACTTCGAGGCCAAAACTGTATAAACCTTTGTAAACTTTTGTATCGGCCTGATTATGACTGTTGCAGCTGCAAATAGCCAATATGCCCAAAAAACTTCCAATGAAAATGATCCTTTTCATGCTGCTAATTTACAGTTCCTGATTAATTTCATCGAGTTTTTGTACGCTTAAACGTGCACTAATGCCGGAAGCAATTACAGAAATACCGGTTACCGTAACAAATACCAGCAAAAAATCACTTGCCTTCAGCGTTACCGGATATGGTTGCACCATCGTGGAGCCGCCCATCGTGATAAACCCGGATTTTTGCTGCAGCAGGGCAAATATCAATCCGGTTGCCATGCCGATAATGCAGCCCAGCACCGTGATCAGCATGCCTTCATAAAAGAAAATCCGTTGGACCAGGGTTTTATCGGCACCCAAACTGGTCAATACGGCAATGTCTTTTCGCTTGTCCATCACCAGCATCGTCAACGAACCGATAATGTTGAAAATGGCGATAATCAGCACAAAAGTCAGGATCAAAAACACCGACCATCGTTCAGAATTAAGCAATTTGTACAGGGAAGTATTTTGCTGCTGCCGGTTTTTGATCACGAAATTATTGCCTAACCGCTGTTGCAATTGTTGCTGCATCCGGTCCACGTTGGCTTTATCCTGCAAATTCAGTTCTACATAAGATATTTTTACGGGTTCATCCAGCAAATCCCGCGTAAAAGCAATCGGCGTGATCACCATATCGTCAAATTCCTGCTGCACCGAAAAAACGCCCGAAGGCACGATGCTCCGCAGCACAAATTCGTCCATCGGGTTAAAAGATTTAACCACATTGTGTTTGGGCGAATAAACCTGCAGCATGGCCAGCTGATCTTTAGTGTTGACACCCAAACTGATGGCTACCGAAGCACCAATCACCGCCAGGTTTTGGCCGTCTTCCTTCAGGGTAAAAGAACCGGCCTGCAGCGTGCTGTCCAGGTGCTGGCTTTTCAAAAACTCATCGCCCACGCCTTTTATCGTACCAATAAACTGGCGTTTGCCGTAGCGCAGCAGCACTTTTTCTTCCAGCACTTCGGTAACCGAATACATGCCCGGCATTTTCCGCAGATCGTTTAAATGCAAGGTTGCCGGATCAAACGTTTTTCCTTTTGCCGGAAGCACTTTCAGTTCTGGTGTAAAACTGCTGTAAAGCGACACAATCTGCGTTTCAATGCCATTAAAAACCGACAAGATCAGGATCAGCGCGGCACTGCCCACCAGCACGCCCAACATTGAAATGCCGGAAATAATATTGATGGCATTGGTAGATTTTTTAGAAAAAAGGTAACGCCGGGCTATAAATGCAGAGGTATTCAATTTTGGTTAGATGCTTCTTTTACGATACTTTTTTTTAACGTTCAATTCAGAAATGGATTGTACACTTTTTCATGGCCGATGGTAGTTTCGGGTCCGTGGCCGGGATAAACGATCACTTTATCGGGCAGCGTAAATAATTTTTCCTCAATGTTTTTCAGGAGTTGCGCCGTATTGCCGCCGGGCAAATCCGTGCGGCCGATACTTTCGCGAAAAAGCACATCGCCGCCCATCAAAACAGAATCCTTTTCAGCATAAAAACACAAATGTGCAGGCGAATGGCCGGGCGCAAAAATCAGTTTTAATTCCGTTTCGCCAAATTTGATTGTTCCGGTTTCGGGCAAATACGTTTCCGGCACAGGCGAAACTTCATAACGGATGCCCATTTGCGGCGCATAACCTGGAACGGCCGTGAGCACCGGCAGCTCGCCTTCATGAAATTGCGGCTTCAAACCAAATTGATCAAACACAAACTTATTGCCCAGCACGTGGTCGATATGGCAATGCGTATTGAGTAGTAAAACCGGTTTTAAATGGTTTTCCCGGATGAAACCCACTACCTTATTTTGCTCCCCGGCGGTATACATTCCGGGATCGATGATTGCACATTCCAAACTGTCATCATACAGCAAATAAGTATTTTCCTGATACGGATTGTTGGCAAAAGATTGAATATGCAGCATAATTTTTAACCGGTAAAAGAAGTACGAAAGTTAGTGTTATAAGTTAAAACACAAAGCTTTGTTGAGGCAGGAAATTATTTTTTGAAGAAAACCGTAAAACGTGTGCCTTTGTTCAGCCCGCTTTTACTTCAACTTTGCCGTCGGCCAGAATAAATTGACTTGCAGGTAAAGGCGTTTTTTATCATTAATTTTATCCAAATATTTGTTCGCCTGTGTTAATTGAAATATAGGGTTTTATATAAGAGCCTGTTTAAATTTCTACCATAGAAATTTATATTGCTTTTTTTATGCCATAAACCTTGGCACCTTATATTTGTTTTTGGCTAAAGCCTTGTAAGTTTGTCAACTTTATCCACAGCCTGAAGGCCGTGGCAATTGAAGTTTGCTGGATAGCCCCGTTTGTTGCTGGCAGATAAAAAGTTTATAAAACAAGGGGCTAAATTGCCACGGCCTTCAGGCCGTGGATGGTAAGTAATCCAGATAGGGCTTCAGCCAAAATAACCAAGAAAAAATTTAAACAGGCTCTAAATATATCAGCTAAAAATTTAAACAGCTTTTGTAATAAAAAATTGAAATAATGAAATTTAAATTAGGCGATTTTGTACGTTTTGTGGAAGAGAAACGTGAAGGTTTTATCACCCGGATTATTGATGAGCAAACCATCGGCGTAACGGGCGACGATGATTTTGAAATACCGGTTTTGGCCACAAAAGTAACTTCTGTACACGGCCGGGAAGCCAAAATTACCGCTGCCAAAGAGCAGGAAATCGAGACAGAAGCAGCTTCGGCAGAATTTGTGGCAAAAGGGATTTATCTGGCTGCCATTCCGGAGAAACAGGTCACTTCCGTGGTGCAGTTCTATCTGATCAACAATACTTCATACATGCTGCTTGCTTCTTTTAGCACCGAAAAAAACCAGGAATATAAAGGCGAATTTGCAGGACAAATCAACCCGAAAACTGCAGTAAAAGTTTATTCTGCCGCGCTGCCCGATCTGGCAATCTGGCCAAAATTTATTTTCCAGATCCTGTACCACAGCAAACAAAAAGCTGATTTTTTGGATCCGCTAACTTACAACGAACGTTTTAAAGCGAAAGATTTTGCCGGTGCAAAAACCGCTGTGTTTATTTTAAACCAACAAGGCTGGCAGTTTCAGCTGGATTTGGGCGAGGTAAAAGTGGATGCCGAAAAACTGAAAGAAAGCTTTTATAAATCTGCAGAGGAGAAAAAAGTAGTAGAAAAACCTTTGAAAGAAGTTGACCTCCATATTGAAAAACTGCGCGAAGATTATCAGTTTTTAAGCAGCAGCGACATTATCAAAACGCAACTGGACCGTTTCCAGAAAACTTTGGACGCGGCGATTGTGCACCAGTTGCCCTCAATTGTGTTTATTCACGGCGTGGGCAATGGGATTTTGCGCCACGAAATACATAAAGTTGTCAGCAAACATCCGCAGGTAAAAACGTTTGCCGATGCCCGCAAAGAAAAGTTTGGTTACGGTGCCACAGAGGTTTTTTTGAAATGAATTTTTACCCGATAAAAACAGTATCGACCTGAAATTATGTTTTCCGCAGAAACAAAACCGCTGTATAACTGGCTTTATTTTTTTATCGCTTTGGCCGTTTTGCTCAATTTTAGCGGGCTTTTTGTGCCGGTTTTGGGTTTGGATGGGCCGCTTTACGCCACCATTTCCAAAACAATGGTTTTAAAGCATGATTATGTCAACTTGTTTTCGGAAGGGAAAGACTGGCTGGATAAACCACATTTTCCGTTTTGGGCAACGGCTTTTTCGTTTAATCTTTTTGGGTTTACAACCTGGGCCTACAAATTACCAGCTATTTTATTTGTGCTGATGGGCGGCGTTTACACTTATCTTTTCAGCAAAAAGCTTTATAATCAGGAGGTTGCATTGTGGTCTGTTTTGATTTTTTTCACTTCCGAGCATCTGATCATTTCCAACAACGATGTGCGTGCCGAACCTTATCTCACCGGTTTGATCATCGCTTCGGTTTATCATTTCTATAAAACACTCGGTAAAAACAGCATTGCGCATTTGGTTTTAGCTTGCGTTTTTGCTGCTTGCGCTGTCATGACGAAAGGGATTTTTGCACTGATCCCGATTTTTGGTGCTTTTGCCGGACAATTTATCCTAACCAAAAACTGGAAACAGCTTTTCCACCCGCGCTGGCTGCTGGCTTTCGTTTTGACAATGCTGTTTTTAGCCCCCGAAATCTATTGTTTGTACGAGCAGTTTGATCTGCATCCGGAGAAACTGGTTTTCGGCGGCTACAACGTTTCCGGTATCAAATTCTTTTTCTGGGACAGCCAGTTTGGCCGGTTTTTCAATACCGGGCCAATTAAAGGCGGCGGCGATAAATTCTTCTTTTTCCATACTATCCTTTGGGCGTTTATTCCTTGGTCGATTTTGCTGTATATTGCTGTCGTTCAGTTTTTTAGAAATCCTAATTATCAAAAACGAGAATGGTTTTGCATCAGTGGCGCACTGCTGACTTTCCTGGTTTTTTCAGCTTCCAAGTTCCAGTTGCCGCATTACATCACCATTATTTTTCCGTTTTTTGCGATCATCACGGCGCAGTATTTAATTGGCATAAAAACAGCAAAAGGTTTGCGCGCCATCCGCATAACGCAAAGTGTGGTTTTGGTTTTACTGATCCTGATTATCCTGATCCTGCAATATTTTTATCGTGCCGAAAACATTACCATTTTTACGGTTTTGCCTTTGATCGCAGCAATTGCAATTTTCATTTTTATATCGATAAAAGAAGCATTTGGCAGCAAATACAAACTGCTTTTTCAATCGGTTTTAGTTTCGATATTCGTTAATTTATATCTCAACCTAAACTTTTATCCTTCGCTTTTAAAATACCAATCCGGCAGTGAAGCCGCATTTTACATCGATAAAAACAGTATGCCAAATTTGCCGGTGGCGCAGTTGCAAAACGAAGAATATTCGCACGCGCTGGAATTTTACTTAAACCGTCCGCTTATTTTAGTGAATGAAGGTGGAAAAGGAAATCTCCCGAAAAAACCTTTTCTGCTGTATGCTTCCGAAGCATCTGTAAACCAATTGAAGCAAAAAGGCTGGAAAATCAACTTGATAAAATCGTTTGATGATTATTTGGTAACGCGTTTAAAAGGGAAATTCCTCAACCAAAAAAATAGAAAAGAAGTTTTGGAAAAGAAGGAGTTGGTTTTGGTAAAAGGATTTATAAAATTCTAACAATCCTTATTTACACTCAAAATAGATATATTTGTTATATGCAGCCATTAATTGTTTACCCTGAAAATAAAGAGCAATTACATGCTATAAAAGCGGTAATGAAAGCCATGAAGATCGATTTTGAGCAAAAGAATGAAGCCTATCCAGATCAATTAATTAATGGTGTTAGGGAATCTTTGCAACAAGCTGATTCAGAGCAACTTTTATCATACACAGGTATTAAAGATATGCTAAATTCTTAATGAGTTTACAGGTTTTCTACACACCTCAAGCAAAAGAAACTTTAGCATTAGTATACGATTTTATCAATACTAACTTTGGTTTTAAAATTGCTGAAAAATTTCTACTGAAAACAGAACATACAATTAATCTTATCGCACTTCATCCATTAATGTTTAAACCAAGCACATTTGAAAAAGACGTTCGAGTTGGTTTAATCAGTAAGCAGACTTCATTGTTTTATCGTACACATGAAAAGTCTATACAATTATTATTTTTTGGGATAATCGGCAAGAACCTTTTTACTAACAACTTTTAATTCAGTTTTAAAATAGAATTGTTGTTCGCTGGAATTTTACTTAAACCGTCCGCTTATTTTGGTGAATGAAGATGGAAAAGGAAATCTCCCGAAAAAACCTTTTTTGTTGTATGCTTCCGAAGCATCTGTAAACCAATTGAAGCAAAAAGGCTGGAAAATCAACCTGATAAAAACGTTTGATGATTATTTGGTAACGCGTTTAAAAGGGAAGTTTTTGAACCGGAAAACACGAAAAGAAGCAACTTCGCAAACGCAATTGGTTTTGGTGCAACAGCAAGTAGTTGCGAAATGAATACTCGAGCAAGTTTTACGGAAAGCTGTTATAAATATTTTTTCTGTGATCGGCAATTACTAAACGAACAAGATTGTTCTCTTCCAAAATAAAGCCCAAACGATAGTTACCTATTTTATATCGGTAGCATTCGCGGCCGTCTTTTTTATTAGTTTTAAGTTTCTTGATATTACTAATGCTGGTCACAAAATCAGCAGCTTCGATAGTTTCAATAAAACCTAATATTGTTAACTGTACGTCTTTTGGTAAAGTCTTTGCTGATTTTGCAAAACTTTTTTCGATGATACATTGCATCTTGTTATGCGCCTTTTATTCCTGGTTGGTAAAAAAGCTGTTTAAGGTTTTTAATTATTTAGCCAGGTAAGCTAAAAACTCTGCTTTTTCTTCAGATGATAAAACATCTCCTGTGGCATGTTTGTGGATAGCACGAACCATAGCTTGATCATCTTCCTCCTCAGTAATTTCTAAATACTGAACTGAAATATTTAGTTGTTGCGCTAATTGGATGATGTTTTCCTTCTGTTCATCTGTAGTTATGTCTAAAACCAATTTCATAATTACAAATATACTTACTTTGGTTGATGCAAAAATGACTATTTTGTAGCTGTTACGCGATCAGGTTCGATGGGTTTTGGTACAACAAGATTTTAACCATTAAAATATCTATATGAAACACGGCTTATTTGTCCTTTTATTTTTATCAGGAATATCCAGCTTTGCGCAAACCGATACAAAGCTAAGCCAACAGTTACAAAATGCTGTAAAAGGTTTTAACGGGCAGGTAGGGATTTATGTCCATAACCTTAAAACTGGTAAAACGGCTTCTATTAATGCGGATACCCTGTTCCCTACAGCCAGCATGATCAAGGTAAGTATTCAGTGCGGGCTGATGGACAAAATTGAAAAAGGCGGGCTGCAATACAACCAAAAGCTGGTTTACCGCGATTCGCTATTATATCCCGGCGAAGATATTTTAGGTTCTTTTAAGGATAAAGATACGATACAACTAAGCAAGGTGGCCATGTTGATGATCACGATGAGCGATAATACGGCCAGTATCTGGCTGCAAAAATTGGTAGGTGGCGGGTATATCAACAATTGGCTACAGCAAAATGGGTTTAAAACAATGCGGGTAAATTCGCGCGTGCCGGGCAGGGAAGAAATCCGTGCAAAATATGGCTGGGGCGTAAGTACACCTTATGAGATGTGCCGCTTATTTACGATGATACGAGAGGGAAAAGCAGTAAGCCCTGCTGCAAGTGAGCGCATGTACCGCAACATGGGCAGGATTTATTGGGACGATAAAGCAATATCGCAATACCGCCGTTCGTGCAGACTGCATCTAAACAAGGTGCACTCAACGAATCGAAATCAGAAACAGTGATGGTCAATGCACCGCATGGCGATTATGTGTTTTCGATCATTACCAATCATAACCAAGACCAGAGCTGGAAGCCTGACAACGAAGCTTGTACTTTGATTCGAAAGGTGTCTGCCTTGTTATGGCATTATTTTGAACCGACAAGTACTTGGAAACCAGCGGCAGGAATAGGAAAATATATGACCAATGAATAGTTTTACTAAATCAAAATTCTTTGAAGGATTTGCTGGATAAATTAACTTTATCACATGAAAAACAGTTTTAAAACAGTGTTATTTTGCATGATTTCTTTTGCGTTGATTAGTTGTGATCAGGCAACAAAAAAATTAGCAAAAAGTCATTTAATGGATCAAGAGCCTGCTTCTTACTTTCACGATACATTTAGATTGGAATATGTAGAAAACACAGGTGCAGCTTTAAGTTTAGGTGCTAATTTGCCTCAGCACTATAATTTTGTGTTGTTAAGCATCATTCCGTTACTGGTTTTGCTAGCCTTGTTTGTTTACGTGCTTATCAACATAAAAAAATTTAACACAATACGAATCTTAGCATTTTCTTTAGTTTTTGCAGTCGGAATCGGAAATATTATTGACCGAATTTTGCACGACCGGCATGTAACTGATTTTATGAATCTGGGGATTCAAAATTTCAGGACCGGTATTTTTAACGTGGCTGATGTTTGTATTACTGCTGGAGTAATCGGCATTTTCATTTCTTATAAAAACCAGCAAACCACCCAACCTAAAGCATGAAACTCAACTTAACATTATTTTTTCTCTTTATCGTTTCCCTCAGTTTTGGCCAGCAGCAAACGGATACTTCAAAGCATGCTGTTTCTCCAACGCTGATAAAAGAAGATTATCAGGACGACTGGGCAAATTTGCACCATTACGCAACAAAAAATGCCGAATTACCTGTTCCTGCAAGACCTGAGAAAAGGGTGATTTTTTTAGGCAGTTCGATATTTGAGCGTTGGCCGGTTTTAATACCCGAATTTTTTGACAACAAAAATTATGTGAACAGAGGCATCAGTGGCCAGATATCCCCGCAATTGTTAATCAGGTTTAGGCAGGATGTGATCAGCTTAAAACCTAAAGCGGTGATTATTCTTGCCGGAAGTAATGACATTGCCGGAAACAGAGGCCACGTAACGATGGAAACAATTATGGACAACATCAAATCCATGGCCGAACTGGGCAGACGGAACCACATCAAAGTAATTCTTTGTGATTATCTGCCCGTATTTGATTATCCCTGGGGGAAAGGCATAGAACCAGCCGAAAAAATCATCGCTTTAAACAAGCAGATTGAAATTTACGCCAAGAAAAAACACCTGGTTCTTTTAGATTATTTTACTCCTTTGGCGGATAACAGGAACGGGCAAAAGGCAGAACTGACTTTAGACGGCGTGCATCCAAACGTAGCCGGTTATCGCATTATGGCCGAAGCAACCGAAGCTGCAATTAAAAAAGCTTTGCATTAATTATCTTATTTTCTAAACATCAAAATGATGGCTCTAAGAAAAATAAAATGTTAAATTTGAAATATGGACATTCAATTTGTATCTGACAATAAATAGGAAATAAAGGCTGTTCAAGTTGCGCTAAAGGACTGGAAAGCATTAACATCAAAAGCCGAGGCTTTTGATGTTGCAACTAGTATTCGGCAAGGTTTAAAAGAAGTTGAACTGATAGAAAGTGGACAATTAAAAGCGCAGACTTTGGAAGATTTTTTTAATGAGTTATAGAATCATTATCACTCCAAATTTTGCAAAAGAGCTTAAAAATTATCAAAAAGACATACTTCTATTAAAGCTGATCTGATTATTTTATCACAATCGCTAACAGAAATGCCAACACAAGGTATAGAAGTATTTAAAAATTGTTATAAAATCCGATTTGCAAGTAAAGGCAAGGGAAAAAGCGGCGGCGGTCGCTTAATTACGTTTATTAAAATACAAAATGAAAGTATTTATTTTCTTTCTATATATGATAAATCTGATAGAGAAAGCATTTCAGACCAGACTTTAAAATATTTATTAAATGATTTGGATAAATAAATAACCAGCTAACCAATCCCCACCACACCACCAATAATCACCAAAGCCGGATAAGTCAACTTTTGCATTTCCGCCATTTCCGGCAAATCTTTAACCAAACCTTTTACCGATTTTTGATAGGGCAAAGAAGCATGTTGGATAATGGCTGCCGGAACCGATCCTTTTCCTGCATCTACATAAGTTGCCGCAATTTCGGTCAGCTTTTTCATTCCCATATAGATCACAACGGTTGCATTACTTTGCATTGCCAAACGCAAATCAGCAGAAAGCGAACCGTCTTTTTTGGTTCCGGTGATCGCCCAAACGCTTTCACTTAAATTGCGGTGCGTGAGCGGGATATCCTCAAAACCGGAAGCTTGCATACTCGTAATCCCCGGGATAAAAAACGTTTTGATACCATTTTCGCGGGCAAATAAAATCTCTTCAAAACCACGGCCAAAGATGAACGGATCGCCACCTTTTAAGCGGATGACCTGTCCTTTTGCAAAAGCATATTGTTTAATCAGTTCGAGGATTTTTTCCTGCGGTGTGTATTCTCCGTAAGGCTGCTTGCCTACGTAAACCATTTCGCAGGTTTTTGGGGCGAGATCGAGCAATTGCTTATTGGCCAGGTTATCATACAAAATAACTTTGGCCTGCTGCAGTAATTTGTAAGCTTTAACGGTAATCAGTTCAGGATCGCCTGGGCCGGCACCTACCACATATAATTCCGGTTTCACTTCCTCGTCCATGCTTCTTTTATCGGCATTTTTTTATGCGCAAAATTAATTATTTGCTTTTCATCGCCATATAATCCAGCGTCAGGTTGCACATCGCTTTTACGCCCAAAGTAAAGCCGCTTTCATCAATATAGAAATCCGGTGTATGATGTGAAGGAGCCGTTAAAGGATTGCCGCCTTTTGGCATGCCGCCCAAAAAGAAAAACAAGCCGGGCACTTTCTCCTCAAAAAAAGAAAAATCTTCGGCACCGGTTACAGCCGGGCGAAGCAAAACGTTCGCTGTACCAGCTGTTGATTGTAAAGTAGGAAGCATTTGGGCTGTTAAATCCGGGTTATTGTAAGTTACCGGATAATGCGTAGTGTACGGAATTTTTACTTCTGCTGTGGCTCCTGCCGCTGCCGCTGTATTTTGAACGATAGTTTTGATCCGTTCGATAAACATTTTTTCATCCGCAGCACTTAAATTTCGGATGGTGCCCAGCATTTCTACTTGTTCGGGAATGATGTTGGATCGATTTCCACCGTTGATGGCACCAACTGTAACTACCCCGCCGTTTTCAGTTACGTTCAAATTACGGCTCACAATCGTTTGTAAAGCATTGATAATCTGTGCCGAAGCAACAATCGGATCCACCGACGACCAAGGATAAGCACCGTGTGCCTGCCTTCCCTTTACCGTAATTTTAAAATCATTGACAGCAGCCAATGCGCCGCCCGGCCGATAAGCAATTTTGCCAACTTCTGTTTGCGAGTTGATATGCAACCCAAAGATGGCATCTACTTTCGGGTTTTCCAGTACGCCTTCTTTCACCATCAATGCCGCGCCGCCTTCTTCGCCAACAGGCGCACCTTCTTCTGCCGGCTGAAAAATAAATTTTACGGTTCCGTGCAAATCGTTTTTCATGGATGATAAAACCTTAGCTACGCCCATTAAAATCGCCACATGCGAATCATGGCCGCAAGCCGCCATCACGCCAACTTCCTGTCCGTTGTATATCGTTTTTACTTTGGATGCAAACGGAACATTTACGCGCTCGGTAACCGGCAAACCGTCCATATCAGCACGCAAAGCTACAACCGGACCAGGTTTTCCGCCTTTCAAAATCCCGACAACGCCGGTTTTGGCCACACCTGTTTTTACTTCGATACCGAGAGATTTTAAATAACCGGCCACAATACCGGAAGTGCGCACTTCATGGTTGCCCAGTTCCGGGTGTTCGTGGAAATCACGCCGCCAGGCAATTACCTGTTTTTCAAGCACATCAGCTTTTTTGGCAACTTCATTTTTGTAAGAAGTTTGTGCAAAAGCAGAAAGCGAAAAAATGGTCAAGGGTAAAAAGTACACTTTTTTCATTCGGGTTTTTATTTGGAAGAAAGATAGTTAATTTGACGATTGTTAAGAGCCTGTTTAAATTTTGTTTAATTTATTTTTTATGCTTCTTTTATCACCTACGAAAACAGGAAATCTCAATGCTTCTTTTATCGGTATAAAATTCAAATACAAAATTTATAGGGCTAAAAGAAGCAAATGAATTTTTCCGATGTAAATTTAAACAAGCTCTAAGAGAAATTAATTTAAGTATTGATATGGTGACAATCTGCCCTACTCCGCCCAAACTAAACCGGTCCCAAAAAACTATCGATAAAAGAAGTATGCTGCGGATATATATTTTTCTTGCAGCAACCTTGTTTCCGGTTGTGTCTTATCCGCAAGTAACTTCGGCAATTTCTTCGGATACAATCCTTTCAAAATCAACGGTAATTGCAGACGGAGAAAAACCACGGTTGATTTCCAAACAATTCAGCTTTACAGAAGGCCCGGCGGTTAACAAAAAAGGCGATGTTTTCTTCACCGACCAGCCGAATGACAAGATCTGGGAATACGATATCAACGGCAAACTTTCTGTTTTTATGGATAAAACCGGCCGTTCCAATGGCTTGTATTTCGACAAAAAAGGAAATTTGATTGCTTGTGCGGATGAGCATGATCAGCTTTGGCAAATCTCTCCCAAAAGAAAAATAAAAGTGCTGGTTGATGGTTTTAAAGGGAAATTACTGAACGGCCCGAATGATTTGTGGATTGATGCAAAAGGCGGGATTTACATCAGCGACCCTTATTATCAGCGCAATTATTGGACGCGGAAAAAACCGGATATGGACGGACAAAAAGTGTATTATCTGCCCAAAGGAAAAACGCAATTGG
>JAABUS010003628.1_pt1 | contig 24438 bp, 19 predicted proteins | sample 5560161 | NCBI WGS metagenome assembly JAABUS01 (sample SAMN10711885, study PRJNA513376) | rock metagenome | isolation source: Antarctica rocks | place: Antarctica: Victoria Land, Trio Nunatak nord | collected 2016-01-04
GGACTACCCGGTCGTGCAGGGTGTCACGCTGGTCATCGCCGTCATCTTCGTCCTGGTCAGCCTCACCGTCGACATGCTCTACGTGATCGTCGACCCCCGCCTGCGGACAACCTGATCCGGACCCGGCCCCGGTTGCCCCCCGCCACGGGCCATCTCATCAACGAGGACAGCGCGTCAGCATGGATTCGCAGCAGATCGTGATCAGCTCAGCGACCAGTGAATCCGGGATCGGCACCGCCGCGCTGGCGGGACGTCCGCCCCGGCGCGACAACCTGCTGCGGACGCTGACGCGGCAGCGCCTCGCCGTCGTCGGCGGGATCATCGTCGGTCTGTTCGCGATCATCGCCGTGATCGGGCCGTTCATCGCGCCCTATGACCCGCTCGATCAGGACGTCCCCAACCGGCTGGCCTCGCCGAGCTGGTCGCACTGGATGGGAACGGACGAGTTCGGCCGGGACGTCTTCAGCCGGCTGCTGTCGGGCGCGATCATCTCGTTCCAGGTGGGCGTCGTCTCGGTCGGCCTCTCCGGGATCGTCGGTGTGCTGTTCGGGCTGATCGCCGGCTACTTCCGGGGCCGCGCCGACGCCGGCATCTCGCTGGTCATGGACGTGATCTTCGCCTTCCCGACGATCCTGCTCGCGATCGCCCTGGTCGCGGTCCTCGGCTCGTCGCTGACGAACGTCATGCTGGCGATCGGCATCGTCAACGCCCCGACCTTCTACCGGGTCGTTCGCGGGTCGGTGCTGTCGGTCCGGCAGAGCCAGTACGTCGAGGCGGCAGTGTCGCTCGGCACGCCGGTGCCGACGATCATGCGCCGGCACATCTTCCCGAACATCACCGCGCCGCTGATCGTCCACGCGTCCCTGAACTTCGCGGCCGCCGTGCTGGCCGAGGCGGCGCTCTCCTACCTCGGCCTCGGCAACCGGCCGCCGTCGCCCTCGTGGGGCCTCATGGTCAGCTCCGCCTACGGCTTCCTCGAGCAGGCCCCCTGGGCGACGCTCTTCCCCGGCATCGCGATCGCCCTGATCGTGCTCGGCTTCAACCTCCTCGGCGATGGCCTCCGCGACGCACTGGACCCACGGCTCCGCGGACGGTAACCGGCTGCCGCAGCGGCCATCGCCGCGCAGGGCGAGACTGGCTCGGCTAGAGCAACGGGTAGAAAGGTTGTCCGGAGCAAGGTTGGCTGCCCGCTATCGCCTGACGGCGATGCCCGGCCATAAATGGACCGGGCTCAGGAACGGCGCGGAGCGTACGGAACGACCTATCCAGGGCGGAAAACGATTTGGCGGACAACCTTTTTGACCCTCGCTGTAACGACGTGTCACATCGGAACTCGCCGCTTGCGAACAGTCCCCTCCCCAAACCCCTCCCCGGCTCGGTTTCGGCACGGCGGTGCCTCACCGCCCGGAGAGGGGCTTTTGCTGGTCGGCTTCGCCTTCCTGCCGACCCTTCCCTTGAAAGTGGTGGTGGGCGCTCGGCTGGTCCGTCGCGTCGGTCCGTAGGGGCGCCGCTTGCAAACCCGGCCGCCGGAGCGGCCATCGCCTCGCAGGGCGATAAACGCGCCCCGCTACCACCACGCTCGCAATCGAAACCCGTCGATCGTCACCATGGGCACCGCTGCGCGGTCTGGCGCCTGGCGGTGCGGCAGCGCAGCGAGCAAGGCCAGCGCAGCGAGGGCCATGTCCCTACGACCGACGAACCTGGTGCCTCAGGACATTGGAGTGGGCGACCGCTGTAGCGGGCGTCGGGATTCTCCCGGCTGACAGACGGCCGCAAGGGCGGTAGGCTTTCGACCACAGATCACTCGTCTGTGGTCGTTCTGCATCTGCGCCACCCATTCGTGTTTCCCCGTTTGCCCACGATGCCCGAACCGGTCCAGGTCGGGTCGCCCCGGAGCCAGCCCCATGAACGCCGCACGCTCGATCCGGACACCGTTCTCGCCGATCCGTCTGCTCGCGGTGGCCCTCGCCCTCGTCGCCGGGTTCGCCCTGGCGGCGGTGGTCGCCGTTCCGGCCAGCGCCCACGTCGTGCTCCAGGGCGCCGAGCCGCCGGTCGACGCGACGGTCGAGGCCGCGCCCGCCCAAGTGATCGTCCTGTTCAGCGGTGAGGTCAGCGAGAGCGGCAGCACCCTGACCGTCACGGGGCCGGACGGCCAGCCCGCCGACACCGGCGATGGCGGTCTCGACCTCAGCAGCCTGGACCGGAACCGGCTGATCGTGACCCTGCTGCCGAACCTGCCAACCGGTCTCTACACCGTGAGCTACTCCGCCACCCCAGCTGACGGCCACGAGGCGGCTGTCGGCAGCTACAACTTCCACTCGGAGTGGCGACCGGCGTCCTCGCGACTCCGTTGGCGACGCCTGTCGGAACCCCGGACGCGACGCCGATCGCTACCCCGATCGCGCTGGGCGATGCCCCGGCGGCGAGCGCCAACGGCGACGGGCTCAGCACCGCGAACCTGCTGCTGGTCGCCGCGGCGCTGGCGGTCCTGCTCGGCGGCGGTCTGGCGGTCATCCGGGCGACGTGGCGCCACTGAGTCGGCGTTCGACCCGAAATGGCGCCGCAAGAGATTCCGATCCGGTCCGGAACCCTGCTCACCGGTTCGACGATGGGCGGTCATACTCTTCGGAGGCCTCATCTCCGGCGATGGTCCAGCCTATCCTTGTCAACTGGTAACCGATCGGCCGACGGGCTGGCAGGTCGCTTCACCCGGAAACGTACGTGTCAGGGCGGGTTCCAGAGACGATGAGATGCCGGGAGTAGCGCGGGGGCAGCAGAAGATTCGCCGGGGTAGACGATGGTCCGTCCGATGACCATTGAGCCGAGGTGGAACACGCGTTCACGAAGACGAGCGGTCACCGGGCCAGGGTCCCGATGGCTGGGGTTCAGCGCCGTGCTGGCCGGGCTCGTCCTGCTCCTCACCGGCGTCTTCGGCGCGGCTCCGGTTGGTGCGCACGCCTACCTGACGACTAGCGACCCGCCCAGCAGCGCCCTCCTCGCCCAGGCCCCCTCTCAGGTCGCCATGACCTTCGCCGAGCGGCTGGAGCCGTCCGTCAGCCGGGCCGACCTCTACGATCAGACCGGCGTGCTGATCTCCGGCACGTCCTTCACGATTCCCGAACCGTACACGATGATCCTGAGCCTGCCGTCGTCCCTGGCCAACGGCACCTACTCCGTCGTCTGGACGTCGTTGTCCGCCGACGACGGCCACACCGCCTCCGGCTTCGTCTCCTTCACGGTCGGGGCCGAGTCGGACATCGCGACGGTCACGCTGCCAGCCCTCGCCTCGACCTCGGCGCCGCCCGAGATCCTGACCACGATCGCCCGGGGCATCACCTATTTCGGGCTCGCCATCCTCGTGGGGCTCTGGCCGGTCTGGCTGCTCGTGATCCGGCCCGCCTTCCGGCCGGTCTGGCAACTCGGCCCGGCCGCGGTCGGCCGCGCCCGGCGGCTCGTCTCGGTCGCGCTCGGGCTAGCGATCGGCGGCAGCGTCATGGCGCTGATCCTCCAGGCCATGACGACCGGTACGGGTCTGCTCGACGGGCTCGGGACGACGCTGTTCGAGACCCGCTACGGCACGATCTGGCTGGTCCGGGTCGGGCTGCTCGTCGCGCTCGGGGCCTTGCTCGTGTCAATGGCGCCGTGGTGGTTTCCGCGCCGCCGGCGAGCGGTCACGCTCGGGCTGGTCGCGCTCGGGATCGCGGCGGTCGTCCCGTTCAGTCTGATCTCCCACGCCGCCGCCCAGCCCGACGGCCGCGACGCCGCCGTCGCGAACGACATCACCCACGCCGTCGCGGCCTCGATCTGGGTCGGCGGGATCGTCGCGCTGGTCACGCTGCTCCTCCCGGCCCTGCGGTCGCTCTCCTCGGCCGGCCGGCAGATCGTGCTGATGCAGGCGATCCCGCGCTTCTCGACTGTCGCCCTCACTGCCTGGGCCGTCCTCGCGATGACCGGGTTCTACGGCGCCTGGCTGGAGGTCGGCAACCTGACGGCGCTCATCGACACGAGCTACGGCACGTCGCTTGTCCTCAAGCTGGCCGCCATCGTCACGATCCTCGTCATCGCCGCCTTCAACCTCGTCGTCCTGACCCGCAAGCTGCGCCGCGTCTCGACCGCCGGCGAGGCCGACCTCTGGTCCCGGGTCTTCCGCTACCTGCTCGTCGCCGAGCTAGTCTTCGCGGTCGCGGTCCTCGGCATGACCGGTCGACTGACGGGCAGCGAGCCGGCCCGCGACGTCCTCGCCCAGCGCTCCGGCCAGATCATCGTCCCGGTCACGCTCGGTGACCACGTCGGGTCGCTCGGTCTCGCCCCCGGCGCAAGCGGGCTCAACCACTTCCAGCTCCGGCTCGACGGCGAACCATTCCCAACCGACAGCCGGGTGATCCTCCGGGTGGGTCTGCCGGCATCGACCACGGAGCGGCAGGACATCGTCCTGGACCCGATCGGCGCCAACACCTGGGAATGGCACGGCAGCGAGATCGCCGTCCCGGGCGACTGGCAGGTCGAGGTCATCGTTCGCCAGCCCGGCGTCTCCGACCTGACCGCCCAGCTCGGCATCCGGATCGGGACCATGCCACCGGACGTCGGCGAGCCGGGCGAGCCGCCGCGGTTCAACTCAATCGGGATCTCGGCGCTGATCCTGATCGTCGCCGGGATCACCGGCGTCGTGATCGCGGCCCAGATGGGGCGCTCCCCGAGTCGCCGGGAGACGGCCGGGCTGTCCGGGGTCGGCCTCGCGGTCGGGATCGTGATGCTGTTCCAAGGTCAGATCGACCCGGCCCTGAGCGCCATCCCGGCGACCAACCCGGTCCCGGCCGAACCGCGGTCGATCGCGATCGGGCAGAACCTGTGGCTGACGACGTGTCTGAGTTGCCACGGTCCGGAGGCGCGGGGCAACGGTCCAGCCGCCGCGTCGCTGGACCAGCCGCCACCGAACCTGACCGCAGCCCACCAGCAGTACCACACCGACCAGGAGCTGTTCTATTCGATCGCCAACGGCGTCGAAGGGACGGGGATGCCGGCCTTCGGCGACCAGCTCGGCGACGCCGACATCTGGAACCTGATCAACTACCTGCACACGCTCCAGGCCCAGGCGGGCGCCCCGGACGACCTCGCGGCGCTACCCAGCGCCTCCGATTCGCCGACGGTACCGGCATCGGCCGCATCGCCATCGACCACTCCCGCACCGGACGCCGCGACGACCGCCGTCGTCGCCTGTTCGGTGGGCTCGCCCGGCAATCCGGCCGTCTCGCCCAGCGGCACAGGACCGGTCCTGACGAGCCCGACCTCGGTCCCGGCCGATGAGGCAACCGATTGCGACGTCGCCGTCCGGCCGACCGGAGCCGGGACGACAAGTCTCCCGGCCGAGTGGGCCGGGCTCCCGGTCGAGGTGTCGAGCGGCGCGACCCCGTCCGCCGGCGTCCCACCGGGGCCGGACTCTGGCGTCTGAGCCCTGTCCGCACCGTCGCGGATCAGAGGTTGTCGCCCTGGCTCCCCTTGCCATCGAACACGTTCCACCCCAAACGCCGTTGCCTCGGCGGCCATCCTTGACGCGGAGGTTCTTGCCCCTCCCGGGCCGCCGTAGCGGCCTTCGCCGTCAGGCGGGATGGTGTTGGCCAACGCCGTTCCTCTCTCCGGAACCGCATCAGTCCTGAACCTCTGAGACCGCTACACGGTGCGGCAGCGAAGCGAGAGGGGCTTTCCCTCCCCCACGAAAGGATCAATCCCCATGACCAGCCCAACTCCTCCGTCCCGGCAGGATCACCGAGAGGCGCTCAAGGCCGAGCGCCGCCAGCGCCAGCGGAAGCAGCAGGCCGCCCTGCGCCGCAGGCGCCTTCTCGCGACCCTGGCTGGCGTTATCGCCGTCGCCGTGATCGCCGTCGTCAGCATCATCCTGATCAGCAACCAGGACGCGGACGCCCCCGGTGCCGCCGACCTCGCCCCGATGGTCGCCGTCAGCGACCCGTACCCCGGCATCGCCCAGCAGACGAAAGTACTCGGCGATCCCAACGCCCTGCGGCTTGTCGAATACGGCGACTACCAGTGTGTCGCCTGCCACTCCGCCCAGCAGTCCGTCGTGCCGGAGCTCATCCAGCGCTACGTCGCAACCAGTGCGCTGTCGTTCGAGTTCCGTGACTTCCTCGTCATCGACCGCGGGCTGGCCCAGCAGCGTGGCAACGGCTACGACCGCGAGTCACTCCGGGCGGCCGAAGCCGCACTGTGCGCCGGTGATCAGGGACAATACTGGGCCTTCCACGAGTCGCTCTACGAGAACTGGACCGGCGAGGGCGTCGGCGACTTCACCAAGGCTCGGGTCGAGGATCTGGCCGCGAAGCTAGGGCTCGATACGGCGGCATTCAGCCAGTGTCTCGACGGTAGAACCTACGAGAGCACCGTCCAGCAGCAGGATCAGGACGCCGCGAGCGCCGGCGTCAACTCCACGCCGACGTTCATGATCGGTGACCAGAGGGTCAGCGGCTCGTCGGTCGCTGAGTACACCAGCCAGATCGACGCCATCCTCCTCGCCAACGGCATCCCACCGCCGGCGCCGACGACCGATCCGAACCTCACCACGCCCGTCGCCGTCCTGCCCGACCGGGGCGGCTGACCGTATCGCTCCCGGACCGCCCGTAAAGGCGGTCCGGGAGCCAGGAGGTTTCCCATGCGCGCCACGAAACAGGCCGGCGGCTCACCGGTTCCGAACCTGATCGGTTCGGTTCATCCGACCCGGCCCGCCGCCTGGATGCTCGTCTCGGCGGCGCTAATCGTCGCGATGATCGCGGTCGCCGCTTACCTGACCTACGTCCACTACCAGCCCCGGGCGCTCGTCTGCGCCGTCGATGGCGGCTGCCACACGGTCCAGAACAGTCGCTACGCGATGCTCGGCCCGGTGCCGGTCGCGGCGCTCGGTCTGGCGCTATCCGTCGCGTTGCTGGCGCTCTCCGCCCTGCGCTGGTTCCGACCGGCACTGGCGCCGTTCGTCTCGATCGCGATGGTCGGATTACTGGTCGGAGCGGTCGTCTACTACGGCTACCTGACCCACATCGAGCTCAACGTTCTCGACGCGATCTGCCAGTGGTGCGTTCTGAGCGCGACCCTCACAGCCGACCTGCTCATCACCGAGGGGGTGGGAGTGTGGAGGCAGCTCGGGGAGATCGAGGAGTAGGGTCAGCGCCAGCGCAGGAGAATGGACAGCCCCGCGAAACGGCACCCCCACCCCCGGCCGACGAGGCGGGACAGGGCTGGCGGCGCAGTTCACACTGGGAAGGGGCTCAGACGGAGGGTGGCGAGTCGACCTCGCCCCGCCAGGCGCCCGTCTCGGTGCCGCGCTTCTCGATGAACGACTTGAACCGCTTCAGGTCGCCCTCGACGCGGGAGGAGACGAGCCCGAGGTGGCTGCCGACGTTCTCGATCAGCCCCTCGGGCTCGTAGTCGAGTTCGAGCGTGACACGGGTCACATCCTCACGGACCTTCTCGAAGCGGATCGCGCCGTTGTTCTTCGCACCGGTGGTGCTGCGCCAGGCGACCCGCTGGTCGGGGATCTGCTCGGTGATCTCGGCATCCCACTCCGTCGAGACGCCGGGCGCGAACGACGCCTTCCAGTGCATGTGCGTGTCGTCGATCTGCCGGACCTCGGTGATACCGTTCATGAACTCCGGGAACTCTTCGAACTGCGTCCACTGGTTGTAGGCCGTCCGGACCGGGACATCGACCTCGATGTTCTTCTCGACTTCTGCCACTGCGCGTTCCTCTCGTTGCTGATGACGACGTAGCGTTGGCATGTCTCCGGCATGACCAGTGCCACGGCGCGAAGAACGCTGGCGACTGTACCAAAGTCGGCGATCCGTGGGACGCGCGAACCGGTCATCCGCCTCCGGCTCGCAGGGCCGGCAGGACCCGCTCGCCGAGCAGCCGCAGCCCGCCGTCCCCGGTCAGGCCGTGGGGGGTGCCGAACTCGATCCGGGTGACACCGGCCGCGAACAGCCCCTCGGCCTGGGCGACGATCTGCTCCGGCGTGCCCGAGAAGGCGAACCGGTCCAGCGTGGCGTCCGGGACCAGGGCTGCCGCGTCGTCGAGCCGGTCGGCGTCGACCAGCCGCTGCATCTCGCGCAGGGTCGCGGCGGGGATGTCGACCGTCGGGTCCATCGGCGCGACGACCGGCAGATAGCGGGCGGCCTCCCGCCGGACGAAGGCCCGGGCGCGGGGGCCGTCCTCGTCGACGACCGTGACGGCCCCGAAGCAGATGCCGACCGTCCCGGCCGGACGCCCGGCCCGCTCCTCCCCGACGGCCACTCGCCGCTGGATCTCCGCGACGAGATCGGGGTTGGTCGAGCCGCCGACCTTGACCTCGTCGGCGATCTCACCGGCCAGCGCCAGCATCTTCGGCCCCCAGGCGCCGATCATCACGGGGATCGTTCGATCGGAAACCTCGTACTTGAGCAATCGGCCGCGTGGCAGCCGGTAGATCTCGCCCTCGAACCCGTCCTCCCGGCCAGCCAGGACGTGCCGGATGACCGCAACCGCCTCTCGCATCCGAAGCAGCGGGCGATCGTCGATGATGCCGAGACGATCCAGCCAGGCGCCCCGGGCCAACCCGAGGTAGGCTCGTCCACCGGACGCCTCGTTCAGCAGCGCCATCTGCCCGGCAATCTCAACCGGGTGGAGCAGGTACGGGTTGAGCGCGGCCGGCCCGAGCTCCAGCACCCAAGTCGCCGCCGCGACCTCCAGCAGCGGACCGATCGCCGGCTGGAACCCGAGGTCGGCGTAGACGCTGACGCCGTCGAAGCGGTAGCCCTCGGCCATGTGCGCCAGTCCGCCGTACTGATCGAGGTACTTGTCGCCCTGCAGCGCGACCGTGACCAGACTCGTCACCCAATTCTCCCCTGCTGGTAGCGTTCCCGCGCCGTTCCCCGTACGATCCCGCTATTGACCGGAACTGGGGATGGGCTACCGACCGACATGCACATTGACCGGAGACGCACGATGAGCGACGGGCAGTTCGACCTCGCCAACCTGCGCGTCACCGTCGTCGCCATCGAGGGCCGCTCGGTCTGCGGCCTGGCGGTCGGCGACTACTTCGACGTGACCGAGAGCAGCCGGCTCCGGATCCCGGACGGCCGCCACTTCTGCCTCTACGCCCTCGCCGCCGTGATCCCGCTGCTGCCGGCGAAGATGCGGGCGCTCGACCCGAACGACTGGATGACGCAGGACAGCCTCGTCGTCTGCCCGGACCCGGATGAGCGCCTGACGATGCGGATCAGCCGGACCGAGATCGTCTCCCTCCGGACCGACGATCTGACCTGAGACTATGCCAAAATCGGTGGCAAGGCCGCTCTGAAGTAGAAAGTCTTCGTATACGACGCACCTTCGGGCCAGCGGTAATGAGGGGGAGTGGAGTCCCTCCAGAGCGGCCTTCTGCCACAGCGGCTCTCGCCATCGTTGCCTGGCGGCGGCCTTCGTCGTAGGGACATGGCTCTCGCTGCGCTGGCCTTGCTCGCTGCGCTGCCGCGCCGTCAGGCGCCAGACCGCGCAGCGGTGCCGGTGCTCGCCAACGACGGGTTTCGATGAGATACGTCGTTGGCGGAGACCGTCTCGCCTTGCGGCGAAGGCCGCTGCGGCGGCCGGTCACCGCAAGCGGATGACCCTACGACAACGGTCAACGCGACCACAACGCTGGTGGACGACTGGATACGGGGTCAGGCCGGACCGAGCGGCGGGCCAAGCAGCGTGGCCCGCACCACCCGCCCGGCGGGCAGCGGCGTCTCTCCCGGCGGGATCAGGACGAGTGCATTTGCTCCGACCCATGAGGCCAGCCGCGACGAGGCCTGGACACCGGTGGTCTGGGCGACGAGGCGACCGTCCTCGCCAACCCGGACGACGGCCCGCTGGTACTCCGGCCGGTCGCCCGGCGTCGCCCCGGCGCCGAGCTGCACCGGGACAGTCGGCCGGTCGATCACTGCCCGGCCCAGCATCCTCAGCAGCGCGGGGCGGACGAACAGCTCGAAGCAGGCCAGCGCCGAGACCGGATTACCGGGCAGGCCGAAGAACAGCGTCCGGTCGTCCGGCCCGGCCGTCGCGACGTTGAGTGGCTTGCCCGGCTTCATGAAGACCCGGCGGGAGTGGACGGTCGCGATCTCCGGCAGCAGCGCCTTGACGAGGTCCAGCTCTCCCATCGAGACGCCGCCGCTGGTCACGACGACGTCGCTGCCCGCCAGCCGCTCAACGAGGAGCGCCCGGAGCGGCTCGCGCTCGTCCGGCGCCTTGCCCGACCAGACGACCTCGGCCCCGGCGGCCTCCAGCGCGGCGACCAGGCTGAACCGGTTGGCATCCCGGATCTGACCCGGCCCGGGCGGCTGACCGGGCTCGACGAGCTCGTCGCCGGTCGAGAGCACGCTGACGCGTGGCCGCCGCGTGACCGTGACGGGCAGCTGCCCCTCGCCGGCGAGCATCCCGACCTCCGCGAAGCCGAGCAGTGTCCCCGCGGACAGCAGCACGTCCCCGGACCGGACGTCGAACCCGACCGGGCGGACGAACTGACCGGGTTCGACGTGGTCCTGATGGATGATGACGTGGTTGTCGTCGCTGAGGTCCGTCGCCTCGACCTGGACGACGGCGTCGGCGCCCGGCGGCATCGGCGCCCCGGTCGTGATCCGGACGGCCGTGCCCGGCGTCACCTCCGGCGCCGTGACCTGCCCCGCCATCTGGGCGCCGATGATCTCCCGCCATGGCGAGCCGTCGTCGGCCTGGACCGCGAAGCCGTCCATGATCGCGGCCGGGAACGGCGGCTGGTCGGCCGCGGCGACGAGGTCGGCGGCAAGCGTCCGGCCGTGCGCCGTCGCCAGTCCGACCGCCTCGGAGGGCAGGGGCTTCGCGTAGTGCAGGACGAGCGCCCGCACCTCGTCGACGGGTCGCATCCGGTCGAGGTCGCGCTGGTCGGCTGGCGTCAGCGGCATGGACAAACACTCCTGCGGCGGCCAGTGGCCGGCGTGGCTGGGTTGAACAGTACAGGGTGGATGGTGACAGGACCCGCCCGGCAGTCTACACAAGATCCCCGGTGCTGCCGCCTGCGACCGATCAGAACTGGACCGCGATCAAGGCTCGTATCCGGAGGACAAAATGCCATCCGATCGCGGTGGAATAGACAGGAGCGATCAAGAGGCGATCATTCACCGTCGGCACCGGCCCTGAACGGACCGGCTGAACGACATTGGATTCGGACATGGCCGCAACCGGTCCGCTCCCGATGACGGAGCGTTGCTCTCGGTCGTCCACATCGCGACCAATGTCCTTCAGCCGGACCGTTTAAGGCTGGTCTGCCGCCGGTGCGCCTCTGTCCATGCCCTTGCGGGGCGGAATCAGGGGGAGTGATCTCGCGGTTCTGGTAGAATCAGGAGAATACTCATCAACGGCCGAACTTCATGAGACACTGTTTCGACCGGTCGTGATGCGGAGTCACCATTTCCATGCAATCGACCAGACCAGTCGTCAGAATCGGCTGCGACGGCACCCTCGGCGGCGTCCGGCCCTGCGCCGGGGATCGGCACGACCACGATCACGCCGACGGCGACGATCACCACGGCTTGCAAGGACCGGCAACCGGCGGCGCCGTCCGGCCGCTCGCCGTCGCGCTGGGTATCGCGCTGCTCGTCCTGGTCGCGGAGATCGTCGGCGGCCTCCTGACCGGTTCGCTCGCCCTGCTGGCCGACGCCGGCCACGTCGCGACCGACTCGGGCGCCCTCGTCCTCGCCCTGATCGCGGGCTGGCTGGCCCGCAAACCCGCCACCGCCCAGCGCACCTTCGGCTTCCGCCGGGCCGGCGTCATCGCCGCCTTCGTCAACGCCGCCGCCCTGTTCATCGTCGCCGCCTTCATCACCTGGGAAGCCATCGGCCGGATCGGCGACCCGCCGCAGATCGCCTCCGGCCTGATGCTGGTCGTCGCCGTCTTCGGCCTGGTCGCCAACGCCGCGATGCTGCGTGTGCTCTCGGCCGGCGAGGGCGGGCACAGCCACGACCTCAACACCCGGGCCGCCCGGCTGCATGTCCTCGGCGACTTCCTCGGCTCGGTCGGCGCGATCGCCGCCGCCCTCATCATGCTCCTGACCGGCTGGTACCTGGCCGACCCGCTCCTCTCGATCCTCGTCAGCGCCCTGATCCTCCGGGGCGCCTGGACGATCTTCCGCGACGCGACCGATGTCCTGCTCGACGCCGCCCCGGCGACGATGGACACCGCCGCGATCGGCGCCGCCGTGGTCGAGATCCCCGGTGTCGGCGGCCTGCACGACCTCCACGTCTGGACCGTCGCGCCGGGACAGGTCGCGCTGACCGGCCACGTCGAACTGACCGGCGCCCGACCCTGGACCGACGTCCTCGCTGGCATCGCTCGCCTGCTCCAGTCCCGCTTCGGGATCAGCCACCTGACCCTCCAACCGGAGGATGCGCCGCTCAGCGCTGCGACTGCGCGGGCGAGCGGCGACCCCAACGCGGGCTGCTGTCTCGACACCTATCGCCGGGCGCCAGCCGCGACAAGCATCCCGGTAACTGTCCACCCTCACTAATCTTTCGTCAGCATGCTATCATTATGTCTATATGGAACATCGACTCGTCTGCCGGGGCGGACGGGTGAGGGGCCGGATGTTGTGCATTTGTTGACGGGTGCGCACAGGTTGCCTACACTCGCGGTCCACAGCCCTGGCCGTCGTCCGACCGGAACCCCATAACCCGATCGTCATCCGCAACCGCGCGACGCCGCGCATGACGTGGGCGATGCCGCCCCAATGGTGCTTCCCGGCCGGACGTCCCGGCCTGGCGATGCACAGGGAGATGGCAAGCAGGATGGTCCACGCGCAGGTCCATGGAGTCGGCCAACCCGTGATTCCGGTTCCGGCCCCGAAGACGGGGACGGCTGGCCGGGCCGGGCCGGTAGCTGACCAGCCGGTCGCCACCGTCAGCTGGGAGCAGGTCGAGACCTCGCTCGCCGGCGTCGCCTCCTTCGAGCACCCAGCCGTCCGGGCCGCCTTCGAGGAGTTCCGGGCGGTCCTCAGCGCCAAGGCCCACTTCCATCTTGACAGCAGCGACCTGATCCGCCGGTCGATCGTGATGGCCGTCCGCGCCCACGACGGGGCCAACCGCAAGTCCGGCGAGCCCTATGTCATCCACCCGCTGCTGGTCGGCTCGATCCTCGCCACCATGCAGCTCGACCCGGAGACCGTCGCCGCCGGCGTCCTGCATGACGTCGTCGAGGACACCCCGGTCGAGATCGAGGAGATCGAGACCCAGTTCGGCGAGCGCGTCGCCCGGCTGGTCGACGGCGTGACCAAGCTCGGCCAGATTCCCTGGCAGCCGGGGATCGAAGGCTCGCCGCGCCGCGAGCACTGGGAGCAGGCCCAGCTCGCCGAGAACCTCCGCAAGATGTTCCTGGCGATGGTCGACGACATCGGCGTCGTCCTGATCAAGCTGGCCGACCGGCTCCACAACATGCGCACATTGGACGCCGTCCCCCCCCACAAGCAGGTCCGGACCGCCCAGCAGACGATGGAGATCTACGCGCCGCTGGCCAACCGGCTCGGGATCTGGCATCTCAAGTCCGAGCTGGAGGACCTCGCCTTCAAGTACATTCAGCCGGACGCCTACGCCGAGATCTCGACCAAGCTGACCAACACCGGTCGCAACCGAGACACCTTCATCGACCGGTTCATCCGCGAGTTGCACCTCGCGCTGGACCAGGCCGGTATCCAGGCCGAGATCAGCGGCCGGGGCAAGCACCTGTTCTCGATCCACCGGAAGATGCAGCGCAAGGGCCGCTCGTTCGATCAGATCTACGACGTCGTCGGCGTCCGGGTGATCGTCGAGAACCACCGCGACTGCTACGGCGCCCTCGGCATCATCCACCAGATGTTCCATCCGATCCCCGGCGAGTTCGACGACTACATCGCCACGCCCAAGGAGAGCCTCTACCAGAGCCTCCACACCGCCGTGATCGGCCCGGACGGCCAGCCGCTCGAGATCCAGATCCGGACGCTGGACATGCACCGGATCGCGGAGTACGGCGTCGCGGCCCACTGGCGCTACAAGGAGGGCGGCAAGGGCGACTCCCGGCTGGAGCAGAAGATCGCCTGGCTGCGGCAGCTGATGGACTGGCGGGACGAGGTCGCCGACGCCGAGGAGTTCGTCGAGTCGCTCAAGTCCGACGTCTTCCAGGACATGATCTACGTCTTCACGCCGGCCGGGGACATCGTCGAGCTGCCCAGCGGCGCGACGCCGCTGGACTTCGCCTACCGGATCCACACGGAGGTCGGTCACCGCTGCGTCGGCGCCCGCGTCAACGAGCAGATCGTCTCGCTGGACTCGAAGCTCCGCAACGGCCAGGTGGTCCGGATCCAGACCAGCAAGACCCGCGAGCCGAGCCGGGACTGGCTGCTGGCCGGCAACGGCTACGTCACGACGGCGTCGGCCCGGGAGAAGATCCGGCAGTGGTTCCGGCGGGCGCAGCGGGACGAGAACGTCCTGCAGGGCAAGGACATCCTGGACAAGGAACTCCGCCGCCTGAGCCTGAACGCCAAGCCGGACGACATCCTGAAGCACTTCCCGCGCTACCACAAGTTCGACGACCTGGTCGCGGCGATCGGCTACGGCGCGGTCTCCCCGCAGAGCGTGACGGCGAAGCTGGCCGAGACGCAGCCGGAGGAGTTCACGATCGCGCCGATCGTGCCGCGGCCCCGGTCCCCGGCCCAGGTCGAGGTGATGGGCGCGGGCGGGCTGCTGACGTCGCTGGCGAACTGCTGCAAGCCGGTCGCCGGCGACCGGATCATCGGCTATGTGACACGGGGCCGGGGGATCTCGATCCACCGGACCGACTGCGCCAACATGACCCACCTGCCGGACCCGGAGCGTCAGATCGAGGTCAGCTGGGGCGCGGACCACTGCGACACCTTCGCGGTCAGCATCCGGCTGGAGGCGCTGGACCGCGTCGGGCTGCTCAAGGACGTCAGCATCTCGCTGGCCGACGCCAAGGTGAACATCATCGGCGTCAACACGACGACCCACGACGACCGGGGGGTGACGATGATGCTGACCCTCGAGGTCGAGGACATCAACCAGCTCAGCCGCATCCTCCGCAAGCTGGAGGACGTCCGCGATGTCATCAGCGCCCGGCGGGAGGCCGCTCCGGGGGCGCATCTCCGCGCGGTCTGACAGACTCAGCCAACGACGATGCGGGTTACGTGTTCCTGGTCGAGCCGAGAACGTCCAGGTAGTGCGGGTTGTACATGAACCCCAGGACGTTTCCGAAGGGATCGACCACGGATGCGGTGACGAATCCCGCTTCCCGGTGGATGAGCGGTTCGTATTCCTTCGCTCCCATCGCCGCAGCTCGCTCAAGCGCCGCTGGCACATCGTCGACGTGCCAGTAGACGACCGCGCCTCCCGGACCGGCGGCCGGACCGCTCGGCGCATAGTTGCTGTTGATGATGCCGAGTTCGTTCTGATAGTCGCCGATGCGGAACTCGACGTATTCAGGCCGGCCGGAGTTCGGACGCTCGAAATACGGTTCGATCCCCAGCAGCTCGGCGTACCACGCTCGCGCCGCCACGACATCATCCGCCCAGAAACTGACCGTGGTAAGTCCTCGCAGCATCTACGGTCCTTTCGTCATCCCGACACGCCAACCGGCGAGAATCATCAGCATCGCCCGACCAGGCTGGACGAAGCAGTTACGGCATCCAGTTCACACAGCTGTCGGCTCCGATGGTGGCCAAGGTCTTTGGCGCCAGTTCGTCCTTTGATCATATCGACGCAAGTGGACACGAGCAGTCCTAATCAGCAGCAGCGTCCGAGCGGGGCCTGGATTCCCATCGTCCCTTGAGAGGTAATCCGGCACAATGGGCACCGACGACGATGCCGCCCGACGACGGAGCCACCCCATGACGACGACACCGCGGTCCGGCCGGGTCCTGGCGATCGGTGAGACGCTGATCGACCTGATCGTCAGCGACGGGGCGCCCGACCTGCGCAGCGCGACCAGCCTCGCGATCCGGCCCGGCGGAGCGCCGGCCAACGCGGCGGTCGCGCTGGCCCGGCTCGGGATCGCCTCCGGCTTCTGCGGCGTCGTCGGCCAGGACCCGTTCGGCGATCGGCTGCGGGAGACGCTGGCAGCCAACGAGGTCGACGTCTCGACGCTGCGTGCCACCCCCGACGCCGCGACGACGCTGGCTTTCGCCTGGAAGGACTCGCGCGGCGACGGCAACTTCACCTTCCTCCGGCTGGCCGACGGGCTGCTCTCGGTGGAAGACGTCGAGGCGGCGGACATCCCGTCCTGCCAGGCGATCCTGCTCGGCTCGGTCGTCCTGCCGGTGGAGGGGGCGCGGCGGGCCGTCTACCGCGCGGTCGAGATCGCCGCTACGGCCGGCGTCCCGATCGTGTTCGACGTCAACTTCCGCCCCGCCCTCTGGCCGGACCCGTCCGAGGCGCTCGCCGTCTGCCAGCCGATCCTCGACCGCGCGACGGTCCTGAAGCTGAGCCTCGACGACGCCCGGGCGCTGTTCGGGACGGATGGCGAGCCGGAGGAGATCCTGCGCGAGGCGGCGGCGCTCGCTCCGCCGATCACCGTCCTGACCGACGGCGCCCGGGGCTGCTGGTCGTTCGCGACGGACGGGGCGAGCGGCGAGCGCGGCGAGAACGCCGACATCGTCCACCTGCCGGTCTTCGCGGTCGACGCGATCGAGCCGACCGGCGCCGGCGACGCCTTCACCGCCGGCCTGATCAGCCGGCTGATCCTGAACGGCTGGAGCACGCCGACCGAGGCCGACCTGCGCTTCGCCGCCGCCGCTGGCGCCCTCGCCACGACTCGACCGGGCGCGATGGATGGCCTGCCCCGCCGCCAGGAACTCGACGCTTTCCTCGACGAACAGGACGCGCCGCTCGCCTGACGCGCTCGTTGCGGGAGTGCCGGAGTCGACAGACCGTCCTCCGTCCGGAACGCCTCATGGCCGTCTCCCCAGCCCTACTGACCGCCCCCGCCCGTCGCCTGGTGGACGGTCAGGGTGTAGCCGTCCGGGTCCACGAAGGAGAACTGACGCCCGAAGGGACCGTCCTGCGGGCGCTGAGGCAGGGTGACGCCGGCATCCTCCAGCGACGCGGCCAGGGCATCGGCATCATCGCAGGCCAGCCAGAGCGCCACGCCCCACCCAAGCCGTGGGACCGCCTCCAGGTCGACGGCCGGCTCGCGGATCGCGAACGGGATCGGCGCCGTCCGAAAGACCACCGCGTTCGGCGGGCCCCGGGGAGCGATTTTCAGGCCGAGACGCTCGACGTAGAATCGCCGGGACCGCTCCAGGTCGCGCACCTGCAGGGCCACGAAGTCGGGGCCAGTGACGATTGCCATGACAGACCGCCTTTCGGATAAAATCATCAGGACACTGATTGATATTATCAGTGTCCTGATGATGTGTCAAGCGATCAGGGGAGACCCGCGTGGACGAACACATCGGCTACGTGCTCAAGGCGTTGCAGCAGGCGCTCCGGGCCGCGATGGACGAGGCGCTGCGCGGCCGTGGCCTCACGACGCCGCAGTACGCCGCGCTCACCTGGCTCGCGGCGGGCGGAGCGCTCTCGGGAGCGGAGCTGGCCCGGCGCAGCTTCGTCACCCCGCAGACGATGAATGGCATCATCGTCAACCTCGAGGCAGCGGGGCTCGTCGTGCGCCACGCGGACCCGTCTGACGCACGCGTGCTGCAAGCGGATCTCACGCACTCCGGCCGGGCTCGACTCGACGACTGCCAGCAGGCGATCGACGCCATCGAGGAGCAGATGGTGAGTGGGTTGCGCATCGAGGAGCGTCAATGGCTCCTCGATGCGCTGCGGCGGTGCGTCACCGCGCTCTCGGCGACGGTGGAACCTGGCGTCAAGACGTAGACGCCGAAGGTCATCTCCGGGAGGAGCCTCATAACCATCGTACCGAGGATGGATAACCGGACCGCCGACCGAGCACTATGCCGGTCGAGGTCGGGCTTGAGTGTTCCCACCTCGGTACCCTCCCGGCATGTCCGTCAATGGTTCTGTACGAGTCGAGCTGGTTAATCCGCCGCTGACGGCATCAGGTCGAGGAAGCCGGTGACCGCCCAAAGGCGCCCGTCGGCGGCGACGGTGGCGAAGTCGGTCCCGGCGACGAGTGGCGCGTCTGCGCCCGGCGGGTACAGCTCCCAGCTGAACCGGAGCCGGTCGGCGAAGCCATCGACCACGCCGGTCAGGCGGAACGCGAAGCCAGGGAACTGGCTTGGACGCCGCCGATCATGGCGTCGATGCCGTCCTGCCCGTCGCTGGCCATCAGCGGGTCGAGGTAGGTCGCGTCCTCGGTGAAGGTCCGGCCGATCAGGGCGCGGCGCGCCCACGAGTCGGTCTCGCTGAAGGCGGCGATGTACTGCTCCGCCAAGGCAGTCATCGTGTTCGCCGTCGCCGTCGCTGTCGCTGTCGCTGTCGTGGTCTCGGTCATCCGGTCCTCCGTCTCGCTGGTCGTCGTCCGCCCGGTCTCGATTGGCCAGGCCTGGGACCAGCATCGACCCGATCAGGAGGCGCCGCAATGACGTTGGAGGTCATGCGACTGCCTTGTCTCTCCGTCCCCACCGGCGGTCAGGCACGTCGATTGACACGTCTGGCCGGATGGGCTAACCTGTCAAAGTTCCACATATCGGTATGATGTTCCATAATACGGAACATCGGACGCCGAAGACGCCACCCGATCCGACCTGTCACGGCCACGTGATTGACGCCGACCACTCCCACCAGATCGCCAGCGAGGACGCTAGCCAATGGTTCGAGCCGCCAACCCGCCCGCCCACCAGACCGACATCCGGAGCCGCGAGGTCGCGCCCGTCAGGACCAATCGCGTCAGCCGCGCCTGGCGCCGCGACAAACACCTGTATGCCCTGTTCACCCTGCCGGTGATCTACTTCGCCGTCTTCCAGTACGCCCCGATGTACGGCGTCCTGCTCGCGTTCATGGACTACTCGGTCTCCCGCGGCATCCTCGGCAGCCCGTGGGTCGGGCTGGACAACTTCCGCGACTTCTTCGACGACCCGTACTCCTGGAAGCTGATCCGCAACACCTTCGTCATCAACATCTACCAGATCGTCTTCGGCTTCCCGATCCCGATCATCCTGGCCGTCCTCTTCAACGAGCTCCGCTCCGAGCGCTTCCGCCGCTCAGTCCAGACCGTCAGCTACCTGCCCCACTTCATCGCCCCGGTCGTCATCGCCGGGATGATCACCAGCTTCCTTGCGACCGACGGCATCATCAACCAGATCACCGGCGCCGTCGGGATCACGCCCAGACTCTGGCTGCTCGACGCCGACTGGTTCCGGACGATCTTCGTCTCCGCCGAGATCTGGCAGTCGGCCGGCTGGGGGGCAATCATCTACCTCGCCGCCATCGCCGCGATCGACACGACCCTCTACGAGGCCGCCTGGGTCGACGGCGCCAACCGCTGGCAGCGGATCATCGACGTCACGCTGCCCTCGATCGCCCCGACGATCACCGTCCTCTTCCTGCTCCGGCTCGGCGCCATGATGACGCTCGACTACCAGAAGATCCTCCTCCTCTACACCGGCGCCACCCGCGAGACCGCCGACGTCCTCGGGACCTACATCTACCGGCGCGGCCTCGAAGGTTCCGACTTCAGCTACGCCACGACCGTCGGGCTGTTCCAGGCGCTGGTCGGGCTGATCTTCGTCGTCTCCTCGAACGCGATCGCCCGCCGGCTGTCCGATTCGAGTCTCTGGTAGGAGGGATCACCCGATGGCGACGACGACGATCCGGAGCACCTCGTTCGGCTCCCGCCTGGCCGACTGGCTGCTGATCCTGCTCATGCTGGTCGTCGTCGTGGTGACGGCCTTCCCGCTCTACCAGATCCTCGTGGTCTCGCTCAGCAACGGCAACGCCGTCCTCCGCCGCGAGGTCACCGTCTTCCCGGTCGATTGGTCGCTGGCCGCCTACCGGACGGTCTTCGCGGACCAGTCGATCCTGCACTCGATGGCGAACTCGGTCCTCTACACCGCGGTCGGGACGGCGATCAACCTGTTCCTGACCGCCCTCTGCGCCTACCCACTGGCCCGGCCGCAGTTCTCCGGGCGCAGGGCCGGCACGTTCATGGTGCTGTTCACCCTGTTCTTCTCCGGCGGCCTGATCCCGCTCTACCTGCTCGTCCTCAACCTCGGGATCATGAACACCATCTGGGCGATCGTCCTGCCCGGCGCGATCTCGCCCTTCTACGTCTTCATCATGCGGACGTACTTCATGGGCATCCCGAAGGACATCTTCGACGCGGCCACGATCGACGGGGCCAACGAGATCCGGATGTTCTGGCAGATCGCGATCCCGCTCGCCAAACCGATCCTCGCCACCTTGCTGCTCTTCTACGCCGTCTCCCACTGGAACGACTTCTTCGGTCCGCTCATCTTCCTGACGGACCAGGACAAGTTCCCGCTCCAGCTCGTCCTGCGGGGGATGCTGCTGGAAGGCAGCTACGACCAGACGTCGCAGGTCGGCGCCGGGAGCAACTTCGCCGTCGTCCCGCAGACGCTCAAGTACGCCACGATCATCGTCTCGACCGTGCCGATCCTGATCGTGTACCCGTTCGTCCAGCGCTACTTCGTCAAGGGGGTGATGATCGGTTCGCTCAAGGGCTAGACCAGCGCGGTTCGCGGCCCCGCTCATCCGACGTCGCCGTCCGATTCCGGCCCGACCCGGGCCGCCAGCGCAAGGATTTTCCGATGACGCACCGCTCCCTCTCCGACGCCTCGACCTCCCGCCGCGGCCTGCTCGCCGGCTCCGCCGTGGCGGCCTCCGCCCTGGTCCTGCCCGCCTCGGCCCCGCAACCGGGTCTCGCCCAGGACGCACCGGAGTCCTACGACGCGACGATCACCCGCCGCGAGAACGCGTCGCAGCCGATCCGGAACGAAGCGCCGGCCCATCAGCGGCTCACGGAGCAGACCGGGGTCCGGCTGTCGTTCCAGCCCGTCCCGAGTTCCGACTGGACGGTCCGGCGCCAGACGATCCTGTCGACCGACCAGGTCCCTGACCTGCTGTACGTCGCGAATCTGGCCGAGATCCGCGAGTTCCTCGACGAGGATGTCCTGCTGCCGCTCAACCAGCTCATCGCCGAGAACGGACCCAACATCCAGAAGTACCTCGTCTCCAACCCGCAGTTCTCGGCCCTCTACGTCGATGACGAGCTCTATTACGTCCCCGGCCTGTACTTCAACTGGCGCCGGCTGGCCCCGATGCCGATGATCCGGATGGACATCGTCCAGCAGCTCGGCCTGACCCCGCCGACGACGCTGGACGAGCTCCTGCCGGTGATCGCGGCCATGAAGGCGGCGACGCCCGGCTCGGTCGGCTGGACCAACCGGAACAACACCCTCCAGATCATCGGCATCGTGGCCTACCCGCTCGGCAGCGGCAGCGGGATCTACTTCGACGAGCAGATCGAGGGCGGGCGCTGGGTCTATGGCCCGACCCGGCCGGAGTTCCGCGCCGTGCTGGAGTACCTCGCCGGCGCCTACGCCAACGGCACGCTCGACACGGAGTTCTCGATCACCCCGGCCGACGCCTGGCAGACAAAGAACAGCAGCGGCCAGGGGCTCTTTACCTGGGACAACATGTCGTTCGCCGCCAACTGGAACGGGGCGCTCCGCGGCGTCACCCCCGACACCGCCGGCTGGCAACCGCTGCCGACGCTGGCCGGACCGCTCGGCGCCCGCCAGCGCGACTACGACTTCATCCGCGAGGGCTGGGCGATCGGCGCCAATAGCGGCAACCCGGCCGCCCTGATCCGGATGATGGACTGGATGCTCTCTCCCGACGGGATCGACACGACCAACTGGGGCATCGAGGGCCAGCACTTCACCCGCAACGCGCCGCTCCCCGCGTCGATCGAGGACTACTCCGCCGCCGGCCTGAGCGCGCTGATGGCGTCCGGCCGCAACACGCTCCTGCCCGGGATCCAGGCGCAGTACGCCACGACCGGCGACCCGTTCCGGACCTTCCAGTCCGACACCGGCACCGGGCTGCTCGACTTCGCCCTGACGATCGACGACACGATCACGTTCCTCTGGTCCGGCTCGCCCGAGCTGGACAGCTGGTTCGAGCTGACCGCCAGCGACCCCGGTCTGCGCAAGCCGGTCGCCGTCCCGCCACTGACCGTCGAGGAGGCCCAGGAGCTCCAGGACCTCAACCGGTCGGCCGGCGAGATCCTCGAGCCGGCCTACGACCAGGTCATCCTCGGCCAGATCTCGCTGGACGACTACGCCTCGATCGCCGAGTCGGCCGTCTCCGGCGGGACCGAGCGGATCGAGGAGATCTACAACGACGCCCAGGCCCGGCTCGCCTGACGCTGACCGGCCGTGGCGTTTCCCCGCCGTCCCCGGGCATCAATCCGGGGACGGCGGGCCAACGAGGAGGAGCAAGACCCACGATGTGCGCAGCGACGGCGGCGAGCGACCAACGGACCCGGCTGACCAATGGCCTCGGGATGACCTTCACCGGCATCCCGGCCGGTTCGTTCGCGATGGGGGCGCCGTTCTCCGGCGGCGTCCCGCCCGGCAGCGCGGATGCCGACCCGGCGGACCATACTGGCGGCGAGTATGACGAGGCGCCACCCCATATCGTCCGGATCGGCCGGCCGTTTCTGATGGCGGAGACCCCGGTTACCAACGCGCAGTACGAGCGGTTCGACCCGGACCACGCCCGGTTTCGCGGCTACCTCGGTTTCTCGAAGGGCGATGACGAGGCCGTCATTCAGGTCAGCTGGCACGACGCCGTCGCGTTCTGCGCCTGGCTCTCGGCTCAGGACGGGCGCCACTACCGGCTCCCGACCGAAGCGGAGTGGGAGTACGCCGCGCGGGCCGGGACGACGACGCGCTACTGGACCGGCGACACCCTCCCCGAGACCTTCCACCGCAACCAGCGCCTGACCTGGTACCCGGACCCGACCGAGGGTCCCTACGACCTCGCGGAGGAGGCGCCGTCCCTGCTCACCGGGCAGACTCCCGCCAATCCCTGGGGATTGCGAGATGTCCACGGTCTGGTCGAGGAGTGGTGCCTCGACTGGTACGGGACGTACGAACCGGGCGAGCAGACCGACCCGCTCGGCCCCGTCGCGGGCGACTTCCGCGTCACCCGTGGTGGCAGCCACAGCACCCAGCCGGAGTTCCTCCGCTCCAGCAACCGGGCCGGCGCCCTGCCCGAGGACCGCTCCTGGTTGACCGGGTTCCGGGTCGCGATCGGCGACCTGCCGCACAACGTCCACCAGCCCCTGACTGAACCGACCGATCTGCACCGCCGGGTCGACCCGACGCCACGTCGGCCGGAGCCGATCGGCCCGGAGCCTTTGTTCCGGTTCCCGAAGCCCTACGTCAAGGTCCCGGCCGAGTCCCACGGCCCGCTCTTCTTCCGCCACAACCACTGCCCGACGGTCATCGAGTGCCCGAACGGCGACCTGCTCGCCGTCTGGTTCAGCTGCGAGACCGAGCGGGGCCGGGAGATGACGCTGGCCGGCAGCCGGCTGCGCCACGGCCAGGAGATGTGGGACGACGCCTCGCTGTACTGGGACGCGCCCGACCGCAACATGACCGGCTGCTTCCTCTGGCGCGAGGGCGACGCGATCCACCTGTTCGGTGGGCTCGGCGCCGGCGGGACCTGGGGCCAGATGATCATCTACCAGCGGACCTCGCTGGATTCCGGCGCGTCCTGGTCGCCCGCCCGGATCCTGATCGCCGACCACGCCACCGGCCAGACCCAGCCCGCCAACCTCGTCTTCCGGGCACGGGACGGCACGATCGTCCTGCCGGGCGACGACAACGCCGTCAACGGCAGCCGCCTCTACGTCAGCCGCGACAACGGCGCGACCTGGACAGTCCCGCCCGGGCGGATGGACGGCATCCACGTCGCGGTGGCTCAGAACGACGACGGCGAGATCGTCGCCTTCGGCCGCCGCTTCCGGCCGGAGAGCGACCGGATGCCGCTCAGCATCTCCCGCGACATGGGCCAGACCTTCGAGCGGTCGTGGTCCGAGTTCGACGCGATCCGCGGCGGCCAGCGGCCGGTCCTGCTCCGGCTGCGGGACGGGCCGTTCCTGCTCTGCTCGTTCGCCCGGTCGCTGCCCTTCACCGACGCCGCCGGCGCCGAGCGCACGGGGTCCGGTCTTTTCGCCGCGCTCTCGTGGGATGGCTGCCGGACCTGGCCGGTGAAGCGGCTCGTCACGCGCGGTCATGGCGAGCACGAGTTCGCCGGCGGCGCCTGGACCGGGACGTTCGCGATGACACCGGACCGGGCCGAGCCCAAGGGCTACCTCTCGGCCACGCAGGGCGCGGACGGGACGATCCACCTGATCTCCAGCGGCAACCACTACGCCTTCAACCAGGCCTGGGTCGAGACCCCGGCTCCGCCCCT
>JAABUS010003630.1_pt1 | contig 24416 bp, 1 predicted proteins | sample 5560161 | NCBI WGS metagenome assembly JAABUS01 (sample SAMN10711885, study PRJNA513376) | rock metagenome | isolation source: Antarctica rocks | place: Antarctica: Victoria Land, Trio Nunatak nord | collected 2016-01-04
AAACGATATAATATCGCGAGTAATAATACTAGAGTCCTCGAGTTTTAATTTATTAGATAATATAAATCCGGTTTAATATTCCCCCGCCTCCGCCTCGCCCGCGATATTAATAAGAGTATTTAATAGGTATCTAGAATTACGCGAACCTACTCTCTCCCTCGACCTAATAATATTATTAATTAAGGTGTTATTATATAAGCTATATAAATTTAAAATATATAAAGAAGTTATAGTTAATACCCTAAATAAAATATATTAATAATTTAATTTAAAGGCCGAAATTCATTTACTTTTAATTAATAATATCTAGATATTAATTAACCTACCTTATAATCGAAAAATCCTTCGCGGTAAATAAGTCTATAAGTTTAAATATAGTATTATTAACGAGGTAACTCGTTATAAAACCCGTTAAGTTATACGTAGCCTTAAATAATATTAGGGAATCGATTTTAATAAGATATTTACCTTTATAATTAAGCCTATAAACTATAAAATATTATTAGTTATTATTACGACGTTCGACCTAGAGCTCGAATAAATAAACGTATAAACTACGTTTCTCTATAACGAGATCGATAACGATAAGATCTACGTCGAATAACCTACCGGTTTTAATAATAACTTAGGTTATATATACCTATTAAAATATACTTTATATAGGCTTAAATAATCCCTTTATATATAATATATTATCTTTACTACCTTTTTCGCTAAACTAGGTTTTATAATCTTAAGCGCGGATTTTAAAATCTTTCTTAATTATAATACCTAGCTAATTATTACCCTATATATTAATAATATACTAATTATTAGTACTAGGAAGGCGGTTATTACTCGGCTTAAATAATAACTAAATAATAAATATAAGATAATTAATCTCGGGCCTATTATTTATTACTTAGGCCTTAAAGTCGCGCGCGATCGCTTTAATTATACGTTATCTCTTAATTAAGAGGTTTACCTAGAAAGAGTATTTAAAAATTATAATATATAAAATATTAAGGCTAAAGTTATAGGAGTTCTAATAAATTTAATAATTAGGTTTATTTTTATAAATAAGGGCTACTAGGCTAAACCTACCTCTTTGATTATATATTAATTAACTATCGGATTATTATTATATATAATAATAAATATACGACCTAATATCGCCTTCGCGGTATTAATAATAAATTGTTATATTATCGAAATAAGAGCTGATTAGCTTTACTAGCCGCGCGTATAGCGCGGTATTAGTATAACCTTAGTAGCCCTTATAGTTAGTCGCTCTAGTATCTCTATATAGAAATAATATAAGTATTATTATCTATTTTATATTTTGATAGGTTATGAGCCCGGGCGTAGAGCCCTATTTAATAAGCGTCGTTCTTTACCCTCCTATATTAAGGTAGTATATTATTGTTTCCGTAACTAGCTAAAATCGCCCCTATTATAACTATCGTATTAGCGGTATAGTAGTTTATCTAATTAACTAAATACTAGCCCTAAAATACTTCGACGTAACTATTATATTATCTTAATAATACTTATAATAATACCTTAATATAATAGTTATTATAATACCGGTAGCTTAACGTACTTTACCGCTTTTATTAATTTAGGAGTTTAAAATTCGGTAGTTAAGAAATTATAGTTTTAGTAATTAAGTTTTATAATTAAACTAGTTCTATAAACTTAGCTCTAGATACCGAAGACTCTAGGCTAAAAGAACCGAATAAACCGACGTATAAATAAACCTATTCCCTATAAACTCGCTAATAATTCTATATTTATTATAATTCTAGGGGCATTACCCCGTTAATAGCGGTAAGAAACTACGATTCGAATAACCTAAAATTATTTAATAAAGGGGGATAAATACCTTAATAATTCTTAATTATTTCTTAATTATCTTTTTATTAGCCTTCTTAATTCTAGCCTCCTAATTTTAATTAATATATATCGTAATATCTATAGAAATTACCTTAAGATTTAATAGTATAGAATAATCCCTTAGGCTCTCCCCTAGAGTAACGATTAATTAAATTAATTAAGATATTATTAACGACCTATAAGAGCGTTTTTTAGATAGTTTATTTTATAATCTTCGCGCGAATTACGCCGCCCTTAGCTTTCTACTCCTATATAATAATATTGGCTTTAAGATAGAGTATAAATAAATCGAAAACGAGTTTAATAATATTATAATATTTATAATTAATTTATCTTTTTACCCTTCCTCGACCCTATGTTCCTACGATTATATACTTTAAATATATCGAAACGCTATAAACTCTAGTCCTAATATACCGAGTATATAAAATTTATTTAGGCTTAAAATTAAAACTCATTTAATTTAATTATTAGTGGATTTACGATTATAAATATTAATAGTAATAGTAGATTCTTCGGCGTCTATACTACTAAATCCCTCTAATTTATTTTACTCGGATATCGAAATATTAGATAATAATAATATTTATTACTTTAATAGAAATTATTCCCTCGACCTTATATTTATATTTTAAACTAGTAAGGATTAGCCCCTTTATAAGCGCTATATAAACGTTTATTTTATAATATTAGGTTTAGGCGCTACTACTAACCGAAATAATCGTAAATAATTAAATATATATACTTTATAAACTATAAAAGATACCTAGGAGGATAAAATCGAACGTGTTTATAAAATTATAAAAATACGCTATAAAACCAATACTTATTAAATAATAAAGGATATTACTATTATTATAGAGGTTTAGGATATATTAAAGAAGTTCTTTTACTTTTAAAATTCTAGTATTCTTAACGAAACGATCCGTAGCTTTAATAACCTTAAATATAACGAATATATAAACGTTACCGAATATACTAGGAAGTTCCGTAAGATCGATACCGAGTTAAAGAACTTAAATTATATATTATTTAATATATTTCTAATTAATACCTACCTCTAGAACCTAGGTATTAAATTCGATACCTTTTAAAATATATCTATTTAAACATACGTTACTTTTATTATAAATAACGCCTAGATTATTACCCTCGATAAACTATCGCTCGTTATTATAAACGAAAAAATTCGTATAAAGGCTATTAAAGCGACGCCGGGATATATTATAATAATAACTAGGTTAACGAACCCTAATAAATATATAAAAGAGATTATTTATTATTCCTATTATAGGAAAAATAGATATAATTATATCATCTACCGCGATAAATACTTTATAATAATAAAGGCCTAGTTAGAGTAAAAGAAAGCTCGGAGCTAAAGGGGTAGTAATATTATTAAGGATAATAATTATAATTAAGACTAAAAGAGTAGACACGGTTATAATAATAAAGAATAACGAGTTAATATAGATACCGCCCTTAAAGAAGAGTTACCGATATACCTAAATATTAGAATAATAGCCGTTAATAAAGGTAACCTATTTTATATATTTCTTTTCGATACCGTTTATAGTCGCTATATCGTCAACGACTATTCTTATTTCGGCGATAATTATATTAATATTCTAAATATCTTTATTATAGGTATTAACGAGTATAGCCTAGTCCTAGTAAAACAAGGGACTATTATTATTTATATAATTAATACTAGCCGCTAGGCTAATATATATTTATCTAATATACTTTATATCCTTAATATATAGTCGAACCTTATCTTTAAATTATAATTAATATTAATCGGAGTTAAGATTATTAAAATTACCTCCGTAGGTATTATTATTAATTATAAAGACTTTAACTTCTACTTTATATCCTATAATAAAATATTTATATTTAATACCTAGGTATATCTTATTTTAAACTCTATCGCGATTATAAATATATCCTAGATTCTTCCTAGGCTAAAAATATATATATATATTATTTTCTAGGTCTCCTTTAACCTAAAGTTATAATATTATTAATTAGGTTATTTAAAATAATAGAACCTAAAGAAGCTAGAGATAATAATTATTAATATTAATTTAGATAAATTAATACCGGCGGATTATACCTATACCTCGTATATTTAATCGTGAATAAAAAGGGTACTATATATATATCTTATTACTCCGAGTAAATACCCGTATAAATATATCGATAATAACTTTATCGGTTTTATTAATAATAAAAAGTACTTTTAACAGAAACTTATAACGGCGCCCGCTATTTTAGGACTATATTTATAATTTTATTTAAAAGTTTTACGTCCTTATCTTTATATATATAAGCGATTTCCTCTCTATATTTAAAGTTTATATCGTTAATCGCGAGCGACCTATATAATAAATTAAGTGTTATTATATCGATAGCGGAGGGTAATTTAACTCTAAGGTATTTATAACCTACCGAGAAAAAAAGGGAATTTTATTTAAATATATTACGCGCGATATTTTATAAATTAATATTATTATTAAATATTTAGGCTAGAGCCTAGGTTATAAAATATATATTATACTCTTTAAGAACGATATAAAGAAGAAATATTAATCGGAATTCGTTTTTATAATTAATTACTTTCGTAATTAATCCCCCGAATTTAATATTAAGATAATATTATTTAGAAAGATTAATAGTATTAAGTTTAATCTTCGCTACTTGAAAACTCTCGGCTCTAAAATATAAATCTATATTAATAATATTATTACTAAAATAAGGTATTTAAAATCCTATACTATTAAATATAAATTAGTCGGGTAGAAGGGCGATACGATCTATTATTTTATTAATAAAAAAGGCGAGTTTATACGGTCGGGTAACGTTTATTTTATTAAACGGATATTTTAAAATATACTTAAATCGTAATGGAAACGTAGTATAACGGCCTTTAATTTTATTTAGTTATTAAAGCGGGCGGCTTTTGAAGCCGACTTTAGTAATAATTCTAATAAGGATAAAAACTCGCCTATATATCTAAAGTTATTTATACTAGATAATTAACCTCCTAAAAATAAAAATAATATTAATATTAATAACGACGATACTCCGTAGTTTCATTTATTTAAATTTATTTATTATAGTCTATAGAGTAGCCGGCGATCGAGTTCCTTATTAACGTCTTATAAAATTATCCTAAATTATATATACCTCCGGTTATATCTCGATATAAATCCTCTAATTTAATCGCTTTATATACTTTCCTAACTCTCGTTATACGCGCCGAAATACGAGAGCCGAAGATATATAAAGAGGCTATAGCCGATAACTATAATAAAATAAATTAATAACTAGCGATATAAAATAAATTCGATTCCTTAGTTGAGAATAATATATAGATATTAGCCTTTTTATTTATAAGGCGTAAAATACTATACGGTAAATAAATCTTTAAACTAAAGCGTAGTACCGTAAAAAAAGTACTATATTATAAAATATATTAAATAGTATATATTTTCGAATAATAAGAAGGTTTAAATTATAATAAGATTTTCGCTTTTATAATAAAGTTTATAAATTATAAAGTTATCTTTACTCTCGCTATTATTTTAGACTAAGATTTTAAATAAATAAATATTATAACTACTTTCCTATATAACGCGGTATAGGAAGAAATCTATATTATATAATCTACTAGATTTCCTACCGCTAGCTTTAGAGTATATATAATTTATTATTTTAATAAAACTCTTTATAAACTAAAATAATCGCTTTAAATATAATTTAAAATATTATCTAGCTTCCTAAAAACCTTAGGCTTTCGCACTTTTATTTTTAATAAAAGTATCTTTATTTATATTAAGAATCGAGTTATTATCGCCGGTTATATAAACGACCTATTTATAACTAGCCCCGATAGTACCGTTATTTATAGTATTAAAGACGGTTTTTTTTAGTAATTCTAGATAGATAATTTAGAGTCTTACTTTTACTACCTTAATATATCGGTATTATAAAATAGGGTAAATAGGATCCTCCGATTAAACTAGTCTATTTATATTAAAAAAGTATTAAAGGAGTTCGGTATATAGAATACCTATTTAATTATTACCTCTATAGATACTAAAAAGTTTTATATAATAAACGAGGACTTCCTCGCTCCCGATAACTCCCGTATTTAGTATTAGTCCGTTATTAGTTCTTTTATATATACTATACTAGGTATAAGGCCCGATATCGTATATATTATATCCGTTATTAGTTATTATAACTCTAACCTAGATAAATTTTATTAGAAGGTTATTAAATATTATTAGGCTACGGTACCTAGGGTATATATAATAATATGAAAGTAAATATATAGACTTGGTAAAGGTTTCTATTACTCGATAGAAGAATTAATCTCTAAGGAACTCTAGGAGCTAGGAGTAACCAACTAGTTATATAATAACGAATTTAGCTATAATATTAATAATTTATTAACTACGTTATTAACTAATAAAGTTAACGTAAAAATCACGTATTATATACGTAGTCTTTAGCCCGAATCCTGATTACTAAGGTTTAGTCTTAATATAATATAATAATTATCTCCTTCTCTAAGGGATTCGCCCCGAATCTAAATATTAAAATATTTCAGAAAACTCTTTAAACCCGTAGAGGAAATAAAGGAAAGAATAATAAATAAATAATATAAATAGAATATATATTTCCCGATAAATATTAATATAGAAGATTAATAGCTTTCCGTAGATATTCTTTTTTATTAATAATAATTATTCATAAAACCCTCTAAACCTAGTAGGATAAATAAGGAAAAGAATATTATAGGATCGGTATATATAATTTAGCGATAAAGCGTAAGCGTATTACCTCTATATAACTATAAAGAAATATAGCGGTATATATTCGTATAAACTAGTATTTATTAATATATATATTAATAAATAAAGTACTCGATAAAACTCTTTAAAATCATTAAGCGAATAAGGGAAAGAATACTTCCAAAATAAATATTATTAATACGTATATATAACGTAAATTTATTTACTCGGCGCGTTTATAACGGATTAAGCGAAATATATTTATATAACTTTATAACCGAACCTTTATTTGGATTTAAAGATTAATTAGATAATTCGTAGACTCGCTAGATATCCTAATTTACTTTATTTATAAAAAAGCGATGCTTATTTATAATAAATATTCGCTTACGGTACTTAATAAGCGATAAATAAATTATCGACCAATAAGAATTCAAGGAAATTCTAAATTATATAAAATAATTCTAAAAAGAGTCTATTAATGAATCGTATAATAATAGTAAATCTTAGTATTAATTATAACTTCGGCCTCCGCCCTTAATACTTTATTTCTTTAATACTATTATATTAATTTCTTATATATATAACCTTACGTACTTCTAATATTTAAGTTTATTAATTAATTAATAGCGTGATTTCTATAAGTTTATTTATAAAATAAACGTAAATTTATTATATATACTTTGGTATAAGAGTTTAAGCTAATATATTTTAATTTCTCTTTTTAAATTTTCTTTTTAATAACCTTTAATCCAAATATAAATATAATAGTTTCTTTTCTTTATTAATACTAGTCTCGTTTATATTCATCTTATTTAAAAAGAATTACGTATATATATCGTTATTATTTATTATTAACTTCTGAAATTCTTACTTTATTTTATTTAGTAGGGTACGCGTATTAAAATAATAACTCCTTATTATAATTTAATATTTTAATAATATCGATTCTTTATATATTTATTATAACTTCTTATCTAAAGATCGTTAAGTATTTATAGTCTTCCGTTACTCTTTTAGAAACTTATTATTTATATTATTTAAAATATATCGGCTATAATAACTTCTCCTATAATAACCGCGTAAATATAGTATATAATTATTATTATATATTACGCTACTTTTACTTACCGGTTCGTTATACTTTATTTTATAAAAATATATAACTAACGTTATTAGGTTCCGTTATTATACCGCGGGTATATTAATATATTATTTATTTATTATTAATTATACGGATCCTTAGATACGCTTCGTTATCGGACCGTATATTATAAAAAGTCCGTTAAGACTTATATATATATATAATAAGATCTAGTAAATCCGATCCCGCTAGCGTAATATAAATAGGTCTTTAATTTCTAGTTTATATTATTATATCTTTAAAAAGAATTAAAGATATAATCCGTTATAACGTAAATAATATACGAAGTTAATATTTATTATATATTAATATCTTCTAGTCTAGTTTATTATTTAAAGATATTATTAAACTTTTCTTTAGTTCGGATTATAATTTTAATAGTTTTAATTTAAGTTTTAATATAAGTTTTAAGGCCGTTATTAACCCCGCTATCGATTTAGCCCTCGACCGTAATATATTATATATAATACCTTTATTTTTTAAGCTCGACTTTATAACTTCTTTTAATATATCTTCTAATATATTTTCCGATATAGATTCGAAAGAAGAGATTTAAAGGTCCTAATATTAATATTTAAGAAAAGAATATTTATATATTTAGTTTAAAGGAAGAGGTAGTAGGTTTTATATTATTTATATCTCCTAAATTATCCGTAGGTTAAAAGAAGAGATAGTATAAAAAACTCGTTATAATTAGAGCTAGGAAATAGGCCGTTTATAATACTCGTAAATACTAATAACTAGTTATAACTAGTAATTAATAACGTTTTTATTTCTTATTTCCTTTCTTCTTTATTTTTACTTTTTAATTATATACTTTACGTAGTTCTTCCGTATATATAATAGCGTTTTTATTCTTTTATTAATTAAAGTTATTTAACTAATTATTTTATTTTATTAATTAAAGTTATTTAACTAATTATTTTATTTTATTAGGTATTAAGTTACGCCCTTTATCTTTTTTTTAAAAATCTCTTTTACCTCCTATTCTTCAATATTATTTATTAATTCTGGTAGAGATATATCTAGTATTAATATATCGTCCTATTTACGATAATATAACTCTAATAATAATATATAAAAAATATTAGAAATACAATAATTCGTTAATAATACTAGGCGATATATCTATAACTTAATTATATCGAGGATCTTAAATAATTTAATTAATTTATAAAAGAGTTTCTTATTTAGTCGTCTTTATATAAAATCTTTTATTAATAATAATACTAAATAATTTATATTAAATAATTTTGGCTTATACTTTTTATTATAATTATATTTCTATACTTCTATTATAATTTTCTAATATCTTTATAAATATTTTTTAGACCTTTTTATTTTCTTAATTCTTTTTTTATTAACGATATTTCTCCTTTAAGCGGCTCGTCCTTAAGACGCGTCTCGATCGATAATTATAACCGTATAATACTTTGAATAATATTAAACGCGTCGTTATATACTACGCGTTATAATATATTTATTTAACTATTAATAGAAGCTCTATCTAATTATTTTATTTATTAATATAAAAGGTTCTTAGATAATATTTTAATATCTAATTTTAACGTTTTATTTATTTATTTATTTACGGATAGAATATAATACCTAGGCGTCGTTTAATCTTTAGATAATAATATATTTTTAATTAAAAAATATTTATAAAAACGAATCCCTTATCGGATATAATACCCTCTAGTACTCCGAACCTAAGAATAATTTCCTTATATATTAATTCTACTAGTTCTATAGTGTTAATAGTTTTAGTAGTAGAGATATACCGTAATATTTTAATATACCTATCTACTACTATAAATACCGAGTCGTAGACGCGTCTTTTATATTTATTAGGCGGTAACCCTATAATAAAATATTTTATAATTTCTTTCTACGGCCTAGTCGGGTAATATAAAGAATTTATTTTATTATAAAGATAGTACCTATATACCTTAACCCGTTAATAGAGATTATATATCTCGACGTATTCTTATATATTAGCTTTTAGAGTATCTTAGTAATATTTTTTAAATAATAATTTTATTATTTTTTTAATACTAAAGTACCTTATCAAGATATTATTATAATATTTTAGTAATAACTCTTCGCGGATTAATCTCTTTATAAATATATAGATTTTATTATTATATTTAAAGAGTAATATTAAATCGAGAGTTTAATTTCCGGCGGAACGTATAATATCCGCCTATTAATAAATAACGATTCTATTTTATTAAAAAGAATTATTCTTTTATAATATACGGATTAACTCGACTATTAATAGGCTTTCTATATTATAAATCGTTTCGTATATAACTATTAATCTAATAAGTATATATAGAATAAATAATTTATAACTTATAGCTTTAGCGATAAAGTTAAATAATTTATTTATTATATCGTAATTTATTCAAATAAATATCTCGTTTAAATTTCTTAGAATATCCTATCTAGGTTTAGGTTCCTTAAATCTAAATAAATATATTATTTAATATACCTCTCTAATAACTAACGTTAAGGATCTTAATAATATAATTTTTATATTTATTAAACTTTATAATATACCTACGGCTAATCGGTTAATTATAGGCGAATAATTATTTATTTCTAGATCTTCTATATTTGTAAAAGTATTTCGTATTATAATAATAATAAGACTAGAACTAGCTTTTCCTAAATTTAATAACTTCTATTATAAAGTAAATAATATTTAATTTAATAAATAACTTTAGCCTTTATAATCTAGACGTCGCGATAATTTATCGGCTAGATTACTTTTACTAGAGCGATACGTAATCGTAAAATCAAAAGATAAAAATTTTATAATTTATTTTATTTAGCGGTTATTTAATTATTTAATATTTATAGATTTCTTTAAATATTATAATTTATTAAGATCTTAACTTTATATAAATTATTTTTAAAGTAATACTATTATTATATAAATATTATAACGATTATAAAGAATTCTTTATTATAAATCTTATAAAATTAAAGGTATTTATATTAATTCGAATTCGTAATTCTAGGTTAAAATATATTAATATTAATATATAAAAGAAAATATCTCGTAATATACGGAATATATACTTAACCTCTTCTAGTTATATAAAATACCTAAATTCTTTATTATCCTAATTTCTCTTTAGTAGGCCTATTAAAGGCCTTATTATCTATAAATATCGATGAATAAATCGACGATAGAAATTAATAAAGCCGAGGAAAACCTGAATATTATAATAAGATTTCGGTTTCGGTTAGGATTAAATCGTCTCGATTTTATATTTATTTATTAATATACCTTCGGTATTTATAATAAATTCTAGAAATTTAACTAATTAGGTAAAAAAGTTATATTTTTTTAAACTCGTAAATAAAGAATATTTTTATAAATACTCTAATATTTATTATATATAGTTTATATACTCCTCTTTTAAATTTAAATAAATTAGAATATTATCTAAATAAATTATATAGAATGTTTTTATTATTTTTATTAACGACTTATTAATATAAGTTTAAAAAATAATAAGTATATTTATTACTCTAAAAAGTATTATTATATATTTAAAATAATTATACTATATACGGAATATCGTTTTCTATTTATCGCCTACTTTAATCCTAATACGATAATAAATATCCTTTAAATTAAATTTAATAAAGATAATAATATTATTTAAGTAATCTAGCGTTTTATTAATTAACGGTAAAAAATAACGGTTTTTAATAATAACTTTATTTAAGCCCCGATAATCGATATATAATTATAAACCGTCGTTTTTTTTTAGAACGAAAAGAATAAAGGCTTTAATTAAGTTTATAAAGTATTTAATTTAACTCTTTATTAAAACGTCGTCTAAATATCTCTTTAATTCTATTAATTTAATATTAAATAAATTATAATAAGGCCTATAAAATAAATCCCCTTCGGTCTTAATAATATAATTATTATTTTTATATAAAGGTAACTAGCCTACTTTCTCGTCTAAAAAAATATTAATAAAAATATTAAAATCTTATAGAAGTACTAGCGGTACACCGGTATTACGATTAACGGATACTATCATTATTATTATATTATCTTAATATTTAATTATTACTTTATCTTTTAATTCCGAGTTAAACGGGCCTAATTTTATATATATTAATATATAAACTACTAGCTTAATTCTTAAGAATTTAATAAAATCTTTAGGTTTTTCTAAACTAAACGTACTTTTAACGATACCGAATCGTTAGGTACGTATATTAAAAACTAATTAAATTCTTTTCTTTTTTAAGGCCGGTATATTTAAAGTAATAAACAATCCCTTTTTATTAATAATATAAAAAATATTATTATATACTTTAGAACGTTCCTATAAATCGGTAAAATAATAATTTATATAATAAACGTTATAGTAGTAAATTACTTATTTATTTATTTATTTCGGATATAAGAGCGACGCATTCTTTATATATTTAAGATTATATTATTTTATAAAGTTTTTATTAATAATGTTTATCTTTACTCTAAAATTTATATCGCTTATAATTATATATTTTATAAACTTAATATTCTTTAAGTTAAAAAGTACGTAATAATTAATATATATATTTTATAAAATAACTACTTCTTATTATCCCCTCGAGACGGAGACTTTCTTAAGAGTTCGTTATTTCCCGTAACCTTATAATTACTTATATAACCGATTATTCTAGACTTTTTCTTAGAGTAATTAAGGGATATATTATTAGAATATAGAAATATAGGACTATTTAGTAATTATTAACTAAGTAGATACTTGGTAATATTTAGTATTAGGGTCTTATACGTATATTCGCTCTTATCCTCTATAAATAATTAATTAAGAAGTATTTCTATTTATTATAATTTAATAGGTTATGAGCCCGGGCTCTATATATCTAGCCGCTATATACTCCCTATTCTATAATAAACAATGGTAGTAATATAGTGTAGTTACGTTGTAACTGCGCTCTTATAGCGCGTATTGAATTACGCCCGTATAGAATTTTTCTTCTAGACGGTAAATTAAGGCTTAGTACCTAGAATATAGTTCCGCCGGCCCTACCGCTACTAGGAAATGGCCTAATAGACTGTATATATAACTACTAGGAAGTAACTAATCGCACTATATAGTATACGCTAAAGAGTGGCTAATCGCTTATAAAGAGTTTATATAACGCTAGAAAATAGCTAATAAGCGAAGTGCGCTACTAGAAAATAACTAATTATTATACCAAGAAGTAGTTAATCGCCGTAATCGGTTAATATTAGCGTACTTTATATATATTTATATAAACACTTTAGGGGTAGTTATATACGATAGTTATTTATTATCGTTAATACCTCTATATAACTTATTAAAATTATTACTAGCGTATTATAGCTTTAAGTTTATAAGGTCTTTTTAAAGCCTAGAATAATCGTAATTAATTACCGCTATAACTCGCTTACCGCCTTTAAAAATAAGCGTTAGTAGCGTTAGTAGTATTAATAATTAAAAACAGACTTATAACTCCGTAGTCGGGGGGAAAAACATTATAAACTATAATTATAAATCGTAGTTATAACTATAACTCCTATTATTAAAATAATTATTAAAGTTATTTAAGTTATTTACTTTTATTTCTTTATATAGAGTAATAGCGAGCTAAACTCTAAATACGCTATCCTCTAAACTTCTAGCCTCGTCGTTTAGAACGATTATAATAATAGCGATTATTAAAACGGAAATAATAACCGTCTAGGCCTAAATTACCTCGTTTTATAACTAAATATTAATATATTCTATAGAGATTTTTAACCCGTATATTCTAACGGACCTAATATACGGTTAAGAAAATTTATATAAAAATATACGACGATAAAAGGTACGACGATAAAGTATATAAATACTATTATTAATTTAATTCGCCCGCTACCTTTAGCTAATTTATAAATAAATTAATATTAAAATTACCTAGCGATACTAAATTATTTAGTTTAACTCTTTAAATACTACTACTATATTATAGTACCTAAAAGCTATTTAAGTATTCGATAAAGTCGAAAAATTTAATTCTATAAAAAGTTTCGTCCGATAGAAATAAAAGATACGTAACAATTTTAATATTATAGATTTATAGGAATACCTCGAAGATCCTCCTATTAAGGCTCTAGAACTAGATATTTATAAATCTAATTATATAATCGAAGTTACGCACTAATAGTTTAGCGATAATAAAATAATTTATAATATTTTTCGTCGTACCGTTAGTCTAGTAATATACGTAAAGATTAGGATTAAAAAGATAACTTTATAAGCCTAGATAATAATTATAAATAAATTTAAACCCTATAACTCCGGCTACCTATATACTACTCTAAATAAACTCGATTAATTTACTACTTTTTACTACGACAGCCCTAGCGATTATACTAGTAAATTTCAGGTTATTTATAACGAGCTTTATAAATTTAATTACTTTAAATTTAATAATAACGTTATAATTTAGTAATTCTATCGTAATTTTAATATTAAATATTAACGGTACTATAAATCCTTCGCCGAAGATTATAATTTATTTAATACCGATAATATAATTAAGATATCCCTTAATATAATAATTTCTCGCTTTCGTAATACTTTATACCTCTAGGCTAGTACTACTAATACTAGTTAACTCGCTCTCGTTATTCGTAATATTTAATAACGAGTTTAAGGGCCTGACTAGGAAGGAACTATTTAATTTTATTTATATTATACCGACTTCGTAAAATAAATTAGGTACTATACTATTTATAATAGATTATAGTATAATAATCTCGGCTATAATAATTAACGTAACCGTAACCGCCGCGGTCGAGGTAACCGCGGCGGTAGAGACGGTAAAGGTAATAATAACGCTATTAAGGATAATAATAATAATAAAAATAAAGATAAATCGCCTTATAAACGGGCTAAAGCCGATACCGAAGGAAACGTAGAATCTTATTATACCTTAACCGGTATTAACTCTAAGGTCTTTTAACTCTAGATATTCGATACCGGTTATACCGTCTATATTACTTATAATCGTTTTATATTTATAGAATATATTAAACTTAAAAGCGCCGATATTATTAACGGTTTTAGGGGTAGGTTAATATTATATAATAATAAAATCATTAAATTATTATATTTAAGCGATAACGGTATTTAATATCTATAAATTAATAACGTTATATATATTCTTAATAGTGGTTTTAATTTTATTTTATATACTAAGCTCTAACGAGCTAGTTATATATTAGGCTTTATTTTAAAGAGGATCTTAATAGGATTTAAAAATATTATTACGACTCTTTAAAAATATAATCTCTACGTCCTATATATATATAAATAAAGTTAACTCGCTTTATCCATTATAAATACTAAGGCCTTAACTTTATAATACGAGAGGCTCGGTTACCTAGGTAAAAATAATATTATATATTTATCTTAAATAACCGATAGAATCGACCTATCTAAAGTTAAAGAGGATAATAATTACGAAATATATAGTATTACTAAAATATATACGTATTTATATAAACGCCGCCTACGGTAAGGACGATTTAAATATAATATTATTTATAACGATATTATTAACCTAAAAGCCTATAGTTTCGGTTTTATAATTAACGATAAATATAAATATAATTATTACTACTTTATCCCTTATAAAATAAATATCTTCGGTATATTCCGTAACTATAAAAGTATTAAGGAATACGGAGATTATAGGATTCATTACCTCTATATAGATAAAGATCCTATATATACCGATAAGGTATTCGCTAATTACTATTTCGAATATAATATTATCTAGAGTTATTCTATCCCTAGTAACCCCTAAATAAATAATATATTAGAGCGCGTCGGTTAAATCTTACTCGAAAGGGTATATAGTTTACTAGTTAATAACGGGCTCGATAATAAACTTATCCTAAAATTTATCGTTATAACGAACTGGCTCTAAAACCACTCTTTTATATCTACGATAAACGTTATACCTTATTAGGCCTCTACTAGTATACGCCCTAACCTATTATATCTATATAATATCGGTTAGATAGGTATTTATTAGGAATATTATATTATAGAGGAAAATTAGTAAAAATTCACCGATCGTAGTAAAAAGGGTATATTTATTAATTATAGAAATAATTATTTCTACCGTATATTAATATTTATGGGTAAAGTATTTCGCTTTACCTAAATAGAGTGGACCGAAGAATATATTAATAGTAGTAAACGTAGCGTAGTAATATTATTAATTAATAAAATCTCGTTAATAATCCCCCGTTAGGGGGGCGATATTATAGTAAAATAAAAAAACTCTTTAAACCTATATAAGTAATAAATTAACTCGGAATCTAATATTAATAATTATAGCGCTAGTTATAGTAGAAGTAAAGCTACCTAACCTAAATCGGTTAACGATATTATTCGGTCTTTACCGCTATTATAGCGACCGATTAGGTATACGGTATTATTAAAACCTAGGTTAAGATTATTTATATTAAGCCTATAGCTAGCGTAGTAGTTATAATAACTATATATAGACCTTAGCGACCTTAAATCGGAATTAACTCGCGTAAATATACTAGAAAACGTAGATTCCGAATTTAATATAGAACCGGCCTAACGTTCTTTTAACTCCGGTGTTAATATACCTATAATACCGATAGCTTTAGATAAGTATCTAAAGTTTCGTAAATTTACACTATTTTTTAATTTATTAATTTTATTTATAAAAGTTTTACCTACCGAACTTTACGAGTCTAAAATATATAAAGAAGTTATAGTTAACGCTTTTAATAAAATATACTAGTAACTCGGTATAAATACCGAAATCGACTCTCTTTTAGCGAATAATATCTAGATACTATCGAATTTACCCCGAAACCGAAAGGTACTTCGAGGTAAATAGGTCTATAAATTTAAATATAGGGCCGTTAATGAAATTACTGGTTATAAGGCTCGCTAGGTAATACGTAGGTTTAAATAATAATATAAAATCGATTTTAACGAGATATTTACCTTAATAGTTAAGTTTATAAATTATAAAGTACTATTTATTATTATAGTTATTTACGACCTAGAGTTTAAATAAATAGATATATAAACTACTTTTTTATATAGCCTAATTAATAATGAAATCTATATCGAATAACCTATTAGTTTCGACGATAGTTTAGGTTATATATAATTCCTAAAATATATTTTATATAGGTTTAAGTAATCTCTTTAAGTATAGTATATTACTTTTACGATTTTTTTAACTAAGCTAGGCTTTATACCCTTAAGTATTAACTTTAATATATTTCTTAACTATAAGATATAGTTAATAATTATACTATATATCGACGATATACTAATTACTAGCGTTAATAAAGATATTATTATTTAACTAAAATAACGCCTAAGTAATAAATATAGAATAATTAACCTCGGCTTTATTACGTATTATCTTAGTTTTAAAATATCGCACGATCGCTTTAATCGTATATTATCCCTTAGCTAGGAAATATACCTAGAGCGGGTATTTAAAGATTATAATATATATAATATTAGAGTTAAAGTTATAAGAGTCCTTATAAACCTTATAATTAAATTTATACCGGCCGATAAGGGATATTAAGTTAAACCTATTTCTTTTATTATCTATTAGTTAGTCGTTAGCTTATTAATATATATTATAATAAATATACGACCTAATATCGTTTACGCGGTATTAATAATAAATCGCTATATTTCTAACCCCGATAAATTTTATTAGGCGGTTATAAAACGTATTTTCCGTTATTTACGCGGTATATTATACCTCAAGTTAGTTTTCTAGGGTTAACTCGCCCTATTAAAGGGATATACTAATATTAATTAGGCGGGTAATTACGATATAAAGTATTCTACTTTTAATTATATATTTAATCTTGGTAGTACGGCTATTAATTAGTAGTCTAAATATTAACCGATTATTACGTTATTATTTTATAAAGCCGAATACGCGGGCTAAACCTAGGTTATTAAGGAAATTATCTAATTTAAAAGGCTATTTAAATAATTAATACCCATTATACGTATACCCTATTCTAGTGGAGATTTAAATTAGTATACGTTAATAGTACTCGTTATTATATTATTTATACTAGCCGCCTACTCCGCTCTACTAGCCTATTTTATATTTATAATAATTATCTTTTATAATAATTAGGGTATTATAGCCCTAGCTAAGAACCCCTAGGATTATAACCGTATTAAATATATTATAATCTAGTATTATTTCTAGCGCGAAAAAGTCGTAGTAGGCGAAATCGAGTTTCGCTATATTCCGATAGCGGAGTAAATTATTAACGGCCTAATTAAAACTCTCCTTAAGATTAAGTTTAATACTTTTTATATAACTTTAGGCCTATAATAATTACCCTTTATAAATACCTATTAACGCTTTTATAAAAGTTTATTTACGCTTTTATAGGAGTTATTTTATATTTATAAATATAGAACGCGGCTTTATAGGTTTATCTAGAGGCTCTACGGGTTTATCTAGAGGCTTTATAAACTATATTTTAATAACCTAGTTAATAATAAGTATTAATATTTAAATTAATATTAACTAATAACTATTATATTAAATACTACCGAATTTTTAGGGCCTTACCTAAGGCCCTTATAAAGTATACTCTTTAAGTTTTAGCCAAATCGCGTCCGTATATATAGCGGTATATCTTAATCCGTTTTAAATACGTTCGGGTTATACGCGGCGACGATAATATCGCTTTATAATTTATCGTTCTTATTTAACCCTCTTATAATCTTTATTAATAAATATATATATCGCTAGAATATCCCCTAAATATTCGTTATAATTATATATTATTATACCCGTAGTATTTAACGCGGTCCCCGTAGTATCCTAGGCGGTCTTTATACCTTTAGTAATCGATTCCCCGTAGGACCTTATAGTATCCGGTTATTTCTAATAATCTTCTCGTGATATTTATATCGTTTATTAATACTCCGACCTAGTTACTACCTAAATTTGGCGTATATAGGTTAACTATTAAATAAAATTTTTAAAATACCGTGTTTTATTAAAAAAACGGAATTTTGCTCCCTTGGCCTCTACTAACGTATCTTAACCTTATAGCTTGGCCCCTACCGATATGACTTGGCCCTATAGCTTGGCCCCTACTAATCATGGCTTAGGCCTATAACTTGGCCTCTATAAATCATGGTTTTGGCCTTTATGGCCTATTATAACGACCCCAAAATGGGGGGAATACGGGGCTATTTTGGAGACTTCTTGATAAAGGATTTCGTTCGAGTGGGAGTATTGGAATATAGGAGTACAGGACTACTTAGTAAGCAGATACTTAGCAATACTTGGCATCAGGGTCTTATAGGTATATTCGCTCTTATCCTCTATAGACAATCAATCAAGAAGTGTTTCTACTTATCCTATATTCAATATACCGCCTTAAAAAAATAAATATTAATAGTATTAATAGTGTTAGTAGCTAAAAATAAATTTACAACTCCGTAGTCGGGGGAAAAACACTATAAACTATAACTATAGGTCGTAGTTACGACTATAACTCTTATTATTAAAATAATTACTAAAGTTATTTACCTTTATTTTTTTATATAAAGTAATAACGAGTTAAACCTTAAATATACTATTTTTTAAACTTTCAGCCTCGTCGTTTAAAACGACTATAATAATAACGATTATTAAAACGAAAATAAAATTTAAAGTAATTTAAGACTAAACCTCTTTATTTAATTACTAAATAATAACGTACCCTCTAACGACTCTAGCTCCGTACCTTTCGGTTGATTAAATAAATAGTCGACTACCTTTATAATAAAATATATATATATAACGATAAAAGAAATATTAATACCTCGTATATATACTACTATCGATCCGACTCCTTCGCTAGCTTTAGTTACTCTAAATTAATATTAGAACTATTTAATAATACTAAGTTATTCGGCCTTATATTTAAATTATTATTCATATATCGGTATTCGTAAAAGTTATTTAGGTATTTATTAAAATCGAAACTTTAAATTTAATAAAAAACTTTATTAAATAAAAGTAGGATATATATAATAACTTTAATATAATAGATTTATAGGAATACTTTAAAGATCTATCTATTATAATTCTAAAACTAGACGTAGGTAAACCTAACTACGATATCGATACTACGTATTAATAGTTTATTAATAATAAAATAACTTATAATATCCTCCGTCGTATCGTTACCCCTATAACCTACGTTAAAATTAAGAATAATAAAGTTATTATCATAACCTAGATAATTATTATAAACGAATTCAAATCTTATAACTCCGGCTATTTATATAAAGTATTAACTAAATTTAATTAATTTACTACTAGTTAATACGATAGTTCTAGCGATTATATTAGTAAGTTTTAAGAGGCTTATAACGAACTCTATAATTTTAATTACCTTAAATTTAATAATAATTTTATAATTTAATAATTCCACCGTAATTTTATTATTAATTATTAATACTACTATAAAATATTCGCTAAAGACTATAACTTATTTAATATTAATAGTACTATTAAAACTACCCTAAATATAACGATCTCTCGCTTCCCTAATATACTATACCTATAAATTAATAGCGCTGGTTATAGTTAATTAGTATTTATAGTATATATTTTAATACTATAACGTATTCAAAGGCCTAGTTAAGAAGAAACTATTTAATTATACCTCTACTATACTAACTTTATTAGGCGGGTATAGTACTATACTATTTATAATAAGCCCTAGTATAATAATCTTAGTTATAATAACTAACGCGACTGTAGCCGGCGCGGTCGAGGTAGCCGCGGTAAAGACGGCGGTAAAGGGAATAATAATACTATTATTTAAAAAAAATAAAAAATAATAGAAGCTAAAATAATAAAAGTAAAGATAATAAATCTAATAACTTAAATAAGCGCTAGAGGTCTAATACCGAAGATAATTCTAATTTAGGAAATATAAAACGCTACTATACCCTTATAAATATTATAGTTAATATTTCTAAACTCTAGGTCTTAGATACCGATATTATTATTTATATTAACTATAATCGCTTTATTTTTATAAAGTATAATAAACTTAATAATTTTAAAGGCGGCCTAACGCTATATAATAATAATATTATTCGGTTATTATATTTAGGCGATAAAGACGTATAATACCTTAAAGTTAATAATATTATATATATTCTTAATAGCGGTTTTAACTTTATTTTTTATATTAAACTTTAACGAGCTAGTTACCCCCCAGGCTTTATTTCTAAAGAGATCTCTATCGGATCTAAAGAAATTATAGTAATCCTATAAAACTATAACCTCTATATTCTATATATAAATTAATAGTAATTAGTATTAACTATTATTAATACTAAAGCCCTAACCTAATAATACGAGAAACTCGGTTATTTAGAGAAAGATAATATAGTATAACTATTTTAAAATAATTAATAATATCGATTTATTAAAGGTTAAGGGCGACAACGGTTATAAAACCTATAACGTTATAAAGATATATATTTATTCGTATAAATACAGCCTATAAAAGGGCCGTTTCGAATATAATATTATTTATAATAATATTATTAATCTTAGGGCCTATGACTTCGGCTTTATAATTACCTATATTAATAATAAATTTAAATATAACTACTACTATTTTATATTTAATAAAATTAATATATTTAGCGCCTTTCGTAGTTATAGGTCCGTTAAAGAATATAGCGACTACCGTATTTATTACCTCTATATTAATAAAAATTTTATATATACTAATAGGGCGTTCGCCGATTATTAATATAAATATAATATTATTTAAAACTACTCTATCCCTAGGAACCCTTAAATAAATAATATATTAAAATACGTTAATTAAATTTTACTCTAGAAGGTATATACCCTATTAAATAATAACGGCCTTAATAAAATATTAATTCTAAAACTTATCTCGATTATAAACTAGCTCCGAAATCGGTCTTTTATTATTATAATAAATATTACGCCCTATAAAAGCTTTACTAGAATATATCCTAACTTATTATATTTATATAATATTAACTAAGTCGGCCTATATTAGGACTATTATATTATAGGTAAAAATTGTTAGAAATTTACTTAATATAATATTAAAGGCACCCTCGTTAAATATAAAAGTAATTATTTTTATTAAATATTAATATTTACGGGTAAAATACTCTACTTTACCTAGATTTAATAAACCGAGGAGCGCTATACTAGAAATAAATATACTACGATATAAATACCGTTACTTAATAAAATCTCTAAAATAATTCCCCGTTAAAGGGGCGACGTTATAATAAAATATAAAAATATTTTAAACCTATATAAACCTCCTATTAATATAGAATCAAATATCGACGATTATAGGTATAATAATAATAACTCTAAATTTACTATAACCCCTCTATAATAACTAATTAAACGTATTATCTCGTTATAATTATTAAAACTAAAAGTTAATATACCTAGCCCTAGCCTATAAGCGCCATGATAACTATTAATTATAAATAATATATTATCGCGAGTAATAACGCTAGATTCCTCGAGTTTTAATTTATTAAATAATATAAATCCGGCTTAACGTTCCCCCGCCCCCGCCTCGCCTATAATATTAATAAAGGTACTTAATAGGTATTTAAAATTATACGAACCTACCTTCTCCTCTAACCTAATAGTACTATTAATTAAAGTGTTACTATATAAATTACATAAGCCTAAAATATATAAAGAAGTCAAAACTAATACCCTAAATAAAATATATTAAAAATTTAATATAAAGGCCGAAATTAATTTACTCCTAATTAATAATACCTAGATACTAACTAACTTATCCTATAATAGAAAAATCCTTCGCGGTAAATAAATCTATAAATTTAAATATAGTATTATTAGCGAGGTAACTCGCTATAAAGCCCACTAAATTATATATAACTTTAAATAATACTAAGGAATCGATTTTAATAAAATATTTATTTCTATAATTAAACCTATAAGTTATAAAGTACTATTTATTATTATTATAATATTCGACCTAGAGCTCGAATAAATAGATATATAAACTATATTTCTTTATAACAACATCGATAATAATAAAATCTTCGTCGAATAACCTACCGGTTTTAGTAATAATTTAAGTTATATATATTTATTAAAATATACTCTATAAAGGCTTAAATAATCCCCTTATATATAATATACTACTTTTACTATTTTTCTCGTTAAGCTAGGTTTTATACCTTTAAATATAAATTTTAATATCCTCTTTAATTATAGTACCTAACTAATCATTACCCTATATATCGATAATATATTAATTACTAGTACTAGGAAGGCCGCTATTACTTAATTTAAATAATAACTAAATATAAAATATAAAATAATTAATCTCGGGCCTATTATTTATTATTTAGGCCTTAAAGTCGCGCGCGATTATTTTAATCATATATTATCTCTTAGCTAGGAGGTTTACCTAGAAAAAGTATTTAAAAATTATAATATATAAAATATTAAGGCTAAAGCTATAGGAGTTCTAATAAATTTAATAATTAAATTTATTTTTATAAATAAAAACTACTAGGCTGAGCCTACTTTTTTAATTATATACTAATTAACTATCGGATTATTAATATATATAATAATAGGTATATAACTTCATCTACAAAAGTGCAAGCGACTCTGAGAATCTTAATTTGCTCGGAGCGCTCAGGCCCGCTCAGGCCCGCTTAGGCTCGCTCAGGATTATTTAGGATTCTCAGGGCCGCTCAAGCCCCTCAGGGCCGCTCAGGATTATTTATTTACATGGCCATTACTACTACCCCATAGATACGCGCATACATGGCCATTACTGCTGCCATAGATATGCGCATTCATGGCCATTGCTGCTCCCATAGATACGCGCATACATGGCCATTACTGCTGCCATAGATATGCGCATTCATGGCCATTGCTGCTCCCATAGATATGCGCATACATGGCCATTACTGCTGCCATAGATATGCGCATTCATGGCCATTGCTGCTCCCATAGATATGCGCATACATGGCCATTACTGCTGCCATAGATACGCGCATACATGGCCCATAGATATGCGCATACATGGCCATTGCTACTGCCATAGATATGCGCATTCATGGCCCATAGATACGCGCATACATGGCCCATAGATATGCGCATACATGGCCATTACTGCTGCCATAGATATGCGCATTCATGGCCATTACTGCTGCCATAGATATGCGCATACATGGCCATTACTGCTGCCATAGATACGCGCATACATGGCCATTACTGCTGCCATAGATATGCGCATACATGGCCATTACTGCTGCCATAGATATGCGCATTCATGGCCATTACTGCTGCCATAGATATGCGCATACATGGCCATTACTGCTGCCATAGATACGCGCATACATGGCCCATAGATACGCGTATATATGGCCATTCTTGCCCCTATAGATGCGCGTATACCCCTATTTATGGCCTATATATATGCGTATATA
>JAABUS010003631.1_pt1 | contig 24413 bp, 23 predicted proteins | sample 5560161 | NCBI WGS metagenome assembly JAABUS01 (sample SAMN10711885, study PRJNA513376) | rock metagenome | isolation source: Antarctica rocks | place: Antarctica: Victoria Land, Trio Nunatak nord | collected 2016-01-04
ACCCCCTTGACAACTCCTTTCAGAACATATATTCTATCCGTAAGCGGCACCCATGGCAGATGGGCGGGCCTGGGCAGTGCGAGAATCTGCCCGGGATGGTTACCCGTCATCAGCACCCCCAGAACTCACCTGGGTTACTCCGAGTTCCTCCCCGTCGTTCGGTAGCAGCCCCATCCCTGCCCGGACCGCGTATCGCGTCCCCCCGCCAGATCTCATCCTCCTCTCCTCGTCCTCTTTCCGTCTTCCCCTCTTCCCTCTCCCCTCTGGCGTCGTGTGGTTTGAGCGCGCGGGGCCGTCCGCACTCGTGCCGGCGGCCTGACCGCGAGGGTAGCGTCTCCCCGTCCGTCCATCGCTCTGAGACGACAGCTGAGAACTGCGCCCCTCCCACCCGCGGTTCGGACCCACACCCGTCTGAGTCCCGAGTCCCGAGTCCCGAGTCCTCAGCACTCAGCACTCAGCACTCAGCACTCAGCACTCAGCACTCAGCACTCAGCACTCAGCACTCGTCACCATCCTCCCCACCCGGTTATAGTCCCCACCTGACTTCTGACGTCTGACTTCTGACTTCTGACTCCCGACTTCTCAGTCCTCAGTCCTCGTCTCCCCGTGGAGCCCGCATGCCCTCCGCCCGCTCCCTCTCCGACGACGTCTACCTCCTCGGCGACCTCCTCGGCGAGGTCCTGACCGATCTCGCCGGTCGCCCCGCCTTCGATCTGGAGGAGGAGACCCGCGCCCTCGCCAAGGAGTTTCGCGGCGGCGACGAGGCCGCCGGCGTTCGCTTGGAGACGCTCGTCGCCGGCGCCTCCGTCGCCGAAGCCGAAGTCTTGGTCCGCGCCTTTACCTCCTACTTCCAACTCGTCAACCTCTCCGAGGACAACGAGCGCATCCGCCGCATCCGCCAGCGCGAAGCCGCCACCCCGGATCAACCACGCCGCGGCTCCATCCGCGAAGCCGTCGCCATCCTCGCCCGCGACGGCCTCGACGCCGCCGGCTGCCAGGCCCTCCTCGATCGGGCTCAAATCCGCCTCGTCCTCACCGCCCACCCGACCGAGGCCCGCCGCCGCACCGTTATCGCCAAGCTCGCCCGCATCTTCGCCGTCATCCGCGACCTCGACGAACGCCGCGTCCTCCCCGGCAACGAGATCCGCGCCCGCCGCCAGCTCGCCGCCACCATCGCCGAGCTCTGGAGCTCCGACGAGATCCGCGTCGTCAACCCGACCGTCCTCGACGAGGTCCGCGCCAACCTCGTCTACGTCGGCTCGACCCTCGTCCACGTCGTCCCCCGCCTCTACCGCGACCTCGAAGACGCCGTCGCCGCCGTCTACCCCGATTCCGCCATCATCGTCCCCCCCATCCTCTCCTTCGGCTCCTGGGTCGGCGGCGACCGCGACGGCAACCCGAACGTCACCCCGGCGATAACGGAGCAAACCCTCGCCATCATGCGCGACGCCGCCCTCGGCTTCCTCGAGGGCCGCCTCGGCGAGCTCGCCGGCCGCGTCTCCCTCTCGACCCGCGTCGTTGGCCCCGCCCCCCTCGTCGATCCCCTTCTGGAGGACGGCCACGCTCGCTTCCCCGAGCTCGCCGCCGATCTTGCCCATCGCAATCAGGGCGAACCCTACCGCCAGGCGCTGACCCTGATGCGCGAGCGCGTCCGCGCCGCTCGTCGCGGCGACCCCACCGGCTACCGCGACGCCAACGAGTTGCTGACCGACCTCCGCCTCGTCGAACGCTCCCTCGTCGACCAGGGCGCGGCCCTCATCGCCGCCGGCGATCTCCGCGACGTCATCCGCCAGGTCGAGGTCTTCGGCTTCCACTTCGCCCGCCTCGATATCCGCGACCACGCCAAGCGCCACGCCGCCGCCCTCGCCGCCGTCTTCGCCCTGACCGGAGTCGAAACCGCCTACGACGATCTCGCCGAGCCCGACCGCGTCGCCCTCCTCGCCGCCGAGATCGCCAACCCGCGCCCCCTCGTCCCCGCCGATCTCGGCCCCCTCCCAGCGGAGGCCCGGGAGGTCCTGGAAACCTTCCGCGCCATCCACCGCCTCCTCACGACCGAGCACCGCGGCGCCATCCGCACCTACGTCATCTCCGGCTGCGAGACCCCCTCCGACGCCCTCGCCCTCCTCCTCCTGATGAAGGAGTCTCAGCTCTGCGAGGTCGGCGGCGGTCAGGCGATGCTCCAGATCGCCCCCCTCTTCGAGCAGGGTGACGCCCTCCACGCCGCCCCCGCCACGATGAGCGGTCTCCTCGCCGCGCCGGTCTACCGCGCCGCCCTCGCCAGTTGGGGCGATGCCCAGGAGGTGATGATCGGCTACTCCGACTCCAACAAGGAGCTCGGCTACCTCGCCTCCTCCTGGGCGCTCTACGCCGCCCAGAAAGAGCTCGCCCGCCTCTTCACCGCCGAGGGCGTCCTCTTCACCTTTTTCCACGGTCGCGGCGGCTCGATCGGTCGCGGCGGCGGCCCGACCAACGTCGCCATCCTTGCCCAACCCCCCGGCACCGTCGCCGGCCGGATCAAGCTGACCGAACAGGGTGAGGTGATCGCCGCCCGCTACTCGACACCGGAGATCGCCCACCGCGAGCTCGAGCTCGTCACCGGGGCGGTCCTCGTCAGCACCGTCGGCGCCCTCCCCCAACCCGCGCCGGACCGCCTCGCCGTCTTCGAGGCGGCGATGGCCGACCTCGCCGGCCGCTCTGCCGATGCCTACCGCGACCTCGTCTACGGCGATCCCGGCTTCGTCCCCTTCTTCCAGGCCGCCACCCCGATCGACGAGATCGCCCGCCTTCAACTCGGCTCCCGCCCGGCCCGCCGCACCGCCACGACCCGGATCGAGGACCTCCGAGCGATTCCCTGGGTCTTCTCCTGGACCCAAGCCCGCATCCTCCTCCCCGGTTGGTTTGGTCTCGGTACCGCCCTCGCCGCCGGTCGCGAGCGCTTCGGCCTCGATCTCCTCCAGGAGATGGACCACGCCTGGCCCTTCTTCGACGCCCTTCTCGGCAACGCCGAGCTCGCCCTCGCCAAAGCCGACCTCGCCATCGCCGATCGTTATGTCGCCCTCGTCGATGACCCCGAGCTTCGCGACCGCATCTGGCCCCGCATCCGCGCCGAGTACGAGTTGACCCGCGATCTCCTCCTCGCCGTCACCGGCCAGGTCCAGCTCCTCGATCGCGACCCGGTCCTCCAGCGCTCCGTCGCCCGCCGCAATCCCTATGTCGACCCCCTCTCCTTTATCCAGGTCGAGCTCCTTCGCCGGCTCCGGCGCGACCCTTCCTCCGAATCGCTCCTCCGCGCCGTCCTCCTGACCGTCAACGGCATCGCCGGCGGCCTCAAGAACACCGGATAAGCTGGCGCGGCGCGGACGTTGAGAGCTGAGAGGGAGGAGCCACGATGGACGGGTTCAGCGGCTTGGGGATGGGACTGGGGACGTTGTCGCGCCTCTCCACCGCCCAGACCCGCTCCATCAGCGCCGAGAACCCGACGGGGGAGCCCGGCCGCGGCGGCATGGCCACCACCGGCACCGGCGCCCACGCCGCCCGCGACCTCGGCCCCGGCTGGAAGCTCTCCCCCAGCATCGTCATCCCGGCCGGCGCCACCGCCACCCTGGCCGCCATCACGGGTGCAGGGGCGATCCAGCACCTCTGGCTGACGACCCATCCCCGCCACTGGCGCCAGCTGGTCCTGCGCCTCCATTGGGAGGACGATCCCCAGCCGGCGGTGGCGGTGCCGCTGGGCGACTTCTTCTGCCAGGGCTGGGGCGCGTTCAGCCAGGTCAGCTCCCTGCCCGTCGTCGTCAACCCCCACGGCGGGTTCAACTGCTACTGGGAGATGCCCTTCCGCCAGGCGGCCCGGATCACCGTCGAGAGTCTGGCCGATGAAGAGGTCGTCCTCTATTACCAGATCGACTACACCCTGACCACCGTCCCCGCCGACGCCGCCTACTTCCAGGCCCAGTGGCGGCGCAGCCAGCCACTGACGGCGAGGGCGGTCCACCCCCTGCTCGAGGGGATCACCGGCAGCGGCCACTATGTCGGGACGTATCTGGCCTGGGGGGTCAACGCCAGCGGCTGGTGGGGCGAAGGGGAGATCAAGTTCTATCTCGATGGCGACGAGGCGTTCCCGACGATCTGCGGCACGGGGACGGAGGACTACTTCGGGGGCGCCTGGAACTTCGACGTGCCGGGGCAGGGCTACACCGGCTACACGACGCCGTTTCTGGGGTTGAGTCAGATTCTGCGACCGGACGGGCTCTACCGGAGTCAGCAGCGCTTCGGCAACCGTTGTACAGGCTCTCACTCGTCATGGTGTCCGGGACCACTTCGCTCGTCGCGATCCATCGCGGCGTCTGATCGGCGGGCCAGAGCTCGAACCGGACTTTGAGTGTTTGCGCGATGGCGCGCCGGTCGGCCCATGCCGTCACCCGCGCCATATCGGCCGCGACGCGACGGCAATAGGCAAAGACGTCGCCCATCCGCGCTTGCTCGCTCTGCCAGGCCGCCTGTCGGGCGAGCACCGCGTCCCGATCGCGCGCATTTGCCGCGAGCTGCTTGCCCAGCGCATCGAGCTTTGCCGCGATCGGACCGGCGGCCTCGGGATCCTCCATTTGCTCGATGACGGCGACGAACTTCGTCTGTTGCCGCTCAAGATCACGCCGCTGCCGATCGATAGAGGCGAGATCAAAGGCGGTAGGGTCCTCGCGTCGCAGGGAATCGAGGTGCCCTCGCACGCGCTCCTCATCGCTGAGCACCGCCGTCAACCAATCCCAGACGGCGTCGTCAACGTGGGCGACCGGAATCGTGATTGCCGAGGGGCAGCCCGTTCGTTCGCGCCCCTGGCAGCGGTAGGACGGCATCCCGCGCGTGGTGACAACCACCAGCTTCGCCCCGCATTGGCCACAGTAGGCCATCCCGCGGCGAAGGATGCCCACCTCCGGGTTTCGGTCGTGGCGAAAGTCCGTGGCCCGCGCCCGGTTCCCCTGCAGCCGGTCTTGGACGCGAGCGAATTGGTCGGCGGGGATGACCGCCGGTGCCGCACCGACCGGGAGGCTGACACGTTCCTCGACCGGCCGGCGACGTCGCTGCACGATCCGATTGCCGGTCGTCCGGTCGAGCACTTTGCGTGTCTCTGTGCGGAACGCCTCACCCTCACCGATATAGACGCGATCGGTGAGGATCGATCGCAGGCTGCTTGCCTGCCACGTGGTGGAGCCCGTGCGTTCGTGATAAGGCGGCAGGATGCCATCGGCCTCTAGCGCGCGGCCAACGGCGCGCAGGCTCAGGCCCCCGTCGTAGTCGGCGAAGATGCGGCGAAGGTGGCCGATCGTCGCGGGGTCTTCCACCCAGCCGACATGCTTCCCCGCGTCGTCTCGGCGCCAGGCCAGCCCAAAAGATGGCTTGCCCTGCCCGAGGGGACGCCCCTGGGTGGCGGCTTTCTCTCGCTTCCCGCGGGCAGAGTTGGCGGCGATCTTGCCCCGATCCATCTCGGCGAAGGCGCCAATCACGGCGCGCAGGATGCCGCGGAGGCGACTCTGCGGTCCGTTCGAGCGTCGCCCGCGTCACGGTACTTCTCCCTCGGCCAAGGTCGAGCCCAGCGCCCCCCGTTCCCGCCCCCTGTTCCCCCGCCCAGCGCTGCCGAGGCTCCCGCTGAGTCGCCACAGCCCGAGCACCCCCCAGACCAGGACGACCACGAGCAGGACCCCCTGATACGCGATGATCTGGGCGAGCGCCTGGTCCCGCGAGAACCCGAGTGGAACTAGCACCGTCACGGCGACGAACTGGTAGACACCGACGTAGCCCGGCGTTGACGGCACCGCGCTCGCCAGCCCTAGCGCCGCCAGCAGCACCAACGCTCGCGGCAGCGTCATTGGCAGCCCCAGTGCCTGCCCGACGGCGATCGTCGCCAAGGTGTCGACGAACCAGACTGTCGCGGTCAGCCCGACGAAGCCGAGCACGCGGTGGGGATGCTGCAGGGTGCGCATCCCGAGCAACACCTGGCTCAGCAGGGCCGTCGCCATCGACCGGACGCCGACGGACAGCGGCAGACGCGCCGTCAGGCCCGTCAGCCACCCCTCCAGCCGGGGGAGCACGACGAGCCCCGCCAGCGCCACCAGGCTGAGCAGCCCCATCAGCCGGGTGGTCGTCCTGAGCCAACTCGGCGCCGAGTCCAACGCCAGGATCGCCAGCAGGCTGATCCCCACCAACGCCAGCAGGTCCGCGACCCGCTCGACCAGGGTGGTCGCGAGCACATAACCGGTCGCCAGACCGGCGTGGCGGCCGAGCAGCACCGAGCGGAGCAGATCGCCGGCCCGAGCCGGCAGCACGGTGTTGCCCAAGTACCCCGCCGCTGTCGCCCAGAACGCCGACGACCGGGCCACCTGCCGCTCCGTGCCGAGGACGATCCGCCAACGCAGCGCCCGGATCAGGAGCGAGCCGCTGGAGGTGAGGCAGGCGAGCGCCAGAAGGTCGGGCCGCCCCTGCCGCAGCGTCCGCAGCACCTCGCCCCAGGCCACCCCCCGCGTCGCCAGGTAGAGCAGCACCCCGGCCAGCGGCAGCGCGAGCAACAGCGACCACGGCGGCGTTCGCCGCCCCGCAGCAGCCGGAGCAGCGGTCACTTGGCTCCCCTGCGAACTCGGATCCCGCGTCGACAACGGACGTCAGATGCGCCCACGAGAGTCAAGTCTCGAGCTCGATCCGCTCGATTGCCATGCCGAGACAGTCGTCGATAGCCGAGGACGATGATGGCGCCGACGCTCCAGCGGCCGGCGTGGCGGTTGCGAGCGTTTCTACCTTACCGGTCGGCGTCCCGATCATGGGAGACACCGCCGCCCCGGAGGGCGCGGCGACCTCCACTTCGGCTCGATTTGGCAACGTGTCGGCGGCCACGGTGAATTCGATCCGGTTCCAACCCGCCTCCAACCCGACCGGCGTCTCGAACGCTTGTCCGTCCTGCAGCGCCCTCGTTGGCAGCTCCGCGCCGTTGACGCCGATGTCCAGCCCCCCGCATCCGAGCGCCGACGTCGTCGTCAACCGCATGCTCACTGTTCGGTTCTCCGGGCTGTAGATCCACAGTTCGGCCCCCGATGCCATCCACCGATCACCGCCCGCCGGCTCGAACAAGCCCCAGCCGGTGCCGTAGCGAGTCCAGATCTTGGGGTGAGGCGTCCCGGCCAGCGGCCGGCCGTCGACCACCACGTCCGGTGGCAGCGGCCCGAACAGGCCCCACGCCTCGCTTGGCCGCGCCGTCCCGGGCCGATCCCCGACGTACTCGAACCAGACCAACTGCCAGTCAGCGTTCTCGTGGACGCGGGTCGGAACGTGGGTCCGTTGCAGCAGCTCGAAAAGCCACGGTTCGCGCCCGGAGACGAAGGCGTTGAAGTCGGCGTTCGAGTTCAGGCCCGTCTTGCGCTGGATCAGCCAGCCGCCGCGGCGAGCCCGCTCAATGAACCGGGAGGTGTAGACGGCCCCACGCCCTGGGGGGATCCACCTCAGCGCGAGGCTCGGGTGCCCCGGCAGCCAATGTGGGGTCACAACAACGCGTTCCCCATCGGTCTCGCCGCTCGGAATCCAAGGCTGGAGAAGGTTCCCAAGGGAGTCTCCGAAGAAGACGATCGGGTCGTCGGGGCGGACACCGGCCTCCGCCATCAGTGCCTGCAGCGAGGGGTCGGCCTCGGGCAGGAGTGGCTCGACCGCGAAACCGTCACGCGCCGTGGTCGCCAGGGACGCGGCCGCATCCCGAGCGGCCAGGGGATTCGCAATCACAGCCGCCAACGGTGACGTTAGTACGATCGCCAGGAGCGGCACAACAGCCGCGCGTGCAACGGCGTCCCAACCGCTAGCCATCGGTCGGCGTGCTAACAGCAGCAACATGACGCCGAGCGCGGCGTAGGCAACCGGGTGCAATGCCGTAATACCCCGCTGATAGCCGTAGCTGTTCGTCGCCCAGAACGCGCCCAAGAGGCCAATCCAGAGGCCGAACGAGCGCGTCGGCAGCCCGCCACGTGTCCCGGCGTAGAAGGCGCTGGTCGCCAGCAAGCAGAAGCCGAGGAGCATACCCAGGCCCGGGCCGACCGGTTCTTGAACCACGACCAGGACGTTTATCCCCACCTCCTGGGCGAAGTCGAAGAAGCTGACCCAGTCGGGAAGGTGGCCCAAGCGGGTGGCGTAGAATGCCATGATGAACCCGATTGCCACCGCGAACAAGGCAGGCGGCAGCGCAAGCCATCCGATCACGCAACGCCAGCGGTTGGGGCTGGCGGCGGTCGTGCGAAACACGATCATCACAAAGGCTGGCAACCAGGCGCCCGAGCTGAAGAACGCGCTCTCCGGCGACCAGAGGACACCGATCACCCATGCGACACATCCCGCAACGAGGATGAACGCGTGCCGGCGCGATTGCTCCTTGGTCACATATTCCCAGACCAAGATCGCTACCAACAGGAAGCACCACACGTATCGGTATACCCCCCAGTTGGGAAAGATGAAGGTCGACGTGACCGGTCCATCCGAGTTGAAGGTCGGCGTGAACATTGGGATGGCGATGGCCATGGCGAGGGCGAAGCACCAGTTGAGCGGGCTTGGCCGCATTGCACGCAGTCCTAGAAAGATGCAGGAGCTCACCACGAAAGAGGCGAGCGCGGTGAGCAGGTAGAACGACTGCCAGGGAGTGTTAGTCGGAACAACAGCGAACGCCAGGACGTTCAGGAAACCGTAATTTGAGGGCACGTCCCAAAGGAGCCAGCCCCCCTCCCGCACCAGGTCAGCCGCGCCCACCCAAGCACCCCAGTGATGGATCGCGCCCCGATCGCCTAGCACCTTGAACAGACCGTCGGTGCGGAGGCTCATGAACCCGATGAACGCGAGCGCGACGAGATTGACAGGTTCCCACGGCCGGACGGGGGCGGACCGCACCTCGGCCTCCGGCTCCCGGGCAGCGTCGCAAACCAGCAGGAGGGCCAGCACCAAGCCCGCCAGAAAGATGGGCGGCTGCACCAGCACCTCAAGGTAGAGGGACACGGCGACCGTCCAAGCGACGACGGCGACGACGAAGACGATGGCTAGGCGCTTCGGGTCGCGCCGGTCCCGGCGCCAAGGACGCGTCATGAGCACCGCCTGCACCGCTGCGAGCGCCACGGGCCAAATCTGGCTCCGCGACCCGTACTTGTCCATGCTCGCCGCCACGAACACGGCAACCACGCTCAGGCAGGCCAGCACCAGCAGCCATTTGACTGCGATGACCGGAGCAGTCGACCAACGCCGCCACCGCCAGAGCAGCGGCACCCCGAAGAGGAATGACGGGAAAACCACCCCGATCGCTAGATACTGGCCCCAGTCGTAGGGCTTCCCTTCCAGGCCGAGCCAGGGACCGGTCAACATGAAGTGGCCGATCAGCAGGCAGACCAGCGCCAGCCCGATGACCCACAATGGCTCGACAGCGCTCCACCAGGCACGCGTTGCCGCCGGGGCGAGTAACCGCCCCCTTTGTACCGCGAACGACGGCCACCCCGATCCCTTTGCTGCCATCGAATGACAACTCCTGTCGTTCAGCCTGACGCTTCGGCGACGAGACCGGGGTATGTCGGCTGGCCTAAGGGCCGGCCGCGGAATGTGTGCCCTCTGCTTCTAAAGTACACCACGGCCTCCTGAAGCCCAGATCTCCGCGGCCCAAGACGACCTAAGGACCAGACCCTCAAGACCCATCAAACGACTCACCCTCTCTAGGGTGGGTCGCCGACCGAGGCAGAACGGAAACGCTTTGCATTCGCCGTAGATACGGCAGTGAGATCGCGCGCCAGTTCGCTCACGGCATCGCCATCCCAGGCGCTTCGCCACCATCCTTGACCGCCAGCACCACGTTGTGCGCGCAGAGACGACGCAGACCCGGCACCGCCTCAATGACCCGCTCCCCGCGGGCAGCGAGTCCGAGCAGCGGACGGGGCGTAAAGTCGGGGACGAGTCCGAGCTGCGCGGTAAGGAGCGGCCGCGCCCCGCCCGCCCGCAAACCGGCAATGATCTCGTCTTCCGGGATCAGCCGCTCCGCCCCAGAATCTTGGGGAACGCGGCGCATCAAGTAGGGCCAGTATGGATTTCGCGGATTGTGGTCCCAGACCAGCACGTGACCGCCGGGACGTGTCACCCGTGCCATCTCGCCGAGCGTCCGGCGCACGGCGTCTGGTTCGGCGACGTGATGCATGACGGCAATGCAGTAGGTCAGATCGAAGCTGCCATCGGCAAAGGGCAGCGCCTCGCCACCACCCGTGACGGTCGCCACATCGGGCCGGCGGTGGCGCAGATGACGGAGCATATTCCGCGACGGGTCGAGCCCGGTTACGGTGTAGCCAGCGGCGGCAACGCGTTCCGCCAGCAAGCCAGTGCCGCAGCCGAGGTCGAGGGTCCGCCCAGGCTCCGTGTAGCGTTGAATGAAGGCGAGACGTTTGCGGAGATAGTGTTCGATGACGTGCGCCGGCAGACTGTCGTCGTACTTTTCGGCGATCGCATCGAAATCTGTCTGCGTGCTTCGTGGAGGCGCACTTGAAACGATCGCGGCGGGACGAGAGCGGCTCAAGACGCCTCCCGCTCCGCCGTTGCCATGGCCCTCGGCGCAGAAAGATCGACGAGTGGGCGAGGACGAACTGGCCGTTGAGCGCATCCTATCGTTGACAACCGGAAGCGGAGGATGAAGGCGATCATTTGCAATCCCAGAACGATCGCCTTGCCAAAATCCCCCGTTACCGAGGAGATGCCCACGCGCGGCAGGTAATTGACCGGCACCTCGACGATCCGGGCGCCGTCGGCGATTGTAAGTAGCATCAGCTCGGGTCCGAAGTGGGAGCCGACGACGGTGAAGCGGTCCTCGATTCGGTGCAGCGTCTCGCGCGTCAGCAGGCGATAAGTGCAGCCGACATCACTCAGATGGCTGGTGTTGAAGAGCGCCTCGACCATCTTGGCGACCGCCCAGTTGCCCCACTTCAGGAACGCGCCCATGTTGGCGCCCCGCCAAATCAGCTCGCGGGTGGTGCGCGTGCCAAAGACCGCATCGCAGTCGTCGCTATAGACAAGGAGCTTGGCGATGTCCCGGGGGAGAAAGGTGCCGTCGCCCTCGGCTAAGACGAGCAGATCGCCGGTCGCCTCGGCCAGGCCACGGCGGTAGGCGCTACCGTAGCCCTGGCGCGGCTCAAAGACCTGCCGTGCGCGTGTCTTAGCCACCTCCTCGGCAGTGCCAGGTTCGGCATTGTTATTGACGACGACAACTTCGTCGACGAGGCCGGTGGCAAAGAAGTCGTCAACGACAGCGCGGATCGAGTCTCTCTCTCGGTACGTGCCCAGAATGACTGAGACGGTTCGCCCGTTCCACATGCCATGGCGCTCCTCGCAGCCGGGTTGCACTACCCAAACCGCGCTCTCTCCCGACACTCCCTGTTCCCGCCGCCTATCATACATCATGCATTTGGTGTCGATTGATCCCTGGCGGACTCCCCACGTCCCTGGGCTTGCGGCGAAGCCTCAGTTACCTCCGAACGGGAACTGACGACGGTGTCGGCAGGTCGATCGCGGCGGCGAGGGCGGTCAGACCGGGCATCCGGGGTGGCGTCGTCGTGCATCGCCGCCCGGTCAGCCCTGGGCTCTCGGCCACGGGCGACCGGCGTGCCATCCGCGGCGGCGGCGCGTTCGGTGGCCCGTGCCAAGCGATCGGAACGTTCCCCGGCGGGCTGGGCACGCGGGGTGGCGTCGGCGGACTTCACCCGGAGGGCATCCTCGCTGTCGGAGCGGATCGTGCGCATCGGCACCGGACGGTCGGGCCGGAGGTCGGCTGGGGACCAGGGGAGATCGCCCCAGGTGGCCACCACGACCACGGTGGGGATGGCCACGACGGCGACGATCCCGAGGATCGCGAGTGCCCGCGCCCGCCCGTTCGGCCTTGTCTCCATCCGTTCGACCTCCGGTCAGTGTGTTAGCTCGCCGCGGCGGTTGGATCAGCGCCATGGCCATGCCACCGGCGTCGCCAGAGTGCGACCAGACCGAGGGTGGCGAGGGCAGCGTAGGTCGTCGCCGAGATCATGATGCCCAGCTTGAGCGACAGCGATTCATAGCGGAGCTCGACCTGGTGCTCTCCGGTGGGGAGGGGGACAGCACGCAAGGCATGATTGGCGACGAGGAGGGGGGCAGGGGCACCGTCGATGTAGGCGTTCCAATTAGGATCGTAGGTTTCGCTGAGGACGAGGATGCCGGGAGCTTCGGAGCGGACATCGAGTCGGATGCGGTCAGGTTCGTAGTGGGTGAATGTAGCCTCGCCCGAGGCAGGAGGAGGATCAGCTAGGACGGGGGGCACGGTTTCGAGGAGGACGGTGCGTCGCGGGTCGACCTGACCGGAGCCGAGGAGGGGGAGAGCTTCACCGCGGTCGACTTGCTGTGCCTCGTAGACGATCCAGGCGCGGGGGAGGACGCCGGGGTTGTCGAGGATGCGGACGGGAGGGTCACTGACGACCGAGGGGTAGTGCCGGACCAACGACTGGACCTCCTCACTGGCGGTCGCGGGGGGTGCCCAAGCGACGATGTAGCGGGTATTGAGCAGGTCGAGGAGGGGCGAGTCGAACCCTTCCCGGAAGACATTGGCCTCGTGGTATTCCTGGTCGCTGCCGTTGAGGGCAGCGACGTATTCGACATAGCGCTTGACCTGGACGGGGTTGTAGCCCTGGACGTCGTAGAGACCCAGGAGGGTGGCGCGGTTGTTGACGAGGGTGTCAATGACGCGTAGGTCGGCGGAGCGGAGGTATCCGTATTCCATCTGACCGAGCGGGGGCAGGAGTTCGGGGGCATAGCCGAAGTACCGGGCGGGCGGCTGCTCCGCGGTCGCCGCGAGGAATGAAGCCACGGGGGGGCGCCTGGCGTAGTCGCTGAGGTTGACCGACCCGGTGGCCGAGGGGAGCGTTTCGAGGGTGAGAATGCGGCCACCGGGGTCCCAGAAGAGGAGAAGGAGGAGCGCAGCGGGGACGAGGCGACGGGCCCAGGCACGGCCGATCAGGGCGCAGAGTGCGACGAGGAGTTGGGCACCAAGGATGGTGATCTGGGTGGGCCGGGAGATGGTGTCAGGGTCACCGACGAGGAGGATCGGTCCGGCGAGGAGGAGGAGGGCGCTCGCCGCGGCCAGGGCGGCGAGGACAGGGGCGCGGCGGTGCCCGACCCAGTGGGGGAGGTAGGCGACGGTGGCGCCGGCAAGGAGGGCGACGCCGAGGTGGAAGACGATGAGGATGCGGTGGGAGTAGTGGCTATGGATAATCTCGAAGCGAGGGAGGAGGGTATAGAGGAGAGTGTGGAGAGGAGTCTCGGCCGGCCCAGCGAGAACTAGGACGGCAAGGCCGAAGAGGGCGAAGAAGGGGACGGCGAATGAGCGACGGGCGACGACAGGGGCGAGCAGGGCGAGGAAGAGGGCGGCGCCTCCGGCATACCACCATTCGCCCGCGACGTAGCCGCTGAGTAGTTCGTGGATCAGGTCAGCTGGGCTGTATCCTCCGGTTTCTGCCGCCCAGGCGGCATTGTCGGCGTACACGCCGCCCGCAAGACTAGAGCGTGGGTTGAACTCAAAGCGGGGGAGGAGACCGGCAGCGGCGAGGCCGAAGCCGAGACCAAGAATGGCGCCGCCATGGAGCGCGAGGTCGCGAGCTCGGAGTGACCAGGGACGAGGCCGAACGGCAGGGACGAGGAGGGTACGGTAGGCGATGTAGGCGCCGAGGAGGAGAAGGGAATAATAGGCGCCCTGGCCGATCCAGGCGGCGAGAATCTGGCTGAGGGCGAAGCCGCTCAGTGTCCACCAGCCGAGACGGGCGAACCAAGTACGACTACGGAGAGCAAGCTCGGCACCGAGGAGGAGGACTGGGAGCCAGAGGCCGACCTGGGCGAAAGGAGCGCAGCAGCGACCCGCCTGGCCCTGCCAGGTGTACTGGTAGACGACGCCGGAAACGAGGGCACCAAGGACGCCGAGGCCGAGGGCGCGGCCGAGGGCGTAGGCAGCGAAGCCGGCGAGAACGACGTGAGCGGCGACGTAGGCGAAGAGAGCAGCGACCGGCGGGAGGAGGGTAAAGAGGAGCATGGCCGGGAAGTACATCCAGCCGGATTCGGGGTCGGCAGCGAAGGGAGCACCGGCGAACTGGTGGGGGTTCCAGCCGGGAATGTCACCCGCGCGCAGCCGCTCGCCGAGGAAGGAGAACATCGGCAGGTAGAAGGCAAGCATGTCGCTGCGGACAAGCTCGTCGGGGCGAGTAAGCTCCCGGCCCATACTGAGGCCGCTGAGGGCCAGAAGGACGAGCAGTGCGCCGCGGTCGCTGAATGCAGGCACGAGGATACGCGGCAAACCGCGCCGCCTGGCGGGAACGAAGACGCCCGCCACAGACCTTGGCTGTCCCCCCATGTTTCCCAATCCCGTTAACGAGCTACCGCGTTCCCAACACGGGTGACTCGATCCCCATCCCAAACTGCCGAACAAGTGTACCACCGTCGGACGACAGGTGGCAAGAAGACGGCAGGCGTCGTGCATGTAACCGGGCGGGGTATGGAGGTTGTCCTCCGTCGTTCGCTGAGTTGTCGCCTCCCGAGACAATGCCCGGTGCCGCTCCCAGCCCCCTCTCGCTGGGTCGCCAGTTTCCGGCTTTTCTGAAGTTATCTTCGATCACAAGGGGCAACTTACTGGTCAGGACGGCCATACGTGCGGTCCAGCCGAGAAAGCACAGGGTCGGCCTCGGGTCTGAGCACGGCGAGAGCGTCCCACACTTTGATCTCCGCGCTGGTCTGGTCGAACGTGCGCCGGTGCATTCCCTTAGGCTCCGTCGGCTTCTCCTACCCGCAGTCCGTCGTCTGCCTGCTGTGCAGGTGCTGGATCTCGGTCGCCCGCCGGATTATCCGCCCGGCATGCTCCTCCCGCGTACTCGCGCAGGCCAGGCCGTGACAGCTGACGCAGCGAAAGACGCCTCGGACACTGTAGAGCACCGCCCGCCGATAATCGCAACCGAGACATCGGAACCACGGGCGCGATCCGCCATAGTGACAGGCCGTGGAGTCGAGCGGAATGCGCTCGCGGATCAGGGTCCAGTTGGAGTCAGCCGGTCTCTTAATCCGAAAGTTGAGGATCAGCGCATCGGTCCGTGCTTCCACGGTGATGTCACCGGCCGCCTCGCCATTGCGCGTCCACGACGAGCTCGACCAGGTACCAGGAAGCAGTTGACCAGACCGAGCCAGCTCCCGCACATCGAGCCGGAGTAACCCTTCAGTTGTTTGTCGCGTCCAGTGAACGCCCCAGCGGCTGGAACCGTATCCGCCCATTGCTGCCCCCTGTCAATACTCTGATGCGTTATTTACCTAATGATTTCGATAAATCCTCAGCGGTCCCGTGGTTCATTCCTGGCAAGGTTGACTTGCTGCTGGCCGATGTTCACCTGAGCGGCGGTCGTGATCGTCACCCCCGGCAGCCGGCGCAGCTCCTGCAGGGTCTTCAGGGTCGCCAGAAAGCGACGATGGGCCGCCTCGGCTTGGTCGGCGCACCAGCGCAACCAGTTCGCTTCACTGACGCGGGGCGGCATCCAGTAGCCCTCCTGCTTCAGCTTGACATCCTCACTCCGGCACTGGCTCTCCGCAGACATCGTGAGCCGTTCGGTCCACCGCAGATAGACGTTCAGATTCTGCGCCAGGAGATCGACCATCACGGACTCGATCCCACCACGCGGCTGCCAATCCTCCCGCAACGCGTCATGGATCGCGACGAAGCGTGCCCGGTCCCACGGCGTGCCGCCCCATTCGAGCGATTGGGCGGTGCGGTGGCCACTCCGTAACTCCCGCCGCGCCGCGTCCTTGATGCGCTCCCACGCCGCCAGTCCCGCCCCCGGATCATGCTCCATGACCATGGAGAGCGTATGCCAACTCAGTTGGTCTGGCGGATCCGTCTGCGCCATCTCCAGCGCCCGATCGCGTGGGGTGTGGGCTTTCTCGATGGCTTCCGCCGCGTCAATGCCCCACGACCGGCGGTAGGACGCGATCAGTTCGTCGTAGGCGCGTGCCAGTTCGCGGGCTAAGCTACCCAGTTCGTCTGCCGGCGCAGCAGTGGTGCGGGGTGGTCCCTCACTCGGGAGCGTCACCTCCTGACGCTTCTTGTCGCTGGAATAGTCGTCGTGTGTTTCGGCTGTCATTCGGGTGCCCCATCTTTCTTGCCGATTAGGAGCCTATGCCTGTTGACGCGGCTGCCGGCTGGCGTTCTCGATGATGCGCTTCAGGGCGTCTGTTGTGCTGTACACAGGCCGACCGGCGGCTTCCTCGTCTTCCATCCACCCGGCGATGCTGCACACCAGCAGGTGACGCAGGAGGCGGCGGGCGCGGGAGTCACCAGTCCGCGCTTGGGCGACGAGATCGTCCACGACGATCGCGGTCGTGGCGCTGGCGAGCAGAGCATCATTGGTGACTCCTGCCGCCCGGCACTGGGCGATGGCGACCGCGGTCAGGGTGTCGAGCACCGCGCGATCGACCGGGCTCAGGATCGGTTGATTGCTCATGGTGCCTCACTCCGCGCGTTCATCGGTCCGTTCCGCGGTCGATCAGCCGCACCAGGTCGCTCAGCCGGATCAGGCAGAGATCATCGCCGTGACGGCCACCGTGCGTGTGGATGATCGCGACCGGCAGCCGGCCGTTGGTGCTGGACGCCGCCGCTTGGTGCATCGCGTCGCGCAACCAGCCAGGAATGCTCTTGCGGTGCTTCACCTCGATGCTGAGGCGATCGTGCGCAACATCCGGCGCATCGCCCCGCTGACGGCCACTAACCGGCACCCGCTGACCACCCAGACGCGCCGCGATCACCCGTTCCGTCCGTTTCCAGGCCGGATTGGTCATGCCGCCATCCCTCCCGGTCCCGCCGGACGGCATCCGTCGCAGAGCACGGCGGGAGGGGCCACCGCGAACATGGCAGCGGAGGCAACGCCGCATAACGGGCCGCTCAGCGCGCGCTACGGGCATCTCCGGTGTTGGTGACGGTAAGCGGCGCGGGTCTGGCGGCACCGGCGGCGCCGTCTCGCGGCAGGCCGGACAGAGGCGCCAGGCACCGGCCACGATGGCGCGATGATCCGCTTCGAAGACCTGTTCGCAGTGGCGACATCGGGTGACGATTGTCATGGTTGCCCTCCGTTGGTGATCTGACAGGGCTGGCCGGCGGCGTGGCGATCGCACGGGCCCAGGCGAGCGCACACGCCTGGGGTAAGACAGCCGGGCGCCGGCAGTGTTGACGATGTTTCGGATGTTTCGTTTTCCATGGGAGACAGAGGCAAGCCGTCATCATCCTCTATTCCATCGAACGATAGCGATAGATTGAGACCTCCCGTGCCGGACGTATCGGGCGCGTGTCCTGGCGCGGGCGAACCCGCGCTGTCTTCCTCTCCCATAGAATCCGAAACATCCGAAACACTCGAAACATCCGGCAGGTAGCGCGACCAGGCATCAACCAGGTCCTCACGTGCGTAACCCCGCGGCGTCTTGTCTCCGATGCGGATCGTCCGCGGCTTGATCCCATAGCCGCGTAGGCGCTTGGACAATCCCCGCGCGTTCAGCGGCTTGCCGGCGATGATTTCGGCCCAGGGCGCCTCGGACAGGTCGTGAAGGGCCGTCAAGACGGCATCGGTCGTCATGGCGTCGCGATCCTCGAACACCGTGCGGAGGTCAGCCAGGAGTCGGATACCCAGGCTTGGCGTGCTCTCCTTGGACTCCGCCACGAGCGCCACGGCTGCGCCGCGAGCGCGTTCCGGCCACTCCCCGCCCGCGGCATCGGCGACGGCAACCAACGCCTCCCAGACGTCGGCGTCGCGATCCTCAACGCCGGCCGGCATCTCGGGCCAGGGGTTGCCGATCGTAGGCCGGACCGTGGCCGCCCACGCCGCCAGGTCGGCACGCAGCGTGTGCCCCGTTGCCAGCGCGGTGCGCCGCCGGAACGGCTCGACCCGCTCGCTCGGCGCCCGTCGACGCATGCGGACGATGACCGATCTCGTCAAGACGGTATCGGGCAAGTCGCCGAGTCCGGCCATCGCCACGGCGCAGTACGCGGGAAACTCCACAGTCTCGATGGTCTTGCCTTTGATGATGCAGCGACCAGCGACAGCGCCCTTGCGATGCCCAGCGTTGAGCAACCCGCGAACGTCCTCATGCTCGCGCGCCTTTGGTCCAAAGACGGTGTCGACTTCGTCGAAGAGAACGGTTGGCCTACCATCCGGATCATCAACCTTTCTGAAGAGGTAGGCGCACGAGACATTGACGGCTTCCACGGGACGCGGCACGAGGAGCTCGGTCACTTCCAGCGCACGCGATTTGCCAGACGCCGGCTCGGGCGACAGGAACGCGATCCGCGGCGTCGAATCCCAGACGTCCATCGCGTGCGTGTGAGCGATCCAAAGCACGTGAGCGACCCGCGTGTGATCGGACGGATAGACGACGTGCGTCCCGAGGAACGTCTCAATGTCGTCGAGGATGGCGCTGCCATTGTTCGGTTGGGGATCGTCGGTCGGCCCCGCCTCCGCGCCCGCCGATGCGGCAACCAGGCGGTGCCGAAGAGAGTCAACTGAGGGCTCAGCCAACATTGGCCCGCTCCTTGCCCGGCCGCTCAATGCCGGCCTCGATCGCGAGGGCGTCCACCACATCGCCGAAGCGGTCGGTCCCCAGCATGTGCATCGCCAGGCTGAAGACATCCCCGCCCCGGTGGCAACCGAAGCAGTACCAGCCGCGACCGTCGGGGTAGATGGTGAGGCTGGGGTCGTTGTCCCCCTCGTGTCCGGGCAAGGGGCAGCGCCCGACGAGGTTTCGGCCACGGCGCGCTAATGGGGTCTTGCACGCCTGTTCCACGAAATGGGGTAGGTCGATCGCGGCCTTGATCGTTGCCAGCTCCTCGCGGCGATCGGGCCACCGCCGCGGCCAGGCTGGCGCGCCCGGTCGCGACCGTAGCCGTTCGCGGCGGGCGAGCTCGTCATCGGCGTCTTCGATCGCGGCGATGATGTAGTCGCGGGTCTGTTGTGGGAACTCCCACGAGTCGGGGTCAGCTTCGGTATCGGCGTCGATCTCGGCGAGATCCCAGAGCCATAACTCCGCCTCTTTGAGGATGCTGGCGGTGGCGGTGTCGCGGTAGCAATCGCTACCGCGCTGTTCTCCGATATGCGCTATCATGGTCCGTGTGTCTCCTTGCGCCGCCTCGGGTTGATCCAGCCACCAAGCTGACCCGGGGCGGTCGCGTGTCAGGCGGCCGTATCTGCGGTCTCAGGAAGACGATCGGCGATAGTTGAAAGCAGCCGATAGGCGGCGCTCAGTGCCGCGGCTTCATCGCCGGACAGCACGACACGCCCGGCGTTGGCCTTTTCCGCCAATGCCCGGAAATGCTCGCTTCTCGCCTCAGGACTTGAGAACTTGCGCGCGAACGCCTCGCGCGCCGGGAGAGTCCGGCGCTGAGCCGGTGACAGAACCTCGGGCATAAACAAAGCCCTCCGCCACCGCCTGGGGAGGTTCGGAAGCAAAGAGCCGTCGTGCGAGACGTTCCGATGCATCCGACCAGTACGGTCGAGCGAAAGGCTGATCAACAGCCGATGTTTGATTGTGGGTAGTCTAATCCATAGCGGGGCGCGGTGTCAACCGTTCAAGCGCGGCCGCCGCCGCGGTGCCACAGTCATCGACCACCTTCTGGGTCACGCGGTTGTTTTCGCCGCACTTCGGGCACTCGATAGTCGTCGGAAGGGCGAAGCGCCGGGCCACCTCCGGGGTAATCTGATCTTCCGTAAGAATCTTCTCAAAGTCGCCATCGCGCATGAAGCTCCCGCGTGCAATTCTGTCGCGCGCGTCTCTCACTTGGGCGGGAGTCCACCGCTCGGGATCGCGGAGTGTCGCGATCGCCTGCTCCCAACGGGCACGATGCTCCTTGGTCGGCCGCCAGGTTGATCCATCAAATCGCCAACCCCACGCGGCAACGCCCATCACGTGCAAGGCCGCGACGGCCTGCTCGCCGTACCGCCTCTTGACAGTGAAACCGGGGGCGAGTTCGGTGGTCTCGAAGCCATCTGCATCGAGCGCCAGGACGTGCTCCGCCATGCGGCCAAAGAAGAGGTGCGGGAAGCGCTGGCCACATCCACCGCATCGCAAGCCCGGTTTGCGTTTGGTTGCGACCGCGTCAACCTGTATCGTTGCCATGCGCGCGACTCCTTCTTAGTCGTTCGCCACCGTCCCGGCCGTTTGCAGCGGCGCGGGACGCTTTCTCCGCGTAGTCTAATCCGCCGCCGTCGCGACGCGAGCGGGGAGTGGCACCACCAACGTAAACGCTGCTTCAGAGGGTCGATTGTGATGCCTTTGCGGCAAGGGTACCGCGTCCTCGGACGTCCAGCGCAGGATCAATCCTTCAGCCTGTGCAGCGATTTGGGATGTACCGCTGGCACGTGATGGATCCGATCCGCTTCACGAGCGCGCTGCGGGTGACGATCCAGGCGCTCGGGTGGCGGGCGGGGGGCCGCTACCTCCCGTTGCACGACGATATCGCCTCGACCGCCTGCTGGTACCAGCAGGCGACCTCCGCGCCTCATCCCACCCCCTTCACCGCCGATCGGCTCGAGGTCACTTAGACGGATGAGGGGCGTCGGTCGCTCGATAAGGATGGATGGCACGAGACAACGAAACGGGACCGGCAGGTAGCCGGTCCCGTTTCGCGAACACTCGAAGTTCAATTCCCGGCGAGGCAACGACCCGTAGGTCAAGCCTCTACGAGCGAGTACCGGTAAGACCGGTTAGCTCGACGTGTCGGCCTCAGACGGGAAGCTGACGTCATCGACGAACTCGATCGAACCCTCGTCAACCGGGTTGAACGGGGTGTTGTCGACGAGGGTACCCGTGTCCTCCCGCAGACCAAGGTTCTGGAAGACCTCGTCGGTGCAACCCGAAATGCTCGCACCCGAGACACAGCCGAGGAAGTCTTCACCGAAGGCGCCGGGATCGCTGAGATCCTGGGCCGAGGCCGACCCGACCAGGCCCAACGTGAAGCCACCGCCGATGAGGAGGGCGCCGACGAGCGACCCCATGACCCGGCGGCGAACCGGCTGGAACCCAAATACGCGACTGTCCATGAGCTGTTCCTCCCCTGCGAGCTCGTTCTGAGCCCATTTTCGATGCCGGCGGCCCCCCGACCGCCAAACAGGCAAACCTCCCCAGAGCGGGGATCAGCGTCTAGTCTACTACTTAAGTCAGAAAAGCGATAGAGTCTTTGCCCCCCCGGTTTTTTGTGCGCCCCGCCCGGCGTCTGCCTGATGAGACTAAGAGTGCCTTTCAAAACCGGGTGGCGGCATGGTAGACCTTGGCCATGAAACCGCTAGTCAGCGACGAACTCTGGGCCGTCGTCGCCCCGCTGCTGCCGCCCGAGCCCCCCAAGCCCAAGGGGGGCCGACCGCGCGTCTCCGACCGCGCCGCCTTGACCGGCATCATCTTTGTCCTGAAGTCGGGTATTCCCTGGGAGATGCTGCCCCAAGAGATGGGCTGCGGCTCCGGCGTGACCTGCTGGCGACGGCTGCGCGCTTGGCAGGAGGCCGGCGTCTGGGATCGGCTGCATCGAGAGTTGCTGGACCGCCTCGGCGAAGCCGGGCAGCTCGACTGGAGCCGGGCCAGCCTGGACAGTGCCGCCATCCCGGCCAAAAGGGGGGCGACCTCGTCGGTCCCAACCCGACGGATCGCGGAAAACCGGGCACGAAGCGCCACGTTGTGGGCGACCGCGCCGGAATCCCCCTGGCCAGTCTCCTGACCGGCGCCAACCGCCACGACTCGGTGGTCTTCGAGGAGCTGCTGGACGCCATCCCACCCATCAAGCAAGCCAATGGACGCCGGCGCAAGCGCCCGGCGAAGGTGCACGCGGACAAGGCGTACGACATCCCCCGCTGCCGGCAAGCCCTCAGCCAGCGCCACATCAAAGTTCGCATCGCCCGCAAGGGGATCGACGCCAGCCAGCGCCTCGGTCGCCACCGCTGGGTCATTGAGCGCACCCTGGCCTGGCTCAACCGCTGCCGCCGCTTGACCATCCACTACGAACGGCGCGCCGATATCCCTCAGGCCTTCCTCACCCTCGGCTGTTGTCTCATCTGCTTCAAGGCCCTGCCATGACCGGTTTTGAAAGGCACTCTTAGAGGTGGGGTGGCGCCGGCTACGGGACGGCGGTGGGAGCGCGATCGGCGTCGCCGGCGATGGCGTAGAGATAGCCATCGTGGCTGCCGACGTAGACAACACCGGCGACGACGGCCGGGGCGTCGTTGATGTCGCCGGCGGTGGGGTAGGACCAGCGGGCAGCACCCTTGGCGGCGTCGACGGCGTAGAGGGTGGGGCCGCCGCCGACGTAGACGACGCCATCGACGACGGCGGGGGAGGAGCGGACGGGCTGGCCGGTCGGGAAGAGCCAGCGGAGGCGGCCACTAGCGGCATCGACGGCGTAGAGACCGTTGTCGGCGCTGCCGAGGTAGACGACGCCGTTGGCGACGGCGGGGGAGGCTTCGCCGCCGATACCGAGGCGCCAGCGCTCGTCGCCGGAGGTGGCGTCGAGGGCGACGAGGGTGGGGGTGGTGCTGGCGACGTAGACGACACCGGCGACGACGGCGGGGGAGGCGTAGATCTCGCCGCCGATGGTGGCGCGCCAGCGGGTGCGGCCATCGGTGGCGTCGATGGCGTAGAGGGTGCCGTCGTCGCTGCCGACGTAGAGGGCGCCGCCGGCGACGGCGGGGGAATCGAAGATGAGGCCATCGGCTTCGAAGTGCCAGCGCTCCTGGCCGGTGGCGGGGTCGACGGCGTAGAGGTGGCCCTCCTGGGTGGCGACGTAGACGAGACCATTGGCGACGGTGGGGGAGGAGGGACCGGCGAAGCGGATCGGGAGGCGCCAGCGTTCCTTGCCGCTGGCGGCGTCGATGGCGAAAAGGGCGTAGCCGGTACTGGCGTAGACGACGCCGTTAGCGACGGCGGGGGTGGAGCGGGCGATGTAGCCACCGAGGTCGAAGCGCCAGCGCTCTTCGCCGGTGGCGGTGTCGAGGGCGGTCAGGAAGCCGCTTTTGGTACCGAGGTAGAGACTGCCGCCGACGATGACAGGCGAGGTGTAGATCTCGCCGCCGGTGTGGACGCGCCAGCGGGAAGTGGGGTGACCGGCGGGGCCGGGGCCGGGTTGTTGACCGGTGTGGTCGGGGCCGACGCGGAACATGGGGACGCCGGCGCTGACGGCGGCGCCGGGTGAGGCAAGGGCGGCGATCTCGACCGGGTCGGGGGTCGGGGTAGGCGATGGGGCGACGGGTGGAGCGACGCCGCGATCGGTGCCGCCGAGGTCGAGCAATTGAAGAAGGACGGCGCCGAGGGCGAGGGCGCCGACGACGGTGGTGACGAGTCCGGCGCGGGCCATGGTCTGGGGGTCGCGGCGCATGCGGAAGAAGCCGGCGACGATGAGGAGGAGGCCAACGCTGAGGACGACGGCGCCGAAGCCAGCCCCGGAGGAGAAGACGAGGGAGCCGGCGACGAGGGGGACGCCGAACCAGACGAGTCCGCTGCCGGCCCCTTCGTTGACGGCGAGGCGGCGCCGGCGGGCCTCGTCCTCGCGCTCACGGGCGGCGAGGAGGTAATCGGGGAGGCTGAACTGGGTTTGGGTGGAGCGAGTCAGGGTCGTCTCGAACGGGGTACCGGTCAGGGGCGCGCCGCACTCGACGCAGAAGCCGTTGGCGCTGGGGTTCGTCTTGCCGCAGTGGGAGCAGGTTTTGATGGAGGTGGCCACGGTGGCTCCACGAGGTCGGAGGTCGGAGGTCGGAGGTCGGAGGAGCGACGGGTCGGGAATCGGGAGTCAGGAGTCGGAAGTCGGAGTCGGAGTCGGAGTCGGAGTCGGGCGAGGGTAGGGACGAGGGTAAGGATAGCGTACGGGGACGAGGGCGGAGGACTGAGGACTGAGGACTGAGGACTGAGGACGAGTGTAGGGCGCACGGCTTGGTGGGCGGGGCGCAGTTCTCAGCTGTCGTCTCGTGGAGATTGACGACGGGAAGCGATATACCCTCGCGGTCAGGCCGCCGGCACGATTGCGGACGGTCCCGCGCGCTCAAACCACAGTCCGCCGAACGGCCCTCACCCCCAACCCCTCTCCCAATTCTGGGAGAGGGGAGAACATTTAAAGGGCGAGTCGTGAAGGCCGTCGGTGGGGGGGACGCGATACGCGGTTCGGGCGGGGATGGCGGTCCGCTTCCGAACGACGGGGAGGGACTCGGGGTGACCCAGGTGAGTGCTGGGGGTGCTGATGACGGGGGACCACCCCGGGCAGATTCAGGCGCTGCCCAGGCCCGCCCATCTGCCATGGGTGCCACTTAGAGAGTAGAATATATGTTCTCTTTTGGTTTGTCAAGGGGGTGGTGGGACGCATTTTTGGAAACATT